>Ga0137364_10000397_pt1 | contig 17245 bp, 10 predicted proteins | sample SagtaG_10_FD_104798 | JGI IMG/M metagenome (GOLD analysis project Ga0137364, IMG submission 104798) | Vadose zone soil microbial communities from Sagehorn Ranch, Mendocino, California, USA - Sage1_L_20_16 metaG | ecosystem: Environmental > Terrestrial > Soil > Vadose zone | place: USA... | reverse complement strand
GCTGGCCAGGTACAAAAGCCCGAACGCGAAACCGCCCAGCCCCGCGGTGATCATGCCCGACAGCCCCTGATATCCGTGACCGACCCCGAAGAGAACGCTTGTGGCCACGAGCGCGCTACGCCAGGCGCCGGGCCCATCACCCAGCGCCTGCGCGATCCGCCTGAGCAGAAACCCGCGATAGACGAATTCTTCACCACAGGCGGCAAGCGACCAGGCGACGGCAAGTGAAATGAGCAGAAAGTGGACGTTGCCTGCCAGTGGGGCAAAGAGGCTGACGTCCGGGAGCTTTCCGGTGAGGCGAGCGAGCGCGGGCTCGACGACATAGAGACTGAAGCCCTGATACCCAATGCCAGCCCCGGCGCCCACGAGCACGGTGCGACGCCAATCAGCGCGGCAGGCCAACCCGACTGCTCGCGCGGGCTCGCCCCGCAACCAGAGCGAGCAGACACCGAAGACGAGGAGAAACGGCGTCGCGCTGAACGGCAGCATCCCGGCGAACCCGGCGGCGAGGATGGCCGCCGCGACCAGGAGTTCCAGGAGCAGGAATCGCTGCGCCCGCGGGGCGTCACGAAAACCGCCGGGTTCCATGATTGGCTTGGTCGAGAACTGGGGCGGGAGGACTCGAACCTCCAACTTCCAAAGTCACGCGGTCGACGCGCTCCGGAGCGCACCAGCAAGACAAGAAGTTACGCGATGCCTCGGACACTGAACACGCGCCGACCGAGCGGAAAACCGACCCCGAAACCGCTACCAAACCGTCATCGGGATCCGCGCCTAGAAGACGTACCTGACGCTGAGCTCCATCTGCCACCGCGACGCGAGGTCCTGGATCTGGTGCAGCCCCGGCAGCTGCAGCCGGTACATCCCGCGCCCCGCGCTCGCGTCGTAGCCCACGAGGCGAAGCATCGGCGCGCGTATCTCCGGTGTCGTGACCCGGGATTGTCCCCACTGCCGGTTGATCAGGTTGAGCACGTTATACACGTCAGCTGTCAGCTCGAGCGATTGGCCCGAGATCGTCGGAAGGGCTTTTGTCACACGCGCATTGACCGTGCCGAACCACGGGTTGCGGCAGCTGTTGCGTGCCGCGATCCGGCCCCGCTGCCGGCGCAGGCACGGCTCGCTTTCGATGAAGCGGTCGAGCGTCCCCCAATCGGCTGGGTTCGCGAGCGCGATGTCCAACGAATCCCGCGGCACGTAGACGATGTCGTTCAGCATTCCTCCGCTGCCGATTCCGTCCGCGTTGGCATCCCCTTGCACAACGTATGTGAACGGCGTCCCCGATGCGCCCGCATATAGAAGCGAGAGCTGCATCCGGTATGGCAGGCGCACCAGCGCGGCGAGCTCTACCCGATGAGGAATCTCGAAGGCGGACGTTCCCAGCCGACGATCGTCCAGGGTGCCGTCGAGTGGCGTGTTCTGCAGGTTGGGCCGCGCCTGGAAGTTGACGAGCGACATCCGGTCCCAGGCGCGCGTGTGCGCGTACAGCGCGCTCACCTCTGCGCGATCCCCGAACTGCTTGCGCAACTGGCCCGACAGCGCGAAGGAGTGATCGCCGCTCCCGTCGGAGACGCGGACCACCGCACCCAAGGTGGGCTCGCGGCGCATGGGACTCGCGAACCCCGCCGCGCTGATCGCCCCGTACATGGGACGGTTCCCCTCCCCTTGGGCCACACCGACCGACGGGCCTAGGTTGGCGTCGCTGACGTACCACTGGTGCACCGCGCGCGCGTACAGCACATCGACCGTCCCGACGATGCCTCCTGGGAGCCGGTGATCTGCGCCGAAGGCCACCTTCAGGTTCTGCGGAAAGCTCAGGCCCGGATCGAAGAAGCTGAGCTGCGGTACGGCCCCCACTCCGCTGGCGCACGTGGTCGGCTGATTGAGGGGATCAAACGGCGGCACCGCACCCCCGCTGCAGCTCAGGAACAGCTGCTCGATGCCATCGTCCCGGTAGGCGTTCCCGACCCAGATATACGGTGGGGAACCGCTGTACAACCCGACCCCGCCGCGCAGGAACGTGCGCCCCTCGCCGCGGAGATCGTAGTTGAATCCCACCCGGGGCGACCAGAGCCACTTGCCGCTCGGCAGCCGCCCGTTGTCGACGCCTAGCGCCGTCTGGAGGGCGTCGTTCGTGGCCACGGCGTCGGGCAACACGGGCACCTCGGCCCGCAGGCCGACGGTCAGGGTCAGGCGGCGCAGAGGGTTCCAGCGATCTTGCGCATAGAGGGCGATCTGGAGAGCGCGGAACGTGACGGCGCCGGTGCGTGAGGGACCGGGGAGCGCCCGCTCGTAGTGATTGGCGCGCCCCGCCGCGAGCGAGTCGAGGGTGCCGAAGTTCCACAGCCCGACCCCGCCTATCACCTGGTTGTGATCGAAGTGGAAGGCTTGAGCGCGTGTCCCCAGCGTTAGCGCATGGGAGCCGATACCGACCGTGGCATCGTCGGTGACTTCGAGGGCGTCCTGCCCGAATACGCTCGGGCAGGTCTGGTTCGTGCCGGCCAACAACACACCTCGATCGGCGAGGACCTGGATGAGCGGATAGGTCACGTTGGGCCTGCACTGGTCGTGCAGGCGGAGATAGCTCACGATGCCTTCGTTCGACCAGCGACCACCCAGGAGACTGGTCCAAATGAGGCGGGACGCGTTCGCCGCCGCCGGGGCGTGGGCAGCAACGGACGAAAGTACGTATCGACCGTATTGGCGGGGATCGAGCAATCCCACGCGGTCGCCGTCGCTGTAGTGGTGCGACAGCTCGAGATGACTATTGGTGCCCAGTTGCACGGTGATCTTGCCGAAGATATCCGTCGCAGGGACCCTCCCATCCCATGGACCCAACGTGCCGGGATCGAGACCGTAGGTGTTCTGCAGGATGTCCTGGAAGCGCGCCGCGCTGGCGTAGCGGATGCCGATATTGATCGTGTCGGCGCCGCCGGCGGTGTCACTGATCAGGGGCCCAGGATCGGGAACGACCCGGTGCTGCACGTCGACGCTCAGAAAGTAATGGGCGCGGTCGCGCACGATCGGCCCGCTCACGGTCCCGCCATACTGCCACGTCGTGAACCCCGGCGCGGGGGCGCTGGTCGCGTTGTTGCCCACCAGGGCGCCGTCGGCCAGATAGCCGAACACGGAGCCGTGGACCGCGTTCGTGCCCGATTTCGTGACTACCTTCGCGAGGCCGCCCGCGAAACCGCCGTAGCGAACGTCGAACGGTGCCGCCATCACCTGGAGCTCCTGCAGCGCCTCGAGTGAAATGGGTCGTGGCAGCGTCTCTCGCCCCGGCAACCTGCCTGAGAATGGGTCGCCGTTCAGGCCGCCGTCGATCTGAACCCCGTTGAACAACCGGTTTTGGCCCCCGTTCGTGATGCCACCCGAAGGTGCGAACACAGACGATGGGGAAATGGCCACCAGCGGACTCAAGGCGGTCAAGGTCAAGAAGTCCCGTCCGAGGTTCGGAAGTGCCGCGACCCGTGCGGCCGAGACGATTTCAGAAGGTCCCGTTCGGCCCGGGTTGAGGACCGGATCGACCGTCGCGTGAACCAGGACCGGTGCCAGCTCCACGGTGGCGGGCCGGAGCGTGAAGTCCGCGACCAGGCGCTGGCTCAGCGCTAGCACAATGCCGCTCCGCGCTTCGGGCGCGAACCCCAAGGCGCGCGCCTCGATGCGATAAGGCCCGCCAACCGCGACGTTCTCGAGGAGGTAACCCCCGGTGGACCGGGTCACAACCTCCCACCGGCTACCATCCGGCGAGTACGTGACCCGGACGGTCGCCCCGGCGATCGGGGACCCGTCCTCGCCCGCCACCGTTCCCTGAATCGCCGCGGTCGTAACGCCTTGAGCCGACAGGAGCCGCGCCGGGAATGCGACGACGAATAGCGCAAGCCGGTGGTTCACGTCTCACCACCCACGAGCCTTTGGAACCGCGGGTGGTCACGGAGGGGATCCCACGTGGGATCGAGGCGCAGCCACGCGGCAGTAAGGTGGCCGGGAATCGAGAGCAGGTGTTCGAGCTGGGCGACCGCGGCGTCACGCTCTCCGACCATGGCGTAAATGCGGGCCAAATCCACCGCGCGATAGTACCCTCGGTAAGCTTCCTTGCTGGCGGGCAGGAGCTCGACAGCCTTCTCGCCCTCCTGAATTGCCTCATGCTTTCGGCCGAGCCCGGCGTAAGCGATCCCCAGGGCGCTGTGCAACCGCGGATCGTCGGGCTGCGCCCGAAGCTTGCTCGCAATGACGCCCCGCGCCGAATCGTAGTAGGCCGCCTCCACGTCACGGCGCTGCAACAGCCCATAGATCTGGGCTTGCAGTTGAACCCTGGGGAGGAACTCGAACTGGTCTTCGATGACTTCCCCAGCGGCCTTAGACAGTCGCATAGACGCGTCGTATCTGCGATCCAGGATGTCGAGCCAGATCCTAGTCAACAGCAACCGCGGCTGGTCGACGATCCCTACCTTCGCGGCCTCGTCCATGACCTGCCGCGCCTCCTTCGTGCTTCCGTGCCAGCGCACGTACAACCACGCCTTCCAGTAGTAGGGATAGGACCAGTCTGGCGAAAGCGCGATGGCGCGATCAAAGAGCGCTTCGGCGCGCGCAAAATCCCGCAGGCGGTCGTAGCACTCTCCATAACCGTTGGCAACGTTCGCAGACGCTGGGTCGAGTTGCCGAGCTTTCTCATAGTCGCCCAGCGCTCCACGAAGATCGCCCTCCCGGGTGCGGAGCGCCGCCCGAGCCTCGAAGATATTGCTCTGGTTGGGCCGGCCCGCGGCCGCAATCCCGAATTCCCGCAGGGCGCGCTCGTAATCCCGGAAACCCAACCAGTAGTAGGTCCCCAGGGAATGGTGTGCCTCCGGCAGATCGGGGTCCAGCTGTAAGGCCTTATCGACGGCTCGTCGAGCGCGCACCAGCCGGTCGGGCGAGCGATCCCAGTAAGCCCAGTACATGCGGGACTGCATGCGAGAAAGCAGCGCGTAGGCTGGTGCGAACAGGGAGTCCAGCTCCACGGCCCGTTCGTACATCCGCAGGGCCGCGCGGACGTAACCTTCTTCAAACCCGCGCCGCACGTAGTCATTCCCGCGCAGGTAGTAATCGTACGCCTCCATGCTGCGGGTCGGCGCTGCTTCGACCATACGCCGCTCGGGCTCGCGCAAGCCGACGTCAAGCGCCTGCACCACCCTCTGGGCGATGTCGGACTGGACCCGGAAGATCTCGTCCGCCGGCTCGTCGTAGACCTCGGCCCACACATGCGTGCCATCCGTTGTGCTCACGAGCTGCGGCGTCACGCGCACCCGGCCTCGACCGTGTGACGGTTGCTCCCAACGAACGCTGCCCTCCAGGATGTACGCGACGCCGAGCTCCCTACCGATGTCGAGGATCGTCTTCTTGGTGCCCTTGTAGGCAGTGGCGCTCGTGCTCCCGATGACACCCAAGCCACCGACCGCAGCCAGACGGGCGGTGATCTCTTCCGTCACCCCGTCCGCGAAATACTCCTGCCCGGCGGGGCCCAGATTCGTAAACGGGAGCACCACGATCCTCTTCGACGCCCGGGCGGTCTCCGCGGTATGAGCGCCAAACGCAGCACGGAAGAGAAACCACCCACCAGTGAGCAGGCCTGCCACGACCACGGCGAGCGCGACGCCGCCACGCTTCCGGGCCAACGCGCCAGGCTCGGTCGCGGCGTCGCCGCCGGGCGGCACCGCCTCCGTGTCTGCCCGCTCGGGGGCCGCGAGACGGCGTGGACCGGGAGAGCGTTCCGCTTCGGCCCGCAGGCGCTCGGTCAGGTCCGCGACCGCCGCATCGAGTGCGACCCCCACCTCGCGCAGCAGGCTCTCGTGCACCCGGGCGGCCTGCAGCGCCCCGGCCCGGTCGCCAGCGGCTGCGAGGGCTTTCATCAAGCCGAGCGCTACATGTGAGTTGAGCGGATCGAGCGCCGCCAGGCGGCGCCACCACGCGACCGCGCCTCGCTGGTCGCCGCCGGCCGCCGCCTGCGTGGCGAGGCGCTCGAGCGCCGCGGTGGCGCGCTCCCGCAGCCGGCGTCGCTCCGCCTCCACCCAGCGTTCGAATTCCGCCGCATCGCTCAGATAGAAGCCGTCGAGAAACGGGCCCCCGTAGAGCTCGGCCGCCTGCGCGGCGTCACCGCGCTCGAGCGCGGCCTCGAAGGCCTGCACATCGCTGGTGATGACGTCCGGATTGAGCCGCAGCTGAGTCGCGCCGAGGATGAGATCGGGCTGGTGGAGGTCGCGCCGCAACGCGTAACAGGCCTGCTTGAGGAGCCCGCGGGCGTGCTCGGCGTCCGCCTCGGGCCACATGTAGGCAACGAGCTTGTCACGGCTGAGGCCGGTGCGGCCTGCGGCGGCGAGGAGGGCAAGCAGCGCGAGCGTCTTGCGCTGCTGCGCGGCTCCGCTCACGGGCACGCCGTTGGACGCTACCGACAGCCCGCCGAACGCCTTGAGATGAAGCAGACCGGCCGTTTGACCCATCTGACCGGCTCCTCACCGGGGTCTGACCGCGTCAGCCTAAACTAGCATCCGCCGCCAAGAACGGCGAACGCGCCCGATGAAGACGGGCCGCAGGTCCGCTCAGCCTCTGATCAGGGAGGTCGTTATGACGTTGGCACGCTTCCACATACCCGGGCCGCTGTTGCTCGTCGTGCTGTTCTACAGCTGTGACCGACCCGCTCCACTCGCGCCCGGTATCGAGGCGGCCGCGGGCGGCCAGCCCGGGCCCACCGTGCCGGCGCCGTCGAACAACAGCGCCCTCGCCGTATCATGGAGTCAGATCAACGTCGCTTGGCGGGACAACTCGTCCAACGAGACCGGCTTCGAGGTGCACCGCTCGACGACCGGACCGAGCGGCGCGTTCGCCTTGCTGGCCACGACGGGGGCCAACGCGACGAGCTACGGCAACGGCGGGCTTTCCGGCTCGACGCAGTACTGCTACGAGGTCCGGGCGTTCCGGACAACCGGCGGCAAGACGACCTACTCGGCGTTCTCGAGCACCGCTTGCGCCACGACCCCTAGGGCACCGGTCCCTCCGGCGCCATCCGCTGTGAACGCCGTGCCACGCTTCGGCTACGCCTTCGACGTGACCTGGTCTGACAACTCTTCCGACGAGACCGGATTCCGCGTGGAGCGCGCCGCCGCGAGCACCGGACCCTGGACGAGCGCCGGCACGACGAGCGCGAACGTGACGTCTCTCGCGGACTACCTCGTGAACTACCCGTACCCCGGCGACGACAGGCCCGCCTGCTACCGCGTGTTTGCCGTGAACTCGTACGGCGACTCCGACCCGTCCAACGTCGACTGCACCGCAATGCCGGCCACTCCGACGAACCTCGTGGCGAACCCGGTTGGTGGCACCGCCGTGGACCTGAGGTGGACCGACAACTCCGCGGTCGAGGATGGGTTCCAGGTGTGGCGCACTGGTGGCGGGGCCGACTGGAGCGCGGTCGCGACGCTGCCGGCCAACACCACCGGCTATCACGACGCCGGGCTGACGCCCGACAACACGTACTGGTATGCCGTGTACGCGACGAAGGATGGCGGATCGTCCAGCAACTCGGAGTCCGTCCAGGTTGTGCTCGCCACGACACCGCCCGTCGCTGCCTCCGACCTGGGCGTGCAACCGACGTCGAGCAGCACCGTGTACGGTATCTGGCTCGACCAGTCCAGCAATGAGGCAGGATTCCGTGTTGAACGCTCGATCAACGGTGGCGCGAGCTGGGCGACGGCCGCGACCACCGGGCCCGACGAGTACTCCTTCGGTGAGGCGGGATTGTCGGCCGAGCAGCAGGCGTGCTATCGCGTGTTCGCGTTCAACAGCCTCGGCGACTCGCCACCTTCGAACACGGCCTGCACGACCCCGCCCGCGGGCCCGACGGACCTGACCGTGGCTGCCGTCGACGCCATAACCTTCGACCTCACCTGGACGGACAACTCCGCCGTGGAGGACGGCTACGAGGTGTGGGAGGACGATGGATGCTGCTCCCAGTACTTGATCGCGTCGCTCGGGCCCAACACGACGACCTTCCGGTTCCAGGAAAGCGCCTATTACTACGCGTACGTCGTCGTGGCTGTGAAGGACGGTGGCTACTCCGATCCCTCCAACTTCGCTTATCCGCCTGCGCAGCAAGGCTCCACCATCGCGCGAGTGGGGGCGTCAAGGCCAGCGTCCGATCCGAGGGTGAACCTCACTCCCACTCTCAAACGTGCTGCGGCGTTGCGAGCAAGGGTGCCGGCTCCGGCTCGCCGTCCCCCCGGCTCCGCCACGCCGCCTCACGGCTCGACGTCGCGCGTGCCGGCTACTCGGCCGCCGACGCGGACGGGAGGGAAGCCATGAACCGCCACGCGACGCAGCTCATCGCACTGGGCGCCGCCCTGGCGCTCCAGGCTTGCCAAGATCGACCCGAGCCAACGGAGCCCGCTCGCCGCGGAGTCCTGTCCGCGAGCGTGACGACTGCCGACCCGGCGGGCCGCCATCTCGTGGTGTTCACGGCCGAGCGGGTGCCGGCCGACTTCGGGGACCGCGTCTCGCGGCTCGGTGGCTCCGTCGAGTCCGCGCTCGACAACATCGGCGTGGCCGCGGTGACGGGGCTGTCGGAGGTCGCAGCGGCCGAGCTGGCGGGCAGCGCGGACGTCCGCGCCGTGGAGCCCGACGTGGCCACCGCCCCGCCGAATGAAGACCTCGGGACCGACGGTGCCACGGCCGACGAGGCGGTGAGTGAACCCGTCGCTCCCGCCGATGCGACCGGGTCGCCGACGACGGCCCGGTTCTACGCACGGCAGTGGAATCTGCGAGCCGTGTTCGCGCCCGAGGCGTGGGCGGCCGGCCACCTCGGGTCGCGCGATGTCAAGGTCGCGATCGTCGACACCGGCATCGACTACTTGCTTCCGGACCTCGCCGGGCTCGTGGACCTCGCGCACTCCACATCGTTCGTGCCGGAGGACGTCATCCCTACGCGCTACGCCGGCCGGCTGCCGTTCAGCGACCTCTTCTGGCACGGCACCGCCGTCGCGTCCGTCGTCGCAAGCAATGCGACGGTGCTGGCCGGAGTCAACCGGTACGTTACGCTTCTGGCGGTGAAGGTAGTCGATTCGACGTTTCGGACCTCCGCTGGCCGACTCTTGACTGGAATCGTGTACGCCGCGGACCAGGGCGTGGATGTGATCAACCTCAGCAATGGCGTGCAACGCGACAAGAGCAAGAACCCGGGAACCGTTGCGGCGTTCGAGCGGGCGGTGAATTACGCCTTCCGCAAGGGCGCCCTGCTCGTGAGCGTCCCCTTCATGGACGGCGCGGACCTGGATCACAACGGCGACTTGGTGCGGCTGCCGTGTGAAGCCGCCAATGCGATCTGCGTTGCCGCCACTGGGCCGACCGGAGCTAGCGGCGTAAATGGACCCTGGGTGAACGTGGATGCACGAGCGCCATATGCAGCTTATGGGCGTTCGGCGATCAGCGTCGCCGCGCCCGGCGGCGCGGGCGAGGTGGGTCAGTTTCGGAGAATGTGGGTGAGCTGCACGACGACACCGACGGCGACCACCGCCGCCCCGGCATGCCTCGCCCGTCAGCTAATCGCGCAGCCCGTCGGTAACAGCTTCGCGGCCGCGCACGTCTCCGGGCTCGCGGCGTTGCTCGTGGCACAACTGGGCCACGGCAATCCAGCACTGATCAGGGCCCGGATTCTCCAGTCAGCGGACGACCTCGGTGAGCCCGGGACGGATCCGTACTATGGCAAGGGGCGCATCAACGTCGCGCGGGCATTGGGAATCGTTCAATGAGCCGGCATACGAGACTCGCCAGAGCGACAGCGATCGTCGGCAGCCTGCTCGGTGGGCTCCTCGTTGCTGGCTGCAAGGATGAGGTCGGCCCTGCTGCGCCGATCACCATCACAGCCGTGAGCCCCACGAGTGATCTCCTGGGCGGCGGGACCAGCGTAACGATCACGGGCAGCAACTTCATCAACGTGACCAGCGTGACCATCGGCGGCAACGAGCTTGGTAGCCGCACCGTTGTGACCGCCACCCAGATCACCGGCACCACGCCAGCCGCGAGTGAACTCGGCGCCAGCGATGTCGTCGTGAGCTCATCGAGTAACGGCAACGGCACTTGCAAGGGCTGCTTCAGGTACCTGCTACCTGTCCTCGCACGACCGCTCGCCGCCGGCTTGGAGCACACCTGCGCGCTCACCAGCGGCGGCGCGGCGTACTGCTGGGGCCGCAACGATGCAGGCCAGCTCGGCGACGGCTCGACGACGACAAGCAGCTCGATTCCGGTGGCCGTGTCGGGTGGACTCACGTTCAGCGCGATCGCGGCAGGATATTGGCACACCTGCGGGCTCACGACTGCTGGCGCGGTCTACTGCTGGGGGTACAGCGATCAGGGCCAGCTCGGTAACGGCTCAACGACATACAGCCTCGCACCGGTCGCTGTGTCGGGTGGGCTCACTTTCAGCGCGATCGCGATTGGGGAGGCCGCCTCTCATACCTGCGGACTCACAGACGTGGGCGCGGCCTACTGCTGGGGCAGGAACCTCGAGGGCGAGCTCGGCAATGGCTCGAGAACGAGCACTTCGACTCCGGTGGCTGTGTCGGGTGGACTCACGTTCCGCGCGATGGCGGCGGGAGGCCTGCACGGCTGCGCGCTCACGACTCTTGGCGAGGCCTACTGCTGGGGCTCGAACTCCCTCGGTCAGCTCGGCATAGAGACGGGGACAGGTCCGGAAACGTGTCTCCGACCGGGTCCGCATCCCCCGCGTGGGACCGACGACTGCAGCACCCTCCCGATCAGAGTGTCGACTGCACGGCACTGGAGCGACCTCGCAGCGGGCTCGGTCCATACGTGCGGCTGGACACCAGGCGGCCAGGGGCACTGTTGGGGAGAAGATTTTCTCGGCGAGCTCGGCGACGGCTCGACTGGGACGGCAAGTTCGACTCCGGTCGCCGTGTCGGGTGCCCTCACGTTCAGCGCCATCGCACCCGGCCACAACCACACTTGCGGAGTCACGATCGGGGGCGCGCCCTTCTGTTGGGGTTACAACCACACAGGCCAGCTCGGCGACGGGTCGACTACGAGCAGCGCCACGCCGGTCGCCGTGTCCGGAGGCTTGAGCTTCAGCGCCGTTGCCACAGGTGAAAACCACTCCTGCGGGATCACCAGCGCAGGCGCAGTCTATTGCTGGGGCTACAATGGCTCGGGCCAGCTCGGCGACGGCACGACCACTAGTGGCGCGATCCCGGTCGCCGTCGCTGGGTGGCCTTAGCCGAAGGCCGGGAGAACGTCTTCGGCCGGCTCGGCCGCGGGCTGGCGTCGGCGAGCTCGTGATAGTTCGCGGCCGGGGCATCGGTCAGAGGGAGGAGCGTATGGCACTGCGTAGACTGGTGGCAATCGTCGGCAGCCTGGCCGGACCAGTAACCGCCGGTTGCAAGGACGGTGCTTCTCCTTCTGCGGCGATCACGGTCACCGCCGTGAGCCCCGCCGCTGGCCCGATCGTCGGAGGGACCAGCATTACGATCACGGGCGTCAACTTCATCAATGTGACGAGTGTGACGATCGGTGGCACCGAGCTCGCGGGCCGGACGGTGATGGGCACGACCCAGATCACCGGTACGACGCCCGCCGGGGTCGCTTTCGGCCTCGCGAACGTGGTCGTTACTTCCAGCAGCCAGCGCGTTGCAACGTGCAGCGGCTGCTTCACGTACGAGCCGCTCGGCATCGTCGGGCAACCGCTCGCCGCCGGCACAAACCACACCTGCGCGTTCAGGATCAACGGGGCAACCTACTGCTGGGGGGAGGGTCGGTCGGGCCAGCTCGGGGACGGCTCGACCGTGAGCAGCTCGACGCCAGTAGCCGTCTCTGGCAGCCTCATCTTTGGCGTCCTCGCCGCTGGCGGCCTTAGCACCACCGTATACGCTCATAGCTGCGGGCTTACGAGCGACGGGGCAGCCTACTGCTGGGGCGGAGACGGCAACCTCGGCGACGGGTCGACAACGGCTAGCTCAACGCCGGTCGCCGTTTCCGGCGGCTTGAGCTTCAGCGTTCTCGTTGCGTACGCTGTTCAGACGTGCGGGCTCACCAGCGCCGGAGCGGCCTACTGCTGGGGCGACCCGGAGAACGACCAATCGTTTGCCTCAACGCCGTACGCGCCGTGGGGAACAACAGGGAACCTCCGCTTCACCGCTCTCGCCGTCGGCAGCGCTCACGGTTGCGGCCTCGCGACCGGCGGGGCGGCCTACTGTTGGGGATACAACGAGCACGGCCAGCTCGGCGTTGGAAACTCGGAGGGTCCCCATACGTGTCGCTACGGCTCCTGTAGCGCGGATCCGGTGCCCGTGGTGACCGGCCTTCGCTGGGTATCCATCACTGCCGGCGGTGCGCACACCTGTGGTCTCACGCCGGGCGGCGAGGCCTATTGCTGGGGATCAAACGCCTACGGCCAGCTCGGTATCGGCACCGCGGGGCCTGAAACGTGCGGCTCCTACGCCTGCAGCACGCTACCGGTACCGGTAGCGACCACTTTGCGCTGGGCCTCCATCACTGGCGGGGTTGGGCGCACGTGCGGCCTCACGCAGGGCGGCGACGCCTATTGCTGGGGTCGCAACTCCGATGGCCAACTCGGCAACGGCTCCACCGCCAACAGCTTTATTCCTGTCGCTGTCTCCGGGGGCTTGAGCTTCATGGCCGTCGCTGCGGGCGATCGTCACACCTGCGGGCTCACGACCTCCGGAGCGGTCTACTGCTGGGGCAACAACGGCGTGGGCCAGCTCGGCGACGGCTCGACTACAAGTAGCACAATTCCGGTCGCCGTCGTTGGGTGGCCTTAGCCGAAGGCGGGGAGAGCGCCTTCGGCCGGCTCGGCCGTGGGCCGGCGTCGGCGAGCTCGTGATAGTTCGCGGCCGAGGCATCGGTCACAAGGAGGAGCGTATGGCACTGCGTCGACTGCTGGCAATCGTCGGCAGGGGCCAGGCCGCCGTCGTCAGCGGCAATCTCCTCCTCCCCATGGCCTGCAACTCCGGCTCGGTGGCACCCTGTAGCGACCCGGTCCAGGTGGTGCTCGCGCCTGCGGACACGACGCTCTCCCTGGGCTCGAGCTTCGCGGCGTCCGTGCGGCTCACCGTTTGCGGCGAGTCCAAATCGGCCAGCGACGTGATCACCTGGCGATCCGACGACGCCCCTGTGGCGGTAGTGGGCGCGGGCGGCCAGGTCACCGGCACAGGGGTCGGCGCGACGCGCATCCGCGCGACGAGTGAGCACTACGGCCCACTCGGCAGCATCGAGCTGTTCGTCTATAACTCCGTCAACCCTACGAGCGCCGAAGCGCGCGCCGAGCTGAGCTACTACGTCGAACGGGTCGCGCGAGCCACGGCGCGCAGGTACCGCGTGTTCGACGACGCCGGCCACACGATGGACGGCCTCAAGATCATTGCAAACCCCGAGGCCGGCGGTTTCATCGGCGTCTACCAAACCTACCGAGAGGGCACGTTCGACGCCCACCTCGCGACCTCCAACGACCTCCTGCACTGGACCTGGCGCGTGGTGCTCGATCACTCGGCCGCGCAGCCGACCATCAAAGCCGCGGGCACGGGTTTCGTGGTGGTCACGGAAACCGACGGTGACAACCACCTCCGATTCTACTACTACGACAGCTGGCAGGCGCTCTTGAACGCCTCTCCATCGCGGACCTACGACGCCCCGCGGACCTTATCCCCGTGCGCCGAGGGCACGCCAAACATCTATGCGGGCGACAATACGCGCGTCGAGGTCGGCTTCCACTATTGGTCCCAGTGCGACGTCGGCCGACAGGCGCGTGGAGTGACGGACTGGAGCAGCTGGAGCGCCACACCGGACCCAGCGCTGGATAACGCCATCATCGCCTATGGGATCGCCGGCGTCGGGGATCGGGACGGCCCGTTCACGTTTCGGGGATACCGGTTTGCCGTGATCGAAGGGGAGGGCGTCCGCAACCAGTGGGATTCTTGGCGGGTGTTCCTGTACGACTACCAGACGCAGACCGCGAACCTGCTGAACATCCGGACCGACGCCGGCAGCATCTCGTTCGGCAATCCCACCATCGAGCAGGTGCAGATTGGCGAGCGTCAAGCGCTGGTCATGACGCTGTTTGTGTTCCTCGATGGATCGCGGGCCGACGAGAATGGGTCACTGGTCTACTATTGCACGCTCCCTTGAGGTGACCGGGCCAAGCTCACCTTGGGGCGAGAACTTCAGCTGGGGCGGGAGGACTCGAACCTCCAACTTCCCGGTTAACAGCCGGGCGGTCTGCCAGTTGACCTACACCCCAATGTGCCCCACCACCACCCCACCCACCGTGAACAGCCGACAGAGAAACAGACGCACAGACGCACAGCGGTGAACAGAGTGACAGCGAGCAGGAAAACGTGCGCCCCCGGAACCATTCGGTGCCGGGGGCGCGCGCTCACCGTCACTGCACGCTACGCCGCCCGGGCCCCCGGATTCAGGGGATTCGCGTTACGGTTGCCATTTGCGCCCAGACCGGCGAACGTCTGCATAGGGCCTACACACTACTACGACCCCCTCCCCCGAGCAAGGGGCGAACGCCCACGCGCATGACCCCCGACAGCGCCGCCGCCACCCCCGCCGACCCGCCCGACACCGTTCCGTTCACGTGAGCGATTTCACGAGCCTCTCGCGGCGCGATTGGTTGACGCTCGCCGACCGGTTCTACGACCGGCTCGATCGTTCCCTCGCCGGCCTGACGCCCGACGAATGGCAGCGCCCGACGGCGTACCTCGGCTGGAGCGCGCGCGACGTCCTGGCCCATATGACGAGCGCCATGCCGGTCAACTTTCGCGAGGTCCTCGGCCGCGCGCTCGGGGGGAATCCGGGTGCTCCGCGGGAATTCGACACTTTCTCCCGCAACGCGCGGGAGGTGGAGCGCCGCCGCACGGTACCGGTCGCGAGTCTCATGCGAGAGTTCCGCACCGAGCTGGACGCAATCCTCCGGACATATCGCGAGCTGAGCGACTCCGACTGGGACCGACCGGCGTGGTTCTTCGTCGGACGGGTCCGCGTGCGCACGCTGTTCCTGGCGCAATTCGCGGACAACGTGTTTCACGAGCGTGACCTGCTGATCGCAAACCGCAGGTGGCCTGGCTTTGACCCGGCGTACACCGCCCCACTCGTCGACTGGTTTCTGCGCGAGTTACGACCGGCGACGTTTCGCCCGGAGCGAGCCGTGGGGCTGCGGGCCGCCATGCGCTACCGGTTGCACGGCCCGACGGGCGGGGACTGGACGTTAACCGTGGCCGACGGCGCCTGCCGCGTGGAGCGCGGCGCGGCGCGGCGGGTGGACGTGACGCTCGTCGCCGATGCCGAGGCGCTCGTCGCCGCCGCCCAGGCGCGCGCCGCTCCATGGATCGGTCGCCTGGCGCGAACCGTCGACTGGATCCGCGGACGGGCGCGCGCGGAGGACACCGTCGCGGCCATTACGGGAGGCGCGAGCGTCGCCTGGGCCATGGCCCGACGCCGCATCCGCGTTGGCGGCGACCGGACTTTGGCGGCGCGGTTGAATCGCGCGTTCTGGCACTTCTGGCAGCGCACGGCCATGACTGCCGCGAATATCGCGAAGGGTTAGCGCCCACGCACATGACGCCCGCCGTCACGCCCGCCGTCCCAGCCGACCTGCCCGCCATCCTCGAGCTGCTCGCCGCGAGCAAGCTGCCGCGCGCCGGCATCGAAGCGCACGTCGCCACCACGCTCGTGGCGCGCGACGACACGCGCGTCGTGGGCAGCGTGGCGCTCGAGCTGTACGGCAGTGCCGCCCTGCTCCGCTCCGTCGCCGTGGCGACACCGCTCCGCGGACGGGGCCTCGGGGCGACCCTCACCCTCGCAGCCCTCGACCTCGCCCGCCGCCACCGGGTGCGAACCGTGTACCTCCTCACGGAGACCGCAGGGCAGTTCTTCCCGAAATTCGGATTCAGGGCGATCGCGCGCACAGAGGTGGAATCCGCGGTGCTGAGCTCGACCGAGTTCACCACGGCCTGTCCCAAGAGTGCGCTCGTGATGCGCGCGACGCTACCGGAATGAACGTCCCGACGCGGCGCATCGCGTGCCTGCTAACGGTCTGCGTGCTGGCCGGCCCTCGCTTCGGCTCGGGTCAGCAATCCCAGCCCTGGCGGATCGCGGGTGGCTGGATCGCCGTGGGTCCGAACGCACCGTTCCGCACGCGCTTGGGCACGAGACACCATGACGTCTACATGCTGGGCTTCCGCGCGGAACGCGCGCTGATGCGGCGCGGCGCGATGGAGCTCCACCACACCGTGGATGTCCTTCCCCTCGCTGCCAGTACCGTTACCCCCATCCGGTACGACGAGGGCCCGTGTGCCGGCCCCACTCCGCAGAACACCGCGCAGACCGGCTGTAGTCGGTGGGTCCCGCACTGGGGGACGATCTACGGATTCGGCCTCGTTCCGGCCGGGCTCGAGGCCCGCTACACCGCGCACCGAGCTCTTCAGATCGTTGCGGGGACAACGCTCGGCGCATTGTATTTCACCCGGCCGATGCCCGACCCGAGGGCCGCCCGGCTGAATTTCAGCGTCGCCGCCGATTTCGGCATCCGTGTGGCACCGGGGGGCGTTCACGCCATCGACCTGCGCTATCGGTTTCAGCACATTTCGAACGGGGGTACCGCGTTCAATCCTGGGATGAACGCGCACATGCTGCGGATCGGTGTGGGCGTGTGGTGAAGAGAGAGCTAGTACTTCATCCCGCTCTTCGCGGCAAACTCCCGCAGCGCCGCTTCCTGCTCGGGCGTGAGCCTCTCCGGAATCTGGACGTGGACCTCGACGTACTGATCGCCTCGCCGGCCGTTCCGCTCGATCCCTTGCCCGGGGATTCGGAACTTCTGGCCGTGGTGCGTGCCGGGCGGCACCTTGAGCACCACGCGCTTCCCGTCGAGCGTGCGCACCTTGATCTTCGAGCCGAGTAGGGCCTGCGCCAGATTGATCGGGACCACGCCGATCACGTCGAGTCCTTCGCGCCGGAAGAAGCGGTCGGGCTCGACCTGAATCGCCACCACGATGTCGCCCTTGCCCTTCGCACCCTGCCCCTTGAGGCGGAGCCGCGTGCCGTCTTCGGTCCCGGCGGGAATCGTGATCGTAAGGTGCTTCTCCTGACGGACCTCGCCGGACCCCTGGCAGGTGGGGCAGCGCTGGGACGGTACTTTGCCGCGTCCGCGACACACGGGGCACGGCCGCTGCACGGCAAAGCCCCCCTG
>Ga0137364_10000391_pt1 | contig 17355 bp, 14 predicted proteins | sample SagtaG_10_FD_104798 | JGI IMG/M metagenome (GOLD analysis project Ga0137364, IMG submission 104798) | Vadose zone soil microbial communities from Sagehorn Ranch, Mendocino, California, USA - Sage1_L_20_16 metaG | ecosystem: Environmental > Terrestrial > Soil > Vadose zone | place: USA... | reverse complement strand
GAGGGCTCCCGTTCTGCCGCGGCGCGCTCATCCCTATGGTGTGCACCAGAGGGGTCCAGGACCGAAGCCACGAGACGCCACCATGCCACGCTATCTGGTCGAGAGAGAGTTTCCTGACGGACTGCAGATTCCGGTGGACGAGACGGGCGCCAAGGCCTGCCTGGCGGTGGTCGAGAGCAACCTCGCCGACCAGGTCAGCTGGGTTCACTCGTACGTCAGCGTGGACAAGCGGAGGACTTTCTGCGTCTACGATGCACCCTCGCCCGAGGCCATTCGGCGCACGGCCAGCCGCAACAGGCTCCCGGTCGAGCGCATCACCGAGGTTCGGGTCCTCGATCCTTATTTCTACAAGTAACCACGCGGCGCGCACCGCAGAAGGGGGACGACCATGAATGCCTCATGCCAGAAACTGACGCTGTGTTCACTCGGTGCAGGGCTCCTCCTGCTGGGGCTGCCCGGCATCGCCGCGCCAGCGGAGGGCGCGACGCCGTTGATCGACAAGGTGCACAGCGCCACGGCGCGCTACATCGACATCAATGTGGCGATCGCCGAAGGCTTTGTACGCGCGACCCCGTGCGTCAGCGGGCCCAACGCCGGCGCGATGGGCGTGCATCTCGTCCTCCCGGCGCGCATCAGCTCGGGCGCACTGAACCCGGAACAGCCGCAGGCGCTGATCTACGAGCCGACAGGGAGCGGTGCGATGCGCCTCGTCGGCGTCGAGTTCATTGTGCTCGAGAGCGTCTGGACGGCGAAGAACCCCGGCGGCGGTGTGCCGGCGCTCGATGGGAATCTGCTGAACTACGTCGGCGCACCCAATCGCTACGGGCTGCCGGCCTTCTACGAGATTCATGTGTGGGCGTGGGAGCAGAACCCGCAGGGCAGCTACGCCGACTGGAACACCCGCGTGACCTGCGTGCACCAGCCGATCAATTGATCAGCGAGGCTCCTGTGACACGGCCGGCGAAGTGGAGCTGTCTGGCTTCACGATCCCGAGCCCGAACGCGGCGGCGACCGCCTCGGTGCGCGTGTGCACATCGAGCTTGTCGAGGATGGCGGAGACGTGGTGCTCGACGGTCTTGGACGACACGTGCATCCGCTTGGCGAGCTCCGAGTTGGTATGCCCTGAGACGAGGAGCGTGAGGACCTCGACCTCGCGGGCGGTGAGGCCCGCGGGGTTCCCGCGGGTTGCCGCTCGCGGCCCGCGCGGCACACCCCGCACGCCGAGCTTGCGCAGGCGCTGGCGCACGATGGAGGCCAGCGGACCCGCCTCCAATCCGTCGAGGATGGCGAGCGCCTCGAGCAGGGCGTCTTCGGGACCTTCCGCAAGAGCCAGCGCCTGCTCGTAGGGCATGCCGAGACGCTCCCACGCACTGGCCGCGGAGCGCCATTCGCCCGAGAGCATGAGGCGATAAGGCTCGGCAATGCGCTCTGCGATGGAACCCACGGGCTGTACGCGGGATTGCCAGAACAGCAGCTCGCCGTGGATCCACGGCGCCGTGTGGCCGCGCACGTGCCTGAGCCCGAGCTCGCTCTCGCGGGTGACATCGGCGAATCTTCCGGCACACCAGGCCTGCTCGGCGCGAGCCGCGGCGACGCGGCCGATGCGATTGAGCTCACTCGTGGGCAGGGCGAGCTGCAGGGCCTCATCCAGTAACTCCCCGGCGCCCGGATCTCCACGGCGCAGCCGCACGGTTGCGAGTGTGGCCAGGAGCGTGATGCGTTGCTGTACTCCGGTGAACTCGGAGCTGCGCAGCAGCTCGCTCGCCATGCGCGCCGCGTGAGTCCACTCGCCCCGGTCGAGCTCGCAGGCGGTGTAGTACGCGCGGATATAGGCGCTGTGCGAGAAGATGCCGCGCTCCTCGCAGTATTCGACGCCCTCCTGAAAAGCCTGCCGGGCGCGCGCGAAGTCGTGCGTGAGAGCCGAATAGAAGAGGAGCGTCCGGTAGGCGCGGGCGGCATGATCCTCGAGCCGCTCCTCGAGCGCCAGCGCGAGACTGCGCTCGAGGGGCTCGTATCCCGTGCGATCGTCGGTTCCGAGCAGCGCTCCGCCGATGTTGCACAGCGCGTGCGCCTCGGCGGCGCGGTCGCCGATCTCGCGGGCGAGCGCGAGGGCGCGCTGCCCGAACTCGAGCGCTTCGCGATCCCAGCCGCGGTTCACCGCGAGCAGCGACCGCCAGCTGTAGGCCATCGCCAGCGCTGAGCCGTGCGGCAGATTCTCGAGGATGCGGATCGCGCCGGTCACGCATTCGTCGGCGTTCGCCTTCTCGCCGATGGAGCGGTATTCCTGCGACAGCAGGCTCAACACGCGCGCCTCGGCCTCGAGATCGGCGGCCTGACGCCGAAGTGCGAGCGCCGCGCTCGCCGAGGCGATGGCCTCACGCGGCTGATTCGCGAGGCTGCTCTCCACAGCATGGCGCTCGAGCAGGTCCGCCCGGAGCTGCGGCGTCACCGAAGAGGCGTATTGCAGGGCGCGGCCGAGGTGGGCGGCCGCCTCGCGGTGGGCTCCGAGCCGCGCGGCCTCTTTCGCAGCGAGCGGCGCGTACTCGAGCACCGCATCGCCCAGCCGAGCGAGCGAGGCGTGGTGTGTCAGCCGCGCCGGATCGGTGCCGTGCTGCGCGAGTATCGGCAGCACCTGAGCGTGCAGCGCCCGCACGCGCTCGGGCTGAATCGCCTCGAGCACCGCTCGCCGGGCAAGCTCGTGGCGGAAGCCGATGGAGTCGGTTTGCACCTCGAGCAGGCCGCGCGCGCCGGCTTCGTCGACCGCCGGCTGCCGCGCCCCCAGGACCGATTCGATGAGCCAGCCTTCGGTCCTCCCCGGTGATATCGCGACGAGCTCGGCGAGCTCGCGCGTCTCGGGCGAGCAGCGCAGCAGTCGGCTCACGACCGCGTCGCGCACCGATTGAGGCACGAGCTCGCCAGGACTCGCGAGCACCTCGCGCACGAAGAACGGATTGCCGCCGGTGATCCGATAAAGGAGTGAGGCGTTGCGACCGCTGTCCCGGCTCAACAGTTCGACTGCCGCGGGCGAGAGCGGCACGAGCCGCATGCGTACCACGTGGTGGCCGGTGAGCTCGCCGAGCGCGAGGCGCAGCGGATGACTCGGGGAGAGCTCGTCCTCGCGATAAGTGGCGATGAACAGCGCGCTGGTTCGCTGAATCCGCCGGCCGATGAATCGCACGAAGTCCAGGGTTGCCGCGTCAGCCCAGTGAAGATCCTCGAGCACCACCAGGCTGACGCGCTCCGGGCGCGCCAATTCCTCGAGCAGAATCCTGAACAGGTGGTCACCGGATTCGCCGTCTCGGGTGAGGGGACTCCCCAACTGGGCTATCTGGGCGGCAATCTCGTGCACCGGGGCGAGGGCCCGGGGTGTCGACAGGCCGTCGCACGCACCCCAGAGTGTGCGCGCGTCGCGCCGGTGCTCCGACACGAATCGCTCGACGAGGGAGCTCTTTCCGAGTCCCGCCTCAGCGGAGATGAGCACCAGCTTGCCGCAACCCTTGCGGGCTTCCTGAAAGCATCGGGCGAGCTCGTCGAGTTGCGTCTGGCGCTCGAGCAGGTGCATGGCTGGCGATTATCGGACACTTGCCGGGGGATGTCCTGAACCGCACGGCCGGATGTAGGATCACGGGCAGGCAGGCCGTGCGGATAGCAGGCACATGAACGCTGGGGTAAACGCCTACCGCGACGCATACCGCCGCGCACAGGAGGACCCGGAGGGCTTCTGGAGCGAGCGGGCGGCAGCGCTCCACTGGGAGCGCCGCTGGGATCGGGTGCTCGATGCGAGCCGGGCGCCGTTTTATCGCTGGTTCACCGGCGGGCGCATCAACACCTGCTACAACGCGCTCGACCGCCACGTCGAGCAGGGGCGCGGCGAGCAGGCGGCGCTCATCTACGACAGCCCGGTCACGGGGACGATCGTGCGGCTCACCTATCGGGAGCTCCGCGAGCGTGTTGCGCGCTTCGCCGGAGCCCTCGCGGCCCAGGGCGTCGGCCGCGGCGATCGCGTGGTCATCTACATGCCGATGGTGCCGGAGGCCGCGGTGGCGATGCTCGCCTGCGCGCGCATCGGGGCCGTGCACTCGGTCGTGTTCGGGGGCTTCGCGCCGCACGAGCTCGCCAAGCGCATCGACGATGCCCGTCCGGTGATGGTGATCTCGGCGTCGTGCGGTATCGAAGGGCAGCGGGTGATCCCGTACAAGCCGCTGCTCGATGAGGCGCTCAAGCTCGCGAGCCACCGGGTCGGAGGCTGCATCGTGCTGCAGCGGCCGCAAGTGACGGCAGCCCTCGCACCGGGGCGGGATCTGGACTGGTCGGAAGCGCTCTCGGGCGCGCCGCCGGCGCCGTGCGCATCGCTCGAGGCCACCGATCCTCTTTACATCCTCTACACCTCGGGCACGACCGGCAAGCCGAAGGGCGTGGTGCGCGATCACGGGGGGCATGCGGTCGCTCTCGCATGGTCGATGGACGCGGTGTACGGCATGCGGCCGGGAGATGTGTTCTGGGCGGCCTCCGACGTCGGCTGGGTGGTCGGCCACTCGTACATCGTCTACGCGCCGCTGCTCGCCGGCTGCACCAGCATCCTCTACGAAGGCAAGCCGGTCGGCACGCCGGACGCCGGCGCCTTCTGGCGCGTCGTCTCGCAGCATCGGGTCAATGCGTTATTCACGGCGCCGACCGCGTTTCGCGCCATCAAGAAGGAGGATCCGGCCGGAGCGCTGATCGGGCGCTACGACCTCGCGAGCCTGCGCACCCTGTTTCTCGCCGGTGAGCGCTGCGACCCCGACACCGTGCACTGGGCGGAGGAGAAACTCGGGGTGCCGGTGATCGATCACTGGTGGCAGACCGAGACAGGATGGCCAATCGCGGCAAACTGCCGCGGGCTGACGCCGCTCCCGGTCAAGCCGGGATCCGCGAGCGTGCCGGTGCCGGGCTATGACGTGCGCGTGCTCGACGCGAGCGGGGTCGAGGTGCCCGCAGGTCAGATCGGCAACATCGTGCTCCGCCTGCCGCTTCCGCCCGGCACGTTGCCGACGCTGTGGCGGAACGATGAGGGTTACCGCGAGAGCTACCTGAGCCGCTACCCCGGCTACTACCTGACGGGCGACGCCGGCTTCATCGATGACGATGGATATGTCTGGATCATGTCCCGTATCGACGACGTCATCAACGTGGCCGGCCACCGATTGTCGACCGGCACCATGGAGGAAGTGCTCGCCGGCCACCCCGACGTGGCGGAATGCGCGGTGATCGGTGTCGGCGATGCCCTCAAGGGCCAGCTCCCCCTCGGCCTCGTGGTGCTCAAGGACGGGGTCACGCGCCCCTACGCGCAGGTGCGGCAGGAGCTCGTGGACCGCGTCCGCCAGCACATCGGAGCAGTGGCGGCGTTCCGCCACGTCGCGATCGTTACCCGGCTGCCGAAGACCCGCTCCGGCAAGGTGCTGCGCGCGACCATGCGGGCGATTGCGGATTCGAACGAGTACACGGTACCGCCGACGATCGACGATCCGCGGACTCTGGAGGAGATCGCCGACGCGCTCAAGACCCTCGGCTATGCCGGAAAGGCCGGGAGTGCCGGCGGACGCCCGGAGGTTGGGGCGTAGGCCCCCCACCGATCGGTTGCCGCCCCCGATGAGCGTTCAAAAACCCAGCGTGTGCCCGCTCGACTGTCCGGATACGTGCAGTCTCGCCGTCACCGTGGCCGACGGTGAGGTGCTCGCCGTGCGGGGAACGAAGGCCAACCCCATCACCCACGGCGCCATCTGCGCCAAGGTGGCCCGGTACTATCCGCAGTTTGTCCACGGGCCCAACCGCCTGCGGCATCCGCTCGAGCGGATCGGCGCCAAGGGCGAAGGCAGGTTCAGGCAGACCACCTGGGAGAGTGCGCTCGAGCTGATCCACCGGCGCGTCGGCGCCGTGATGGAGCGCTACGGCCCCGAGGCCGTGTTGCCGCTCAACTACGCGGGACCCCACGGGATGCTGGCGGGCGACTCGATGTCGCTGCGATTTTTCCACCGCCTGGGAGCTTCGCTCCTGGCCCGGAGTCCCTTGTGCGGTGGCATTCGCAGCGCCGCCTATGCCGCGACCTTCGGGGCGACGCCGGGCACGCCGCTACAGCAGGTGGCGCTCGCTCAGCTCATCATCGTCTGGGGCAACAACGCGAGCGCGTGCAATCTGCATCTGATGCGCCAGATCAACGCCGCCAAGCGCCACGGTGCGCGGCTGGTGGTGATCGATCCTCGCCGTACCCAGGTGGCCGAGCAGGCGCACCTGATTCTGCCCGTCCGCCCCGGCACGGACGTGGTCCTGGCGTGGGCCATCGCGACGGAGCTCGAGAGAATCTCCGGCCTCGATCAGGAGTTCATCGGCCGCCACGTGCTCGGGTTCGACGACTTCATGCGAGCCGCCCGCGCCTATCCGCCCGAGCGCGCGGCGCAGATCTGCGGTGTCGGCCTCGACGATGTCCGCACGCTCGCGCGCTGGTACAAGGAGTCAACGCCCGCGGTCATCGCGTGGGGGAACGGACTCGAGCGCAATCGCAACGGCGGGTCGGGGCTGCGCGCCATCGCGGCCCTGCCAGCGCTGGCGGGGAAATTCGGCGTCCCCGGCGGCGGGCTGGTCGGCGGCGCGAGCCATGCCTTCCCCAAGACGCTCGACCGGCTGACGCGGCCCGATCTCGCGCCGCCCGGCACCCGGACGATCAACATCCTGGACGTCGCGGCGGCGATGTTGGATGAGCACCTGAATCCGCCCATCAAGGCCGTGTTCGTCTACAACCACAACCCGATCATCGTCCATCCCGATCAGAATCGAATGAGAAAGGCACTATCGCGGGATGATCTGTTCACGGTCGGCATCGAGGTTGCCATGACCGACACCATGGCCTTCGCGGACGTGGTCCTGCCGGCCTGTACCCATTTCGAGCACGCGGATCTCTATCCCGCGTACGGACAGCAGTATCTGCAGCGCGCCGAGCCGGTGATCCCACCCGTCGGCGAGAGTCTTCCTAACACGGAGATCTTCCGGCGACTGGCTGCGCGCTTCGGCTTCAGCGATCCGGCATTCACCGCGAGCGACGCCGAGCTGATGGACGCGGCGATGAGTGCCGACGATCCGCGCCTCAAGGGTCGGCGGCCGAGCCAGCTCCCGCTCGATAGCGCCCTCAAGATGGAGTACGGCGGTGCCGAGCCCGTGCTGTGCGACACGGTCTGGCCGCGCACACCCAGCGGCAGGATCGAGCTCGTGTCAGAGACGCTCCGAGCTCGCCACGGAGCACTGCTTCCTGGTTTCCGGCCGCTGCAATCGTCCTATCCCCTGACGCTCATCACGCCCGCCTCCGACAAGCGCATTACCTCGACCTTCGGCGGTCTCCCGGCGAGCGATGAGACACCGGTGCTCGAGATGCATCCGGACGACGCGGCTGCCCGGGGACTCAAGGACGGAGAGCTGGTGAAGGTCTGGAACGATCAGGGAGAAGTATTCCTGCCGCTGCAGATCACCCCGGCCGTGCGACCCGGGGTGGTGTGCTCCGAGAAGGGCGCCTGGCTGCGCACCAGTCTCAACGGACAGACCGTGGCGGCGCTCGCTCCAACACACAAGGCGGATATCGCGGATGGCGCCTGCTTCAACGACACCCGGGTCGAGGTACAGGCCGCGCAACACAGCGCGCCGGCGGGCCCCGGCTCCTAGCGGGCTCAGTCGGCGGCTCTGCAGCCCCTCCGCCGGCGCCGGCGACGTGCGCGCAGCCGCGTCAAAACCTCTCGAAGCGGTACGCGAGCTCCGGCCCGCCTTGTCCCTCGTATGCAAGCTGGGCGACGAGCAGCGCGAACGGCTCGGTATGACGGGCGATCCGCAAGGGTCCCGCGTCCACCGGATCGAAACCCACGTCGCGGATCAGCCCGGCGGCGAGCCTCTTGCTCCGAGAGTCGTCCCCGCAGTACACGAGGCTGGGTCGGGTGAGTTTGCGCCGGGCTTCGAAGACGCCAAACAGCACTTCGCTGGGAACGGTGTTGAAAGCCGAGACCACCTTGGCCTTGGGAAGCCTCGTCGCCAGCATCTCCGCGCCCGAGGAGCTGTGGGCGACGACGAGCTCGGTGTTGTCGGCGTTCATCGGCAGGGAGCACGTCACGATCACCTTGCCCGACAGATCGCCCGTTTGACTCAGCACGTCGTCCAGCCGGGACCAGTGCACGGCCAGCAATACCGCGTCCGCTTCCTGCGCGGCCTCCCGTACCGTGCCGTGCCGGGCCTTAGCCCCGGTCTCCCGTGCGAGCTCGCTCAGCTTCTGCTCGCTGCGGGCGTAGCTGAATACGACCTCGTGTCCGGCGCGCGCGAAGAGCGTTCCGAGCTTTGCGCCCATCAAGCCGGAACCGACGATGCCGACTCGCATGGTATGGGAGCTTACAGCTCCTGGCGGGTCGGCCGGAACACGGGCGGGCTGTCGAGCCGCGCCTGGCACGAGCTCGCCAGCAGCGCTTTGAGGTGATGGCCGTGTCTTGCCGGGGCGCCCGGGGATCCACGCTTCGCAGATGATGCAATAGTTTGACGGGTCCGGAGGTCATTTCACATGGCGGACCAAGGCGAACCAAGATATGTATTCATCAATTGACGACCTTCTGGCCGACACGGTCATTAAGGCGCGTGTCACCTTTCGCGGACTCGCGTGTACAGGCTGGGGCATTGCCGGCGGAACCGGCGGCCGTATCGGCTTCCACGCGATATTGTCGGGTGAGTGCTGGGTTCGCACACCGGCCTCGGACGCTCCGACACGTGCATCCGCCGGCGGCCTGCTGGTTTATCGACCCAACACGGACTACCTGCTCGCGCACGGCCCATTGGTTTCGGCGCCTCAGACGCCTGTGAGGCTTGCGCCGCTGTCATCCGGGGATTCGGATCGGAGTGTCGGCCTCCTGTGCGGCTACTTCGACGGCGGCGCGGCGAATGCCGCACTGATCAGCACCCTTCCCGAGTTTGTGCTCTGGCCGTCGGCCAGTGCCTGTCCGGCGCCGATTGCCGCGCTTCTGAAGGCCATCGGCCTCTGTGCGCACGAAAGCAGTTCGCACGCGTTTCTGCTCGAGCGGCTTCTGGAACCCCTTATCATGCTGGTTCTGCGCACCGTCACGGTCGTCCCACGTAGTCAGCTGGGTCTCCTTCGTGCCTATCGGGATCCGAAGCTACGGCGCTTGCTCACTGCTCTGCACGGGCAGCCGAGTCGGCGATGGACAGTCGGGTCCATGGCGTCCGTTGCCGGGCTCTCGCGCTCGGCGTTTGCCGAGTTCTTCCACCAGGAAGTGGGGCAATCGCCGGCGCGCTATCTGCAGAACTATCGCTTGGCTCTCGCTGCCCGACTCAAGCGCCGGGGCGGCTTGTCCACCGATGAGCTCGCGCGTCAGTGCGGCTATCGCAGTACGGCGGCGTTTCGGCGTAGGTTGAAACGAGCAAGCACCGGACAGGCGACCAGTACGAGCACGCGGCATCTGGGGAACGGTGCCGAGGTTTGAATTCAGCTGGTTTCATAACGCGGACCAAATCTTGAGTTCCCAATCGAGTCCTCGCAGGCGTTGGGATGGGTTTCGGGTGAGTCTCTTTCCCCCCCTGGACGATCAGTGCCCCGACACGGACGCCTGAGCAATCAGTCAGACGCCACTCGCAAGCCGCTAACTCATTGGCTGTGCAGGAGTTTCCCGCGAGCTGAAGTAATCGACGGTCGGATTTGACGACTACGCAGGCGACCGCGGGTCGACTGCATCGTTGACTGTCATCTTCAGCAACCCAAGGCAAACATCCATGATCAATCGTAGGACTCTCCGATCCAATGCTCTCACGTTCCTCGGCACAACCGCGGTGGCACTCACGCTCTTTTCGGCGGCCACGGCTGCCGAGGATGGACATGTGCGGGCCGGGAATGGCCCTGGGCCGGCGGCGAACGGGCCCGGGCCCGGATGCAACATCATCCCGCCGTTGGCATCCATCGGTACGAAGGTCGATATTTCTCAGTTTCCGCCGCCTGACTCGCTGACGAACCCGGATCTTGCAGGGCCGGTGCAGCTGTTGCGCTCAGGCAAGTTCGACATACCGATCGAATCGCTGACGGGAGTCAACATCCCCAGTGGCACCCTCAGAGGAACGGTCACATTGCCGCTGTTCAAGGGAGCGGTGAAGACGCCCTCGGGCCTGAAGCCTGCCTGGTACATCATCCTGGATGCCGGCAACCAGGCCGAGGCGGAGCGACTCGGCGTTAACTTCTCCAAGAAGCTGCCGAACGCAGGCGATGCCGCACGCCCGGCAACTCGGCAAGCCGACGGAACGTTCTTGTTCGAGTCGGGTATCGTGGACTTCAGTCCGAACCGAGTAGTCGTGTCCGGCCCTGAAGAGCGCGCTTTCCCACCCACGACTGCTCAGCCAGGCTCGGTCGGAGACGCGGACTACAGCCCGCTGGTCAGGGTCGACGGCATCGTTTACGACGCACCGGTTGTCGCCGCGGCGGTAGAGGAGGCCGACATCAGCTTCCCGAACGGCAACCCGAACTATGCGCTGGTGCATGACCAGGTGGTCGCCATCGATCCGGTACGGCGTACGGCCACCATGAGCCTGATCAACGGCTACAGCTTCGGCAAGCCGGTCTTCTATATTTCGACCGACTCGAGCGATCCGACAGTGTCCGCCATCGAGGGGAACACTTTCGCCCCCCGCATGCGCAGGCTCGAAGTCGGGATCGACGACATCGCGCGCAGCGCGGTTGAACGGATCTTCATCGCCACGAACGGTGCCTCGGAAGGCGGCTGCGCGAATCCCCAGCGACAAGGCCTGTCGGCCGCGCTCTTGGATGGACATCGGCCCAACAACACCTTTGGCGGTATCCCGACGACGGCCACCGATTACAGCCCTGTGTGGGACGCCAATCTCTATGAATGGACCGACGAGGCCATCGAGAAGGGCTATCGCGGTCTCTTGACCGAGGAGTTCCGCATCCTGAAACTGGCGAGAGACGGATACATCACCGGACCGAACGGGGCGCCGTTCGGGAGCGCAGGTCCCGTGATTGTGTGCGGCGTCGCAGCTCGGCTCAACTAAGCGGAGAGTGCTCGGAGCGCCGCGCCTGCGGCGCTCCGATGCGCTCTGCTGGTCGAGCGACTAGGTGAAGGCCGGAAGGGAAGCCGATCCGCGGCACAAGGTGGATTACTGCGGAGACGCAATGTTCCCCGGTGTTGCGCGGTCTATTAGGTCATCGCAGTTTCCGGAGACTCCCCATGATGCGCCCGATTCGGCAATGCTTGCTGCTCGGCGCCACGCTTGGCTGCGCTCTTGCCGCTCACGCGCAACCTCGCCCCGTGGTGGTCGAGCTCTTCACGTCACAGGGCTGCAGCTCGTGTCCCCCGGCGGACGCCTACGTCGGGCAACTGAGCAGGCAGTCCGATGTTATTGCCTTGGCGTTTCACGTGGACTACTGGGATGACCTTGGCTGGCGTGATCGGTTTGCCCTGCCGCAGTCCGCAGAGCGGCAGAACGTCTACGCTCGAAATCTGCACCGCTCATCGGTATACACACCGCAGCTCGTCGTCGATGGCCAGGTCGATTCACTGCGGGATCCACAGGCAGTTGCGAGGGCGCTGAGCGAGCACCGTGACGGGGTGCCCGTCACGGTCACCGTGCGTGACGCGCAAGTGCGGGTCGAACTCGGTGCGCACCCGGGCGCCCCCAATAGCGATGTGGTGCTCGTTACGTACCTGCGCCATGCGGTTTCCGCGATTGGACGCGGGGAAAACGCCGGCCGCAATCTCGAGGAGTTCAATATTGTGCGTGGCATTCGCACCCTGGGCACGTGGACGGGTGAGGTCCGGGGCTTCGACGTGCCCGTCTCTACGCTACCGCCGGATGCCACCGACGTGGCGGTTCTCGTGCAGCCACATCGACAGGCGCCGATCATCGGCGCAGCCGCTCACGCGCTTCGCTCAAGTGGCGTGACGGTACGGGCCGCGCAGCCGTGAGCGCCACGCCCTTTTGGTAAGATCGAATTCGGCCCGCCATCGAAACGGAGCGAACATGATGCCGCCGCGGCCAGACATTTCCGTTATCCGTGCGTCGTTCAAGGGAAGTCAGGGTTTTGAGCTCAGCGCTCGTGTCGACTTGCCGGCCGGCCCGGTGCGCGCCTTCGCGCTGTTTGCGCACTGCTTCACATGCACGAAGGATGTGGTCGCTGCCAAGCGTATTGCATCAGGCTTGGCGGCGGCTGGCATCGGAGTCTTGCGCTTCGACTTCACCGGACTGGGGTCTTCGGAAGGGGAGTTTGCCAACACCAACTTCTCCTCGAACGTCGAAGATCTGGTGAACGCCGCCACTCACCTGCGGGAACATTTCGCTGCTCCGGCCATTCTCGTCGGGCACTCTCTGGGTGGTGCGGCGGTGCTCGCCGGCGCCCACGATATTCCCGAGGCACGCGCCGTCGTTACCATCGGCGCACCAGCCGACGTTGGCCACGTCCTCAACCACTTCGGCAGCTCGCTCGAGGAAATCCGCAAGAAGGGGGAGGCGCAGGTAACGCTTGCCGGGCGCCGGTTCAGCATTCGGCACAGTTTCGTCGCGGACGCCGAGGAGCATCGCCTGCTGGATCGCATCGGCTCACTCCATAAAGCGCTGCTCGTCATGCACGCGCCGCGAGACACCGTGGTCGGCATCGAGAATGCCTCGAAGATTTTTCTGGCCGCCAAACATCCCAAGAGCTTCGTCTCGCTCGACGGCGCCGACCATCTGCTATCCGATGCCGCAGCTGCCGGCTATGCCGCGCGGGTGATCGAGGCCTGGGCGTCCAAGTACATTCCCCAGATGCCGGTGGTTCCTGAAAACGAGCCGGCGAGCCTGGCTGTCCCCGCCAGCCCTCCGACACAATAGGACTGCGCATGCGCTTCAAAACTGATGGCACCGGATCTGCCCTCGCTACGCTGGCAGCCACACTATTCCTTGCGACACCCATCGGCTCGGTGGGCTCGGACAAAGCGATTGGACACTGCGTAGGCGTCAATGCCTGCAAGGGGCAGAGCAGCTGCAAGAGTGCCAAGAACTCCTGCAAGGGCCAGAATGCCTGCAAAGGGCGGGGATTCGTCGAACTGACAAAGGAGCAATGTGATCAAGTCGGCGGTTCGTTCGAGCCCAAGGAGAACAAGTCCTGACGGGACGCAGACGACCGAATGAGGTCCTCGGGGTTGGCGCTCAATTCGAGTGTGCATTTGGGTGCACGGGCGCGTCCCACGGATGCTCGCCCGACAGAAGAACATTGAGTAAGTTGTCCTGAAAGTTGATGTTGCCCGTGAGGTGTTCGTGATCCTCACAAAGAAGTAGAGAGTAGGCGAGCGGAAAGAAGACGTCTTCCGAGCGCGACACGGTCGGATTCAGGGACTCGCGTGCCAATAGTGACGCTTTGGTCACCGATCCATCGCCGGGCTCCAGCATGAGCCTCGAGTAATCGACCCCTGGCACCGGATGCCTGATCTCCTTCGGATACAGCCGCACCTTGGCCTCGCGATCGACCCCGCCCGACTCTTCGACCACGACGCGCGCCGGCGTCAAACTGCAGTCGCCGCCGAATACGACCAATTTGACGGGCGCCTGTTGGGTCTCGTTGTAACTCAATGACCACACAAAACGGCGGGCCCGCTCCAGTCGTTTGCCGAGGTACTTTTGTAGCGTTTCAACCCGGGCGCTCGCCTGCCGCGGGTCGGCAAAGCGGCGCTTGATGCGCGCAATGACGTCGGGATCAAAGACTGACCAGTGATAAGCGAGCCAGGTGCCAGCGAAAAACAAGTCGCGCTCCAGGGGCTTGCCGTCGGCAGCAACGATCCACATGTTGATCGGATGGGGCAGCAGCTCGTACACGCTGGGCATGGTGGCCAGGCTTTCGGTCGGAATTCGCTGGGGTCCGACCCGATAGCCTGTCAGGAAGCTGTGCAGCGCTCCGACAGATCCGAGGTTTGGGGTGCCCAGCAGGATTACCGTGCGCAACTTGGTGGCGCCGTCGAACGAGGGCAGGAATTCGTTGCCGTCGAGGACGTCCGTCGTGCCGTACTGCAGGTAGTAGCGAGCAATGAGGCCGCCCATGCTGTGTGCTACCAGGTCGACCTTCAGCTGCGGATCGCCGTAGTCTCGGCGGAGCTGCTCGATCAGGGCATCGAGCTTGCGGGCGATGACGACATTATCCTGACGCCAGTCGTACGGAAAGATGTAGTAGCGGCGCTGCCGGGTGCCGACCGGCTGGCCCGGCTGACCTCGCACATAGCCTCCTGTCCGCTCGAGCGTGCGCAGGATCTTGCCGTAAATGTCGGTGCCCAAGACGCTGCGGAACAGGTCGTAGGCGACCACATGATCGGGTCTGGGCTCGAGTGTGGTTGGGTCGATCTCCAGCGCGAGGGAGCGGGGGCCAAACAGAAGGTTGTAAATGGACCCTGGCCAGAGTTCCTCGCCGGTGACGGAATCGCGCAACCGGGAACCAAGGATGCCTGGCACTATGATAACGGGGGGTACCGTGGTCCCCTCCGTACGGGAGGTGTACAGCCGCGGTAGATCCGGGCGCCTGGAACCAACACAACCGGCGACCAGGCACACCAGTCCGAGACACAGGAACACTGCCCCACGACTCGGTTTTCGCACAGAATGCTCCCTACCGGGTGTCGACGGCTGGACGGCTGTGCAAAGCTTAGCGGATCTCCAACCGGGATCCGCGCTTGCCATGGTCTCTTTGCATGAAAAAGCAAGCCCCCAAGCGTATTGAAGAAGCTGCGCGGCAAGTCAGTCGGACAGGTGGGGATCTCCTCGATAACCTTGGGCGAGCTTGCCTTTGGTGCTGCGAAGAGTGCGCGCCGTGATGAGGCCCGCGCGGCGCTTGCCGAGTTCCTTCTGGCGCTCGAGATCGCGAGCTTTGACAGCGAGGCGGCGGCATTGGGCCCTTTGCATTTGCTCAACATATTGAGTAAAAATACTCATCAAATTGAGTAAAGGCGGGTCGTGAGCTTTGTCAGGCCTCAGGCTGCGGTTCTCAGTCGCCGACTGCGCGAGGCGCGGCGCTTTGTCCAGGCCGTTACCGGACCACGGCAGGTAGGCAAGACAACGCTCGTTCGGCAGGTGATCGAGACCGGACATTTTCGGGTCCGTTTTGCGAGCGCGGATGAGCCCACGCTGCGCGGTCGCGAATGGATCGAGCAGCAATGGGAGGCCGCGCGCCTGGAGGCTGGCGATGCGGGCAAGCACGGCGCGGTGCTTGTGCTTGATGAGATTCAGAAGATTCCGAGCTGGTCGGGGACAGTGAAGCGACTGTGGGACGAGGATACTCGTACACGTTGTGCGCTAAAAGTGGTTCTCCTGGGATCGGCGCCGTTACTGATCTCACGCGGGCTGACGGAGAGTCTTGCGGGCCGCTTCGAGTTGCTGCACCTGCCGCATTGGTCCTACGCCGAAATGCAGAACGCTTTCGACTGGGATCTGGAGCGGTACCTGTTTTTCGGCGCTTACCCGGGCGCCGCTCCGCTGATACGCGATGAACTGCGCTGGAAGCGGTACATCCTGGATTCGCTGATCGAGACGACTATCTCACGCGATGTGCTCCTGCTCTCGCGCGTCGACAAACCGGTCATGCTGCGGCGGCTGTTCGAGCTGGGGTGCAAGTATTCCGGTCAAATCCTTTCGTACACCAAAATGCTCGGACAGCTCCAGGATGCGGGCAATTCGACAACCTTGGCACACTACCTCGATCTGCTGGCGGGTGCGGGCATGGTCTGTGGTCTGCAGAAGTTCGCCGCAGAGGCGGTGCGGCAGCGAGCCTCCAGTCCCAAGCTACAGGTATTCAATACGGCGCTCATGACGGCTCAATCTGGATACTCGAGGAAGGAGGCCAGGGCCGATCGAGAGTACTGGGGACGCCTCGTCGAGTCCGCCGTGGGCGCTCACCTGGCGAATGCCGCCGCTGCCGGCGAGTGCGAAGTGTTCTACTGGAGAGACCGCGGGGTGGAGGTCGACTTCATCGTGCGCTCCGGCCGCCAGCTAACCGCAATCGAAGTGAAAAGCGGACGGACTCCGAACGCCCGTGCTGGTCTGGCGGCCTTTAGCGAGGCGTTCAAGCCTCAGCGGAAACTGCTGGTGGGGAGCGACGGGATCGCATTGGAGGCGTTTCTTTCACGGCCCGTGATGCACTGGGCGAAGCGGTGAGCGAATTGGATCGGTGGATATCCTGTCAGGTCTGGATTCGTGAGATGACGGCCGAAAGCTCACGCACCAGGCGCGCCGTTTGCGCGCAACGCTCCGCAACACCTCAGCGGCGTTTCAGCATCTCGGTGAGAATGATCACGTCCTGCTGATCCTGGGGGCGATTCGATGCAAGCTTCGAGCGCAAGATGTCCTTGAGGCTGGCGGCGCGCACCTTGACGCCGAAGGCCCGAAAGGTAACGGCCGACCTGGCGAGGTCATCGTAGCCCCCGGTGCCGCTCGGCTTGAAGACGAGATCCAGCCGCCCGGCGTCGGTCACCAGGCACCAGAGCTCTGCGCGCGACAGGGTTTCGGCATCACAGCTGAAGGTCAGTCCTTCTGGCACGGGCTCGGTGTAAACGCGCGCGTGCAGGTCGCGCAGTGCGGCCGCGAGGCGCGTGAGGTTGCCGGGGTCGGCGGCCGGCGCAATGTCGGCATCGGCCGTAAGGCGCGGAAACCCCTGCAGACGCGCAGCCGTGGCGCCCACCAGAACGTAGCGGACTCGCCGCCTCGACAGAACGCGCAGTATCCGCTCGGGGTCAAACGCGCCCATCGTCCACACGCACCGCAGCGGCGAGGAAGCGCGCCGCGTTACGCAGCTCGAGCAGGCGCTCCTCCGGTGTCAATCGCAATATGCGGGGGACGTCATCGAGCATGTGGGAGCGGCCGCGAGCCCTCGGTTTGAGAGCGACGTGCAGGTCAAAGCCGGCACGGCTCACCAGGCGCAGCAACGTCTTCCAGCCTGGACTGGTGGCACCACACTCGATGCGTGCAATGACGGACTGTGAGGTGCGCGCACGGCGGGCGAGATCGCGTTGCGTAAGCCCGGCACGCCGCCGGGCGGAGGCCAGCAGTCTCGAGGCCTGGGTCACAGCCATCGAAAAATGATAGCTAAAAAGCTATCAACTGGCAAAAGGCCCGCTCTGCACGTACGCCGAGCGCGCGCCGAGCACCCGTGGTTCAAGATCGCTTGCTCGCACGTCCAATAATCCTTACAATATTATAAAATGTAAGATTGAAAGGACTGCGTCATGGCCTTCGCAACACTGACCAGCAAGGGGCAGGCTACCATTCCACTCGAGGTTCGCACGGCAGCAAGGCTCAAGACCGGCGATCGGATTCATTTCACGG
>Ga0137364_10000379_pt1 | contig 17539 bp, 13 predicted proteins | sample SagtaG_10_FD_104798 | JGI IMG/M metagenome (GOLD analysis project Ga0137364, IMG submission 104798) | Vadose zone soil microbial communities from Sagehorn Ranch, Mendocino, California, USA - Sage1_L_20_16 metaG | ecosystem: Environmental > Terrestrial > Soil > Vadose zone | place: USA... | reverse complement strand
CCTCTATTTGCGAAAGGACGGCCTATATTATGACCTAAGCAACGGCAATACGGAGACGTGGATGGCCGGTGACGTCATCCGGTTGGAGGCATCGGGGTTGAACCCGGTTCAACTGACGTTGCTGCGAAACGGGAATCCGGTTTTGACCTACACGGACACGACAGAGAACCTCGTTGGAGGTAGCCCCGGCACTGGGATCTATTCTCCATCTGGGCACCATCTAGCGATTGACAATTGGGAGGGCGGGAACCTAGGACCCGTGGGACCTCTGATGCTCGACACGCGGGTGCATGCTCCAATGGTACCTGGAAATCTTGTGGCCAAAGCCGTAGGCATCAACCAGGTCAAGCTGGCTTGGGCGGCGGCAACGGACAAGGTCGGTGTGAGAAGCTATGAAGTGCAACGACAGGACCCTGGAAGCACGAGTTTTGTGCACGTGGGGACAACTACACGAACGAGTTACACCGACATGGGATTAGCAGCGGGTAGTGACTACACGTATCGAGTTCTGGTCGCGGATGCGAGGGGTAATCTGAAAGAGTATTCACGTGTGGCGAGCGTGACAACGGCTTCACCGGCGATCGGTCCTCGCAGATCGCGATAACGACGATCAACTGAAACGCAACCCCGGCGGCCAACGGAGAAACCAGCGCTAAACGTTTGTTTATCCGCCGCTGCCCTCGCGCGCGTCTTCTCTTTTATCCGAACTTTTCTTCCCTTGCACAACGATTACGAGCACAGGTCTCAATATCCGCGAGCTCCCTGATAAAAGCTGACGCCTCCCCAGTTGGTATGTTGCAATCTTTGATCTGAAACTTACAATCTAAATTCTTTACCGGGGTCTTAGCTCAGTTGGTAGAGCGCCTCAATGGCATCGCTGCCAACGAGTATTCTCATTTGATCTGATTTGGTCTGATATGCGTTTTCATAGGTAAAATTGCCGTGCTCGTGTTCTCACGTAATCCGTCGTGATCTCACAAAAAGCCTCATTGGCGGATAAAATAGTCGGACAACGGCTGCGGCGGGCCGAGCGCCTCAACTCGGGGGATTTCGCTTTCCTACGCTTGGCGCTGCCTCGCGGCGCAAACTGATTGGCTGAAGCCCGAATTTCTGCCGCCAAAAGTATCATCAGCGAAAACTTCGGCATTCCCTTTCCTTAGTACAATTGAAACATGGCCGCGCGCCGCTGAGGCTGAAGGGATTGGACGCGCAGAAAACAAAGAGACCGCTGTCGGAGTTGTAGTACGTCGGACGGACGCAACTAAAAATTTGTCGTTTATGGAGCTGAGGTTCGCATGTCCAAGCTGCGGTCAACACATCTCCGCCACACGCACCCAAATCGGCGTAACAGCTCCGTGCCCGAACTGCAATGCGGCGGTCACCGTTCCGAAGACCTCTACGTTGCCTCCGCCACCACCAGCGCCATTAAAGACAAAATTCCAGGGAAAAAAACGTTACGAGACCACCGTGATTTTGATCGACGATTGTGCGGCGGTGCCGGCCAAGACCAAGAAACTAAAAGAACGGACGGACGATTTCACCGAAGCGCGGAATTGGCTGATTCGTCAGTTAGACGCGTTCCGTGGGGACCAGTATTTCGCGGGCATTTTCGATCACAAGAAAAAGAGATCCGTGTTTAAGGAGAAAGGGCCAGGAAAATTGGACCTTCTGGATTCTGTAGAGCCTGACTCAAATGGGTGAACGGCGCTCACACCCGAGGCCGTTTTCAAAAAGCGCCAGCCCTTCCGGCGTCCTCGCGTGTGATCGAGCCTTTTCTCGGCTTCCTCTTCACTCAAACCGGCTTTCGTTGTGCCGAGCCGCTGAAAAAGAGCTTCAAGACTGATCGTCGCCAGTTCGTCAACCTGCTTGGAAGCGCCCGCGCCTTGGGCCGCTTGTTTGTTGTTCATACGAATCGCAAAAGTTTACGGCGGCCGAATACCTCCGCGTCTTTAGCATTCGCCTTTGTAATGCGCAACGCCGCGAGTTCGCGGCCTAAAAGTTAGGAATGCCTCCGGGCTGTATAAGGGGTTTTTTCGAGGCGAGATTGAGTGATTCCCTAGACCCACGACAAAGTCTTTGCGTTTTGCTCGCAACGAGACCATCTGTTCATGTGAACATTTCCACGCACAACTATGCCTAAGCCTCTTAACGTGGACTGGCCTGCCGTGCGTGTTCTTGCTGTCGCAGTCGGTGTCCGCGAAGCCGCACGCCAAATGGGGATCAGCGAGGACGCGGTGCGACAACGTTCGAAGCGCGAGGGCTGGATGGCTTCCCCTAAAACGGTAGCTCAACGAGCGCTGGCAAAGCCTGTCACCAGCGTGTCACCAGATGTCCTGTCACCAGCAGATGCACTCGCCAATGTGCTTCGGGAGCACGAACGCGAGACCAAACTGTCGTTAGCGAGAAGCGCCAGGCGAATGGCGAAAGACGCTGAACAGGCGACGTTGCGAGAAGCGCCGTACGTGCACAAGGCCGCGCAGGTAGCAAGCATCACGCATGGCTGGGGAGAGAAGGAAAAGAATCCGAATGCCATCCTGAACGTAGCGATTCTGACAGGCGCTGAGAAGCCAGAGCGCGTGATCGACGCCCGGGCGTGTGAGGATACCGGCGACTGAAAACAATTCTAGGGGCATCCCTAGAGGCTTTAGCAAGGGCATAAGCCGGTTTTACTTGGCAAATACTTGACGGATACATCGGCTTTTCGTGCGTTTTCGTGCGTCACCGTTCGCAACGGCTAAAATTGCTCAGGGTGGCGAATCTCTATCGTAAAAGCGCGTTTTCGAGGGTGCCGATGATGGGATTCGAACCCATACCCGGATTACTCCGGAACGGATTTTAAGTCCGTTGCGTCTGCCATTTCGCCACATCGGCGTTGCGTCAGAAGTTTAAGCGCGTTTGAGACAAGCGAAAATGAATTCCTGAAACTGAAACTGACGATTCGCGCTCGTAGCGAAATGGTTTGACCGACCGGCCTAATTTTCTTCAAACTGGTGGTGCCCAAACAGGTCTGAATCAGGTGGAGGACATTCCCCGCTGGATTTTTCGCCTCTTCTAGACTCTGCAATTGCAAACAAACACCGCGGGGAAGAAGAAAGAAAAATCCCATGCATCGATTCATTCAGCTGAAACAGGCAACTTCATTATTTCTCATCGCCCTGGTGCTAGCCTGGATTATTGGGTTTTTGCCAAAAGCGCAGGCGCTCAATCCGCCGCCGGTCGGAGGATATCCCGGTCAAAACACCGCGACAGGTGATTATGCCCTCTTCAACCTCACAACTGGCACCCGAAACACGGCCATTGGTTTTTGGGCGCTCAATACCGACACAACCGGCGGCAAAAACACCGCCATTGGTTTTCAGGCATTAGCCGATAACACCATTGGCAAAAACAATATAGCATTAGGCTATGCGGCCGGTATTTTCACTACGGGCGATAACAATATTAATATCGGCAACGTCGGTGCCGAAGAGTCGGACACTATCCGCATCGGCACGGTAGGCGGTCGAGGCATACGCGACTTTCAGAGCCACACCTATATCGCCGGCATCAGTGGCGTAACCATCGCGGGAGGCGCACCCGTTGTTATAGATACCGACGGTCATCTTGGTTCGACAACCTCCTCGGAGCGTTTCAAAGATGAAATTAAGCCGATGGATAAGGCTAGCGAAGCGATACTTGCCCTCAAACCGGTCACCTTCCACTACAAGAAAGAACTTGATCCGGCTGGAATCCAGCAATTCGGCCTCGTGGCTGAGCAAGTCCAAAAAGTGAATCCAGCCCTCGTGGCGTGCGATGCCGAAGGGAAAGTCTATTCCGTGCGCTACGACGCGGTGAACGCGATGTTGCTAAACGAGTTCCTCAAAGAGCGTCGCAACGTGCAGGACTTGGAAGCGAATGCCGCGCGTCAGCAAAAGCAAATCGAAGCGCTTACGGCAGATTTACATACGGTGCGCGCAGCACTTGAAACAAACAATCACCTACCACAAACGGCCTCCAACAATCAGTAAGGGTGCCAAGCACCTGCACGATCATTGGGACTCGGATACAACCGGGCTTGAAACTCGTATGCCGTTCCAGCAAACTATCGCAGCAAAGATTTTCGGGCTCGCCATAATCTTGTTAATGCTCACCATTGGGCTTGCCGGATTCTTGCTGTTTGAAGTAACTCGCACCAAGCAGGATCTGACGGTAGTGGCGAATTTCGATGTGCCCCTCACCCTGTCCGTGGCACGGCTACATGAATTTGGGCTTCGACGTCGTCTTGCGTTTGAACGCTGGTTCGGCGCCTTGAACGCCCCTCAGCCGAATCCCGAAATTGTTGCCGAGGCGACCGAGAATTACGCGCTCTTTACTCGCAAACTTACAGATGAATTTTCCGCCGCCCGGCGGATCGTTAGCGCCTATCCGAAGAATGACACCGGCGGTCAAACTCTCGCTGAGGTAGAAACGCTCCTTGATCAAATTGAACCTGCCTATCAAATCATCAACAATCGTCAGCGCGAGGTGCTCGAAATGCAGCTTGCCGGTCAACATGATCGGGCCAATCAGCAATTAAACCTGCTTAACGACCTTCAGCGCACCGTCCAAAATCAACGTGAAGCGGTGAATTCGAAGATGGCAGCCTGGAGTCGCTCTGCTGCAAAGGCAACCGAGCAACGCGAACGGCGTGTATTCTGGCTAACGATTGCTGCGACAACATCCACGGTGCTACTAGGCATCACTGTCGCAGCGCTTATCACAAACCGGCTTAGCAGACCCGTGCGGTCGTTGGCTATCGCCATGCGCGATGTTCAGCAAGGCAATCTCAACATACAATTGCCGATCGGTTCTACCGATGAGGTGGGGCGGTTGACCGATTCCTTTAATTTCTTCGTAAAGGAATTGCGCTCCAAGGAGCGTATGAAGCAGACCTTTGGGAAGTATATCGATCCGCGAATATTGGAGCACGTGCTCGCGCAACCTGGCGCAGAAACAGTCGCCGGGGGCCGGCGCGATATGACTGTGCTGTTCGCCGACCTGATTGGGTTCACAAGCCTGTCGGAACGGCTGACTCCTTTGCTCATGGTGACGCTCCTCAATCGGCACTTTGGTTTGCAAGCTCTTGCGGTGCAGGAACACCATGGCGTGGTGGACAAATTCGTTGGTGATTGTGTCATGGCCTTCTGGGGTCCGCCCTTTGTAAAGCCGGAAGAACACGCGGTACTGGCGTGTCGCGCCGCGCAAGCGCAATTCGCTGGGCTCGACACTCTGCGGCGGGAACTGCCGGATATCACAGGATTGCGCCGAGACCTGCCCACTATCGATCTATGCATTGGCATTTGCACTGGCGAAGTCGTGGTCGGCAACATCGGTTCGGATAACACACGCAGTTATACGGTAATCGGCGACACTGTGAACCTCAGTGCGCGACTGGAAAGGGCCAATCGTGTCTATGGCACGCAAATTCTGATTAGTGAGACAACTGCTCAGGCGATCAGCTCACAGTTCGAAACGCGGCAGGTCGACACCATCTCTGTCAAAGGAAAGACAGAAACCACTCGCATCTTTGAATTGATGTCCGCAGCCGGACAAATCTCAGAAGAATTGGCGCGCTTGCGCGATCGCTACGAGCAAGCTCGGCAAATGTACTGCGGCCAGGAATGGGATTTGGCTGAGGCGGCGCTTCGAGAATGTCTCCAAATTCGTCCGAACGACGGCCCGTCTCGTGTCTTTCTCGAGCGTATTCAAATTTTACGCCGAAATCCTCCCGGCAAAGATTGGAACGGTGTCTGGCAACTTGTAGAAAAATAACGAGGCCTGTTTAATTCAGCGTTTTTGCCTCGCAATGTTGCGGGTGATTATTTATCAGCAATTGCCATGAAACTCTCAACTCTATACACAAATTACATTCGCCGTTCACCTGGACGTTTTGCTTTCCTTTTCGTTCCACTCCTGCTGGCCTGCCTTGCGATGCAGCCCGCCCCGAATGCTTTCGGGGTTGATCCCCCACCAGATGGAGGATACCCGCGGGGCAATACGGCGGAAGGGGAAGACGCGCTCTTAAATCTGACAAGCGGCCGCAGCAACACCGCTGTCGGTCACAATGCTCTTCTTAGCGACACAACTGGCAGCTTTAATACCGCCGTTGGTGGTGGCGCGTTGTCTAACAGCACGACCGGAGATGCCAACACGGCTGTGGGAAACACGGCTCTCGGCCTCAACACCGCCGGTCACCATAACACGGCCATCGGAAGCGGCGCGCTTGATACCAATTTCAGCGGCAACTACAACACGGCCGGCGGCGGCGCAGCGCTCCTTTCGAATACGTCTGGCAGTTCCAACACCGCCAATGGTTTCGCCGCGCTACAAACCAACGACGACGGAAATGAAAATACAGCTACCGGTTTTTTCGCGCTTTCATCCAACACCTCTGGTAGTCAAAACACGGCCGACGGTGTTAACGCGCTCTATAGCAACGTGGGTGGTGTCGCCAACACGGCCACGGGAGAGAGTGCGCTCTATTCCAGCTTCGGGAACTTCAATACGGCCAATGGTTGGCTTGCGCTCCAGAATAACACGAGCGGCAGCAATAATACGGCCTGCGGCGTTGGTACGCTCCTTGGTAACACCACGGGCGCAAACAACATCGCTCTGGGCGCCAATGCCGGAAGGAATCTCACTACTGGCAGCAATAATATCGAAATCGGGAACGAGGGTGCTGGCAGCGAATCGGACACGATCCGCATCGGCACACAGGGAACCCAGACGAAAACCTTTGTCGCAGGGATCAGTGGTGCAGCGATTGGTGGCATGGAGGTTCGGGTGAATCAAAACGGTCGGCTCGGCACTGCCCCGTCCTCACAACGTTTCAAGGAGGTTATTAAGCCCATGGGCCACGCGAGTGAGGTGCTGCTGGCGCTTCGGCCAGTAACCTTCCGTTACAAACCGGATGTCGAGCCCGAAAGCACTCAGCAGTTTGGCCTCATCGCGGAGGAAGTACAGAAGGTGAATCCCGACCTGGTCGTGCATGATAAAGAAGGAAAACCTTACAGCGTGCGCTACGATCAAGTGAACGCGATGTTGCTCAACGAGTTTCTCAAAGAGCATCGTAAGAACGAGCAACAGGAAACGACCATCACGCGAATGCAAAAGCAAATTGAAGCGCTTAGCGCGGGCCTACAGAAAGTGAGCGCACAGCTCGCCGCAGCGAGTCCGTCCCGTGGCGGACTTGAAGTGAGCGAGGCCGCCCCACAAACGGTCGAGAACAATCGGTAAAGTTGCCAAGCACACGCATCTTGCCGCCGCTAAAGAATAATTCGACGCTTCGGAAACCAATTTGAGTCTGACTTCTCCGCTTGTTCTGCGGGCGATCACCAAAATTCTGATTTCGCAAATCTCCGGATATCATTTTGTCATTGCGCCTGGTGATCAAAAAAGAGATCACCTTAATGCTCATGAACAAACACATTACCTGGACCCTGGCTGTAGTTATCGCGTCTTGTAATTTTTTGGGACAAGCGGCATCCCAGCCGTCGCAATCAGAAATTGATGCAGCTGACCGACTCTTTCAGGCTGGGACATTCGCTGAAGCGGCCAAACTTTACTCGCGAGTCGTCGCTGAAAAGCCTAACGACTATTCCGCAACTCTCCAGTTGGGTCGGATCGCATTGCTTTCCAACCGGCTGGACGATGCGCAGAAATGGTTGGAAAAGGCGATAAGCCTGCAACCAAAGGAAACCGACGCCAAAGTCATGCTGGCCGAGGCATTTTATCGTCGCGACGATTTCCAAAAGGCAGCGGCCGCGTTGAACGGCGTCGACGTGAGCGGTAACAAACTGGTTATCGAGCAGTATCCGACACTGAACGTTGCGATGTTGGAAAGCTTCAAGGGCCAGACGCCTTATGAACTGGAAGGCAAGGGCACGAGTACGCATGTGAAGTTCTTAAAGACCGATCCTCTGCCGGTGCTCAACGTACGTGTGAACGGTGGCAAGGAAGTCACCTTCTTCATCGATACCGGGGGTTCGGAGGTCACGCTCGACACGGACTTCGCCAAGGAGCTCGGTGCTCCGCAATTCGCGGCGGTGCAAGGCACCTTTTCTGGCGGACAGCACACTGAGGTCCACCTTGGGCGGATTGAGTCACTGACGATCGGCGATTGGACTGTCAAAAATGTGCCCACCGCAATGCTTCCGTTGCGCCAGCTTTCCGAAGGATTCGGCGTAAAACAAATCGACGGAATCATCGGGACCACTCTGTTTTACCATTTCCTCGCAACCATGGATTATCCGCGCGGCGAGCTTGTCCTGCGCCGGAAGGACGCCAAAAACCTGGAGGAATTTAAAAAGTCGCCAGGCAAAAGAGTCGCGGTTCCAATCTGGATGGCGAGCGACCATTTCATGGTGGGTTGGGGTCGCGTGGAGACGCTCCCGCCCACGCTGCTTTTCGTTGACTCAGGGCTGATGGGCGCGGGTGTTAAACTGGCAGAGTCGGTTATCAAGGAAGCCGGGATCAAGCTTGAGGAAGACAAAGCTGAAGAAGGAGCCGGCGGCGGTGGAAAGCTGAAAATTGTGCCATACACCGTGCATCATCTTTCCTTCGGAGAGATAAAGGAAGAGAACGTCCCCGGCCTCTACGATGGACCGTTCCCTTGGGAAAACATGTTTGGCTTTCACCTCTCGGGCATGATCGGCCATGATTTCCTCAAGCCCTACGCGGTGACTTTTGACTTTCAGAACATGCAGATTTTTCTGCAGTAAAAGCGTTCGGATCGACATCACGGGAGCGGCCGAAAACTTTGCGTAGCCGATTCCATGCTGATGAATCGATTATTTTGTGCCCTCGGCGTGACCCTCACAGCCTTGAGCGGCTGCACCACTGTGACCGACATGATCACGTCAAACCTACCGGAAAGCCATTCCGGCCGGCCGTCGATCGTCGTGAGATTGCGTGAGCAAGAAGCCTATCTCAACCGTGGAGGGTATACCGTTGCGACGTCTCGGATATCAAGCGGAAGAGAGGGGTATCGGACTCCGATTGGCCACTTTCAGGTGATTCGTAAGGACGAAGACCATCACTCTAGCATCTATGGCGACTACGTTAATGCCTCAGGCCAGATCGTGAAAGCCAATGTCGATAGCAGGCGCGATCGCAAGCCGCCGCATTCGCACTTCGTGGGTACCCCGATGCCGTACTTTCTCGAATTCTCGCCTGGCTACGGATTGCATCAGGGTTACCTGCCAGGCGTGCCCGCATCGCATGGATGCATTAGGATGCCCTATTGGAAAGCGCGCCAATTTTACAGTACTGCTCACGTTGGGACGCCGGTGGTGGTAAAGCCCTAGTAAGCCGTTCATATTACAGTCAACCCATGATGTATGTGCCGCGCCAATGGCCATGCGAAATGGCCGAAACCCCCTAGCGTCCGCAACGAAACGCAAGCCCGTGAAAATGAGCGCAAAACGTCTTTCTTGAATTAGAAATCCGGACCCTAGCTAGGTAGAAAAAAATTCGTCGTCCATAGCATTGCTGTCTTTCACAAGCGAGTAGGATCGCGCCCTCCCAAATTACCGCTACGGACTAGGCCGCAGGCGTGGAGTCGGTCGAGGCCGCGTTGTATGCGGACTCGATGCGTGAGGACAATACACTGCTACCACTGTGCCCGTGCCGGGATGGCCCGGATCCGGTTGGTAGCCCGGGTCTGGCTGAACAACAACAATTTCGGGCACATCACCTGAGATAGTCGAGCCCGATTTAGTTATACTACTGGAGACAACGACCCCCATGAGAGGTGGCAGCGTGTCCGGTGGTCGTGAGCTATTGCCCGGCCTGGAGGTCCAGGTATCACCGCAAACGGGAGGGTTCGTACTGATGGCCGCAGCGAACCCCTTGAAGCTATCCGGGGCAGGCCCGCCACTCAGCACATTGTCACGGGACCAACTGTGGCCCCAGAACTCGACCGTCCCCGTTGCTGTCTGGTCTCCCACTACGAAGGAACCGTGATCGAGGAACGCGAATATAATCGTGGTTGCCGAGGCGGAGGAGGGCAGGTAGAAGTCGTCGCCGGCAAAGTTCGCAGTAACAACGCCGGGGCCGGAAGGCTGATTCACCGGGAAGATGTCGCAGGCGGCAACACCCGCACCGTCTGTTACCCCGCTACAACTCTGCGCCGTGGCACCCGTTCCCAAGGTAAAGACAACGGTGCGGCCAGCAATAGGCACCGTGCCGTCCTCGAGTAGAACACCAGATAGATGCGCTGTAGTGTTATTGGCGATAACTGTGTCGCCCGTGTAGCTCAGAGTGGTCTCCTCTTTGGTAATGGTGAACGGTGCGGACGTGTTACTTGCCTGGAAAAGGCCTGAGCCAGCAAAGCTGGCCGTCACCGTATAGGGACCCGGAATCTGATTGAGTGTGAGATCACACGACGCCGCGCCGGCGGCGTCGGTGACGCCTGCGCAGCTTTGTGCGCCGAGGTTAAACGTAATGGTTTGGCCAGCTACGCCCGCGGAAGTTCCACTAAGGGTGAGTACCGCGGAAAGGGTGACGAGGTCGTGGTAGTCGCCTGTAGTAGCGCCAGTGTAGGTGAGTGTGGTGGGCGTCGAGGTTACAACAAAGGATTGAAAGAAATCCCTGACGTTGGCGAGACCGGCGCCCGAGGCGAACACCGTGTAAAAACGTCCAAGGACGCAAGCGTTACCGTTGTAATCACCATATTTAGGAGCGCCCCCGCCAGTTTGGCAGGTCTCCCCAGCAGGGCACTGAGTCCCGTCGCCACTAAAATCGCAGCGTATATTTGTGGAGACACTGCACCTGCCTGCATTCTCGGGCTGAACCGCGCAGTTCTCCGAGTCCCAGGTGGAACGGGGCGCTGCCGGCCACAGGTTGCATTGCGGGTCCGAGGTCGTTGAAATTTGGAACTCATCGTTGTTGGGAACAAGGTTGCCCCCGGAAAGACCGGCGCTCGCTGCAAAGTAGTCGGTCAAGTCATTGTTCGTCGCTGTGGCCGCGCGACGGTCGTACCAAGTGACGAAGGCACTGCCGCCTGAGGCACAGGCCCACGGCATAAAGCGGCGGGCCGCGACGTTCGTGTTGATTGTAACAGCGGCTCGCCAGTTGACGCCACCATCGGTAGAATCCGCCACCAGGGTATTCTCGTTGTTCGCGGCTGTGTTATTGGACCATGCGGCATAGACATGATTTGCGTTCGTGTCATCCACTGTGACCGTTGGACTGGACAGAATGTTGCCGTCGTTGCAGCGGTCAAGTCCACCAAACCCGTTCGCTACCTCGCAGCCGGCGAAGTTGTTGAAGGCGCTTACCGTGAACGGGAAGCCGCCGGGAGCTCTTGTCATTTGGGCTCCCGACGTCGTGCAGGCGTTGAACTTGTCGAGCCTGATATTGCCACCGTTCCGATATATCACGTAGAAGAACCCGTCGCTCCCAACGGCGACTCTGGGGAAGTCAGACCCGCCCTCGAGAGCGAGCGTCGGCGCCCAGGTCGCCCCACTGTCAGGGGAGCAGGTGACGGTGGCGCTCCCGCTTAGGTCTCTGAAAGCCATATAAACCGCGTCTCCTCCCGGGGCCGGATTGAGCCGGTCAGCAGCGATGTGTTCCTGGTCGGAGCTACAAGCTCCTGTGCCCGAGTTCGGACACACTACAGCGTTAACCAGAGCGCCGAAGGTCTGACCATTGGTCGTTGACGCGGCTACCTCGACGCAGTTGCTGTTAGCGGGACAAGGGGAAGCACAACTGCCTCCGAAACATGCGAGTGCTGCGTGGTAAAAGTTCCCGCTCTGCCCGAACGCGAGTGAGCTATCACCGTCGTTGACTGGAAGATTGCCACTGAACGGGAAGGTTTGCCCGCCGTCGTTAGACGTGACGAACCCGCTTTGCTTGGCGACCACGATGTTCGTGCCATTGTTGGAGACTGCGATCTCGAGTTCGCCATTGTTACCCAGGTTGTTAAGTTGCACCGGAGGGAAGATGGGCGCGCCGGCACTGGGGGCTTCAGCGTTTGAGGAACGCTTGGTCGCTACTTCTGGCGAGGCAACTCGGGCTTGAGGAGAGTCGCGGCGCCCCGGCGAGCTCTGGAGCTTGTTGAGTTCTTCTTGGACCTGCGCTGGGTTGCCAGCTGACTGAAACACGAGGCTCTGGCCAATCGCGAGCACCAGGTCTTTTAGCTGCTGGTCAGCATTGGACGGCAAATCACCCTCGAGGCGGACCAGCAGGTTATCTGCCGCAACCGCGGTTGTGATTTGCACCATGTTACGATCCGGGAAAAGAGGCGCGTTGCCTGGTTGAGGTCTTTTGACGAGCTGAACACGCTGCAAAGCTGGCCAGCCACCGATCGCGAGGAAGGTTGAAGGCTGAGTAAATTCCTTCGCATACTCTTCAAGCTGGCTCACTGCGTCGGAGTGATCAGTCCTCTCAAGGTAGCCGATCACCACTCGAACCGTTGGCTTGGCAGTCGCCTGTTTTCCCGCAGGCACGTTTTGGATCACCCATGAGTTCAGAGTCGGCTGACCCACCGACCAACCCTCCGGATACCGCAGGGTGACGCCCTTAGCCGCAATGGTTAGACTTTTCGTAAGCGCCTTGCTTGTCTGGTTAGGCTGAGGCTGGCCGCCGCCGCTGCCAAGGCTCGGCACTACGCCTGCGGCAAAGAGCGACAGAACGATACCGAACAGGCAAAAAGCCAAGCTAATTAGGACGCGGATGTTAAAGAACGCAGATTGCCGACCGGACCTTTTCTTATTCATGGGGGTTTTTACACGCAGTTGTCAGAAAATCGCGTTCAAGTGTCAAGATTAAAATTATCAATCTTTTCAAAGGGTCGTGTTTGGTTTTAGCCGCGAATGTCGCTTCCTAGGCGAGTGAACGAAGTGGCAGATCTCTCACCTGCAGCCTGATGAAGTTCGGCTTGAGCGGAGGTGCGCGTGCCACGCTCGCCGGATTCAGCCCGACTCGTCCGCTGGATGAGCAAGAGCTGAGAGGATTCGAGGGAAAAGTGGATGTTTTTCGCTCTATCACTTGGAACGTGCCTGGCTTCAGGGCTTACCAGCACGAAGACGAATTCCACGTTGAGTGAGCCTTCGAATCTGGCTTGAAAGAAGTCTTGAACTCTCGTTCCAAAATCTGGTAAAAGGCTCAAACACAGCCAGTGGCCAACCGCTACCGGCAAGAAATCAAATGACAATCCTCAGTTGTGCGTTCCCAACGCCTTCTAACTCAACTCTCAAGTCGTAAACAATGAAAAGAACAGCAAAAAATAGCCGTTTCGGTTTCGGCTGGATGCCGGACCTTCCCGATAACCGTGATCATCTTTACTCCGCGCCGCTGGCAAAGCTGCGTGTTCTTCCCACCAAGGCCGATCTGCGCAGGCATTGTCCGCGGGTTTATAATCAGGGCGACATTGGCTCCTGCACGGCGAACGCAATCGCAGCGGCCATCGAGTTCGATCGCAAGAAGCAAAAACTCCGCGATTTCATCCCATCGCGCCTCTTCATTTACTACAACGAGCGAAGTATTGAGCACAGCGTGCCGCTCGATAACGGCGCGCAGATTCGCGACGGGATAAAAAGTGTGGCCAAACAAGGCGCTTGCCCGGAAACCAAATGGCCCTACGACGACACTCCCGCCGATTCTAGCACCAACCTCTGGCCTTCTGGCGCCAAGCCGAGGCAGAAACCGCCACCGTCTTGTTACAAAGATGCCAAAAAATTTCGCACCGTGACTTATCAACGGGTTGATCGGACGCTTTCGCAGATGAAAGGCTGCCTCGCAGACGGTTTCCCGTTTGTTTTTGGCTTTACAGTTTATGACAGCTTCGAGAGTGCGGAAGTCGCCAGGACCGGCGTGCTTCAAATGCCCAAGCCAAGAGAAGGAGTGGTTGGAGGCCACGCCGTTCTTGCCGTCGGCTACGACGACAAAAGCGAGCGCTTCATGATACGTAATTCATGGGGGACCAGCTGGGGCAAAAGAGGCTATTTCACCATGCCCTATTCCTATCTGCTTACCGACAATCTTTCAGACGACTTTTGGACAATTCGCCTGGTGCATTAACCGTTCAACCCACTTAACAAAATGCCAAAATATTGGATGATAAACAACCGGAGCCAGGGCGGCGTCGGACCTGACGTCAGCACCGATGGCTTGACTTATTGGGTCAGCGACAAACAGGGGCTCAACGACATCAAGAACTGGCGGAAAGTTACCGGCGCGAACTTTCAGAAGCTACTCGTGGCCACGTCAGATAAGTTTCCCAGCTATAGCCAGGCAGAAAACGAAAAACAAAGCCACGTGACGATTCTTGTGCATGGTTACAACCAAACGTTTGCAAAAGCAGCAGCGTTCTATGAGAAACTTTGCGGTAACCTTTTTAACGGTGCGGACAGCCTTGGGCTTTGCATCCTGTACGACTGGCCATCACGCGGTAACCTCCTGGGCTATGAGCCTGATCGTTCGCATGCTCGTCTGTGCGCTCAAGATTTAACAAACGTGTTAAGTGCGCTATTCGATTGGCTGACCAAGAAACAACAGCAGACTATAGACAATCCTGCGAAAGCCTGTAAGGCGAAGGTGTCCCTCATTGCTCACAGCATGGGCAACTATGTTGTGCAAAAAGCAATGGCTGCTGCCTGGACTCGTAAGAACCAGCCATTACTCGTTAGTCTTATCAATCAGCTTTTGATGGTCGCAGCCGACGTTGACAGCGATTTGTTTGACCAGGGCGCGCCTGATAACAACGATGGCAACGCGGTGGCTAATCTCACCTACCGGATTACGGCGCTCTATAGCGGTCGCGACACTGTCCTCGGCGCCTCCGCAGGGCTGAAGCATTTCGGCATGCGGCGCATGGGCCGAAGCGGTCTTCCCAATCGACCGCCTCTGGCAGATCCCTCGTCGCCGACCGATAATGTTTGGGACATCGATTGTTCGAGCTTCTTCCAGCAAGGCGTCGGCGATATTCACGGCGCGTATTTCCTCGCCGACGGCACCCTCAAACTAATGCGACACGTCCTGCGCGGTCTCGACCGCGGCGTGCTGCAATCGCTTGGGTATACTCGCGGTAATGCCTGGCCATCGCCACAATAACTAAAGGCGAATGCCTCCACCCAAACGTAAACCAAGGTCAGGTAAACCAACTTCGCGGCGTTCGCCACGAAGAGCTCGCCTCACGAAGAAGGCGCAATCTTCATCCCGGAAATCCCGTCTGAAGCTGCCGAGAAAGACTGCCGCAGTACGCCCGCTACCGGCGCAGCCTGAGGAAATTCTTTTTCGTGTGGAAGGCAAGATGTCCACCTTTGGTGGACCGCATGATCTCGGGATGGCCGCGAACGAAGACCTCGCTCTCTTTACCAAGGCCGATCTCCAAGACCCAAAGTATGCATACTTGTTTCTACCGGCATCACCCCCGGGAACAAGCGGCCTAGGTCGCAGGCTTAACCCTGATCAATATTATTTTGCGTGTCGTTGGGATTACACCGCAACGCCAAGGGAGTTTTTGCGGCGCGCGCTCGCGCGTGTGGAAAATCCCGCCAACGGCCGAGGCGTCGATGCGCGGCCGGTCGATTGGGGTCCGCATCCTTCCACTGGGCGGGTTGCGGATTTATCACCAGGGCTCGCCGCTGCGCTGGGATTAAACACCGACGACATCGTTAGGATAACAATTTCAGCGCGGCGAGCCATACCTGTAAAACCAACCCTAGCCATGAGGCGCGTCGGTCATGGCAGCAGTAATCCGCATCTAAAACCCCCTATCAAACAGTTCATCCAAAGCCCCAATCGTTCGTCCCGTAACGGAGCCAGGATTGATAAGGTCGTCTTGCACTGCACCGAAGCCTCACTTGCTGGCACGATTCAGGAGTTTCAAAAACCAGACGGTCGCCAGGTCTCGGCACACTATGTCATCGATCGAAACGGCGACATTTATCAAATGGTGAGCGATAGCGACCGCGCCAATCATTGCATGGGCGCAAATGAAAGCTCCATCGGCATCGAACATGTCGGCGCTGAAACCGACGTACTCGCCGCGTCACAGGCCGCCGCTTCCGTCAACCTTATTCGCTGGTTGCTCGAGCAATACCAAATTCCACGCACAAACATCTTCGGTCATGACTTCACGCCAGGCTACTGTCGGCCAGGTGGAACTAGCTGCCCTGATCGACTCTTTGGGCCGGTCCACTCACAGGCAACCATTGCCTCTTGGGTGCAAACCAATGTCTAAATAGCGATCAGCAGCCAAGCGCTCACTAAACAACCACGAAAGGTAAAGAACCTATGCCAAAGAAGAAACGACCGTTAAAACGTGGTAGGAAGACGCATTCAAGCGTCTCCAGAAAGGCCAGGCTGAAGAAGCCGCGCCGTGCGAAACTGACGCTGAAGCAGCGCATTGCTCGAGCAAAGAAGCTTGAAGCGTTGGACGCAGGAAAACCTACCTTCAAAGTCCTGCCGCGAGCCTTGTCAGTAGCGCGTGACAATGTTCCCTTTGCTCCGCCGCCGGTGATTACCGGCTCTGTCGGTCGTTGGGAAAAAGGCGCGCGCAATCTTCAAGCAGACGTGGAAACCGTGCAGCGCCTCCTAGAAACGGCGGCACAAACGTTAAAAGCTGCTGACCTTGATCCGAAGGGTGTTGATGGAAAGATAGCGCGGCAGTCTGCGAAGTCGAATACCATCGCTGCGATCGAAGCTTTTCAGAAGCGTTCCAATATTTCGATTGATGGACTAATTGAACCAGGCCGGCAGACGTGGCAGGCACTCCTGCAATTCGCTGGCGGCACCCCTCCTTTACCAAACGATGATTCGACCTACATAAAGGAGATCTCGGTAAGCCTGGAAGACCCTGATCACTGGCTCACGCTTACCTGGACTGGGCCCAATGCTGATAGTCAGGAAACGGGACCATTTAGAACGTCACCCGGCGCAGGGCTGAGAGGTCTCAACTGTGACGATGAGGCTACAAGTCGGCGATCGGGCTCCAAGTGCACACCCAAAGGAACTTATCCTGTACAAGGCTTCCAACGAAGGCTTAATAGCGATCCTCGCGCGACATACGTCACATGGTTCATGCAGCGCCGAGGTGTCGCGCTCCATTATTTTCCCAGCGTGCCTGATTACGCAGCTTCCCATGGTTGTGTACGAATCGAGTCAGAGGACGTAGCACGACTGATCCAGAACAACTCACGAGTGGACGAGACCCAGGTCGTTGTGAGTGGAACTTGGACAAAGCCACCAAGACAATGGGACTGAACCAACTAGAACCCATCTCATAAAAAGGGAATGAATGCGCTTAGCTCTGACGGGCGGCTGGCAAGGCGCGACGAAGGAGCGTAGCCGCAGCGTTCTATAACTGAGGAGCAACGTCGCCAGCGGCCTGCCAGAGCTAAGCCCAAAGGGTTGCTGGATCTTTGGCAACGCACCCGTTCCCTTTTTATTGGATGGCTTCTAGCCTTCCTGAATCACCGGTTCCGGTTGGTCTCCCTTTCGGAAAATCATCCACACACCGGCGAGCACAAGGCATGCGCCAAGGAGCGACCAAATCGAAAACGTCTCGCCTCCAACT
>Ga0137364_10000377_pt1 | contig 17564 bp, 16 predicted proteins | sample SagtaG_10_FD_104798 | JGI IMG/M metagenome (GOLD analysis project Ga0137364, IMG submission 104798) | Vadose zone soil microbial communities from Sagehorn Ranch, Mendocino, California, USA - Sage1_L_20_16 metaG | ecosystem: Environmental > Terrestrial > Soil > Vadose zone | place: USA... | reverse complement strand
CGCCAACAATACGGACATTCACATCAATCGCTCCCAGATTGATTTCGCGCTCGATAATCTTCAGCGATCACATTCCCCCTTCGACCCCGTGGCAACTTCGAGCCTCTCCGACGGCCGGGCAAAAGCTCCGGCCATCAGCACGACTCAGGGCGCAACCATTCTCGACACGCTTTCGCAGTCCGCCGGGCTTGGTTACGCACAGACTTTTCAGACCGGCACAAACTTCCAGGCCAACGTGAGCGGCAGCAAAATAGCGACCAACAGCAGCAACCAGTTTGTTAACCCTTCCCTTTCCACAAATCTGCAGTTCACGTTGACGCAGCCGCTGCTGCGTAATTTCGGATTCTTTCCCAATCGAGCTCCCATTTTTATTGCGCAAAACAACCTCAAGCAGGCGCGCGCCAATTTCACCGCTGAAGTAAGCAATATCATTCTGCAAGTCGTCGGAGATTATTGGAGTGTAATCCTTGCCCGGGAAAATCTTGAAGTGCAGCGAAAGTCGCTCGATGAAGCACAAAAAAGTTATGACCACGACAAGAAAGCGCTAAGCCTGGGAGCGCTGCCTCCATTGGACATTTATCGCTCGGAGTCGCAAGTGGCTTCGCGGCGCGTCGGTGTCATTCAAGCGGAATACGCGCTCAAGCAGAACGCCGACATTTTTCGGCGCGACATTGGCGCAGACCTTGATCCAGCCATCCGAGCCCTGGATCTGGACCTTACCGATCAGCCCGCTCCCGTCGGTGACTTGCCCAGCATGGACATTGCAGCCGCTCTCTCCCGCGCTCTCGCCAATCGTCCGGAGTTCGAAGCCGCTCGGGAACAGCTTACCAGCGATGAACTCAGCGTTCGCCTAGCGCACAACAACCTAAAACCCGACCTGGAACTCTCCGGGCTCTATTCCGGCAACGGTGTCGCCGGCAATCAGTTCAACCTCAATGTGGTTCCGCCGCAGCTAACCAGCAGCACGGGCTTCGGAGATAGTTTCAGCCAGACTTTCCACTTCACGTATCCGACCTATGGCGCCTCGCTCACCCTCAGCCTCCCCGTGAGGAGGCACTCCGCCCAAGCCAACCTCGCCGATGCCTTGATCAACCGCAGCCGCGACCAATATCAGGAACGCCGCACCAACCAGAACATCACCCTCGAAGTCACCAACGCCGTGCACGCTCTCGAGCAAGCCAAACTTTCAATGGAAGCAGCAAAGGTCGCTGCGGATCTTGCCCGCGACACTCTTCATGCCGACGAACGCAAATACGAGCTGGGTGCCGAGCCGGTCTTCTTCGTTCTGGACGCGCAAGTCCAGCTTGCCAATGCCGAGCTGAATCTCATTCAAGCCCAGGTGAATTTCCAGTTGGCCGTGGCGCAAGTCGATCACGCCACCGGAGACCTGCTCGATCACCATCACGTGCAAATCGTTGAACCACACCAATAACCGCTAAAAAACCGGCCAAGGCTATTCGCCCAGCCGCTGGCGACGGCTTGGCTCATGAAACCTTCATTTTTTCCTAGCTCCTTTGTATTGAATCTGTTACGCCGGGCTATGCTGTCTTTTTGGCAACCAGTACACAGGTACGCTTGCTTCTTCAAAATTCCCTAATCCATAATCTGTATACTTTGTTTTGTGTCTGGGCGCGGCTTTCTGCGTCGCCGCACGACTGCCTCTCAGTGTGGCTGGTGGGGGCACGCCGCAGGTCACAACACGAAGAAATACCGCGCCTTGATGATAAGCGCGCGGCCGTCCGCTGGCGGACGGAGAACTGACTGGGCTTGATACATCAGAGCTTCATTCCCTTCGCGCTGCTGATCGCCACGTTTCTTGTGGCGGGCTTTTTCACGTATATCTACAGCATCAAGCGCCAGAATTATCTGTTGCTCTGGACCGCGGCCTGGTTTGTTTTTGGACTTCACTACGTCTCTCCAGTCGTTACACCGGCGCCGGTTTCCAGTTCTTTGGAAAGCGCGCTGACGCACTGGCTCTTCGGGCTCGCCGCATTGTTGTTCTTCCTCGGCGCGCAAATTTATGCGCAGCGGAAGCCTTGGAAAATTCCTACGCTCCTGGCTGCGATTCTTTTAGGAATTTGGGCGGGCGCTAACGCCGTCTACGGATTCCCTGTCTCTGCCGTCATTCCAGCCTCGCTCCTGTACGTCGGGGTTGCCGCCATCTTCTGGCAGGAGAGCCGCCGCCAGGAAACTCTGGCCGACCGGCTTCTCGGCCTTTCTTTTGCTTCCTGGGGAATTCTTTGGCTTGCTCTTCATTTTCTGAAGGCCACGCCCGAACTTCAAGGCCCCAGCATGAGCGTGGTCGCCACGGCCCCCTGCGCTTTTGTCGCCATGCTCATGGTCATGGCGCTCTACGAAGAAGAGAAGCGCCGCATCGAGCGCAATATGCTGGCGCTGTCCAACCTCAATCTTGCCACTTCGAGTTTTGTCGGCGGCGAAATCCAGCGCATGCTCTTGCAAGCTTTGGACCGCGTTCTCGGCGTCGTGCGTCTTCCCGCTGGAGCACTGTTCCTCCATCATGGCGATCCACAGGGTCCGACCTCCGTCGTAGCCGTTGGATTGAGCGACGAATTCTGTCGCGCCGCCCAGAACGAAAGCTTGGATGATTACCTCGTCAGCCTGGTGGCCCGCCTCGGCGGCTTGCTGGGATTTCGCGATCTTCGCGACGATTCTCTCTCCGCTCTGGAAAAGGAGAGATCCATCCGCCGCTTCCGCGAACTCGCTCTGGCTCAGGGGCTGCGGAGCGTTGTGGCCATCAGTCTTCAAGCCAAAGAACAGGCTTTTGGCGTTTTGCTCCTCGGTAGTCCGGACAACCGTCGCTTTACTTCTGCGGAACTGCGGCTCCTGCTTGCTCTGGGCCATCAAATCGGCATGGCCGTCGAAAATAGCTACTTGATCCAGCAAACTTCGCGCCGTTCCGAAGAGCTGCACGTACTCAACGAAATTGGCCGCGTCCTCAGCTCCACACTGCAAAGGGAAGAGCTCACCAAGAAAGTCTGGGAAGAATTGCGCAGGCTCTTCGATGTCGAAAACTTTTACATTGCCGAACTGGATCCCTACCGGAACGAGCTTCGTTTTGAGCTGGAAATCATCGGCGGCAATCGTGTGCCCAAACGCATCCGCCCTGCTGGAAACCACATCACGGAGTACCTCATTCGAACGCGCCAGCCCGTCCTGATCCGCGAGAATTACGTCGCCGAGGTCAAGAAACTTGGCCTCGAACCGATTCGCACCGGAGGCTGTTTCTGCGGCGTTCCCTTGGTGGCGTACGACCATGCCATCGGCGCCATGGCCGTTTTCTCCGATCACGAGCGCACCTTTGACGAGGGCCATCTCGAGCTGCTCCGCGTTCTTGCCAGCGAAGCCAGCATCGCCATCGAAAATGCCCGGCTGTTCCATGAAGAGCGCACCAAGGCACGCCACCTCTCTCTGCTCAACACCATTTCGCGCAACGCCATCGCCACGCTGAATCCTGACGAGATGCTGGCGAAAATCACCGAGCAGTTGGAGGCCGGCCTTACTTACGACCACATTGGCATCGGCTCTCTGGATTACGCCACGCGCGAAATCGTCATTCAAGCCGAAGCCGGCACGCGCCGCGGCACGCTCGGCCAGCGCATTCCCCTGGGAACGGGACTCGTCGGTCAGGTCGCCCGCAACGGTCGCATGGCCGCCTATCGCGCAGGCTCTTCGGCTGACAGCGCGTTGAAGCCGCTCTTGCCTAATTCCATCGCGGCCATGGCGCTGCCGGTTTTCTACGCCGAGCAGCTCCACGGCATTCTGTACATCGAATCGTCTACGCCAGTGGACTTTTCCGAAGAAGAAGTTTTGCTGCTGCGCACGCTCGCCGACCTGATCGCCGGCGCCTTGCACAATGCGCTTTCTTTCCAGAAGGCTCAGGAGCAGGCCATCACCGACGGCCTCACCGGCGTCAAGACGCACCGCTTCTTCATGGAAGCACTGTCTTCCGAATGGAAGCGCTCCACGCGAGCGGGCCGTTCTTTCGCGCTGGTGCTCATGGATTTGGACCGCTTCAAATTCGTCAACGACTTCTACGGCCACCTCGAAGGCGACCTCGTTCTCCAGCGCGTCGGGCAAATTCTGGAGACCAATTGCCGCCGTTCCGACGTCGTTGCGCGTTACGGCGGCGACGAATTTGTCATTCTGATGCCAGAAACTACCATGGAGCACGCGCGGCAACTCGCCAGCAAACTGCGCGGCTGGGTTTCCTCCGATCCTCTCCTGCGCGAGAAAAATATCAGCGCCAGCTTTGGCATTGCCTGCTATCCCTTGCACGGGTCGTCGCCGCAAGAGCTCATCCAGGTCGCCGACGCTTCGATGTATCTTTCGAAACATCAAGGTGGCAACGCTGTCTCCACCGCAGATCACTTCGATCCCAACGAAGCCAAAAAATGGAAACGCGATGTCCTGGAAGCTTATTTAGGTGTGACCCTGAAGCGGCTCTTCTCCACCGGTCCCGAAGCTTTTGAGGAAATCTACCAGCGCTTGCGGCAATTCACCGAATCGCTCAGCGCCACGGAGTCGGATAACAGCAAATCCCTCGCGGCACAGTCGGACGGTCCGCACGCGCTCCCGCAGGCTGTGCTCGATACCGTTACTTCGCTGGCTTACGCCATTGACGCAAAGGATCACTACACCCAGGGCCACTCACAGAAAGTGGCTGCCTACGCCGCCCTCATCGCCGAGTCTATGGGAATGAGCGACGCCGAAGTTGAGGAGATTCGTCTTGGCGCCGTGCTCCACGACATCGGCAAAGTCGGCATCCCGGAAAATATTCTCAACAAGAACGGTCCGCTCAATCCCGAAGAATGGGAGACCATGAAGTCCCACGTCAGCTTTGGCGCGAAGATTCTGGACCCGCTTACGCCGCTCGCCCGCATTCGCGAAATGGTTTTGCATCACCACGAGTTTTTCGATGGCTCGGGTTATCCCAATGCGCTTTCTGGCGAAGGCATTCCCCTCGGCGCGCGCATCATCGCCATTGCCGACGCCTACGACACCATTACCAGTGACCGCACCTACAAAAAAGCGCGCAGCGCCCCTGACGCGCTCGCCGAACTGGAACGCTGCGGTAACGCTCAGTTTGACGGCGCCATCGTGGAAGTCTTTGTGCGCACCATGCACACTTTGCCCAATCCCATCATCGAAGTTGCCGCCACCTCCGCCTCTCAGCGCAACTCCTGAAACGCTTACTTTCGATTGCAAAACTACTTCGCGTCCAGATCCACGTCCTTGATGGGCAAGTCCCAATGCGCGTCAAGGATCTCGAACCGCCGCTGCTCTTCCTTTTTATACGTGTCCTGGTCGGGGTAAAGCTGCTTGATAATCGCGGAACTGTCGAAATTGTCGTTGGCGATGGCCGCATTCTTGAAAACGATGGTCACGCGATAATCCCAGCGGCTGTCTTCCGTCATGTGGTACCGCGGCGTTACCATGCTCACCTTCAGCATGCGGCCAAGTTCCATCTCCTTCTTCAGCACCGGATAGTGATTCTTCTTGAAGAGCGCCAGGAATTCCTCAGCATGTCCCCATTTCGCCTTGTAGTAATACTCGATCGCGTACGGCTGATCGTTCGCATTCGCCGCCATGGCGCTTTGTTTCGCGCTAACGCCGCCGAATCCCGGCCAAAGTGCCAAGAATAATCCGAGAGTTGCGAACATCGCACGAGATACCATCTTTGCCAGTCGCTCTTGCATTGTACGTCTCCTTCCGCAACGTTCTTTTTGATTCTTGGTGCTTACAGCAAAATCCCAAACCTTGACCGGATAGCCTACTCGCAATTGTAATTTGCTCCAACCGAAACCATTTCGACACCTGGCGTCACTTCTCCGCAGCTGATACGGCTGCCTATAGGCTATTCTGAAGGCAAGGAACGCAGTCCGCTTCACTTGCGAAACGCAACCGTTAGGATTTCGAATCATGAAGAAAGCTTTGTCTCTCTTCCTTTTTGCTATTCTGTGTGTGGCTCTCGCGTTTCGCTACTTCCGACCCGATTTACCTTCCTTCGCGGACGAATCCGAAGACGGCGTCGGCAACATTGTCGACTTCCATCAGCCCCTCCCTCATACGGTCTTGCCCGCTACCGATGACAACTGGGTGAACCTGGAAGGTTACCGGGGCAAAGTTGTGCTGATCAATTTCTGGACCACCTGGTGTCCCGGTTGCCGCAACGAGATGCCGGATTTAATCAAGTTGCAGCAGAAGTTCGAAACCTCGGGATTCACCGTTGTGGCGCTCGCCGTGGATGACGAGGGCGAGGAATCTGTCAAGAGTTATGTCCAGAACGAGTCTTTTTCTATCGATGGCTCGTCGAGCAAGATCAATTTCCCCGTTTTGCTCGGCAGCAGCGAGGCGGCTGGCAAAATCGGTTTCGAGGGCGGCCTCCCTGCCAGCGTGCTGGTGAATCGCGACGGCCAGGAAGTGAAATTCATTCGCGGCCAGGTCCACGTCGAGGAAGTCTCCAAACTCATCAAGCACCTTCTCTAAACCCAGGCGCGTATTGAAACGACCGCACCCGAGTCGGACTCGCTGCGAGCCACCCCACCTGTTATTCTTCCGACAGGGAGGCTGCATGCAGACTGCATCCGTGAAATGGATTGGCGAAGAAAAATTTGTGGCCACTAGCCCCTCCGGGCACAACATCACTCTGGACTCCGACCGTGAATCCAACAAGGCGCCCGGCCCGATGGAACTGGTGCTCATGGCGCTCGGCGCTTGCACGGCCACGGACGTCGTGACCATCCTCGAAAAGAAACGGCAAAAGTTGCAGTCGCTCGAAGTTATTTGTTCCGGCGAGCGCGCCAAGCAACCGCCCACAGTCTGGACCAAGCTCGAAATCCTCTATCGCCTGGGCGGCCAGCTCGATGACGACGCCGTCAAGCACGCCATCCAGCTCAGCGAAGACAAATACTGCTCCGTCGCGGCCATGCTCAAGAAGACGGCCGCGCTTTCTTGGCGCTACGAGATTTTGCCCACGGGCGTCTGAGCTGGCCAGGCGGCTTCGGCGTACTCCTCAACAGCTTCCGTGATTTCTACCCACGAGCCGCCTGTTCTTCGTGAAGGCCAGTTACCTGCTGCGTTTTTGAACGGCGGTATCGCCTTGTAACCGCGGCGCGCTATCGCATAAAATCCAATCTCTTCTTGTTCCAGGCCGAAGTTTCAAGGAGAGACATGTCCCACCGCATCGCGGCAAAAATCACGGGCGTCGCCGGCTACGTTCCCCCGAAGGTCATGACCAACGCGGATTTCGAGAAAATCGTGGAGACCAACGACGAGTGGATTCGCACGCGCACTGGGATCCGCGAACGCCACGTCGTGGAAAAAGGCATGGCCAGTTCGCATCTGGCCACCGAAGCGGCGAAGGCGCTGCTGGCGCAAACGAAAACGGATCCGTCGGAAATCGACATGATCATCGTGGCCAGCGTCACGCCGGACATGTTTTTCCCGGCCACCGCTTGCCTGGTGCAATGCCGCATCGGCGCGAAGCGCGCCTGGGGCTTCGACCTTTCCGCGGCGTGCTCGGGGTTTGCGTATGCGCTGACGGTCGGCGCGCAATTCGTCGGTGCGGGCACGCACAAGAAGGTGCTGGTGATCGGCAGCGACACCATGACCACCATCCTTGATTACCAGGACCGCGCCACATGCGTTTTGTTTGGAGATGGCGCGGGCGCCGTGCTGATCGAGCCTGCGGGCGCAAACGAGGGCATTCTGGATTTCGAGCATGACGTGGACGGCGCGGGCGGCGAGTTTCTGTACATGCCGGGCGGCGGGTCGCTGCATCCGTCGTCGAAGGAAACTGTTGAAAAGCGCATGCATTACGTGCATCAGGAAGGCTCGCAGGTGTTCAAGTACGCGGTGCGGCGCATGGCGGATATGTCCACGCAGCTGCTCGACCGCAACGGCTTCAAGAAAGAGGACTTGGCGCTGCTGGTGCCGCACCAGGCCAACTTGCGCATCATTCGCGCCACACAAGAGCGCCTGGGCGTTGACGACTCCAAAGTGATGGTCAACATTGAAAAGTACGGCAACACCACGGCAGGCACCATCCCCTTAGGCTTGCGGGACGCTGCGGCGCAGGGTCGATTGCGCAAAGGCGACCTCGTCCTGATTGTCACCGTCGGCGCTGGCTACACGACGGGCGGCGTCCTCCTCCGCTGGGCGTACTGATTCGTTCCAAATTGGGAAGAAACTCGACTTCTGGGCGACAGTACGGCGTCGCTGATCTACACGATTTTTTCACTCATCCCATGGCTAGTTTTGATTCTACCGGGTTGCTGGCTTGTGGTTAAGGCTTGGCGCAAGGTGCGGGGAAGAAGAGTCGCACAATCTCCAGCTGCGGCTGACTGAGCCAGTAGCCGCTCGCCGAAAGAAAAATCATCGGCCCGAAGACTGGCCACTGCAACTGCCCCGCAGCGTACTAGGGCTTTGCAACGAACTGGGAAGTGGCCCCATGCAGGGTGCGCAGGATACGGTTGATGTCAGGCTGGGAGATGACGGCCGGGCCCCCCGCTTTCTGAATAAAAATGAAATTGAGGGAACTGCTGTCTGAAAAGAGCCTGACGCTCAACTCGCCGGATGGATTTGCTGGGCGCCCGAATTGAAATCCGGAGAATTCGCCGGCTCTAACAGCAAAGACACCGGACTCGGTACCCCTTGGCAGGATTGTTCCTTTCACGATGAGGAGAATGGCCTGGCTGGCAGCGTCTCTCTGTGACATAAAGGGGGTAATTTTGTCGGGCGTTATCTCCAAGATGGTGCGATAAAGGGCATCATCCGATTGCAGAGCTTCGTCGCCGTACATCCGCCGCAGGGTGTTTGGATCGATCTTGTCGTTTGATAGAACTGAGTTCACGAAAGCGCGCGGCGAACCGTGCCAAACGGAGAGAGAGTTCCCGGATTGAAAAACGATCATCGCCTTGTTGTCCCCGACCATCTTGCTCTTTGCGTCATCCATGTCGCCCCAGGGAACTTCGAATTCATATCCAAAGTACGAGAGCTTCCTGCCTGGCGATTGGGAAATCGACAAATCCGTGAGTTGAGCAGGAGCCATCCTCACAACGGGTGTTTTCCGCACCAGATAACGAACCTCTAGAGCAATGACGGTCTGGAAGCCGAAGAACCACAGATAGATAACGCACCCGAGCAGCGTAATTCCCAGGCCAATCAGGAAGCGAGTCCTTCTCGACATTGGCCTATTATGCACGAGTTGGGGTTATTCCGATGCGCCGCTGCCGAAGAGGCGCAGGATGACGCCGGCGGAAGCCCAGTAATTGTTCTGGGTGGCGTTGTAGCCGCCAGCGCCGAAGGTGGTGCGGTAATAGTCCACGTTAATCACGCGGATTTCCCAGCGACGGGTGACGCGGATGTCGACTCCGCCTCCAGCCTTATAGGAAATGCAATTCGTGGAAGTCTTGACGCCGCCGCCGCTGGTGTCCAGGCGCGACCCGCCGACCAGAACCTCCGCGAACGGAGTAAAGCCCCAGCGGGCTCCCCGGTGATAGAAGACGCGGCCGCCGAAATGATTGCCGTACAAGATGTTCTTAGTGCCGCCGATGGTGACAAAGTTGTAGCTGCTGTCGCCAACGATCTGGAGCCAGGGCTTCAGGTTGTAGCCGAACGAGCCCATTCCACCGTTGAGGTTGGTGGAGGACCCGGCGCTGGTGAAGCGCGCGAAAGAGTAGCCGGAATAGAGTTCAACCAGGAAGTTCTGGCGAGCGCCGGGCACAGGCCTCTCCCAGCTCGAGCGCACGCTGGCGTCGCGAACGGGCGCTGGCGCCGGTTGAGCGGCTTCAGGCTGCGAAGCTGAAGCGGGAGCGGGAGTTGGCTCTGCGGCCGGGGCTGAAGCCGCGTCTGTGGTGCCAGAAGAGGGCGGCGGCGTTGGGAACAGAGGCCCGGGTTGCGCCGGGGCCGATGTCTGAGCTGCCGGCGGCTGCGCCGCAGGCTGAGTTTCCACTGGCGCTGGCGCCGAAGGCTGTGAAGGTGACGGAGCCACTAGAGATGGAGCAGGAGTTGGCTGAGTCACTGAAGCCGAGGCCGGCTTAGACGCAGACTGCGTTTCAACCGACGTGGGCACGGCTGGCCGCGAAGCTGCTGGTGCCGCTGGCTGAGCGCTGGCTGCGGGAGTCGGTGCCGGCGAGTAAGCGGTCTGTACCGGCGCAGTTGCCGTAGGAGCAGATTGTGCGCGCGCAGATGCCATATCGGAGGCAGTTACGGCGGGCATGGGCGGCGTTGGGAACAGTGGGCCCGCTCGAGCGGCAGCCGGCTTATCCGGTGCGGGCGAAGTCGTTACAGGCGGCGAGTCCATCTGCGCAGCCGAATTCGTGGGGGCCTTGGCGGGAGTATTTGTTACGGGTACTCGCGCAGCGGCAGCCTGAGAGGCAGCGGCTCCGCCACGATCGGAGGTGATCAGGTTCGAATAGACGTAGCCGATCTTGCCGTCCTTCGTTTGAATCCGCGAGAAGACAAAGCCGTAGACCAAGACGGTGAAGCGCTCCCCGCAAGGAATGGCACCGACGGAGTCCGGAGTCTGCCGGGCCTTGCTGAAGACGGGTGTGGTGTCGGGATGGCTGGTGCATTCGACGTAGCCCAGGTCGTCCGCCCAAGCAACTGAGGTCATGAGAAAACAGGCTGCCAGCAGGATTAGCAAACGTGAGCGATGCATCGCCCCCTCCTCGGCTCGGGGACACGCCGAGCCCTGAAACAATTTTGCGGCTTTAAGAGGGAGCTTGGAACGGACCAAAGGGGCAGGGATTCCAAAAGAACACCCTGTCCGAAGAGACGGGGGGTTGCGTTTGAGAGCCGCGGTGCCTAGGGCCTTCGTGACGCTACGCCTTGGCGAGGTGCTTGAGAACTTCGGCGGCGTGGCCTTTGGCTTTGACGGCGGGCCAGGCGGCCTCGATTTTGCCAGTTTTGCCGATGAGGCAAGAGCTGCGGACGATGCCCATGAATTTGCGTCCCATGAACTGCTTTTGCTGCCAGGCGCCGTAGGCGGCGATGGTTTTGTGGCCGGGATCGCTGAGCAAGAGAAAATTGAATTTGAATTTCGCTTTGAAGGACGCCTGGGCCTTGACGGAATCGGCACTCATGCCAAGGATGGCGACTTTGAGCTGATCGAACTTCTTTTTTGCGTCGCGAAACTCGGACGCCTCGATGATTCAACCGGTGGTATTGGCTTTAGGGAAGAAGAAAAGGAGGACGCGGCGGCCCTTGAAATCTTTTAGCGCGATGATTTTGTCCTCGTCGGATTTGAGGCGGAACGCAGGGGCTTTGTCGCCGGGCTTGAGCATGAGGATTTCCTTGGTGGACATTCTAGCAGGGCATGGGCCTGGGCGCAGCAATGCTGCGCCCCTACGGGCAGAGCAAGGAGTCAGAAGAGAAGCTTGCGGAGGACGTCGTTGACAGCTTGGGGATTGGCTTGGCCGCGAGTGGCGCGCATGACCTGACCAACGAAGAATTTGAAGACGCCTTCGTTGCCGGACTTGTACTTGGCGACGTTGTCGGGATTCTTGGCGATGACTTCGCGCGCAGCTGTTTCGATGGCGGATTCGCTGACTTGGGCACCGAGGCCTTCGGCGGCGACGATGTCGGCGGCCGTGCGGCCGGATTCGAACATAGTGGCGAAGACCTTTTTGCCGACGTTGCCGGTAATTTTACTGGATTCGACAAGGCTGACCAGCTCAGCGAGCGATTGCGCGCTGACGGGGCTTGCTTCGATCTCCTTGCCGGAATCGTTGAGGCGGCGGAGAAGCTCGGTCTGCATCCAGTTGGCGGCGGCTTTGCCGGGAGCGCCGGATTTCACAACAGATTCGAAATAATTGGCGAGGGCTGGCGTGCCGGTGAGGACTTCGGCGTCGTAGGGCGTGATGCCGTAGCACGCGACGAAGCGCGTATGCTTGGCATTGGGGAGTTCGGGAAGCGAGCGGCGGACTTCTTCGCGCCAGGCGGCGCCGACGTGGACAGGGAGCAAGTCGGGCTCGGGGAAATAGCGGTAATCGTGGGCCTTCTCTTTCGAACGCATGGAAACGGTGTGGCCTTCGGCTTGATTCCAGAGGCGCGTCTCTTGCGAGAGGCGGCCGCCGTATTCGAGAACGCTGATGTGGCGCTCGATTTCGTATTCGAGCGCTTTTTGGAGAAAGCGGAAGGAGTTGAGGTTCTTGACTTCGACCTTGGTGCCAAATTCGTTGGAGCCGCGCGGACGGACACTGACATTGGCGTCGCAACGGAGCGAGCCTTCCTCCATGTTGCAGTCGCTAACCCCGGTGTAAAGCATGATTTGGCGAAGCGCGGTGAGGTAGGCGTGGGCCTCCTCGGAGGAGCGGATGTCCGGCTCGGAAACTATTTCGGCGAGCGGCGTGCCGCAGCGGTTGTAGTCGATATAGGCCTTGGTGGCGGATTGCGAGAAGCCTTCGTGAAGGTTTTTCGCGGCGTCCTCTTCGAGATGGAGACGCGTGATGCCGATGCGTTTGGCGGCGCCGGCGACTTCGATGTCGAGCCAGCCGCCGGTGGCGAGAGGCAATTCGTACTGAGAGATTTGATAGCCCTTGGGGAGATCGGGGTAGAAATAGTTTTTGCGGGCGAAACGTGAATGCTCGTGGACGGTGCAATTGAGGGCGAGCGAGGCGCGCATGGCCATTTCGACAGCGCGCTTGTTGAGGACCGGAAGAGTGCCGGGGAGCCCGAGGCACACGGGGCAGACGTTGGTGTTCGGAGGATCGCCGAAGCGCGTGGAGCAGCCACAGAAGATTTTTGTTTTCGTGAGGAGCTGGACGTGGACCTCGAGGCCGATGACGGGCTCATATTTCGCCAGGATTTCCGGCGAGCGGGAAGCGGCCTCTGGAGCGGATTTCGCCATAAAGAAACAAGAATTATAGCACTACCGCGCCGTGCTTCCGGCGGTGTGGAGGCGGTGACCGGTGTAAGCGCGGATGGCCTTGCGCGCAGTCATGGTGAGATTGGGAGGCAACTGATCGAGGCCGAACCAGCGGACTTCGCGCGTTTTTCCAGGCTCGCAGTTCATGGCTTCGCCTGAGACGATTTGGCCCAGGTAAGCGGGAGAAACCCAATGCTGGTTTTCGCCGGGCAGGCAGTGATCGGTGACGCAGAGCAGAGAGCGGAGAGAAATCTCGAGGCCGACTTCTTCGCGGGCTTCGCGGATGGCGCACTGCTCGAGGGTTTCGAGAAAATCGACTTTACCGCCGACGATGCTCCAGCAGCCAGCTTCGGGAGGCCGCTTGCGCAGCGTGAGGAGCACGCGGCCCAGGTTGTCGGTTAAAAGAACGCCGACACCGACTCTAGGATGAGAAGCTTCGGGCATACGGGCCTCAACCGATTGCGGCGGGAGCCGGTTCGCGAAGAATGGGGACGAAGCGCTCGGCCAGGGCGAAGCCGCCGAAGAACAGAGCGGCGTAGAAGGCGTCGCCCGCGAACGTGTTCCAGAAGAACGGAAGGCCGCTAAGATAGCAAGCGGCCAGACCCGCGGCGGTTTTGGGGAAGGAATTCAAAAGCCACCATACGCCGAAGTTGGTGACGAGAAAAAATTGAATCGCGCCAAGGAGAGTCGCGGCGGAGATGCGAGCGAGAGAGCGATGATTGTGCACCCAGCGTCCGATGAGCACGCTGAGAAGAAAGCTGGCGTAGACGACGGGCATGAGTTTGTGGAAGCCGATGAAGACGTCGCCAACGAAGAGGGCCAGAGGCGGAAAGGCAAACGCGAGGCGACGGTCGCGGAGGAAGGCTCCGGAAAAGAGAGCCATCGCGCCGACCGGTGTGAAATTCCACGGATGTGGTGCGATGCGGAGAGCGGCGGCGATGATAATTATGGCGAAGGCGAGCAGCAGGCGATAAAGCAACGTTTCTTTTGGAGAGATTTCGGCGTTCATATTTCAACTCCTTGTGCGCCGGTTAAACCGGCGGGTTGTAGTGAATGCAAGAGTGATACGAAAGTGGTGTAGCGACCTGTAGCACCTGAGAAGCCCTCGAACAAAGCCGGGCAACCGGTGGCGGAAGGGATGGAGGGAAGCGGTCTGGCCAAAGGGAACCTGCCACAGCAAAACGCGTCCCGGACACCGAGCGGGAAAGACGCGCCCAGTGCGCTGGAGCGGGTACGTCAAGCAGCAGGAAAGGATAAGAAGTTGCGGTTCACGGCGCTCCTGCACCACATCGATAACCTGGAAACGCTGCGCATGGCCTACTTCCGCTTGAAGAAGGAAGCGGCGCCGGGCTTGGACGGAGAGACGTGGCGGCACTACGGCGAGGAACTGGAGAGGAATCTCCAGGACCTTTCCGAAAGGCTGAAGCGCGGAGCGTACCGAGCGAAGCCGGTGCGTACCCGGATGCGGTAGTGCCGCTTGTCCGGATCCGTGGAGGGGGTTATGAGCGATCATGATTCCTACTCCGACTGGCAACTCCTTGGATTTCAGGAATTAAATCGCAATAAACAAAACCGTCGCGGTGAACGATCTCACCGGTTCGAACGGGAATCGGCCAGCGGAAGATGGGACCGTCAAAGACGAAGGTGTGGAATTCGCCGTTTTCGCCACAGGGGTCAGCGCTGGGCGGAAGATCACGGAAAAAAGAATCGTCGAGTTCGCGGCCGGCGAAACTGGGATCGAGGACTCTGGGATCAATGCAAGCCGCGATGGCGCGGAAACGCTGCGCGTGGAAGTAGCGGATGAGTTCGCGCGTGTCGCGCTTCCAGATGGGAAAGAGGGCGGTCACGCCGATACGCGCGAGGTTTTTCTCGCGATAGACGCGCAAGTCTTCGAGAAAGATGTCGCCAAAGGCGACCTTGCGAACACCCAGATCGTAATGGATGCGCAAGGCTTGCTCCATGCGCGCTTCATACATAGGATTCACGCATTCCGGTGGGATGCGAACTTCGTGCAGAGGCAAGCCGATGGATTCAGCCTGCCTCTGCAAGAGTTCGCGGCGGACGCCGTGCATACTGATGCGCTCGTAGCCTTCGGTGACGGTGGTCAGGAGAGCCGTCACGCGGAATTGCTCCCGCTGGAGCAGCGCGTGCAGGGCCATAGCGCTGTCTTTGCCGCCGCTCCAGCAGAAGAGGATGGGTTCGGGGGCGGACATGACGAGTCAGTTCCTGCCGGAGAAGCGATAGCTGAGGCCGATGCGAAAGTCGCGACCCAGGGCAGGGAAGCCAATGACGTCCTGATATTGTTTGTCGAGGAGGTTGGTCACGCGACCGTAAAAGGAAACGCCGCGGGCAAGGAGGACAGTGGAGGCAAGATCGAAGCGCGCATAACCAGGATTGCGATTGAGGCCCAAGCCGTCGAAGTCGCTGTCGGTGCCTGCGCCGGTGATGTACGCGTTGATGTTGATGTTGAAGCGGCGATAGTTGGCGTTAAGCCAGACATTTCCGGAATTGACGGGACGGCGCAGGAGATGATCGCCGGGCTCCTGAAACCCCGTGCCCGCGGTAGAGGATTGGAGCACACGCGAATTGTCGAAGGAATAGTTTGCATTTAGCGAGAGCCAGCGGGCAAGGCGAGCCGTGGTACTGAAGTCGACGCCGCGTGCGCGAGCTAGGTTGGTGTTGAGGAACACGATGCTGCCGAACGGACAACCGGACTGCGTGCCGGGTGTTGGGCTGATCAGATCGCGGAACTCGTTGGCAAAGTAAGTGGCGGAGACGCGGAAACGATCGGAGTCGAAATACTGGTCGATGCCAACGTTGAAGGTACGGCTGCGCTGCGGGCGCAGATTGGGATTTCCCGGGCTACAGGGGTCACTGTCAAAAGACTCGAGGGGCGTAGGTTCTTCGATTCCCTGACCGTAGGCAATGCGGGCGCGGGTGTCTCCGAAGAAGCCTTTGGCGTAGCGAAGAGCGAGCACTGCGCCAGCACGAGGCACCACGCGCGTGCCGAAACTCGTGTTGGCTTCGGCGCGTCCTCCCGCGCTCAACGTAAGGCGCGAAATGGGGGACCAGCGGGCGTCGAGAAAGCCGCCCTGATTGTTGCGGCGCGCGTGGACGCTGCCGAGGCTCGAGGACGTGGCGTTTTCCACTTCATACTGATAGCCGGCGGTCGCTGCGCCGCCGTGAAAGGAGTAAGTAGATTGCGCGAGGCCACCAGCGCGATTGGCTTGGTTCGGAAAATTTCCGAAAGGTGGGAAGCCGCTGATGCTGTAGTAGCGCGACTCCATTCCGGAGAAATGATGATTCCAGTGCTTGCCGGTCTGGAAGTTCCAGGCGAGGTTTGCAGAAAGCTGCTGGAGATCGTAAAAGGCCGAGGGATCGGGAGGAAAGAGGAGAATTTGGCCGGGCGTTTCCGCAAAGCTGGAGTTGCTGCGAACGCTCAAGCGCAGTTGATTGGTGTCGGAGAAGCGGTAGCCGACATTCCCGGCGTAGCCGCGGTTGAGGTCGGCGTCGTTGACGCCCTGGCCGTCGGTGTGAAAGTAAGAGCCAGCCGCGGAAAAGTCGAAGGCGCCAACGAGGCCGCTGACTTGCGCGCCGCCGCGGGCGGAGGAAAAGCTGCCACCTTCAGCGAAAAGATTGAGTTCGGGAATGCGGGTGGCCCCCCGGTGGCTGACGATCTGGATTACACCGGACATGGCGTCCGTACCGTAGAGGGCGCTTTCAGCTCCGTGGACAATTTCGACTTTGTCTACATTGTCGAGCGTCAGATTGGAGTAGTCGAAATCGCCTCCCGGCAGGTTGACGGGCGTGCCATCAATCAGAACTTTCGTGAAGCTGGAGTTGCCGCCATCAAGGAAAAGCGTAGTCAGGCCGCCGAAGCGTCCGGTACGGGCGATGGCGATTCCAGGCTGCGTGGCAAGCAGGTCGGGAAGAGACACGGCCTGGCGCTGGTCGATCTCCTGCCGGCTAACTAGATCCACCGGTGCAGGAGTGCGATCGAGCTCAAGCGGCTGGGCGTTGGCGGTGACTACAACGTTTTCGGAGAGGCGCTCGATTTCAAGGCGCACGTCGAGCGTGCGGTTTTCCCCGGCGGTCAGATCGAGCACGAAATCGCGCGGGACGAAAGAGGCGCGCTGAATGTGAATGCGGTGGCGGCCAGGGGGCAGACGCAGGGAATATGCGCCGTCAGGACTGGAAGTCGCTGAAACGGCGGGTGCATTGGGGCCGTTTTCGAGTTGAGCGGTGATTCGAACGTCGCCGACGCCGTATCCGGAAAGATCAGTGAGCTTTCCGGAGAGCTGGGCTTCCGTTGAGTTCGTTTGGGCTTGCAGGGAAATGCAAAGGGCGAAAACTGGAAGAAAGAGAAAAGCAGAACGAAGAAGAGAGATTTTCATTTTGTCCTCCACTCCCTCACGCGCGGGAGTTTGAAGGTTGTCCTGCGCTGAAGAAAATCACGCAGGCTGCAGACTTCGCCGGTCTCCTGGCTTGGCGGATTAATGATTCGCAGCCTTCCCGCGGCGGCGCCCGACTTTGTTAACCGCAACCTTACCGACCGGGTCGCGGGGCGAGCGTTTTGCCGCAGTGGCCCTGCGAACTTTTTGAAGCAACCCTTAGCGGGTTGCCTTTGAAGTGCAACCGTATCGGATGCCTTCAAGCGCGCCCAACTCCTTGAGTG
>Ga0137364_10000376_pt1 | contig 17593 bp, 27 predicted proteins | sample SagtaG_10_FD_104798 | JGI IMG/M metagenome (GOLD analysis project Ga0137364, IMG submission 104798) | Vadose zone soil microbial communities from Sagehorn Ranch, Mendocino, California, USA - Sage1_L_20_16 metaG | ecosystem: Environmental > Terrestrial > Soil > Vadose zone | place: USA... | reverse complement strand
GGCTGCCGGGGATCGAATGCGCCGGTGCCGCTGACCTGTACGACGGGCGACACACGCTGGCCCGAGAGATCGTGCGACCCGATCTGCCGGTCACGCGCCGCTATCAGGCCCTCCTGGACGACAAGACCATCGACTGCATCGTGGCGGCGGTGCCCGATCACTGGCACAAGCAAGTGGTCGTGGACGCAGTCTCCGCAGGAAAAGACATCTACTGCGAGAAGCCGATGTCACACAGCGCCGCCGACGGCGTGGCCATGGTCGCCGCGGGGAAGCAGACCGGACGCATCATCCAGATCGGCTCGCAGCGCGTCAGCTCCCAGATCTGCGCCAAGGCCAAAGAGTTGATCGCGCAGGGCACGCTCGGCGACCTGATGCTCGTCGAAGGATGGCTGGGTCGCAACGACCCCACCGGTGCGTGGGAGTACCCCCCACCCCCCGACCTGTCGCCGCGTACGCTCGATTGGGACACCTGGCAGGGGACGGTGCCGAAGCGCGCCTTCGATCCCAACATCTTTGCGCGCTGGCGCTGCTGGAAGGAATACGGCACCGGGCTCGCCGGCGACCTGCTGGTCCACTTGATCAGCGGTATGATGTTCATGCTGGGGATCAACGAGCCGCCGAAGCAGGCGGCGTCGGTCGGCGGGATCCGGCGCTGGAAGGACGGTCGCAACATGCCCGACGTCCACGCCGTGGTCTATTACTATGGCGAGCTGCCGGTATACATGCGGCTGAATCTCGGGACCGAGATGCCGGAGACGTACCGCATCCAGGGCTCCAAGGGAATCCTGGAGGTCACGGGATCCAATTTGAGCTACACGCCCCAAAGCGGCAGGGATTCAGGACCGAGCTATTACACGGGCAGTTATCCCAGGGCGCTGCGGGAGGCGTACCTCGCAAAATGGCACCAGGAGAACGATCCGAAGCTGGGCGAGGCGCAAATGTCGGAGACCATTTCCTTCAGTGGGCCCGACTTCGACGACGTCAGGCCGCACCTGTGGACCTTCTTCGAGGCGGTGCGCACGCGGAAACCGGTGGTGGAGGACGTCGTGTTCGGTCACCATGCGGCGCTGGCGTGTCACATGGCGAACGAGTCGTACTTTCGCAAGGGCGTCGTGTCGTGGGACGAGGCCACGAAGACTATCAGGAGCTGACCGTACCTAGTGAGGGCCGATGCGGAGATTGGCCGTGGCAATGAAGATCTCCCGGAGGAACGACAGCAAGCCTGCAAAAAATGCGACCATCGCGGCGACAAACAGGAGCGCGATGGGCACCGAGGCATCAAAGCCCCCAAATGCACCGACGAACAGCGTGGCGATGACCGCGCACACCAAGAGTGCGGTAACCGTGCAGAACGTGATGGCGTGACTGACGAGCCGAGCGCGCCGCGAGAGGGCGATCAGCTCGGCCTGAACGGACGCAGCCGCATCGGGGGAGCGGGTCGCCCCTGCGCTGTCGAGCGCCCGGCCGCGATCGATAATGCGCGACAGGCGGTTGGTGAGCACGGCCAACATCGCGCCGATGCCTGAGAGCAGGAAGACGGGTGCGACGGCGAGCTGGATCGCGTGCGCGACGGCGTTGATGCCGGTGTCGTGCTGCACGCGTCAAGGCGCCTCGGCAGCCGCGTGGCGCGCGAGCCGCAGTTCGAGGTGCCGCCGTACGTCCGGCCACTCCGCGGCCAGGATGCTGTACATCACCACGTCACGCACCGTGCCGTCGCGCCGCAGGCCGTAGTGCCGGATCACGCCGTCCTGCTTCGCCCCCAGTGCCGCGATGGCCCGCTGCGAGCGAAAGTTGAAGTTGTCAGTCCGCAGGCCCACGACCTTGCACCCGAGCGCCTCGAACGCGTGCCGGAGCAGCAGCAGCTTGCAGGTCGTGTTGACGTGCGTCCGCTGCCGGCTCTGCGCATACCAGGTGTACCCGATCTCCACGCGATCGATTTTTGGCAGGATGTCGTGATAGCGCGTCGAGCCGATGATGGCGCCGCTCGTCAGGTCGCGCACGGCCCAGGGGAGCATGTGACCGTCGCGTTGGCCCTGGAGCGCGTCGGCCACGTAGGCCCGCATGCCCTCAGGCGGAGGGACGGCGATGAACCACAGCTCCCACAGACGGCCGTCGGCCGCCGCCGCCGCGAGCGCGGCGTGGTGGTCTTCGGTCAGCGGCTCGAGACGGATGCCGCCTAGCTCGAGCACGATGGGTCGCACGTCGATCATGGCTTTGCTTAGTCAAGTTCTTCGTTCTGACCTACGCCGTGACGTGGGCCTGCTTCATCGTCCCGTCCGCCGTGCCGGACGCGACGTTACGCCGCAAGTGGACGGCCGATCTCCCAATGATGGCCGAACGGATCGACCACGCGACCCACGCGCCACCCGTACGCCTCCTCCATCGCGCCGACCGCTCGAGCGCCCGCCGCCAGGGCCTGCGCGAACATCGCATCCGGATCCGGCACGGTCAGAATCATCCGAACGGTGCCACCGCCCAGCGACTCTGGACTGAAGTTGCCGTGCTCAGGAGACTCGTCACTCAACCAGAACTCCGCTCCATCAACCGCCAGCCGAGACACCACCGAGCCGCCCGGATCCTCCACGCGGTACACCTCGACCGCCCCGAATGCCGTCTTGTAGAACTCGACGGCTCGCGCACCATGGCGCACCGACAACATGGGCGCGACGGAACACGCGACAGAAAGGCGCGTGTCTGCATGTGTGCTCATTTATTCTCCCGCGTTTGGGCGATGATCGAAGGGGCCGCGTTCGGGCCGCGGCCCGGCAGGGGTCAGCGAAGCACCGACGAGACCGAGCTGGAGACATTCGGGCACTCCCCTGCCCCGCGCGCCCGCACCTCGAGAATCTGCCGGACCCGCAAGTAGTGCCTCCCGCCATATATGCTTCCCGAGTCTGCCCGGACGCCACGCAGGTGAACGAAGAGCGGTTCGTTGGGCTTGGTGGCTTCCCGTCGGTAGCGCGTCGCCAGTCCCGAATCAGTGACGGTGAACAACGTCTTGGGCTGGTCGCAGGGGACGAGGGCCCCGGCTCCATCGTCGTTGACGTACAGACCACGCACGTCGATCGGGCGTCCGCAGGCGACGAGCAAGTCCGCGATCGCGACGACGCTGAGGAGTCGCATGGATTTAAGCTACGGGCCGTTCGCGAGAACGGAAAGCGGCGCGTACGTTAGATCGGTTCACGACCGCCGTCTCCCCCACAAGGACACCGCCATGATCTTCAGCATCACGAAGTTCACGCTGATCCACGTGGTGTTGAGCCTGATCGGGATCGTCGCCGGTCTCGTCGTCGCGGGAGGGCTCGCGGGCGGCAAACGGCTCGGCCGGTGGGCCCTCGTCTTCTTGGTGACCACGATCTTGACGAGCGTGACCGGCTTCGGGTTCCCCTTCGTCACCCTGCTGCCGTCACACATCGTGGGGATCGTGTCGCTCGTGGTCCTGGCGGCCGTCGTCGTCGCCCAATACGTCAAACACTTCGCGGGGGCGTGGCGCCGCATCCACGCCGCCGGTGTGGTGCTCGCCACCTACCTCAACACGTTCGTCCTGGTCGTGCAGCTGTTCCGCCGGCTGCCCGCCCTGATCGTCTCCGCGCCCACCCAGTCCGAGCCGCCGTTCGCGATCACGCAGCTCCTCGTGTTGGCGCTGTTCGTCTGGCTCGGGGTTGCCGCAGACCGGGCGGTCCGCGCCGCACCGGTCGGCATGGCCTGAGAGGACGGCCATCCCCGCTAGGCGGCAACTCTTCGCACCAGGCGCCACGCCCAGACGGAGAGCCCGACGCTTACGGCCAGGACGAGCAAATCACTGGCAAAGAGCTGTCGCCGGTCGACCACTTCCCAGACGTGGGCGACGGTGATCACGGCGAACAGGATGCCGGTAGTGATGAGGTAGGCTTTCATGAAGTGTCCCCGAGGTCCAGAAGAGGGTTGAGATACGCTGCGGGCTATCGGATCGTCACACTGGTGTCCCCAAACTCACGCGTCGTGCCTCGAACGGCCACGTTCGCCCCTTCCACGACCAGACTCCGAAACACACGACACCCAGCAGCAGCGCGCCCAGACCGAATGCGACCACGGGGGGCGGCGTCGTGGCGAAGATGAAGATCCATCCCAGCAGCGCGACGAGGCTCGGCACGGGATAGAGCCACATCCGGTACGGCCGGGGCAGGTCCGGCGCCCGCCGGCGCAGCAACGTCACCGCGCCGATCTGCCCGATGAACTGCACGAGAATGCGCGTCGTGATCAACGCGTCGATGACCATGCCCAGCGACACAAACCCGGCGAGGATCGAGAGGACGCCAAGCACGACGAGCGAGACGTATGGGAATCCCTGGGACGGATGGAGGCGCGCGAACACTTTGAAGAAGTAGCCATCCTTCGCCGCCGCGTACGGCACGCGCGAGTACCCCAATAAGAGGGCGAAGACCGAGCCGAACGCGGTCCAGAGGATCATCGCCGTGAAGATCGTCGCGATGCCCGGACCGTAGATCCGCTCCATGAAGACCGAAACGACGAAGTTCGACTGCGGGCGTGCCGCCGCCGGGACGAAGTCGCGCCACGGGACGACGCCGATGATCGAAAGATTGATCGCGAGGTAGATCACCGCGACCGCGATGGTGCTGATCATGATCGATCGTGGAATCACTCGCCCGGGATTCTCGACCTCGTCGCCGATATAGCAGACATCGTAGTAGCCGAGGTAGTCGTAGACGCCGATGCGCGATGCAGCGCCGAGCCCCAGCAGGAACCCCAATGAGAAGTTGAACGCGCCCGGCGGAAACGCGAAGGCGACGCTGGGGTCGAAGTGCCGCGCACCGGTCACGACGACCACGATGACGGTCACGATCGTGCCGATCCAAAGCGCCACGGTGATGGTCGCGATCGATGTGATCCGCCGGTAGAGGAGCGCCAAGTTGGCGAGCCCGATGACCGTCACGACCAGCATCGTCTGGCGCGCCGTGATCCCCTTCCAGAGGTAGCCAACGTACTGCGAGAAGCCGATGTAGCCGGACGCGATCTCGAGGGGGCCGCTCAGCACGAACTGCCACACGAAGAGAAAGCCCATCAACCGGCCGACGCTCTCCGCGCCATAGCCCCGGCGCAGATACCCGAACGATCCGCCGGATCCCGGCAGCGCCGCCCCGAGCTCGCTCCACACCATCCCGTCGCACAGCACCACCACCAGCGCGACGAGCCAGCCGAGCATCGCTTGCGGGCCGCCCAGCGCGGACATGAGGAGCGGGATCGTGATGAACGGTCCGATCCCGATCATGTTCGTCATGTTCAGCGCCGTGGCGTGGATCAGGCCGAAGCGGCGCTCCATCAGACGTTGGTACCACCCGGTGCCATCCGGGCGACGTACAGGCCACGTCCCGTGAGTCCGGAAGACTCATGCTCGGCCGACAGACTTGCCGCACGGAACGCCGAGAGCATCTCCTCGACCGTGAAGAGACCCAACTCATGAACTTCGGTCGCGTGGCGTATTCCGTCCACGGTCTCGATCGTATACTCGAAGCGGAGACGCGAGACCCGACCGTCGACCTGAGTCGTGCCGAGTCGCTGCACGCGAACGCCCGGAGCCTCCACGGCGCGGCTCGAGTGGTAGCCCGTGCTCATCCGGTCGGGCGTAAACCAGGGTTCGACGATGACGACGCCATCCGGTTCCAGATGTTTCCGGAAGCAGCGCAGCGCCTGCGTGACCCGATCGAGCGTCTTCAAGTAGCCGATCGAGCTGGCAAGGCAGAGGATGGCGTCGTACCGGCCGGGAAGCTGGAAATTGCTCATGTCCGCCTCGAAGAATCGCCCGGCGGAGTGCTTCGCACGCGCAATCCGGAGAAAGTCCGGACTCAGGTCTAGTCCATCCACAGAGAAGGCGTGGAGGCTGGCCAGCAGGCGAGCGTGCTCACCCGTGCCGCAGCCCACGTCGAGCAGGGTGCGGCAGGCCGGATGCAGGGACCGCAGCTGCGTGGCGATCTGCGCCGTCTCCGCCCGGTAGTCCCTAAAACTGAAGTAGATGAGGTCGTACAGTTCGGCGGATTCAGTGAACACGAGTGTCCCGAGCCGTCCGCTAGTCGGGGGATGCCGGCCATCCCCGGCGATGAAATCCTCGATCTCGCGCGCAGTGCGCACAATGACGACCCGGTCCGCCAGAGCCGATCACCCCCACGCGTTTCATCGCAATTCAAGGAGACGCAGAATCCCGCTCCGAGAAGCGCGGCAGCCAGCGGCGCACGCGCGTCTGGTAGGCCCGATACTCGTGGCCGAACAGCCGCGTCAGCGTGGGCTCTTCATAGAGGACGACGAACGTGTGCGTGGCGAGCAAGAACAGGCCTACATAGCCGAGCAGCCTCAGCGAACCGTAAAAAATCGCCGCTCCGGCCAGTGCCAGCCCCGCGCCGATGTACATGGGGTTGCGCACGTACCGATACGGTCCGGCGACCACGAGATGACGAGGCGGATCGAACGGGGCGGGCGTGCCCTTCCCCACGAAGGCGAACGCCAGGATGCACCAGAGCGCCAGGGCGCCGCCGGCCACGCCTACCAGAGCTCCGGCCACCGTGAAGAGGCCGAGCGTGGTGGGTGGACCGATGCCTGACGACTGGAGGATGCGCCTCGGGAGAAAGACCAGGAGCAGGCCGACAAACAGGGTGGCGTAGGTCGCCGCGCGGGCTAGAACGAACGTATGGGAGCCTCTGGCTTAGGACCGTGGTACCGGGTGGTCTGTGAGCACCGGCAGAAACGGTACCCACGGTCCGACTTCGTCTTTGTATTGCTTCGCCATCACCCTCGCTACCTGCGCCAGATGTCCGAGGTCGTGTACCACCCATGCTGCCAACAACTGTCGCAGCGTGACCCGGCCCAAACTCGGGTGTTCACCGGGGAGATCGAGCTCCGTCCCCGTGAGCTTCCAGGACTCGAGTTGCTGTAGGTTCGCAGCCCGCAACCGCGCAAACTCGGCGAGGAGCGACTCCGGGGCGCGCCCCGGGTTGCGCGTCCGGTGACGGAAGCGATCGTACGGCTCGAAGCGGACCTCGGGCCCCTTGGCAAGAATGATGCGCGCTCGCGGGATCCAATCGGTTTCCTCGCCGTCGATGAGGTGCCCTACCACATCGAACGGACTGAACGTTTCGGGACCCTCGGTGCCTCGGATCCACGGCGCGCTGAGACCGTCGAGCAGCGCCCGCAACGTGGCGGGCGAGCGTCGCAGCACTTCGATCGTCAGGTCCAGGTCGAAATCCATCGGCGTTCACCGAGTCGCCATGCCGGTTTCACCGATGATCAGCGCCAGGCGCTCACGATGATCGGTATCACCAGCAGCTTCACGAGCCAGTCGCCGGCATGGATGGCGGCCACCCTCCACGGAACGTTATCCCAGAGGACCGATCCCGTGAGGAGGATGACCGGAAACCCGACCCACAAGGAGAGGCCGACGTGCACCGCGCCCAGCCCGCTGCTGACGCCGAGCAGTGCCACTAAGCGCGCGACCACGCAGGCGAGGACGAAGCACCGCACCAACTCGATGAGCAGCTTCCCCGTGGGCATCTTCGCGCCGGCCATCGCCGCGACGGGGTCCAGGCCGCGCAGCCGCATCCACGGCTTGTAGAACAACAGGGGACTGTACCAGAGCCAGCCCAGCACGAACACCGCGACAGCGGCCGCGAGGACGGCCAGGTAGTTCAGGTGCACCATCGTTCACCCCCCTGAAGGAACCCACATGGTAATGCCTCGGGAGAGAGCGCGAAGAAGGTCGAGGGTCGGTTCGTAAGCTGCGGGCGAATCGCCCGCCGGCGCAAGAGCGAGTGGCGGGGGACGCTAGCGCTGCGGGCCCACTCGGGGTGAGTCCGGTCTCTGCGCCAGCATCCGTTCGGTGAAGTCCAGGCGCTCCTGCACCTCGCTCACCTCCTGCCGCAGCTTGGTCACCTCGGCTGCGAGCGCGTCGAGCTCCTCGGACGCTACGAGCGGAGCCGGGAGCTGGCCGTCGCGGGGACCGCGCCGCAGCCGCTGGGCCCATAGCCCGAACACCAGCGCGAGCGCCGCGTGAGTCGCCGCATGCAGCGACTCGCCGGGGCCGACCGCGAACCCGACTCCGACCAGGTTGATAGCGCTCAGCGCGACGGCGATCGGAAACCAGATCGCAGGTTTGAAGGTCATGGTGTGATCCTATCAACAATATGGAACCGCTCGACATACACCACGAGGCTCACGAGCGCGATGTTTCAGCGGAGTACGTGGCCCCCGATCCCGCTCACCGGACTCATATTTGTGGCGACGCATTCCACCAGACGGGGTCTATGAACGAACGAGACCTGACGCGGCGTGGCTTCGTAACACAGGTGGCTGCGAGCGCGCTGCCGCTGGTGCCGGCACCCGCCGAGCCTGCGGCGACGCGCCTGACCGTCGTTTGTGTCGGCGCGCATCCGGACGACCCGGAGTCCGGGTGCGGCGGGACGCTGGCGCGTTATGCGGCGCTCGGGCACGCGGTAACAGTCGTTTATGTCACGCGGGGCGAGCGCGGCATTTCCGGCAAGTCGCTGGACGAAGCGGCGAAGATTCGCTCCGCCGAGTGTGCCACCGCCTGCAAGATCATCGGCGCGAAGCCGGTGTTCTTCGGCCAAATTGACGGCGCGACCGAAGTGACGCGACGGGCTTGTAAGCCCTACCATACCTCGCCACGCCGCCACTCCACCGAGAGTGGCGAGTCCAGGTCGAGTGATGGGGTCTCGACCAGGGGCAGAATCATGACGCGGTCGTCGGGCGTTGCCACAATACCACCATCCTTTCTCGCAGACAGCGGCCCACGCCAGAAACGCCAGCCGAGGCGCGCGTAGAGATGCTCGGTAGCCGGACACAGCGCGGCCAATTGGTAGTCACTCACCAGGGGCACAAGGTGCTCCAGCAGCGCGCTGGCGTAGCCCTGCCGCTGCGCCACCGGCGTGGTGGCCACCATTTCCACGTAGGCGGTCCGGAGCGCCGGTTGCCCGGCCGGCTGCAGCCAGCGGGTGACCCACATGAGGTGACAGACCAACGCGCCCTGGCGCAGCCCGAGGAGATGTTCGCCAGAGCCGAGCGACGCGAACAACGGCGCCGTGACGGTGCCATAGGCAGCATCGCACAGGGAGTGGACCGCCGCGGCCAACGTGTCCGTCAGCTCGCTGGAGCGGCAACGTTCAATGGTCAGCGTGGGTGGTCAGCTGGCTGATCGGGGTCAGGGAAAGCTTCCGAAATTCGACCTCGGACCCTTCCGACTGCAACGCAATCTGGCCGCGATCAGCGGTCGCGTCCGAGCCGTCATTCACCAGGTCGCCGTTGACCCAGACTCTGATCGCGCGCCCGACAGCCTCGATGACCATCGTGTTCCACTCACCGACCGGCTTCTCGGAATCGTCGGTCAGGTTGAGGATGCGCCGCCTCTTACCCTCCGTAATCCCCCACTGCGCCGGAGGTCCGCGCCGCTTCTCCATGTCGGGCACGCGGATGTCTTCCACGATACACCAGAAATCGCCGGCATTCCCGTGCTCCATCTGCACCTCGATGGAGCGCGGGAACATCCCGTAGAGGGCGCGTGGAGTCGACGCGTGCACCAGCACACCGGCATTCCCGGGCGCCGCCGCGAAGCGGTATTCGACGTCCAGGCGGTAGTCGTGGTAGCTGGAATCAGTGATGAGATGCCCGCGGGGTTCACCCAGGCTCACGAGCATCCCGTTGCGCACGAGGAACGGACTGCGCAGCCGCGCGTTGGTGTCGGCGGCGGGGACGTCGGCGTGCCAGCCCGTGAGGTCTCTCCCGTTGAAGAGCTGCCGTGTCGGGGGCTGCTGCGTCTCAGGAGGGGTCATGCGCATGCGCCCCTCCCGCCCTTGAGAGTCCACGCAGCCGCCCTCGTAGACCCCATCTGTCAACCGCAACAACTTGCAGGCGACTAGCGAGCCTTGGGCGCCACCGGCGAACCTGAACGCGAGGGTATCGGCCAACAGGTGAACGTCAGCAAAGGCCACCGGGCTTCCACCCGGAGGTTCCGACAGCGTGATGGATAGGGAGTGACGAGGACCCGCTACGCGATAGAGGACCGGCCTGGAGTGACCATACGGGTCTGTGACAGCGCCTGACCAGATGCCCGCGACCAGGGACTGGGCGCGCGTGGGCGCGGGGAGCTGAAGAACGCTGAGACCGAGGGTCAAACCAGCGAAGGCGGAGCCCATGTTCACCTCCAGTTCGCTCCGGAAAATAGGAGCGCGACAACCGCGTGCCACCCTCTATCCACGCCCGTTGTAGAAGTTCGGTAAACCTCGCATTGCCAAGACGGCGTGAACCGCAAACTCGACTCCAATGAGCAGGAAACCTCCGTACCACCAGAGCCCGAGCGGCGGGGCCTGGATCGGCAGGGCGCGCGCCGTGACGGCCATGCTTCCAAAAAGCAGTACGCCGCCACTAAACCACACTAGCAGTCGAACTGCTACTTGTGTGAGGCGTGTCTGTGGGATTCGCACCCGGAGGCCGTTCAAGAATGCGAGTTCGATATAGTGCCCGCCCAGCGAGAACCACAAGGCAAGGGCCGTGAGGGGGAGGAGCAGCCCGGGGTCACGTCTCTGGAGCGCGAGCACCGCGCCCACGACGGCGGCAAGCGCCACGTTTCTCACCAACGCGCGGCCAAACGGCTCTTCGACTCGGGGCCAACCGGGGCTCGCTTGCATGCTGCCTCACGGATCGCGCTTAAGCTGCGGGCGACTCTCCGCCCGACACGTCGCGCATGACTCGTTCATGCGGCGCGTCGCTCCTGAACCTCATAGTGAGCAGACCGAGCGTCAAACCGTGAGAGCAGCGCCCGCGCAGCAGGCGGTACCACCGCAGCCTCGTAGTCGGGCCCGGCAAACGCTCGCACCGCTCCCAACGACGCGAACCACATGATGGTGACGAACTCCACCTCATGTGCATGGTCGCGACGAAGCAGGTCGATCCCAAGGAACCCGGGAATGGACCGCCTCAGAATACCGTCGAAGACCTCGGTGCGCAGGAGGTTCTCGTAGGCGTCGGCGTTCTGGGGACTCGTCCACCCATGCCAGATGCGTGAAATCATCGGATTCCGTAATGGAGGTGAGGGCAGCCTAGGCGGCTGCCGCCCTAATTGCTGGGGTGCCACTCGAACCGATCCCGCGCGTTGTACAAGATCTCTCCGCTCCCACTGCGAACCGTCACGACAGCCGTCACGACCGCGGCATCAAGTCGCGTCGTCAACAATCGGGTGAGGAACTTCCCGTCGATAGTGACCGTGCCCACCTGCGGGTCGTCACAGCGGAGGTGGATGGTATCGACGCTGATTACGGCCTCAAAGCACGCTACCGCCTGTTCCGCACCGGAGGTCGTCTGCGCAAAGGTGACAACAGCCTCCGGACGGAGGCTGAAGCCGGTGAATCGGAAACGATTCACGGTAAAGCGATAGCCCGGAACATAGGACCCTGCGGCGTCTACTTGAAGCGGCGGCGCAGGCGGTTTCACAACGGGCGGTGGCAGACGCTGCTCAGGCGTTGTGGAGGTCGGCGTCCGCGGTCGGCGCAGGACGAGAAGCACTCCGGCGATGCCTAACGCGAGACCTAGCAGGAGACGTTTGCGGCGCATGGGCCCCCGGGTTGCTAAAGCAGCCGCTCAACGGATCGCGGTTAAGCTGCGGGCGACCCCACCGCCGGCGCAAGAGTAGTGGACGACAGTCCGTGCCGGCCAGGGCGCGGCATTTCGCCGAGACGTACTACGCTCTTGCTTTTATACCGTTCGACGACGAATGCCTTCGTGGCCTTTCTTTAGAACGATCACCGCCCGGCAGCTTCAAGCGCTTGTTAGGCCGGCGGCGCAGTCAGGCCCGACGTTGCACGCCCTTATTGACGGCATCGACAGCGGCATCCGCCAAGTCGAGCACAGCTCCGACGGCAGCCCGAACAGTCTGTAGCAAGCGGAACAGGGCCGGCCGACGATGCGGCTCCGGGGTGGAGCGGGACGGACCCGAGGGGCGAGGCGGCAATGGTGCCGTCCCTGCCCCGACAGCGGTAGGTGGCCGGCGCGCCGGAGGGACGAGCTCAGCCCTTTCCTGCGTCTGCCGCTCGAACTCCTCTTCGCGACCCGAATCCTTGTTCTCAACCGGGCCCCTGCTCTTACCCGGCTGCTTGTGCTTCTGAGGCTTCTTTCCTTTTCTCATAGCTCACGCTCGGCCTAACGGATCGCGCTTAAGCTGCGGGCGACTCGCCCGCCGGCGCAAGGGCGTGGGACGAAGTCCGTCCCCCGCCAGGGGCACGACACTCCGGTTCCTTTACCGCCCGCCAGCTTCGAGCGCTTGTAAGGCGCCCGCTCAGTGAACTCCACTGGGCATCGCCTCGTGGCCAGCGGCATGATGGGCTGTGCGTTGAAACGCCAGGAATGCATGGATCGCCGCCACAGCCGCCGGGTCCGTAGTCTGAAGCCGCACCTCGGCTCCCCGCAGCCGATCGCTCGCCGCATACGTGATCCGGGTCCGCCGAGCCGCCATGACAGCAGTACCAGGGACTACTTGAGCGTGCACCTCGAACGGCCGGGTAAAGTCCCCGGCTCGAAAGGCGGCGGCGATGTCGCGCATGTGGTGTCGGATCGCGGCGATCCCCGCCGTATCAGAAGCACTGCCTGCGTCGAGGACGATGCGCCCACCATCCTCAAGGTCCTCGAAGACGTGGGCCGACGCATACTGATCGACGCCCATGACCATCTGACCGCGTGCTTGCACAGCCGCGAAGGCAGTGACGGCCCGGCGCGCGCCGGAGTCTCCCCGGCGCCCGCACGCGGCGAATGCGAGCATAAGGGCAACCGCAGAGATCCTCCAAGCACTCGAATCTCTCTTCGTCGCGAAGAAAAACCATATCGCCAGAGGTTTATTTCGTTCGTCACTGATGTGGAGAAATGGGTGCACTCTCAGGCACCTTTGTTCTTGTCGTCCCAGACCTTCGGCTCCCAGAGCTCGATCTTGTTTTCGTCTGGGTCCATGATCCACGCAAACTTGCCGTTCTCGTGCGATTCGGGTCCTTGGATGACTTCCACACCCCCCGCACGCAGCTGCTCCAGCAGCTCGCCGAGGTTGTCGACCCGATAGTTGATCATGAAGGAAGATTTGCTCGGGCTGAACCACTGGCTGTCTTTCTCCGCGACATGCCACACAGTAAGGCCTCGATCCTCGGCCTTGTCGTCCGGCCATTTGAGGATTGCGCCGCCAAAGTCCTCCAGCGGGATGCCCAAGTGCTTCCGATACCACGCTGCCAGTGCGGCGCTGTCGCCTTTGCTCTTGAAGAAGACGCCGCCGACTCCGGTAATCTTCGCCATCGTTGCCCTCCTGCTATCTAGGCCGCCTAGCGGATCGCGTCGGGGGCACCATCGAAAAAGTCTACTACACCCGTCCGCAAACAGTACTCGGCTCCGACGATCAGCAGTCCATCCCGCTCAACCAGGCGCTCGAGGATGGCGGATCCGTGGCGCAGCTGGTCCGACGCCGCCCGAATGTTAGCGCGCACCGCGTGTGCGACGAGGGCCTCCGGCTGCTCCCGGAGCGGCGTGTCTAGCAAGGGCTCCACAGCGGGCCGGATCCGATCCACAATAGCCCGCAGACCAGGCGACTGATGAAGAGTGGGTTGGCGTAGGGTCTCAATGGTGGCCGTGATCGCGCCGCATTCCGTGTGCCCGAGCACGATCACAAGCCTCGTGCCGAAGCGTGCGGCCGCAAACTCCACGCTGCCGACCTGAGACGGCGCCACGATATTCCCGGCTACCCGGATGACGAACAGGTCGCCAAATCCCTGCCCGAAGACGAGCTCGGCGGGAACGCGGGAGTCTGAGCATCCGAGGATGATGGCGAAGGGCTGCTGTCCTTCAGCGAGGCCGAGGCGACGGGTTTGGGTGAGAGCGAGACCGGTGTCTGCCAGGCTCGCGACAAACCGCCGGTTGCCTTCCTGCAATCGCACGAGCCCTTCATAACCTGACACCATTAGTAGTGAGGCGCGCCTGTTAGGCTGCACCCCGACCAGCATAAACAATGAGCATCGCCGCGCTCCAACCTGCAGCCCCCGCAATTGCACCGATGAATAGGGCCATCATGGCTGCTCCGAGGACGATAGTGACAACAACAAATCCTCGAGATCGAACCAGCTGTTGAGCGGCTGAATCGCTGCGCGCGGCCTGAGGGAACACCCGCGTATACCATGAGGGCGCCTTGACAGTGGGCTGAGTCCCTGACTCGGCGGCCTTTTGCTCGATTTCGCGAATTGTACCGGGCGGCAAGACGACGAAGACCACGATGCCAAGGACGAGCGCCGCAACTGATGAGGCGATGACTGCTCCTATGAACGACGCCAACCGGCTTGGCTGCCGATTCAGCCGCTCTGCCCGGCGGCGCATGAAGAACATTCCCAAGGGAGCTGCCACCGCAGTCCCCGCTGTGAAGATCGCGGCGAGCACGAAAAGGATTGTGCCGCCAAGGCCACTCAGCACCCGAAGAAGGATGCTCGCCACACTCGATGCCCCGCGGCCTAACGGCTCGCGGGCGCGAGGTCGGAATTCCACATGACCCGAGTGACGAGCCAGGACCCGTTTGGCTGTTTCCGCCAGACAGCGATGACCTTCCCGGTATCCTTGAGTGGCGCTTTCGCGCCAGCGGGCATCATCGTCATTTCATACGTCCCACGCGGATAGGCAAGATTCCCCTCCCCCCCAATCTCGACGACGCTCTGCCTGAACGCCGTGATTTTCGGGAGTCCGCTGAAAAAGCTCTGCATCGCAGCCCGGCCTTGCACCGCTGGAGCGTTGGGTGGTAAGAGGATCCCGTCTGCGGCGTAGACGGACACGACGGCTGGCCAGTCGCCCGCCAGTACGGCCTTATCAAAGTTGGCGACGACGGTGCGGATGGCGTTGCGATCGGCGTCGGTCAGCGGCGTGGGCCCCTGTTGACAGGCCGATAAGGCGAGCCCGGAGAGGACTAGAGCGGCGAGCGTCCGGCGCGGCAGCATCGGGTCTCCGTGGACGGGGTTGCCATGAATGCTACGTTCGCCGCTGGCGGTCGCAATAGCGAGTGCCGCGTAGATACGCCCCGGAGTTTGGGTGCTCTCCTTTTCAGGCGCTTGTTAGGCTGCACCGCTGACGCGGGTCAGGATGGTTTGCACGAATGTCGCCTTGCCCTCGATGTAGCGCTCTCGATCTCGAGGGAACTGTCCAGCCAGGGCCCGCTTCAACTCCGTGTACTGGCGCTTGGCCTCCGGATCCGACCGCAAGACGTCTCGAAAGGCGAGGTACTCTCGCCAGAGCGCCCCGCCCTGCTCCACGAGGTGAATGTGATAGGCCCGAGGCTGTCCGCGCCGAAAGAACTGATGTCCGGCAATCCCACGATCGCCGCGATGCTCGTACCCAGCCCTGCGGAAGGGGGGAACATAGCTCGCCGCCGGTGTGTCGGGAGCGTGGCCGGCGAGAACGTCGAGGACCGGCTTGGCGCAGAGGCCAGGAACGGCTGTGCTGCCGACGTGCTCGAGTGCAACGGGAAGCGTCCCGCACGCTTGGCGCAAGCGTTGCGCCTCGGCGGTGAAGAGGCTGGGCCACCGCGCATCGTACTCCACCACGCGTACTTCGCCGGACTCAAGGCCGAGTGGCTCACTCATCGGTGCCGCCTATCGGTGGAGTCGCCTCAACTGCCAATCCGCCGCTCTTCGCGTGCCTTGCTCAGTAAACGCTCGGCGAAATCGAGACGCTCCTGTGTTTCTGCGAGCTCTTGTTGGAGGTCCTCGACGCGATGTTCAACTGCCTCGAGCCGCTCCGTGACGTCGGCCGATGGTGATTGAAGACGAGTGGCACGCAGCCGAGCGATCTTGAAGACCGTGAAAGCGGGAATCCCCACGAATATCAGGAGCGCGGCAAGAAACACACCTGGTTCCATGTGGCCTTTCTCTCTCAAGGCGGCGTACGGCACAAAGATCATTGGCCCGCGCCGGCTATAGACAACGGTGATTCGGTGGCCCCTACTCGTTGCGGATCCGAAAGAAGGCAATGACATACCCGTCGGCATCGGTGACCTCAAAGCCCCACAGGCCGTCATCGATAAAGGACAACTCCTTCACGAACGACACGCCCCGCTGCTTGAACTCGTCGAACAGCGAGTCGGGATCCAAGGTGTAGATATAGGCATCCCAGCGAGCCCATTCGTGCCGGGTGTGGTTTGGACATGGAAGCACGTCGGGAAGGATGGCCTTAAGCATGATGCCGATCCCGTCCCGGCTCACATGGCCATAGTACACGTCCCCGGGTGGACCTTGGAAGTCCAGCTTGAAGCCGAAGCGCTCGATGTAGTAGGAGATCGAGGCCTGCAGGTCCTTCACGATGAAGAACGGGCTAATGGAAGCGAGGTTTCGTTGCGCTTCCTCAGGGTTGGCGCGTTGTGAAGCGGTCTTGCTTGAGTTCATGCGCTAGAGCTCCCGTCACTCTGAACGGCGATGCGCGGCTTCACCGCGGGAAGACCTAAACCTTCGAGCCGGTGATCCTGTAGAGCCGATCCTTTAACCAGATGCCGATGATAAACACCACGGGAACTGCAACCCAAGCCGGTCCGAGAAATCTCCAGGCCGCTACAACGAGTGCTGCGAAAACGACTCTCCACAACCAGCTTTGCACGCCCATGAATAGGGCGACAATGAATAGCGGGATTACCAGGAATAGCGCCATCCGGCCTCCTCGTTCAATCCCACCGGTTGCGACGGTGGAGCCGTCCGATGCTTCGCCAATCGCGAATCGTCCTAATTTGCCGAGTTGAGCCGGAATGCGGAACACCGGCTAGAGAATGCTGGCCCTGTTGTAGCCAGCCGCCGCCTAACGGATGGCGCTTAAGCTGCGACGCGCAGGCTGAATGACCACGAACATAACGCTTCCTTTAAAAGCAGCGCCGGCCGCCGGCCAGCCGACTCGCCCGATCACCGAGGTCCAGACCCGAAGACCCCCAGGGCGATCACGGCGGCAAAGACTACAAGCGCTAGGACGAGCACGATGCGCTGGCGAGAACGACGAACTGCTTGCCACACCTCAAGGTCGACGTAATAGATGCCCGGAGCGGCCTCGCGCACGACTGCGTGCCCACGGAGCCGTCGCACCGCGCGTCCGTCGGCGATTCCAATCATCTGTAGCGACTGTGCCGTGGCAGGATCGGTGGCCCCCGCTCGCACGAAGGCCTCGACGGTCTGGCGTTCCTTGGCGAGGATGATAACGGCGGCGGCGGCGCCCATAGGTCTGTGGTAGTGGTGGCGGCCTAACGGATCGCGCTTAAGCTGCGGGCGCAATGCCTACCTGCGCAAGGCGGCGGAACGGAAGGGGGCTAGAGGGCGAGGCAAGGCAATTCTTCCCTACTGGCAAGCGCCCGTAGTTTCAAGCGCATGGTAGGCGGCTGTCGCTGTCCGACGCACCCCCGCGCTTTCTCGTAGGGCGCGCTTAGCGCACCCTGAAAGCGGGCGATGTGACAGTGTCCGCTGGAGCGGTGTCCCCCATGGTGCCGTACCCGAGGCGAAGCCGGTACTGCCCGGGCACCGTGACCACGATGCGTGCCACCAGCGCTACCTCGTGCGGC
>Ga0137364_10000373_pt1 | contig 17616 bp, 17 predicted proteins | sample SagtaG_10_FD_104798 | JGI IMG/M metagenome (GOLD analysis project Ga0137364, IMG submission 104798) | Vadose zone soil microbial communities from Sagehorn Ranch, Mendocino, California, USA - Sage1_L_20_16 metaG | ecosystem: Environmental > Terrestrial > Soil > Vadose zone | place: USA... | reverse complement strand
TGTCACTGGCAATATAGTAGATGTTGCTGTTTGAGGTGCTTCTTACCAGCCCTAGCGATGGATTGTAGAGAGTCTTGAGAAAAGAACAAGCAGCCTGCATCTTCTGCCCGAGAAGACTAGAGGAAACAGGCTGAGCAGCAGCCGTGGTCGATAGAATGGCCCCTATGAGTGTAGCCGAAAAGAGCACGATGAGGAGAACAAGCGCACGCAAATGTCTGCTAGAAGGTTCGGTTCGGTACAAATTATAAAGCCGATTCGGTGACTGGGCGGCGTCTGAGGCTTCGGTTACTGGTGATAAGGAAGGCTGTGATTCCTGCTGCGGGCTTGGGTACGCGGCTCTTGTCCGTGACTAAGGAGCAGCCGAAGGAGATGCTGCCAGTCTTCGCGAAGGCGAAGAACGGGGACCTGTGTTTGAAGCCTATTGTTCAGCTGGTCTTCGAGCAGTTGCACCACGTGGGGTTCCGTGAGTTCTGTTTTATTGTGGGACGTGGTAAAAGGGCCATTGAGGATCATTTTACGCCTGATTTCTCGTTTGTTTCGATGCTTGACAGTAACGGTTTGGATGGTCCGGCGCAGGAGCTGGAGGCGTTCTACAAGATGGTTGACAATTCGACGGTGGTCTGGATAAATCAACCGGAGCCGCGGGGCTTCGGGGATGCGATCTTGAAAGCTAGGAGTTTCGTAGGTAATGATCGGTTTATGGTGCACGCTGGCGATAGCCACTTCATATCAAGAAATGCGGACCATTTGCGCAGGGTTATCGCGTTGAGTGAGGAGTCAAAGGCGGACGGGCTGTTCCTGTCAATGGAGGTGGGGGATCCGACTCGTTTTGGGATTGTGGAGGGCGAGACGAGTGCTAACGGGCTCTTGAAGGTGAAACATCTTGTCGAGAAGCCTGAGAAGCCGACCTCGAAACTGGCCATTATGCCGGTGTATGTGTTCAGCAATAATATCTTCAAAGCCCTAGAATCTACTGAGGCGGGTTTCGGGGGAGAGCTCCAACTCACTGACGGCATCCAGAAGATGGTAGACTGGAACCTAAACGTGTACACGACAAAGGTTGCGTCAAGTGAGATCTGGTTGGACATCGGTTCCCCCGACCTATACTGGCAGGCGCAGAACCTATCGCACAAGCACTACTCCTCCGAGCACTCAGACTAGAAAGGCGTCTGTGTAGCCTAGATGCCGGGATTGAACGACCCGATCCTCAAGGAAGACCTAGAGACAATCAAGAGATCCATCAACCCCGGAGCATTCGAGGGGAAGAGTGTCCTTGTGTCTGGCGGCTCTGGATTTCTAGGCAGCTGGATCTGCGACATACTTAGCGAGGCTGGCTCGAGAATCATCTGCTTAGACAATCTCTCGACAGGGGTCTTCGAGAACGTTCAACATCTCAAGGGAACGAGACGTTTCAAATTCGAACAAGCCGACGTCACGACTTACTCCGGGAAGCCGAAGGTTGACCTGGTTTTCCACTTGGCGAGTAGGCCTGCACCTGAGGACTATCAGAAGCATCCTGTGGAAACAGCCTTGGCTAATGCCACGGGGACGGACAGGATGCTGGACTTGGCCAGGAGGAACGATGCCCGAGCCTTCTATGCTTCCTCAAGCGAGGTGTATGGAGACCCAAAAGTCTTTCCAACCCCGGAGTCCTACGAGGGCAAGGTCGATCCTCTAGGGCCAAGGTCGTGCTACGAGGAGGGGAAACGGTTTGGAGAAGCACTCTGCAAAGCCTATCACGACCAGTACGGTCTCGATGTGAGGATTGGACGACTCTTCAACAGCTACGGTCCTAGGCTCAGAGCAGAAGGATTCTACGGAAGAGTAGTGTCTCGTTTTCTTCTGCAATCATTCGCAGGAGATAATGTTACTGTTTTTGGAGACGGGTCCCAGACAAGGTCGTTCTGCTATGTCGCAGACACGATTATCGGTCTTCTCCGACTTGTTGTGAAAGACGGATTATCAGGGGAAGCGGTCAATATTGGAAGCGAGGTAGAGACTAACATAATTGACTTGGCCCGTAAGATTATTCAAATTTCTGCCTCAACGTCGCAGGTCGAATTTCGGCCTTTTCCACCCGGTGACCATCACAGGCGGCTACCTGACGGTACAAAAGCCAAGAGGATCCTCGACTGGGGGTCAAACATTGGACTCGTGGAAGGGTTGGGTCGCACGGTTCGATGGCTCAAATTCCAAGAGCTGGCCTGAAGGATTGTTGAAACTCTCGTCTCGGTGACTCCTTCAAACGCCCCGCCAAGAGAAAATTTCTGGAAAGCCCGAACCTATCGCAAAGACCACTCTCACGCGGTCTCACTCTAGAGATAACTTGGACGTCAAGTGCCAAGCATAGAGGATTGGTCCCCGAAGGGGGATCTGAAAACGGATTGAGCAAAGCCTATCCTTGGCTCAAAACTAGGAGCTCTGCCAACAAGCATAAGGAGGAGTGAAATTACTCTGAAGTTGAATAGGGGTTTGTTGGAACCACAAAAGTGGCCTCACGCAATGCTTCCGGGTTTCAAAGTGCAAGATCTGAAGAAGAACGTGGACGAGCGAGGATTCTTCGCCGAGATCTACAGGGAAGACTGGAAGGACTTGCTGGGAGATGACAAGATCGTTCAAGCCAACTTGTCCTACAGCTATCCCGGAATGATCCGAGCATGGCACAGGCACAATCGAGGGCAGGTCGACTACTTCACCGTGCTTAAGGGAGCTCTCAAAATCTGCGCTTACGACGACAGACCTGGGTCCCCGACCAAAGGTCAGCTGACTGAGGTGGTCGCGAGTGAGGAAAGACTGCAGTCAGTTCGAGTGCCAGGCTTCTTCTGGCACGGAACCAAAGCGGTGAGCGACAAACCAACCTTAGCTGTCTATTGCGTCAACCGGCTTTACGATCTTCGGAATCCGGACGAAGAAAGAAGAGACTGGAACGATGGGACCATCGCTGACCTCCGAACAGGCAAGCCTTACGACTGGAACAGGCCGCCCCACAAGTAGAGCATCAGACCTACGCCCTGCAAGCTACGATTCTCTCATGACCTGCGTGGATCTTTTGATCGGTGCAGAACTCAATCAGGGAGTCATCAATCGACTGAGGTTTCTGTGAAAGGAGTGTCGTAGCGCGCTCTATTATTAACGACGAATCTATTGGCCTCGTTGCTTTCCAGGGGATGTCCTCGGCAGTCGCCGGAATCACTAGGCCCTTGTCAAGTCCGAAAACATGTGCAATTCGCAGCGCCAACTCGTATCTGCTGAGGCGCGTCGCTCCAGCGGTATGGAGTATCCCTGGAATCTGTCGCTCTGCAATCTCGACTAGCATCGCTGCTAGGTTCTTGTTGAAGGTCGGACTGCAATACTGGTCTCGAACCATGCGGACAGTTTCATGCTTGGACAGCTTGTCGTGGACATAGGTTGCCGCATTCGGTCGGAGTGGGCGTCCCCAACCAAAGATCACACTGGGTCTTGCGATACTCCACGACCCCTCTCCGGCCAATATGGTCGCTCGCTCACCTTCAAGTTTCGAGAGGCCGTATTTGTTTACCGGATGCGGATTGTCCGTCTCCAAGTACGAGCCCTTTTCGCCATCAAAAACGTAGTCTGTTGACACCTGAAGTAGAAAAGTACCCGCTTCTCTCGTAGCTGTTGCGAGGTAGCGGACGGATTCGGAGTTAATCGCGAATGCGATATCTGGGTGCTCCTCACAAAAATCAACGTCCGATTGCGCGGCCGTGTTTATGATGACGTGAGGCTTGATCTTAGAAATAGTCTCCTTCACTTCAGCCGGGTGGGTTTGGTCCAATGGCACTGGCTTTCCGCGGGCCGCGGGATGCTCCTTGTAAGCCGAGAAAACATCGTGACCCTTGTTCGTTGCAATCTGAATAACGCTACCTCCGAGGAGCCCGCTCGCTCCAGTCACTAGCAATCGCATGGACTACCAGTGCTCCTTCCAGGGCGTCGGCGAGAGAACTTTTCGAGTCGCCAAAGGTTTCCACCAGGCAGGGTTCGCCAAATACCATTTGGTTGTAAGGGCTACTGCCTCGTCGAACTTGTGTTTAGGTCTCCAGTTTAGCTCATTGGACGCTTTCTCTGAGGATATACTGTACCTCGAATCGTGGCCGGGTCTGTCTTCAACAGTAACAATATTGTCCATAGGTTTTCCCAACTGTTTGAGAAGGCGCTCTGCCACCTCGCGGTTGCTAAATTCGTTTCCAGCAGATATGTTGTAGACTTCGCCGTGCTTCCCAATCTCGAGAGCGGTCTCAATGGCGGTGCAGAAGTCTAGAACATAGATCCAATCCCTCACCTGTTCGCCGCCCCCGTATAGAGGAACATTCTGACCCATGATGCTTCGAATAATGATTTTTGGAATGAATTTCTCCGGATGCTGAAAAGGGCCGAAATTGTTCGTGCATCGAAGAGTCACCACGGGAAGATTGTATGTACGGTTCCAAGCCTGGACCATTAAGTCAGCGCCGGCCTTTGTTGAAGAATAGGGGCTAGCTGGGCTTAGTGGGCTGGATTCTCCAAAAGATCCTACTGAGATCGAGCCGTAGACTTCGTCTGTAGAAATGTGGACAAGTTTCTTGACTCGGTTCATTCTGCATGCCTCTAGGAGGTTGAACGTTGCCGCGAGATTGCTTTCGAGAAATGGTCTTGGGTTAGCTATGCTCCGGTCCACGTGGGTCTCTGCGGCGAAGTGAACGACGAAATCTGCACCTTTCAAAACTGCTCTTGATGCTCTAGAGTTCGCCATGTTGGCCCTGACGAACTTGTATCGTTTCTTGTTTCGAAGGTCTGCCATGCTGGTCGGATTGCTACCAAGACCCTCGTAGTCGACATTTGTTATGGCTGTTTCTTCACGCGTTTGGAGGAAGTGATGGACGAAGTTGCTACCGATGAAACCCAGACCGCCGGTTATGACCATATTGTCCATTAGGTTGGGTCCCTCAGAGGTTAGGCCTAAAGATTGAGCTGGCAGTTCTCGCCGAGGGTAAGTCGCAGCCCCTTAGGGGAGTTGTGGTTGTTGCTAGTAATCGTGGTGCCCTGTCCAATGATGCTGCCGGTGATGCGGTCGTGGATGTCGATAACGCAATTGTCCATGATGATCGAGTTTTCCACTTCGCCCCTCCTCATGACCACGTGGTTTCCGATGCTCGTATAGGGGCCAACATAGACGCCGCTTTCCAACATCGCGCCAACCCCAATGACTGACGGACCTCTTACCGTTGCTCCTTCAGCTACCTTGGCGTTCTTTGCCACTTTAACTCGGCCCTGGATTGAGTCCTCGTCTCCGACCGTGCCTTCGATCTTCCTTGTGATCTCGTCGAGGACAAGCCGGTTTGACTCAAGGATGTCTTCTGGGGTCCCGGTATCCTTCCACCATCCTTCCACGACATGATAGTCGACTCTGTGACCGTTTTCTAGAAGAAGCTGTATTGCCTCGGTAATTTCGAGCTCATTCCTCCAAGACGGACGTAGCTTTTCTATCATTTCGAAGATTGCGGGTTTAAACAGGTAGATGCCTGTCAGAGCTAGATTAGAAGCGGGCTTCTTCGGTTTCTCCTCCAACTTGACCAGTTTGTTGTGATAATCGAGCTTCGCAACTCCGAACTTAGATGGGTCTTTGACTTTGGAGAGAAGGACGGTTGCGTCGGCTTTTCCGGTTTGAAATTCTTGTGCTTGTTTCATGATTCCGCCCTTGATGAGGTTGTCTCCGAGATAGACTACAAAGGGTGATCCGCCTACAAACTTTCGGCATAGGCCGATGGCATGAGCTATACCTCTCGGTTCATCTTGCGCTAAGTAGATGAATTTGGCTCCGTAAGCCGAGCCGTCTCCGTAGTGCTCTTTCACTTTTTCAGGATGGACATCGCCAAGGACGAACGCAATCTCCTTGATTCCGAGGGAGAGAAGATCCTCGATGGCGTATTCGGAGACTGGCTTGTTAGCGATGGGTATCAGCTGTTTGGGCCCCGTATGCGTGAGAGGGCGGAGTCGGGTTCCCGAGCCTCCATGCAAGACGACGCCCTTCAAGTGATTGGGACTTGGGGATGAATTCGCCGTTTCTCTTTCCAGAGAGCGTCTCGTCATGCTTTTCATTGGTGCTGGCTTTTAACGGTAGAAATTATAAGTTGTGCGACGTAAAAGGAACTCGACTTCAGGAGTCCTAATCAACTTCTCGAGCCAAGCGCGTGGTGCTCGTTCCCTCCAAGAAGATTGTCCGCACTCACGACCTCGCAGCCTGACTCGGCTAGAGTATCGACCAGCCAGGACCCCGCGAAACGTACACGCCTGTCACGGGTATCGTCTTGCTTTCCAAGCTGGTCGTTGTCTCCAAATCCTATCTCTTCAAGTTCGTGTCCAGATTCTTCCCTCACTGGAATTTCTTCTTTTTCCGTTGGAGGACACTCAACCTCAAAAGGGTAGCGACACTAAGGCAAACACCTTCAGTCCGGATAAGTACGTCACCGTTGTTTCGAGTACACTCCCATGATGGTGCCGGAGATGTATGGTAGAGGAATAGTAAATCGGCCAAGTGCGTAGGAAACGTTTTTGATCTCGTGACCGAAAACCATGAGGCCTCCAACTCCAAAGACTGAGTAACCTCTCTTCTTGAAGTCTCTTGTTGTCCATCGACTCAAGTGTTTCTGGTAAGGATTCCCCTCGTAGGTAGATTGGTCAAAATAGCGATTTGGCGTCGATACGATGACTGTTCTGCTAATTCTTTCGAGCTCCCTCAGCAGACCTATCCCATCTTCCTTCCTTAGGTGTTCGATGACTTCGAACGCCACAGACAGGTCGAACTCGTTGTCTCGAAATGGAAGCGGAGCTATGCTGAGATCGTGCTTGATCACCTCGGTATATACTCCTAGCTTCTTGCAGAAATCGAGATAGGGTTCAAACATGTCGAGCCCGACAATCCTATTCGGTTCTCTGTATATTTTCAATAGAGACCCAATGATCCCCCTTCCACATCCCACGTCAAGGGCGTTGCTGATAGAGGGGGGGACTCTGCTTAGGAAGAACTCCAGGTGAGCGTGTGTCCAGGTTACCTCGGGCAAACGGTCACCTTACAATTTGTTGCTCTCAGTCTCTTTTCTACATTCAACTCTGGGCAAGCCCAATACGCTGCAGAAACATCGAAACACGTTTTACATATGTATGATCTGCATAGGCTCTTCTCTGGCCCGCTTCTGCTATCGGAATTCGCTCCTTCGGGGAAGCCAAGAAATAGTCCACCAGTTCGGAGAGTTCTTCAGGTGAATCGTAACATACTATTTCCTTTCCTGGAGCAAAAAAAGCTCCGATTTCATCTCGATGATCAACGAGCTGAAAACTACCGCATCCGGCGGTCTCAAAAGTGCGCATGTTAAGCTTTCCCTTGACCTCAAGGTCCGTCTTATGATGTATGTTCACAGATATTTTCGATCTGTTCATTATCTCAATGAGCTTATCTCCATTGGCTCTTTCCTTCATGACTTTGCTCCTCAGCGAACGGGAAGCCCAAGGGAGATCCCAATAGGGTCCCCAAATTCTTAGCTCCTGATGCTTGAGGACTGAGAGTAACCGTCGTCTCTCGGGATAATAGCTTCCAACGAATGTGACATCGTAAGTTCTTTCCAGCCTTAGGGTCCTGTGGAACGTCGGGTCGCAGGCGAAAGGCAAATGGACTACAGAATCTACATCTATCTCTCTCAAGAGAGGGATCGTTGAAGGTGACGACACGATCACATGGTCAAAAGATGGGGCGATGTGAAAAAGCAGAGAATGTAGATATCGCGGGTCGTCGGGAAACCACAAGGCTGTGCTTGCGCCAGAAACGTGCCTTATTTTTCTTGCAGCGTTAGGCGGGAAGACCTCTCCCTTGATTACCAGCAGGAGTTCCGGCCGTTCAAGCTCAACTAGCGAAACAATCCTGTTCTCTATTCTCGCGAGCATGTCCAGAAGGGCATGGAGAGCATAGGATCGGGTCGCGAGCATGCGAGTATAGGCATTGAAACGTCTGAATGAGGAAATCTCTTGGTACATGTCTAGTCTTCTAACATCCCATCCAAGTTGTCGAAACGCCTTGGAAACAAATGCTTCGAGATTGAAGGCCCCACCCTGGCCGACGACAAGAACCTTCATCCTATAGCATCGCGAAATAAAATTGATATGACTTAAGAGCTCCGTGTGAGTAAGCTACGCGTCAAAGCTTGTCTGTCGATGCACATAGTAGGTGAACCCCTAACGACGTTTTTTGTTGAAATCTTGAGATCATGAGGCTCCCTAATATCCTGCGAATAGACGTGCATAGTACCTTAGTCCGGGCGATATCAGACGAGAACGGAATACATCTCTGTCTGATACTTTGCGAAGATGGTTTTGGATTAGGGTGCGTTTCTTGATGGTGGGCCCAAGATTCTCAATATTCCAAGCCAAAGCCTTCAGGATCCCCCTCGCTCTTTTTGGCTGGTTGCTGACCGCTAATGCTCCAGCAATCAGCAAACACAAGGCGAGGTGCGAGATCAGCATGAAAGGAAGATTAGCTGTGCCGCAGTTCTTGATTATTGAACAGATCCGGTTCTTGAATGAATGGTAATCAATGAAGCCCCTTTCGAACTTTGCCGAGGTGTACCCGAGCATATGGTAGGTTATCGAAGACGGGATGAGTTTGACCTTGTAGCCCGCAATCCATGCTCGCCAGCAAAAATCGGTTTCCTCGAAATAAGCAAAATAACTTGGGTCAAAGCCGCCAAGGGAGTTGAACGTGCTACTACGAACCAGCATGCAGACTCCTTTGGCTGAGAAAATGGACGACGCGCAGGCAGGGATGTCGGGTCCGTTATGGTCCCTGTGATAGAGAAAACCGGTGGGGGTTATGTACGATCCGATCGAATCGATTGTCGGCGGTTGTATTTCTTTGAGGACTTTACCTTGGACCGCAGCAAGCGCGGGTTCTTCTGAGAGCGCATTCGCGAGTGCTTCAAGACAACGGAAGTCAAACTTAGCGTCATTGTTCACAAGAGCCAAGAATTCCCCCTTCGCCACTTTTGCCCCAATATTGTTTCCTTCAGCGTATCCGAAATTTGCTCTACATTCTAGCACTTCAACTTCTGGAAATCTCTCTTTCACCGTTCTTACGGAGTCGTCTGTGGAGCCATTGTCAACTAAGATGATCTCGACTGGTGGATGACTCTGTTTCAGAAGTGAAGAGATGCAACCATTCAGTACCTTGGATCCGTTGTAGTTGACAATGATTGCCGAAACACAGCCATCCCCAAGTGCACCTCGTCTGTCCATATGTATCATCTCAGGATGGTCATTGCTTTTGGCCTCTTCGGACGATGAAAAACAGATGGCACGACTACCCCAGACGCCTGTCTGAGGCCAAGAATGCACGACCAAGATATTGCGTGGGTCAGGACCTGACGGTTAGCTGCGGACCCTTGTTCAAACGTGTAGCATGGCAGGACCAGCTCGACCTCATTCGAGAGAGGTCCTTCCTCGACAGTTGCATATTCGACGAGAACGAGGCCGACGCCGACGGCAAGAAAACAGTAAGCAAAGATTGCGATGAAGCTGCCTACCCCATCTTGACCGACGGCCACAACGATTCCCGCGAGGACAAGAGTGACGAGCCCGGTGGCTATGCTGAAGCGATAGGATATCTTGAAACGCCAACTGGAGAAGCCGAAAATGGCGAAACCTACCAAAACAGCTAGGCTTACAGTGTCCATTTGAGGGTGCTCGTCAAAGCTTCACTGTAACATCTGGAACCTGACGTGTATCTTCGGATTGAGGAGTAGAATCCAACGAAACACCAAGCTTGGATTTCTTATCTTTTCTTTGGAGGAAACTTTTGCACGCGACAACACCAACAAGTCCTAATCCTGCCCCGAGTGACACATAGTAAGCAACCAAGAAGCTTTGGCTTGGACCATAATTGATTGTGAATCCAAAACTTCCAGTCGTCGAGATTATCCAGCCATTGGCGAAGCCGTCAGCAAGGATGTGAAGGGCGCTTGCTTCAACTGTGGGGTTCCCGCTGAGTTGCCAGAGAGGATCAAACGTCTCGTCTAGAACCAACACAAAGAGTCCTGTTGCATTTGCCACCTGGACTTTGTACTCCACTGGACTCAACGGATCAAACGTGACGACTGGCGGAGCCTTGCTTCCGACTTCTTGTGGAACATTCGACTGGTCCACCATGACATAGGAAAGAGGATCCAAGCCTGAACTAGCGAACGCGCGGACATAATCACGCGGCAAACCCACAAATGAGTCGAACGTTAACCCGTACACGTGGACTGTGGCATTCAATTGCGAAGTCAGATCTGGTGCGTTTGTAACGAAGACATCGAATGACTTAATGGGACTAGGGATGTCAAACATGTCATACATTAGTGTCGTCGGCTCGATACTTGAATAGTGATTTCCCATGTAAGTTGTTGCGGTTCCTGAATCTATCGCGGTCAACCACACGGAACTTGTATTAGCGTAATTAACACGAATAAGGACCGCCGCATTGGAACTTGACGAAAAGTTCACCGTAAGGTAAGGGTATTCATGGGTCGCGACGTTCATTATCTGAGACGTTGTGGCATAAGCATAGGAGTAAGTCCCAGAGGTACGAAGTGACAGAGACAGACCGGAGGCGTTCTCAGATACAGTCAATCCTTGCGGTTGCCAACTTCCCCGGAAGCTAGACAAATTCCACCCATTGATATTGAGTTCGGGCAGTGCGGTAATTTGAGATGCGGCAAATATCCGCAGACCGGGATTCTCGACCTCGAAGAAAATGAGAGGCCCGAAACTTGCACTGACGCTGATCCCGAGCTGACTTTTGAGATAATCTTCAAGACCTGTAAGATTTGCCGGCTGAGTAACCGCCGGGTAGAATCCAGCGTCCATTCTGAGGAGGACGAATCTGACGTTCAACAGCCTAAGGACTCCCGCGAGATTGCTTCCTCCTTGGTTCACATAGTCATAGAGACCTTGCTGAAATGAGTCCAGCTGGGGCACTTGCGAATCAGTGGAAATAATCGATTCGCCAGTAAGAAGCCGCAGAATGTCGTTACCTGCATATCCGTTCGTCCAATTGCTGCTCTGAAGGATTTGATCCTTTGGCAGAGAGAGAATTCTGAAGGCGCCCTTTTGTGATTCTAGCCAAGCCGTTGCTTGATAGTAATATTGTGGAATCCCAACGCGAGCCGATGGAACATCCGATGTTCTCACTGGTATGAGATCCCCCGTGGCCATAGGCCACGCATAACCGACACTAATCGCCAGTAGTAGCATCGATAAGGGAATTATGCGTTTCTTATCCCAACTTGGGAGCGCTAAGGATGCTGAGATTCGGTTTGATCCTTTGCACTTCCCTCTGCTCTCCGCAAGCAGGAAAAATGTCGCACCTATCATGATCGAATAGCCGAGCGGCAACCAGAAACCGAACTTCTGATATGGGTCTCTAAAGATCACTGAAGCAGCCGGGACGGCTGATAGCCAACCAACCGCCATTCCGAGTGGCGGTTGAAGGCCCGCTGCAAGGGGAACGACGATGATAACCATCATGGCTCCGAACGTGAGAGTGGTGCGATTGAGTCGTGTTTCCCGCCGCATAAGCGAGAAGAATGCGATCAGGGGTACGCTCAAAGACCCTAGCACAACGGGTGCGAAAGACGTCTGATAGAACCACGCGTAGGGGAATTGAGGATAGATCGCAGATCGGTACAAGGCTGGCATTCCGACGAGCCGCAACACGTTAAACAAACTTGAATGGTTACTGTTCGCTATGAGATCGACTAGACCAACCGCGGAGTAAGCACTTCCACCTGCTCGAACCAACTGAGTCTGGGCGAGCAAAGCTGTGGGGTATATCCACCAAATATTTACCATCATTAGCGAAAGAGCAGACGTGAGCACGAATCGTATCGAACCCAGCCTTCTCGAAGAGTTTGCAGGATGAGTGAGCCATACGATATAGAACCCTATAACGCCCATAATGAGGGGTATAGAGAAGGCGGGATTCCCTATCGCCGGGGAGGCAAACAGGCTTAATCCATCTAGCGCTAGGATCGCTTTCCAATTAACTCGCTCGCCAGATGTCTGGAGCCCTCGCTGGAACGTTAGAAATAGAAGGGGAAGCGTGGCCATTAGGAAGGCTTCTAGGGAGAAGATCTCCCACACGTTTGTCATTGAGTACGGGTTGAACACGTATGTCAATGCAGCGGCAACTCCGGCAAATTGTACAACTGAGTTTGCATGGAGGACTTGTAGCTGATTGATGAAAAGGAAGTACATCGAGACTCCAGCCATAGCAAACAGCGAGAAATACAAGGCAATCTGCGAATCGAGTAGCGATAGGCCGGCTAGACTGTGAAACAGGTATACTATTCCCACATACGGAAGTGTGGAATTTGAGGGTAGAGGCACCCCGGTGCTAATCAGGTCGGACCACGGCCAGAAGAGCGCTTGTATCAAGGCCGGGGGATTCAGAGGGAAAATTGTGTCCCACTGATACACTAGCAGACCACGAAACCACGTGAATACTGTTGTGCTGGCCAAGAGAATCATTGTTATTGGTACTGCGTGAGGCCGAAGCGGGGCAATTTTCGCTCTCACAACAGCGACACAGGTCGGCATGGATTAGGCCTCTAAGTCATACGCAATTCGTACCCGTATTCAACAAGTAATGGGGTTGCCATGATCATATAACTGACTCAACTATCCTCGCAGACTTCTCTGCGGCGACATCCCATGAGTGTTGTCTGGCCCAATCTATTGCAGACTTGGACATTATTGCGAACCTTTGGGAATCAGACAGAACCTTCATAATTGATTTTGCTAATGATTCGATGTTGGCAAACGGTACGTGCAATCCTGTCGTTCCGTGAATTATCGAGTCCTGAGCCCCAGGCACTGACCATCCAACGGCCGGAGTCCCGCACACGTTGGCTTCTATCACCACTATTCGGGACCCCTCTCGCACGCTGGGTATCAACAGGACATGATCGACAAGAAATATCTCAAGGTTAGTTTCTATCGTCCAGTGAGCGCGGTTTCGATCACCTTTTCGAAACTTTTTGCCGATCTATCCCAAGAGTGATCTTGAGCCCATTTCCAGGCGTTGTCGGATAAGTCGCGCCAGGTCTGGTCGTCGGTTAGGAGTGTCGAAACTCGATCGGCGAATGCTGCCTCGTCAGGGAAAGGCGCGAGTAAACCAGTGGTCCCGTCGACAATCGAATCTCTTGACCCGGGAACGTCCCAGGCTACGACAGGTGTGCCCATAGAGTTGGCCTCGATGACAGATATTCCGAATCCCTCTCTGTAGGAAGGATATATCGCCAGTCTAGTTTCACCGTATAGTTTGAACTTGCTGTGCTCAGATATTCTTCCTAAGAAACTTACATTTTTCGAGATTCCCAGAGTGTCAGCGATTCTTGAAAGTTGGCGTTGGTAGGGTCCAGTTCCCGCGACAGCGAGCTTGACATCAGGGAAACTTTTCATAACCTTGGAAAGAGCCTTGAAAGCAAGTTGCAATCCCTTGTATTTCACCAACCTGCTGACACATCCGATAGTCTTCGGGAAGCGATCCATCAATGTCATACGGGGCAAACCCGGGTCTCGACAGCCGGGTTCTACCACATCGATGTTCCTTGAAGGAATGCCGCAACGGTTCAAATCTTGGGCTGTGCTTTGTGAGGCTGCTACTATCTGGGATTGTGAATAAAGGCGGTACATGAGGGGTTCCAGTGTGAAGCCAAGATCTGAGACAGGTCTTGGTAATTCATCGTAAAATATCTCGCGGACCAGTTGGTGAATAATCGTGATGCGGGGCACTCGAGCGTATAACGGCGAAAGCCAAGGTATCCCCACATCGGAGTTGTCGATTAAGAGGTCAGTTTTCTTGGCAAAATTGGCGACATATCTGATCGGAAGCAGGATTCGGTGAAAACTCTGGGGGAAATGATGGTAAGTTATTCCGTCTATTTCTTCGACTGATTTGGAGCCATTTGCCCCTCCGGAGAGAACTGTAATCGAATGGCGAGCTGCCAGCCGACGGAATATTTCATGAACATATCTGCCAGCCCCCCCGCCTAGGGGGTTTGTTATGCTACGGCGGCTCAGAACGACAATTCTTGCCATCGGAGAATTCGAGTCCTTAAGTCAAAGTCAGTAAGGTGCTTACGCTTGCTGGCGGTTCGTGCCCTGTCGCATTGACTCCAAGGGTACATGAGCGATCAGGTTCAGGAGCATTATCGAATGATAGGTGATGTCTCGAATGTTCTTGGAACCGCCGAGAAAATGACCATCTTGGAAGTACTTCGACACACCGTTCTTCCTCTCGTGCAAAGTCACTGGGAACTCTGTCGATTCAAATCCTCTGACCTTCAAGAGTGGTACAACCAGAGGAAGGCCATAGTCGAATATTGAACCTCCGTCAACTATCTCTCTCTTCAACACTTTGATGCCGCAATTCGAGTCTCTGAGAGACATCCGAAATAGTGAGCGCACGAATCTGTTGTAGAGACGCGAGACGGCCGTTCTTGAAGCGCCATAACCGTTGTAGTCCCTGCTTCCATTCACGAAGTCAATTCCATTGTTCAATCGCGAGACCATTCTTACAAGGTCTCCTGGAGTATACTGAAGGTCAGCATCGAAAAAGGCAACAAGGTCTCCCCTGGCACGACGAACACCTTCTTTGAGGGCGACGGCCTTTCCACAATTCCGTCCAAGATCTATGATCCTTACGGACTGGTGGGATTCATAGAGCGAGTGGGCTCGCTTGAGTGTCTCGTCTGTGCTTCCGTCGTTCACGAGTAGAATCTCGTGTAATGTTTGGGTGGGACGAAAAGCTGAGTCTATTTGGTTGACGCAGTTCTCAATACTGTCCTGTTCGTTATAACAAGGGACGATAACTGAGACGTCTGGTTTTGCCCTCATTTCTTCATTCTCGGGATCGCCCAACCTGCATCGCCGATTTTTCGATAGTCGATATGCTTCTGCTGGAAAAAGTCCCTGTAACTCTCCCAGGCACCCTCAGCATCCAACACAAAGGTACCCGACCGGATCGAATCCAACAATGCCGGAACGGGGGTCTCCGTATACTCAAGGTGCGGTACAGAAACGACCAGTGAATGGAAGTCTTTCAGGTCGTCAGGATACTTGAACGAGCCGACCCCGGCTATCTTCTCTACCTCCTCCGCGGAATAGTAGGGGTCCTGTATCCGGACCAGTTTGCCAGCCTTTCGTAACGTCTCAGCCAGGGTTATCGAGGGCGAGAGAACGTGGACCTTCAGATTACGCTTGTAACTCAGCCCGAGTATGCCTACCGAGCTTCCCGACGGATTCTTGCTAATCAGCTCACCAATGAATCTCGTCTGTGAAGTGTTGACTTGGTTGATCAGTGACAGGAAGTCTGTATGCTCTCCCTTCGTTCCAGATCCTTCAAGCAAGTATTCTGGGGCCAAGGGTATACAGTATCCACCCGTCCCAAGTCCCGGATAATGGGCAACATAGTTCCACTTAGTGGCCGCTGCATTGATCAATTCGATGGTGTCAACGTTCGGATATGACCGGGAGAGTGCGTTGGCGAATGCAATGTTGAGTGCTCTGAACGAGTTCTCCGTAGACTTTACCAGTTCAGCAATTCTATGGTCTGAGACGGGCACGAGTTTGGAGCAAATGATCCCAAGCACGTCTTCAGCCGCTTTTCGCGATTCTTCATCCACGCCCCCGACTACCCGAGGAATCGTATGGACATTCAAGCCGGGGTTGTCAAACCAGTCGCGTCGGGGAGCCACGGCCAGCTGAAAATCCTTCGGAATCTTTCTCCCTGTTCGGTCTAGAGTTGAGACCAGTACTTTGTCGCACTGTCCAGGTGAGAGGGTTGATTCGACTATGACAAGGTCAGGACCATTCTCGACTGTTTTCCCGGCGATCTTCTTCGAAACGTCTTGCAATGCTCCGTCCCAGGGCTTACCGTTCCGCTCAGTGGGAATCGATACGAAATGGACCTTGACTGTCGGATCTTCGATGATCTCTTTCACATCGGTTGTTGCGTGCATGAGGCCGTTCTTTACGAGTGGTTCAATTGAGAAGCCCAGCCACTGACCGAGGCCCGGCATAGTAATCTTGCCAGCGTTAATGGTCCGAGCCGTTTCCGGGACGATGTCGTAGCCGACGCATTTTATTCCGTATCTTGCATAGTATGCCATTGTTGAGAGCCCGATGTATCCGGTCCCCCAGACCGCAATCTTGGCCTTGTGACTACGCAGTTTAGCGTGAAGGTTCAAGCTACCAGCTCCCAATCATCGGCGGGTACGATCTCTTGTGCGCGGAATTCCGAAATCTCGACAGAATGTCTCGGACCTTCTCATCACTGATCCCTAGGCGCTTCGACACATCTTCCGGTGCCAGCTTCAAATCGAAGAGACAAATGAGCGCTTGATCCAATTCGGAATAGTCCAGCGGGATCTCGTCGGTCGCTTTGTGGCCCTCCCAGAGGTTCGGAGACGACGGTTTCTCTACAATATCCGGCGAGATACCAACATGCTTCGCTAGGAACCTGACCTGCGATTTGTAGAGATGTGCGATTGGAAGAAAGTCTACGCCCCCGTCGCCGTATTTTGTGAAGTAGCCGATCAGGTCCTCGCTCCTGTCGCCCGTCCCAGCAACGAGCAGGTTCTGAGCGTTCGCTAGGTAGTAGAGGCTCATCATCCGCATTCGCGCCTTCAGATTACCCTTCGCCACTTGATCCTCGACTTTGACGGGAAATGTGTCCGAGAATCGCTTGATGAGAGGATCTAGAGTCAGGTCAACAGTTCTGATACGAAGGTTATCCGCAATTTCGCGAGCGTGACTTGCATCGACGCCCTTGCGCGTTCTTTCCTCAAACATGAAGACCCCGGTCACCCTCGCGGGTCCAACAGCCTTGACGCAGAGAGTAGCAGTGAGTGCGCTGTCTATTCCCCCGCTAAGCCCTACGACTATGCCTGAACATCCAGAGGAACTGAAAGTTGTCCGAATGAAGTCGATTATCCGCGGAACGGCCGTCTTGGGGTCAAGGAGGAGCCTCTCCTCAACCTCATCCCTAGCTCTAACCGTTTCCGCTTCCTGAATCAACGTTGCTTTTGGCTAAATTGGAGGGTTGATAACGCTAATTGTATTGATTGGTACATCATGCTTTACAGAAATACTCCAACCAATTGCGAGATTGGCTAGCGATACTCATAGACAGCCAAATCCCCAAAGGACACCAATGGTTTCGCGCCGACGGGAAACGAGCCTTGGAACCATCCGGTTCCCTCAACCCACCAGACGGTAAAGACATGAGCGTAGGGTCCTGTCTCATTGATTGCAGAAGTTGGAGAAGCAAGGAGAGTGTTCAGAACCTGTTTGCTGGGCGAGAGATAGGATCGCGCCCAACCATAGAACGCCTGCTGTGTGATCAAGACGCTATCTGAGCCTAGATGGGAATCCACCCACAGCATCGCATTCACCACATTGGGATAGTCAGAAGACGGCAGGCTGCTCTGTACCATCGAAGAAGGAATGTATTGAGGAAACATCGTGTAGAATGGGAGGGCTGATTCGGCTGGAAGAACAGCATACAGTATTGCCGAGCTAGAAAGCGAG
>Ga0137364_10000370_pt1 | contig 17711 bp, 16 predicted proteins | sample SagtaG_10_FD_104798 | JGI IMG/M metagenome (GOLD analysis project Ga0137364, IMG submission 104798) | Vadose zone soil microbial communities from Sagehorn Ranch, Mendocino, California, USA - Sage1_L_20_16 metaG | ecosystem: Environmental > Terrestrial > Soil > Vadose zone | place: USA... | reverse complement strand
TCCGGATCATTCATGCTCTCTGCTAGAGATAAGAGTTCGAATCCCTTGGCCCGGTATTCGTTAGTGCGATTCATGGCACCCCTCTCCGGGGGTGCCTGTCCCCGCGTATAAAAATTTTTAATCAGCAGAATGGTTCCAGTGTGGAATATGCTTTCAAGCGAAGCTAACTGCTTGGCATATCACCAGGAGTTCTGTGTATGCGAATGCATCAGGCCACCTAGTCCCTTTGGAACAAAAAACCGCTTACGACGTTTCCGCGTCGGCGAGGCATCATGGAATGTCATGAGGCATCATGGAATGTCATGTACCACGCGAGAAGGCCGCCCGAGTTGCCACGAGCGGCCTTGTCTATCCGACGCTTGGCTATCCTGCGCGGGGTCCGGTGAGTTGGCACCGGAGATCGGAATCTTCAACCATAACTGATTCGGCAGGGGTCTGGTTTCACCGCTCTCCATCAAAGTTATGTGCGGTGCAACATGCTTTCCGCCTGGGCGCGGAACGAAGTCGGACCTGCTGGCGTTTCCAGTGCTCCGGTGAGGAGGGAGAACGGAGATGGCCGCGAATGTCACCAATCGGTCTCAACTCAATCCTGTCGAAATCGTGGTTCTCGCGTCTAGTTTTGCCCTGGTCGCGTTGATTGTTGTTCTTGCTTGGCACTAGCTGCCCAAGTCAATGGAGGAAAAAACAAGAGCCCGGCTTTATAGCCGGGCATTTTCTTTGCCGTCTCGTCGGCCTACTCAGTGTTGCCCGAGGGAGACACTCGCGCGACAAAGCCGAGGCCGTTCCTTTTCGGTTAGGTGCCCTGCGGTATCCCATCCGGATCGCCGTCCAAACAATTCACCTATCTAGTTTTTGGGGAATAATTTGAGTTCTTCTATAACCTCAAGCCATTGGTAGATAGCAGCAATCTGAAACGGGAACGAAACGCCGCATTTCCGGGTTGGTCCTGGAGAGAGGCTGCCGTGTCAACTCAGAATAATACTCGACGGCTTAATGCATCCACGGCTCCCAACTGCCCTGGGTGCCGAACGTCGATGATAGTCTTGGACAAAAAGAAGGTGATGTTCACGGACGGCAGAGTCGAAGTGACCTACCGCTGCGAGACCTGTGGCACCGAAACCCAGCGGATCGTCAAAGAGACCTAGATATCCCGACCGCCCAGGGAACCATTCGGGCAACCACGGGTTAGACGGGCATCGCATCGCATTGTTTTAGCGTGGGGAGTGATCGTGACCAGCCGTGAAGCTTACCGCCAGAATGCCCTGGAATGCCTCCGCCTAGCCCATGCCACGACTGAACCGGCGACCAGGGCCGTGCTGACCGATATGGCGACAGCATGGATTAAGCTGGGAGAACAGGCCGAGAAAAACAGGCAAACCGACTTGGTCTACGAAACCCCGCCCTTGCACGGTTAGCGGTTATCGTCGCCGGGCGGGTCCAATAGGGCATCGCCCTTGAACCCGTTATGGTTTTGGATTTTTTCTACTTGGAAAGCGAGTCGTAGCCATCGTTGGGCAAGTTCCAGGAGGCTGACCTTGCGCTCCGGCTCGGTTATTTGGTCCGCTGCCGCTATGCATTCGTCCGCTCGACTTCGGTATTCATCCCCACTTGGCATTTCACCACCCCTGCGCACACGCACATAACCGAAAACTTAAAACTGTTGAGGTGTGACGCAGGTCACACCCGGATTAGCCTCGCACACTGCAGAACGGTCCCGATCCGCAGGGGGCAACCTGGGACCGGGACCGCCCGGCCGAGGAGTTGGCTGCACAGACAGACTATCTCCCCGACCCTGGAACCATTAGCACTAAAAAACCAGAGCGAGCGGACTTGATTTTTGTCAGCCCCGGTCGATCGCCGGGGCTGCCTTATTTCAAACTGACCAACTTCGGGGATTGGGCGAGAAGGACCGTGCTGCCGGTGCCGAAAATTATCCGGCGGCTCGCTTCGACCCATTGCAAAACGGTCCCCATCAGAGGTTGCCCCCTGCCGACCGGTACTTGCCCCGGCACAATCTAGGCTTCGGCGGCAATCCGACCAAATTATGGCGATCTCCTCAAGGCTCGGCAGGGCAGGTATGCAGTCTGCCCCCATTTTTGCCCATGTTTGCCACTAGGAGTCAGCGTAGTGCTCGGGATACGCAGGGCTGTTTCGCAATGACGAAAGACCCCACTCGACGCGACGATCTGGAATTGGATGACTTGCTACGCCATTTGCATTTGTTCGGGCAGGCACCATCCCGAGAGTATATCGCAGCCGTTTTTTCGGGTCAGAGTGTGACAAAGACCCGTAACCGATCAGAACGTCAATCGCCCTCGGACAATCGAACCGGGCCTCCCGTGTCAGGGAAGCGGGCGTTGTGAAAAAGCTCCATCTTCGATCAGGTCGAACTCATTTTGGAGTTTTGTTGCAATTTGCCACGCTACTGGTGCTGCGGTCTTTTCATCGCCCATAACCCACGCCGCATTCCAGTTACGATGGTGTGCCGCCTCTCTCTTTGTGGGAGTTATGACAACCTTCTCTATCTTCCGGCATTCTGGATAGTTGCGTAGTTCCCGCATGATCATGTCGGCAAGTTCTGCGGCGGTCTTCGTTGGTCTGGCGATCATATTCGTCATTCACCCTTCTTTGTTGGTGTACGGCTTGAAATATCCAGGCGCTTGGCTCTGAGAGTGAACGCCTATTTCTGGCTCTGCACGTCCCCACTTCTGGCACGCCACACGCCAGGCGCAGGAACGTGTAGCCCTGATCGATGGCTTCCCCGACACAGCGCGTTCTCCAATAGGTATCCACGTCCGTCATAGGGCGATCCTTGCACAGAGATGCCCGGGAGCAAGGTCGGGAACTAACCTATCCATCTGGCGTTCTGGCGTCGAACCCCTGGCGGCACGTTATCCGTTCCCCAACACGCCCGGACCGACCAGGGGCACAGGACCTCGATGCGGCGTGTCCCCGGGGTCCACGTCCTTTCCATGGAGCCCCGGTCCTGGAAGTAGGCCGGGGCTTCTTTCATCCGGTCGCCATTCCCCCTCCGTGCCCTGCTAGGGGAGGGACCGCGCTTTGGGGCTCTGTGGCCTATGCCCGTCCCGGTAAAAGGCTTGGGCGGAGCTTTCTAGGCCATAGGGAAGGCGGTGTAGGGCGGTTCAGGGCCGGGGAATCCGGGGAGGGAGGATCGGAGGGTGTGAGCGGGGTCACAGGTCTGGAGAACCGAACCTTGCTAGACTGTTGGATAGGACGTGGAGGGCACCATGCGTAACATCATCATCTTGATCGTCGCAACCGGCCTGCTTCTTTGCAGCGTGGACGTGTGGGCTGGTGGCTCACGGACTGATACCACCGACAATGCAGCGGTGTTCGTCATATGCAATGCGCTCTGAGGGACTAATTGAACCCTGCCCCTTGTGCCAGACGGATAAGGATCGGCCGGGGGCAGGAGGGTTTTCATGCGCTTGCCATCCCTGATTCAGGCTCATTGTTTTCATTTTAATCTGCGCGGTCCCATTGGCAGGGCAGGTGCAAGCCCAGCGTCTAAATATCGACGCCTTCCTTCAACAATGGGACACTGACCACGACGGCACTCTTAGCGTTGACGAAATCAAGAAACTGCCATTGCGCGGTTCGAGGAGTTGGATCGCAATCATAAGGGCCGTCTGAGCCGGAACCAGTTAACCGGGGTTCTTACTTTTCAGCAGTTCCGACAAGCCGACAAGGATAAAGACGGCACGCTCGACAAGGACGAGTTTCCTCTCCGTTGTCGAGGAACTCTTCCAAGCCGCCGATAAAGATCACGATGGCACGCTTGATAAAACGGAACTCGGAAGCTCCACTGGTAGAACTCTTCTTAAGTTATTCGCGGTGCGGCAAGGACCAATTATGTAGGCCAAGCCCTCGCCCCGGTTTCTCTCAGAGGAGTGCCGGGGTCTTTGCTGTTTTCGGCTTGTAGGAACAAACGACCGGGACTAGGCTCTAGGCGTTCTTCCCCGGATAACCAGCCGCGCGAGGGTTGCACGGCGGAAGAAGCGGACGGCCTCGCGACTGGGTGCCCAACGGCCCCGGGCCGAGGCTGTTCCGTTTCAGAGGCATTGGGCGAAGCGGGAAAGGAGAATACTGTCAGTTAGGCAATTTCCATGGTTCTGTCGGAGACCAGCGTCAGGTGCCCGTATCGTTTCTGGCTATGGAAAGATGCGGCTTGTTCGGCAAGTTTCAGCCAAGCCTGGGCCATGTCCACCAGTACGGCTTTGATGTCGGGGTCTGAGGTAGTGTTTGCCAGTTGCAGGCAGTCAAAGGAATATTGCCGGTAATATTGAGGACGCATCGAACAAGTCCTGGCACCGCTTACAAACCTACGAAGCGCAAACCCTCGACGCGACTAAAGGGTTCCGGGTGCGGGGAAAAGAATCAAAGAGCCCTGACCTGCCTTGCTGTAGCGGAAAAGGTGGGCCAGGGCTCTTCTTAGACGGCTCAACGCGGGAACAAGGGCCGCAAGGGCCGCATCAGCAGTCTAGGTTGTAAATCTTACTGATTGCCTAATGTCCGGTTTAGCCGCAATACTATCCCCATGGCGGGAAAGCATCCTTCGGCCGTGGTCGTCAAGCGGTATGGCGGCGGCCGTCTCTACAACACAATTGCGGCCAGTTATCTTACTTTGAATGACCTAGCTCGTATGGTTCAGGAAGGGCGGCGGCTCAGGGTTTGGGATGCCTCGACTGGTGAAGACATCACGGCCGAGACTCTGGCGAAGGCTGCATTGAAGATGACCGGGGACTAGGCTTTCCATATCCCTCAGTGTTGCCGTGGTGCCTCACGCCTATGGTCGGGTTGGTGTTGCCGCAGCGTTGGCACTTCAGGGGTATGTTGCCGAGGAACGTGTCGCGGTTCGTGCCCTTCCGACCCAGCAACAGCGGCCACGGCACATCGGCAATACGTCCGCATTTTGGACAGGCCGCTCTCAGGTGCGTGTAGCCTTCGCCCTGCGCCTCACCGATTGTCCGGGTGCGCCAAAAGGAAATCGATTTCCATGGCGGTTGATCATTGCATAGAGATGCCCGGGAACAAGTTCGGGAACCCCCTTTGTCCGTCTGGGCCGGATCGTCGAAGCGGGGGACAGTGGGCTTTGAGTTCGTCCGACCATTCGAATATCCTGGCCTTCGCCCCCGGAACATGGCCGCCGCTTCAATATTTTCCTTTCATGCCGGATTTCGATCCCAGTTCGGTTCCCATGGGCGTCGATGAGGAGGTTGGCGACACGCCTGCCAGCACGATCAGGGCTGCCCGTAAGATTGAGCAACGCGGTCGCCCTCTGCCGCAACCCGAACAGGGCGTGGGCGATGCCTGGATTCTCATTGCATTCATCGTCGCGTTGGGATTGATATTTGTGGTGGCCGCCTGGGTACTGGCAGGTTTCGATGTCCCGGCTGAGCGAGAAAGTAACGGTCAGAGGATAATTGCCTCCTCGACTCCCACCCGAGTTCGTCTGTGCCCGGACAGTTTCCACGTCGAGAAGGGAGGTCTTACACATGCCTGAGCAACGGCAAATTGGAGAGAAATATTGGGGAGTGTGCTGGAGGTGGGGTTTTATCCCATTCCCCTGCCGAAAGACTCGGCGAGCTTGAGTTCGGCAGCCAAGCCGAGTCATCGAACGGCTCCGCACAGGCGTGCAGATCAGACTGCAGGAGCGCGATCTGCGGTCCGTCTGCAAGCGGCGACGTGTGGCCGGAAGCGGAACGCAATCTTTGGCTGGGGTCTCTGAAGGGCTGATCAACAAGGACAAGGATGAGGCGGCCAACCGAGGCGGCCTGCCCACATTACGGGCTTTGTTTTTTTTTCAAGGTAACGCTAAAATCCGCAGTGGCTATCCCGGCAGCCCCCAAGTTGCACCGGGAGAGCCAGCCTCCATTGTGTGAGCCGGGCCTGATGGGGTTGACCAGCCGTCAGGCCCGGTTCGTTTCTGGGCCACGAATTTAGGAGACTGCCAAATTCCGAATTAGGGCGGTTCGGGGAAACGGGTTGGAGGACCGGGGCGGGGAAGGGCAGGGCGTGGGGCCGAACAGGGGCGCAGGAGCAAATCACCTCCAGTTCAACGACTCACCATCAATGAAAAATAGAAGACATAGACGATATAATGGAGGTCAGGGATGGGAGAGTGCCACCGCCCCAAGTAAACGCGGCTTCCCGAAGTTTAGATTTCTTACTTGGGTCAGCAGCTAAGATCAAAGCCCAATATGCCTTCCCGTTGCTAGATGCAGAGGCTAATCCCATTCGGTTCGCATCCCCCAAAAGTAGATTGGCATTATGGCCCCAAGATGCTTTCCATAGACCAAATGTTTCGTCGAATGTCTTTGTCCCCATAGCAATGTTTTCACCGGCTGATGTTGTGCCATAGGATGCTATTCGGGTTGAAAATGGCGCGTAGACGCTGTGATCCATCACGCCACGAGCGGCCATTACGTTCGCTTGTCTACTTGCCAACGCTGTGAGTTTTGCGTCTACAATTACTGGAGATAATCCATGGCTCCTGCGGTATGCTGAGATTTCCGATTGTGGATCAGCAAAAGCAAGACTCGTTGCCAGCAAAATTAGAACAGCAGTTACACCAACGGTAACCTTCATGTTGTCCCCACGGTCACCAAGCGGGAGGAATACAAGTTACTCGTTTGAACAACTCGCTAATGCCCGCTTTTAATGACGGTTGTGCCTAGCGTGAGATGCTAATCCTTGATATGACGCCCAACCCAGCGTAGGAATATCCTGCCTTTCTTCACCGAAAGGCACGGTCCCGGTTGTGTCCCCGAACCCCCCGTTCGAACGGCCGGGACCGTCCCCTTGGACCATCATTCTACCGATTGCATAAAGGCAAAGCCAAGGCACAGGACAAGCTTGAGGGGGCAGGCACCAGCAGGATCGACTTTCCTTGGTCACGCTACGAGGGCAGGGCGGGCGCGGGCGGGGGAAAGGGCGGCCGAACAGGAAGGGAACGCAGTTCGGGATTATTTCGGGACTTTCCGTCACCATTCGGGACTTTTGAAGCCTATTTGTTCCCATTTCCCTGTTGCCTGCTGAGTCCCGACCAGATGAAAAAACAATGCCGGTTCAACGGGTTTAGTTGGTCGGAGCGGTGCGTCTGAATAACTGTGCACCTTTCCTTGAACATGGGGTTCCCGCCGGCGGATATCCGCGACGCAGGCCCGAGCGTCACGGCCTACGGCGAAACCCAAGCTGCCGCGGATGCGGCCGCGGACGCGCTGTTCTCGGCACTGCTCGCCGCAGAGCGGGAGTTCGCGGCGCATCGCCCCCTGCCTGCGGCCGAGGCGGTGGCGAAGGCGATCCGGATTTCAGCATCGGCATCGCGCCCCGTCGTCTTATCGGACACGCAGGACAATCCGGGTGCCGGCGCTCCCTCGAATACGACCGGCCTGATCGCCGAGCTGCTGCGGCAGGGGGCGGAGCGCACCGCGGTCGGCATCCTGCATGACCCGGCCGCCGCCGCGGCGGCGCACCGATCCGGCACGGGCGGAACATTGGCAACCCTAGGGGGAGGGGGAACCGGTCCGGGCCAGGCGCCGCTGCCGGGACCCTGGCGCGTCGCCGCGCTGAGCGACGGCCGGTTCCGCGGCACCTCGCCGATGCTGCGCGCGGCGGAAACCAGGATGGGCCCTACGGCCCTGCTGGCACAAGACGGGGTCGAAGTCCTGGTCGCCAGCATCCGGCAGCAACCGATCCACCGCGAGGTGTTTACGCACATCGGCGTCGATCTTGCCTCGCGCGCCATCGTGGCGCTCAAGAGCTCGGCCCACTTTCGCGCTGGTTTTCAGGAAATCGCCGAGCAAGTGATCGTCTGCCTCGCACCCGGCGCGAATCTCGAGGACCCCGGCTGCTTCGCCTTCGCGAAAATCAGGCCCGGCGTGCGCCTGCGCCCCGCGCCCGGCTGAGTTTGCCGTCCGGCTCGAGCAGGGCCATCGCGACGAGGCGAGCCCGGTTCCGTCGGGCACCCCGAACCGCTCGCCATTTTTTGCTGGTTGGTGCCGGAAAACGCCGGCGGCCCGACTATTCGCCGCTCTTCTGCATCCCGACCATTGGCGAATGCGTATCGGGCGCGGTTTTCCAGCCGCTGATGATCTTATCGGAGATGATCGCCTCCGGCGGCGCCATGAACGCCTCGACAATGGTGATGATGCCGAACACCAGGGCCATGACGACGCCCAACTGCTTGCCGGTCTCCTGCGTCAGCAACAGGCTGTTCTGCGAGGTCCCCAGCAGCGCAATGATCGCCGCCAGGAACGCGATGCAGGCAAGCACGATCTTGAAGATCATGAAAGATTTTCGAACGTAGAGGAACATGCCGACCTCCCTTGGCACCCGTGTCGCATCATAGCGGCGAATCGCCCCGGCGGCCATGCGTTTCGGCCATTACCCGTCGCTTGGCGTCGACCGGAAAACCGTGGCGCGGCAGCTACGGGCTTCCGTGGGGAGCTTGGGTAACGGCAACGCTGCAGTCCCGGCACTCGAAGATGAGTTGTTCGCAGTGATATCCGCCCCGCGGGATCACGCGGATGAGCTCCATTGCGGCGCCGCAGGCGGGACACAGCGGCGAAATGGGCCGGGGCCGGCGCTGGGATGGTGTGCGCTCGTCGCGAATCATGCCCGCTCATAGCCCAATTGCCGGGCGAGCCCCTGTGACATTCGTCACCAGCACCAGGCGATGCCTACGGCCGCCGGTTACCAGGGCCGGGACGGTATAAGGTCGCGGTCGCAAATCCAGGCGAGGCAAATCATGTCGACCGGACAGGTTCGACACTGAGCGACTTGCCTTGGGTCGTGCCAGTTCCGGAACCTATGAGCGAGATCTGGTGACCACATCTACCAACGGAAGTTCTCCCGCGACTGTAATCAATCCAACACTATCCGGGTCGCGGGCCGCAGCAGCGATTTTCCAGCAGGCTAGAAGATAGTCGAGGCCCATCGCCCCCTCGCGGCAGCCCGCATTCGGTATGTGAGCGAGCGATGGATCCCGCCCCCGGAACGCATGGAACCGCCGAAATAGTCGCCGGTTAGACCTCTAAACCGGGTGCATCCACATTCCGAGGCGGCTGGCCGCTCCGCTTGGCCGCAGAGGAGGTTCCATGCCCAATGCCACCTTCCATTCCGTGGCGACCAGTGTCGCGGGATGGAGCCGACGTATGTTCCTGACCGCATCGGCGACGTCCCTGGCAGTCCCGTTATTCGCCAGGACGTCGCACGCGGAAGCAATGGATCCGCAGACGGCGCGCGCAAAAGATCCGCGCGATCCCGCGAATCTCGCGCTGACCGTCAACGGTCGCAAGCATCAGCTGGCACTGGACGCGCGCACGACTTTGCTCGATGCGCTGCGCGAGCGGCTTGGCCTCACCGGAGCCAAGAAGGGCTGCGACCACGGCCAATGCGGCGCCTGCACGGTACTGATCGACGGTCGTCGCGTGCTGTCATGCCTGACGCTCGCGCTCGTTGCCGAAGGCCGCGCGGTCACCACGATCGAAGGGTTGGCCAAGCCCGACGGAACCCTGCATCCGATGCAGCAGGCGTTCATCGACCAGGATGCATTTCAGTGCGGTTATTGCACGCCCGGGCAGATTCTTTCGGCGGTGAGCTGCGTGGAGGAGGGACACGCGGCAAACGACGCCGAAATCCGTGAATACATGAGCGGCAATCTGTGCCGCTGCGCGGCGTATCCGAACATCGTTGCCGCGATCAAGCAAGCCAAGCACTCGATGCGGGAGGGCTGAGATGCGGCCGTTCACCTATGAGCGCGTCGACAGCGCGACGGCGGCAATCGCCGCCTTCGGTGCGGGGGCGGTCGGTGCAGCCTCCGAGCGCCAATATCTTGCCGGCGGCACCACGCTGATCGACCTGATGAAGCTCGACGTGATGCGGCCGCAGACCGTGATCGATATCAATGCGCTTGACCGCACGGCGCTGGGGCGCGTCGAGACAAACGACCAAGGCCTCCGGCTCGGCGCTTTGGCGCACATGTCCGAGGTTGCGGACCATCCCGTGATCAAACGCGACTACCCGATGATCGCGCAATCGCTGGAACTCGCGGCCAGCCCGCAGATCCGCAACATGGCCACACTCGGCGGCAACGTGCTGCAGCGGACGCGATGTCCGTATTTTCGCGACGTCTCCTATGCGGAGTGCAACAAACGCATTCCCGGCTCGGGTTGCGCGGCGCTCGACGGTTTCAACCGTTCGCATGCCGTGCTGGGCGTCAGCGACGCCTGCATCGCGACCTATCCGGGCGACTTCGGCCAGGCACTGATCGCGCTCGACGCCATGGTCGAGCTTCGTGGCAGAAACGGCGATCGAAAGCTGCCGTTCGGGGCCCTGCACCGTCCGCCCGGCGGGAGTCCCGAGATCGAAACCGCGCTGCTTCCTGGCGAGATCATAACCGGGTTTGCGATAGCCGCCGCCCCGTGGCTGCGCCGTTCCCTGTATCTCAAGATCCGCGACCGGCAATCCTACGAATTCGCGCTCGCCTCCGCGGCGATCGCCCTCGACATGGGGGAAAACCAGATCGTTCAGGAGGTGCGCATCGCGCTCGGTGGGGTGGCAAGTGTGCCTTGGCGCGCGCGATCCGCGGAGCGCGCGTTGCAAGGACGGCGGCTCAACGAGCAGGCGGCCCGCGCCGCGGCGGACACGGCTTTTGCCGATGCCAACCCGCACGAGCACAATCTTTTCAAGGTCGGCCTAGGCAAGCGTACGCTGGTCCGCGCGCTGCTCCAGGCAGCGACCATGGAGCTGTGACATGGCCGCCGATGCAGCACCCGAACCCAAAGCCAATATGGGACAGCCGGTCCCCCGGCTGGACGCCCGGCTCAAGGTCACCGGCGAGGCGCGTTATGCCGCGGATTTCCCGGTCGGCAATCCGGCCTACGCCTTCCTCGTGACCAGCGCGATCGCCAAGGGCCGGATCATTCGCCTGGATACCGAGTCGGCGCGCGCAGTACCCGGTGTGCTCGATATACTGACGCAGGACAACACCGCCGAGTTGAAGGAGGTCAAGTTCGGCAGCGGCGGTGCGTCGACATCGATCCAGAAGCTCGGCCCCGAGATTGCGCATGACGGGCAGATCATCGCCATGGTGGTGGCCGACACGTTCGAAGCCGCGCGCGAAGCGGCCTACAAGGTGAAGGCCACCTATGCCGAGGACAAACCGAGTGCGACGTTCGGTGACGAGGGCCTGAAGGAAGAGGACGCGACCAAGGTTTCCGAACGGCATAAGCATGTGCCGAAGGTCGGCGACGCGGACGCGGCGCTCGCCTCGGCCGATGTTTTGGTCGACGCCGAATACGGCACGCCGACCCAGCACCACAACCCGATCGAATTGTTCGCGACCACGTGCGTTTGGAATGGCGGGCAGCTCAGCATCTATGAGCCGACCCAGTTCGTCTACGGGCTCAAGAACAGTCTGGCCAAGAAGATGGACGTCGCGCCCGAAAACGTGCGTGCGATATCGCCCTATGTGGGCGGCGCGTTCGGGTCGAAAGGCCAGTTCACCCCGCGCACCGGGCTCGTCGCACTCGCCGCCAAGAAGCTCAACCGCCCCGTCAAGCTCGTCGTAACCCGCGATCAGGGCTTTACCGTTACGACCTATCGCGCCGAGACGCGCCACCACATCCGCCTCGGTGCCCGACGCGACGGCAAGATCACCGGCTACAGCCATGAAGGTTGGGAGATCACCTCTCGCCCGGATGCCTACGTCGTGGCCGGAGTCGAGGACAGCGCGCGGATTTACGGCTTCGGCGCGGTTCAAACAAAAGTAAACGCAGTGCATGCCGACCGCAACACGCCGGGCTTCATGCGCTCGCCGCCGGTCGTGCCGTACATCTACGCGCTCGAAAGCGCGATGGACGAACTGGCGGCCAGGCTCGCCATCGATCCGGTCGAGTTGCGCCGTATCAACGACACGATGCACGACCCGATCACGGGCAAGCCCTATTCGAGCCGGTCCTTGATGAGGTGCTATGACGAGGCGGCCAAAGCGTTCGACTGGTCGCGCCGCAACCCCGAACCACGCTCGATGCGCGACGGCGATTGGTTCATCGGCTTAGGCTGTGCGACCGCCGTCTACCCGACCCATGTCGGTCCCGCCGCCGCACGGGTGCGGATGCTGGCGAATGGCGAAGTGCAGGTGCAAATCGCCGCCCACGAGATCGGCAATGGCGCGTACACGGTGATCGGCCAGATGGCGGCGGAGCGCCTGGGTGTGCCGCTCTCGTCGGTGAAGGTCGAGCTTGGCGACAGCAGTCTCCCGCCAGCGCCGGTGGCCGGGGGCTCGAACACCACGGCGAGTGCCTGCTCGGCCGTGCTCAAGGCCTGCGACGCGATTCGCGTGAGGCTTGCACGCTCCGTAGCGACGGCCGATCGGGGCCGGGCCGCCGGTTTTGCCGCCGACAACGGACAAGAAATGCGCGCGGACCTGTTCCGACGCCTCGGCGTGGGAGCCATCGAGGAATATGCGGAATTCATTCCACGCGGCGGCAAGCCGGACGCGGTCAAGCAGCTCTACGCCGGTCAGGTCGCCATGACCGGCGGGCCGAACGGCGAAAAGCTCATGTACGCGTTCGGGGCGGAGTTTGTGGAAGTGCGCATCAACGCGCTTACGCGCGAAATCCGTGTGCCGCGGATTGTCGGCGCGTTCGCCGCGGGCCGTCTCATGAATACCCGCACCGCACGCAGCCAATACATGGGCGGCATGATCTGGGGCATCAGTTCCGCGCTGCACGAAGCAACCGAGATCGACAAAGCCAGGGCACGCTACGTCAACGACAATCTGGCTGACTATCTCGTGCCGGTGAACGCGGATATCGACCAAGTCGAAGTCATCCTGGTCCCGGAGGAGGACCATGAAGTCAATCCAGCCGGCGTGAAGGGTATCGGCGAGCTCGCCAATGTCGGTACGGCCGCTGCCGTCGCCAATGCCGTCTATCACGCAATCGGCATCCGCATTCGCGAATTGCCGATCAGGATCGAAAAGCTGCTCGACGCCTAGTGACAGTACGCCGGCAATCCTCTTCTTCGCCCCGGCCGGGCATGCGACGCGCCCGGTAAGCCAAACCGGGCCGACATTGAGATCAAGCGGACAGTCAAATGCCCTTAGTTACCTCATATCGCCTTCGGCAAACCGGGGGATATTGCATCGCACGGGTCGTTGTGGTCGCCCTTGAGTTTTGCTGACAGGCGGTCTTGAGGGCGGAATTAATATCTGAAGGCGAAAGCCACATTCGAACCCCCAAGGTAAAGGAGTGGGATCAAACTGCCGGAGGCCCTGGTAAACTCAGCACGGTGGTGGTGCCCGACGCAGCGCGACAACGGAGTGCTACATGACCGATCCCCCCATTGAGAACTATGATGCTTTGGACGCAGGTGCCCAGATCGGTGATCGAGGCGCAAAGGGGGTTATCACAGTGCTCACTGAGCGAGGGCTCGTCGCGATCTCGATGAAGCGCCCTGTCATGGAACAACTGCGCCATAGTATCGAGCGTGAGCTGAACGAAAACCCCATTCCCAGCACAGATGCCGAGAGAGAGATATCGTGAAATCGAGCCATCAGGACGAAGAGTGTAGGGGTCGCCGTGACAACCCGACGATGGGGGATGGAGCGGGAGGGAAGTAGGAGCCATGACAACAACGGAGATGCATGCCGTAGATCGCCACAAACACGCTTCAGTGCCCCCATTTTTGCCCATATTTGCCACTAGAGAATCAGCGTAGTGCTCGGGATGCTCAGGGCGGTTTCGCAATGACGAAAGACCCCACTCGACCCGACGATCTGGAATTGGATGACTTGCTACGCCGATTGCATTTGTTCGGGCAGGTACCATCGTTGATGGGCTCCCGCGTCAGGGAAGCGGACGTCTTCGGGAGGGAGCGGCATGTTCGAAATGACAAATGAAAATTTTACAAGACTGCTCAATGGCCTAACCATCGCCGTAGGGAATCGGAAGAACCGCATACTGTTCTACCAGTTTCTTGCGGCGGAAATCAGGGCGTTGCACTACTCGTATGGAGTTGGAGATGGTGAGTCCTACAAAAGAGCCCTGACGTTCTTGGAAGAATGCGAGAGGCTTACGCTGCGCAGTTTGGTGCGTAAATCAGCCGAGCGCCATGTTGAGGTGACGGTTGATCATGCCAAGACGCTTTTTTTGCGCGCTTTAAAAAAACTCAATGCTCCACCTGCACCGGCCACCGACCTGGAACCAAGCGTCTTCGCCGTTCCACCGACAAAATGAGGAGTATTGGACAGAGCAGGGCAGGATCGCTCCTCTCTCCCCGGTCGGCTCTATAGCCCTGGAGCCATCGCTGGACGCGGGTGCAGGGCAGAACGGGGGGGCATGCCCGGGAACGCGTTCTCGGGGAGCGTCCGATGTGCTGTCTGTTCCGTGCAGCACCTGTCGGGCAACCTGTCGGGGTAACGATTGCCTATTTTCAGAAAGCGTTGATTTTATTGGTCGGAGTGGCAGGATTTGAACCTGCGACCCCCTCGTCCCGAACGAGGTGCGCTACCAGGCTGCGCTACACTCCGATATTTGCCAGAGGCGCTTATATAGCCTCTCGCCCCCGGCGCCCGCAAGCGCAAGGGGCGTTGATCGGTCCGGCCCTCGTCGCTATCGTCCGGCCGCGATCGCGGGCCCTGCGATGGGGCGTAGCCAAGCGGTAAGGCAGCGGATTTTGATTCCGCCATTCCCAGGTTCGAATCCTGGCGCCCCAGCCATCGATTTCGATTCTATGGCAGCGGTTCGGCCCGGCGCTCGGCTTGCTCTTTGGTGGCCGTTCCGAAGCGGATTTGGACTTCATTCCGAAACTCCATTCGCGGCGCGTTTGCAGGCTGGCGCGGGCCCCCGCGGGGCCGGTGACGGCGGCGGCACCGACGGGTTACGTTAACGGGCTCGCGGCGGGCCCGCAAAACGCGACAAGGGGGTATGCGAGCGATGGCAATCGTGCTGGAAACGCTGGGCTTGCAAAAGCAGTTCGGCGGGATCGCCGCGGTCCGCGACGTGTCGTTGCGCATCGAGAAGGGCGCCCGCCATGCCCTGATCGGCCCCAACGGCGCCGGCAAGACCACCGTGATCGACCTGTTGAGCGGGGTGAAGCGGCCGACCAGCGGACGCATCCTGCTCGAGGGGATCGATATCACGGATCTCGAGCCGCACCGGCGCACGCGGCTCGGGATTGCCCGGACGTTTCAGATCAATCAGCTGTTCCCCGCGCTCACGCCCGCCGAGTCCCTCGGGCTGGTGATCTCCGAGCGGGTCGGCGCCGGCGTCGACTGGTGGCGCACGGCCGGGACCAAACCGCAGATCGTCGAGGAGATCGGCGGCTTGCTCGAAAGCTTCCATCTCGCCGACGCGGCGAGCGAGCGCACTGCGATGCTGCCGTACGGCAAGCAGCGGCTGCTGGAGATCGCGCTCGCGGTCGCCTGCCGGCCGCGGGTCCTGCTCCTGGACGAACCCGCGGCCGGCGTGCCGCAGACGGACCGCCGCGAGTTGCTGGCCACCATCGCGTCTTGTTCGGAGGAAGTGACGATATTGCTGATCGAGCACGATATGGATCTCGTTTTCGATTTTGCCGACCGCATCTCGGTGCTGGTCAACGGCGCCGTGTTCGCCGAAGGGACCGCGGACGAAGTCGCGCGCGACCCTCGGGTCAAGTCCGTGTATCTCGGCGAGGATGTGCGTGCCTGACGGTCGGCGCCCGGGATCGTGCGCCGGCGCGCGGCAGATTCTCGATTGCGGCGTCGGGACATGACGCGGCGAGCCCGGGACCAGGGTCAATCGCCGAGGTAGGAGCTGCGCACCTCGGCGTTGGCCCGGATCGCCTCGGGCGGGCCGGAGGCAATGACGCGGCCGTTGACCAGGACGGTGATGCGATCGGCGAGCGCAAACACCGCCTCCATATCGTGCTCGACCAGCAGAATGGTGAGCTGCCGCTTGAGCTCGCGCAGGGTTCTCACCATGCGGCCGGATTCCTCGACCCCCATGCCGGCCAGCGGCTCGTCGAGCAACAGCATGCACGGCTGGGCCGCGAGTGCCATGGCGATCTCGAGCTGGCGGTGCTCGCCGTGACTGAGTTTCGAGGCGAGCATGTCGGCGCGCGTTGCGAGGCCCACACGATCGAGCGCGGCAAGCGCCGGCCTGCGCAGCGCGGGATCGTGGCGCGCATTGCGCCAGAAACGAAACGAATGCCCGGTGTGCGCCTGGACGGCGAGGGCGACGTTGTCGAGCGCCGTGAAATCGAGAAACAGCGAGGTGATCTGAAACGTGCGCGCGAGCCCGAGCGCGCTGCGCCGATACGTCGGCAGCACCGTGACGTCCCGGTCGGCAAAGCGGATCGACCCGGAATCCGGCGCCACCTCGCCCGTGAGCTGAGCGATCAGCGTGGTCTTGCCGGCGCCGTTCGGCCCGATCAGGGCGTGGAGCTCGCCGCGGCGCACCTCGAGCGAGATGCCGTCCGAGGCAACGATCCCTTGGAAACGTTTGGCCAGCCCGTCGATCTGCAGCAGCGCATCAGTCACGACGCGCACTCGCAAGCACGCCGTCGATACCGAGCCGGGTACGGACGAACCGCGTGAGAAGAGCCAGGGTCACTTGCCGATATTCCTTCACGCTCGAAGCAGCCCCGTCGGCGGCCGTAGCCCTGAGACAAGCCGAGGATCTCAGCACGACGTTGAGCGCTCCAATCTCATCAAACAGGCTGCTTGCGCCTATCGGCCGTTCGGGCGTTGCCAATTCCAATCTGCACAGAACGCCGCGCACGGCAAGGTCGCGGCTCGGTGCCGTAGAGGATATGAATGCCGGATCGGGGTCGATCTCGCCGCCTCGATCGCCGGGGATTCACCCGGCCTACACGCCGCGAAGCGGATTGTGCTAGAACCAACTGGCGCTGGCCACGGTTCGGGCGATCGTGCGGTATTCGGGAGATCATCATGCGATTCACCGGGACTGGCATCATGCTGTTCGTCGCGGGAGTCTTCGCCGGGTCCGCGGTTGCCCAGCCCGCGCAAGCTCCCCCTGCCGTAACCCGGACCGTCGTCGCCGCGACGAAATTGCCAAGCGTGGTGGAGACGCCGCTATACTTCCGAGCCTTGCGGCTCAGTCTTCCGCCGCGCGAGACGAGCACGCTGTCGGCGGCAAACGGCATGTTGTATCAGCTTTCCGGATCGACCGAGATTTCGCTCGGCAGCGAGACGAAGACGCTGCACGCCGGGGACGGGATGTTCCTCGCTGCCGGGAAGGCGGCGTCGCTCAAGGCCGGGAGCGACGAGGCATCGACGCTGCTTCATTTCCTTCTGACCCCGGCTCCGGATCGCAACAAGCCCGTCGTGACGGTGCCCCTCAGCACGCAGGAATTATATCGCACGGCGGCGCCGATTCCCGACCTGAAGCCCGGAATCCATGATCTCAACCTGACCCGTGTCACGTTTCCGGCCGGGATGCCGTCGAATCCTCCGCACCACCGCTCGGGTGCGGCGCTTTACTACGTCCTGTCGGGAACGGGCACCAACACCATCCAAGGCAAGGCCGAGGCAAGAACGCCGGGCGCTTTGGTGTACGAGCCGTTCGGTCTCGTCCATCAATGGGGAAACGCGGGAGACGGGCCTTTCAGTTTCCTGGCTTTCAACATCAATCCGGAGGGTGTGGCCGCCGTCGTACCGGGCGAACCGCCGCAGAGCAAATAGG
>Ga0137364_10000366_pt1 | contig 17785 bp, 13 predicted proteins | sample SagtaG_10_FD_104798 | JGI IMG/M metagenome (GOLD analysis project Ga0137364, IMG submission 104798) | Vadose zone soil microbial communities from Sagehorn Ranch, Mendocino, California, USA - Sage1_L_20_16 metaG | ecosystem: Environmental > Terrestrial > Soil > Vadose zone | place: USA... | reverse complement strand
CTAGTCAGATCTACTTTGATCGCTGGAATCTCATTAATCCACAAAACTTTAATCCCGTACTTGTCCCGCTCGTAACCTATTCAGGGATCTTCGGGAATCAAGGCCTGGTTGCTTTCTTCAACTACAGCCCTTCTGATCCGACCGTTTCAGTCTTCATTCTGCCCGGTCAATCAACCTTGTTCGACGCGAGTGGGAGCGTTGACGCTGTAAATAGTAGTTTGACTCCGTCGAACTACTCTTGGAACTTCAGTGATGGCTCAGGAGTGTTGAATACGGCCAGCCCGACAGTCTCACACACCTTCTCTGTTCCTGGAAACTACTCGGTACAACTGGTGGTGACGGATGCAGGTCGGACAGGTTCCATAACCAGGATCGTATCCGTGGTGCCAGCCTTAGGAAAACTGTTCCTTACGGTCCTGGACCAGACAGGGGCTCCGTTGCGAGGAAATGTGATGGTTGAAGTCTTCAATTCTTCCTTCATTTCGACTCCCTTCGCACGCAAGACAATAGATAACTTTGGCCAGGTTCAGTTTAACGGTCTTATCCCCGGCACGTACTCGGTAGTTCTGAGCGGGCAGACTGTAATCAAGGCTTCTCGGACAGAGACTATAGGTCCAGGCTGGACGACCCGCGACACCGTGCTACTCACGCCGGTGACTCCGCCGCCGGATTATTCCTGGCTCGTTTACGTTATTCCACTCGTGGGGGGACTAGGAATTCTGACAACCGTGGCGGTTATGAGAAAAAGAAAGTCTGAAAGGAGCAGGAGTTCAGTCAAGATGGATCGCAAGGGCTTCCGGAAGAAGCGCCCGTAGACAGGATTCTCGCGGCGTGAAAAGCTGCGATGGTCACGATCACGGGCTCTGCTTAGAAATCTGTTATTTTGAGAGTTTTATGCACTGGGTCGTGTTTTTGATCGCCGTAAGAAAAGTAAGGTCCCAAAAACCACAGCGATGGCAATGATTCCGATCAGGAGATAGATCGACTGATCCTGCGAGAGTGAGAGTAGACCCGTGTTTGAAGGTGGACTCAACGTGAGTGCTGTGCTCGATCGCATGAGGTTGTTCGACAGCTCCAGCTCATTGGAGACTTGGAGTACCTTGGCGCCAGGCACGTAGGCACTAGTCGAGAAACCGTTTGTGTTCCAGACCAGCGTCACGGTCTGATTAGTGTTTGGTGCTAGAAGGATTGTTGTAGTGGCAACTGTCTGGTCTCCGATCAGAGCAGACACGGTCGCGTTCTCTGGAATAACACCGAGGTTTTGCACTACTATAGTGAACGTTACACTTCCACCAACAACCGCAGACGCTGGGTCCACTGCTACCGAGGCTATCGCCAGATCTGGTCTGGCATTCACGATTATGGTAATGGTAACATTATGCGAAACTAGTCCGCTGGTCGCGACTGCGAGCAGGTTGTATGTGCCAAGGTTAATCGCGCTTACCGTGAGCGTCACTGTTCCCGGGCTGGTAATCGTTTTCGAGGCCGGAATTACAGTTAATCCCGAAGATGATATCGTGGTGATAATGACAGAAGATGGGAAACCGTTGATCCCACCTATGGTTACGTTGACATTTGCTGTGACTGATGGAAGTAGCGGTCCGATGCTAGTGGGGCTGGCCGTTATCGTGAAGTCAACCACATTCAATGTCACGTTTGCATTGTGCGTGAGCGATCCACTTGTTCCTGTTACGGTTATGATGTAGTTTCCAGTTGGGACGGTTGCTGGGGTCAGGATTGTGAGTTGGACGTTGACACTGGGGAAGGTTGAGTTGATCTTGACGGTGGTCTGGGCTAACGTCAACCCGGGCCCAGTCGGAGTGGATGAGACTGTGAGTGTTACTGTGCCGTTGAATCCCGCTTGCTGGGAGACTATGATTGTTGTGCTGTTGCTTGTCGAAGGGCCTGCCAAAATCCCCGAGAACGTGTTTTGAGGAATGGCTATCGAAAAGTCCGGGCCCCTTACAATAACATTGACTGTCACGTTATGGGATAATGGTCTGGTTGTTCCTGTTATGCTGGCCGTTCCGATGAAAGTAACCGGGAATGTTCCGGCCTGAGATGCAGTAAGAGTGCAGCTTGGAGAAAGGCCAGAATTTCCACTTCTCGTAAAGTTGACCAGAGAGGGGAAGCAGGACGCCGTCATTCCACTGCCAACAGGAACGGATTCTGTTAGGCTGATCTGTCCGAAGAAGGCGTTGTCGGCGGGAACGCTTGAGAAGATCAAGCCAACACCCCCTATCGAGCCTCGGAGCATCGTAACGGATGAGGGAGCTGTTATGATAAAGTCCGCTACGGTTATCTTGAGGACTATGAAGTGAGTGATACCGCGCGATGTCGCTGTAGCATTCACGAGATAATCTCCGTAGTCACGGTGATCGCTCGGAGATGTAATGGTCAACACTGAGCTACCTGGACTTGTGGAACTGATTGTGACACTGCTCACGCTCAGTGAAGTGGACACGTTCGCAGGGTTTAGGGACCTCTGTTGCAGATCTACTGTCCCGGAGAACCCTCCTGTGCTCGTCACGATTATCGTGGTTTGTGTGGAAGTAGTGGCGTTCATGTTGATCGAATTGGTTATGCCTCCAGCGCTAGATGCAAGATCAAAGTCTGGAGGCGGTACGACAAGCTTGATCGTGACAGAGTTCGTGGGAAGTGGAACACTGTCTCCTATCATCGAAACGTTGTAGTTGCCTACGTTTGCAGTGCTTGGCACGGTGACGGTGAGAAAGGCGGTATCAGAGCCCCCTGGTGTTAGAGTGATGCTTGGAGGTGCCAGAGTGGCCGAAGGCGAGTTGGGACCAGAAGGGGCAACTGAAGTCGTAAGAGTGACCGTTCCTGTGAAACCGTTTAGACTGGTAAGGGTGAGGATGGTCGATGAGTCCATTGTCCCATTGAAAATAGTAAGAATCCCGACCGACGTGGTCATTGAATAGTATGGTAGGTTACTGAAACTCCCATTTTGGGACGTTTCTTTCGTGGTTTGCCCGCTCCCGCCAGACACTGAAATACAGAGGGGCGGTACGCTCGTCCCTGCGCCGCAGCCCGTTTGGAAGCCAATGGGAGTGGTACGTGCAGAACCCGTAATGTTGAAGACTGCAGTAAATAAGAGTCCAGTGAATCCTACAGGGGTAGAGGCTCCTAGCACCTCAAGTTCGACCGTGTCTGGTGTGGCTGTCGACAGGCATGGCGCTGCTCCTCCTACTTTCTGAATTCCACCAATACACTGGCTGATCGGACTTGCGCCAGTGAAGACTCCGTTGTTCAATGCTCCTGCGGGCTTGATTATGTTGTGGTCGACCAGGAGTGTGATGTCGAAGATATTGAATGTGTCCGTGTTGTTGATGAAGACACCTACGTTCAGTTGAGCTGTTGTTGGGAGGGGGGGTCCGGTGAGAGTCTCTGGGTTGATTGGACACATCGTGTCGGTCACATTGGCGACGCACACTTCTCCAATCGTGGTTGCGTGGGCCAGGGGGATAGTGGTCGGGTTAATGGTTGGGCTTACAAAGAATAGTGACAGGAAAAGTGGCAGCAGAATAAGAATCGAGATTTTTCGGTTCAACGGGTCTCTTGCATCCTAAGTCGGAACCTGTGTGGCTTCGGTGTTCGCGAAATATATCCTTTGGGAACCATGTTGGGCATGGGCTCGTTGCTGGGGTCACAGACTCGCTCGATCCCATTTTGGTGACACCGCTCCCGTTTGATAGTCGATAGGTTTCATCCCACCGGCATTGAAGCTTCCCCCCGGGGGCAAAACTAATAGTTGGCTCCGACAGTGAGTAAGTTAGCGCGAAGTCTTGGCCCGTTCTCGACAAAAGGCAGCCGATAGGAGGCGTCTAGTTTACTATGTTGCGGTTCCCGTTCTGGTCCTGGCACTTTCCGTTGTCGCCTATGTTGCTCTCGTACCGCCCGCGCTCTCCTGCCAGAACACTACTCCCGCGATGAAATACGATGTACAGATTTCGATTCAATATGCCACAACAAATTCCACGGGGGGTCGAGGGATACAATTTGTCATTCCAAAAGGGGCTGGAGAGGCGGGGCTCGCTTGGAACTCTCATACGTTCGACGCGAATGGGCTTGATTGTCGGTATCCAGTCTACATGGATCCTCCTAGTCCGAGTCAGTCTTATCCTGGATACTCTCAGATTCATGTCGTGTCAACGATCTACCACAATTATACTCTAGGCGATTTCTTTAGCCTGTGGGGAATGCCGATCAGTCAGAACGACACGATCAATATTCAATCTGCCCATGGGAATCAGTGGAGCATGTGCGTTGGGCCGTCCCAGTCTACTCAGCGGCCTGGGTTATGGGGTCAAGAGCCGCTAGTCAACTACAACTCGATTACTCTACTCTACGACAACATCGGCTGCATCTGACAACTCTTTCCATTCTTTGTTTACTCCGAGCTTTGTCCCTTGTGCCTTCTGCTGTCAGGGTCTTCTCATCATAATACAGGTGAGAATTTTATGTTGATAGGTACTGGATTGTCGTTGATGACCACCACATCCCACGTGAGTGAACTCGGAGGAGTAAATGTTAGAATTGTCTGGGTTGTCGGTCCGGCTTGTGCTTTACAATAGCTCCATGGAAAATTGTAACCATAGTTTTGTGTGGTGGTGGTTGCCTGCCACGACAGGTATTGCTGGTCAGTTAGGATGCAAAACCTTGCACCGAGTGTTGAGTTTATCACTGCAACTCCGACGGAGAAGATTCTCTCAGCCTGGAGGGGCGGAGTCAGCTGGAGAGCGAAGAATCCTGGCGCAGCGGTAGTGCCCGCCCCTACCTGACGGTTGACTGGGCTGGCGAGCGTTCCAATCTGTGGATTTCCATGTGGGAGTTGGGGGATTCCGACTGCTGCGATGCCGATGGATACTGCGATTATGAACGCCGCGATTATCAGCTGGTTGCGGCGCTTCGGCTGCATTAGTTTTCCTCCCGGCTAGACATTATGGCTCGGGATTCTAATAAACGAGATGGGAGTCTCGTTTGTGATTGCATCACTCAGATGATGCCGATTCTCTTTTGAAACTAAGTTTTTCCTTAGCATGAAATTAGGAGGGTTTGATACTCTATGGGCATCTTTAGATTCCTATCTAGTCCCGAGGGATTCCATGTGTTACAAATGTTGAGTTTTCTTCGAAGATTTATATCGAGTCTTGACCGTAGTCGTAGCAAAGGGTGCTTCCGGCTGCGCCGATCCTTCCTTCTCGCAATTCCTTTCTTGCTGGTTGTTGCGATGCTCCTGTTGCCTGGCATTACTTCCCAGGTACACGCCGCTACGTTGACAGGAACGGTGCGGGCGGTTCGCTGGTTGTAGGACCGACCTGTCTGGGCACGGATACACCTGACACCTTTCATTTCGCCGTGTCTGCGGCTTCGGGTGCTCTCAGCACAACAGGAACTGGTCCACTGTTCACCGCTATCTACAACATCACCGGGACGACTCCCACAGCGGGCGTCCTTATCGGTTTCCAGACGGGTTGTGGTACACCTTATAGTCCAACTAGTGACCCGCCGTTATCTGTGACCGTAACCAAGAGGTTTAGTTAAAGTGAGAAGCCGCTTTAAATTATCCTTACTTGTGTTCCTGATCCTAGGCATCACAAGTAGTCTTCCCGCAGTGACTTTGCGGGGATACACTGGTCCTAACACATCGAACACATCGAACTCTCTGGGCCTCTCGAATAACCTTTGGCAAGTACAACCTTCGAGTAATCGAATCTCTCATGGTGATGGTAGCCAGAAAGCGTACTTGGCATCAACTGTTAGCGTTCGTGACCTGCGTGATGCCGAAGCCAGCTATGACGGGCCATTAAGTCTCTCTTCTTCCATCGTCCGCAGCGGTCCGGTCGGACCTCTGCTTGCAACATATCCGTACCAGGGCGGGTTTACATCCGACCATTCATCGAAGATCTCCAATACTCCTCAGCCTTTCGTCATGGCAACTCAGAGTTCGTCGAACGTGACGATCTCGAGCAAGTTCGATGCCTTGAGCATGATTGGGACCTGCTCATGCGTTCCGCCTGATGTCCAGGTGGCAAAAGGCCCATCGTACATTGTGGAGATGGTCAATCTAGGCGGTGGGATCTACAATCCCCAAGGTACTCTTCTCAAGAGTTTTCTCTTAGCCGATTTCTTCGGCACTGGGCTCGATACTATCTCAGACCCGAAGGTATTGTATGATGCTCAGTCGGGGAACTGGTTCGCGAGCCTAATCGACACGACCGGGAGTCTCAATCCAACCAATCTGACCATCGCGACGACAGTGACTAGCGATCCCACCGGCCTTTGGCGAGTTTACAAGATTCCGGGAATCCCGGGCCTCGTTGACCAGCCTTTGATAGGCGTAAACAACGACAAGTTCGTTATTAGTGGAAACGATTTTGCATCTCCGAATTTCGCCTTCATGGGAGCGGAATACTGGGTTCTTAACAAGGTCGAACTGCTCGCTGGCGAGTCGGTTGTCGATACCCAAGCTTTCGGTCCGGATTCGACGCTCATCACGGCCCATCCGGCTCAATCGCTCAGCTCAACATCTACCGAATGGATGGTGAGCAACGTGCCGAGAATAGCGGGCCATGAGACCTTCGCAAACAACACAGTCTACCTAATAGCGCTGAATGGCGTCCCGCCCTATGTCACAGCGTCAAGAACTAGTTTTGCCGTTACGATTGGAACATACGCGAATGGGACTATTCCTGGAGGGATTCAGCCTGGGACAACCTACAGGATAAACACCAACGATATTCGGATACAAGACGTCTCATGGTTTCAAGGCAAACTCTGGTTCTCTGTGAATGACGGCTGCAGGCCCACTGGAGACACTGTGTTCCGATCTTGCTTCCAACTCACTCAGATAGAGACTTCGACTCTTAGTCTGAAGCAAGAGTTTGACGTAGGTGCGAATGGCCAGTCGTTCTTCTTTCCCGCGCTGCGTCAGGACGCCTTTGGGAATCTTATCGTGATCTACGGATATTCCTCATCCTCGCGGGCCGGTGGAACTGACATCTACCCAAGTCTTGCTGTTGCCGGACAGGCTTCGACAGATCCCGTAGGCAGCCTGACGCCCTCGAAGACGATCGTTGTTGGGACCGCAAACGAGACACGTGCGGTGCCAGGAAATGTGACCCGATATGGAGACTACTTCGGCGCAGCCGTCGACCCGTCAAATCCCAGCGTCGTTTGGGTGGCGGGAGAATATCATAACATTACCAAAGGACCTCGCTGTTTTAGCGCTTGCTTCAACAACTGGGGAACATACGTTGCCAGCGTCAGAATGAGCCCGACCAACTCTGCGAGCACTCCAGTGACTCTTTCTGACTTTGCGATATCCTCCGGCGTCTCGGTCATGGCTCTCGGTCAAAACCAGAAATCGAATGCCACAATGACTGTGTCGAGCGTCAACTTCGCAGGGGCCGTCAGCTTCAGCGGATCCTCTGGCGGAGCGACGACGACTTTCGCACCGTCCAGCGTCACCCTGACCAAAGGGGGCAGCGCCACCTCAATACTGACTTCTACGGGCGCTCCCTACTCGACGGGTTTCGATGGCATAACTGTCACCGCGTTAGGAGGCGGTTTGAGGCATAGTGTCATCATAGTTCTGTTTATGACTCCGCTTGCGTCCCGGTTGAACAACGTCACAACTTTCCACGGCGTCACCGTGAACACGACTGGTCTTATTTCGTTAGACTCGCCGTCCAACGCGTTCATTGTCTCAGGGACGCTTTCTACCACAGCAAAGAACAGCTCCACTGGAACGGTTCTTTATTCCAATACGTATCCAGTCTCAAAGATTTCGTTTGCAGTCGACTCGACAGGACATTACTATCAATCAGAATTCCTGCTGACCCAGTGGGTGAATCCCTACCCAGTGTCGGTCAATATTGCAATGAGCTACCTCGTCAACCAAACGGGCTCGGGAGGAGGCATCAACGCCACCACGATAACTTTGACAAGGAACGTGGACATAAACCTCGACGGCACAGTCGATGCGGGAGATGTCAATATCCAGGTGGCGTCCTGGCAAACTTCGATCGGAAATCCGAAGTACAACCCGAGAGCTGATCTAGACGCCGATGGAATCGTCGACCAGATTGATGTCAACATCCTACAATCCTACATGGGAGCAGCAGACATTATCCCAGCCTACACGCTCTCAGCACTTAACGTGATTGTCTTTTCGTCGGGATCTAGGGGAGCTTCGACTCTGACCGTAACGAGCACCAACGGCTTCTCAGGATCTGTCGGCCTGACACTAATTCTGTCCCCGAACGAACCGAACGGTCCCGCGGTCTCGATGAGCCCTGCGGGTGTCTCGCTGTCCAACGGAGGGTTCGCAACATCCGGTCTTACGATAAGCTCGACAACGTCCACTCCCACCGGACTTTACGTGGTTAACTTGACCGCGTCTAGTGGAAGCCAGACGCACAGCTTATTCTTTGCTATTATGATCGGTCCATCGCCCGTAAACGTCGCAGCTGTAGGGAGTGTCGGGGGCGCTAACGTCACCTCCTTTGGGGATCTCGCTCCTGACTCGGGGGCAACCAATGGCTTGACGGCTTCAGGGTCAGTGACTGTTGTTGCTATGAACGCATCAACTGGACTGCAGCTTTACTCGTATACCTATGCGTTGTCTAGGCTTAGTATTCCTCTTAGTGGCCCGATCAGCCCTGGCGGGTCAGGCACAACCTTCGGTTTTCAGAGGAACCTTCTCCTCGACATTCCCGTTACCAATTTCCCTCTCACATTGGAAATCAGGCCCTACTGGTCGGGGCCTACAATTACGACGCTCGTAGCACCCAGTCTTCACGACAAAGGAGTCTTTAGGAATCCAGACTTTAACATGGATGGGGTTTTCGACAATCACGATGTTCAGGTTCTTCTTACGGATCAGGGTTGCTACAAAGGAACCTCTTGCTATGATTCTCGATCAGACCTCTACGCCACAGGATTCACCGGCTTCGGTAGTAGCATCCAGTTTTTCATTGTACGCAACGTTGGCGCTACAGTCTTCTACCCCTTTGCGGTGTCAGTCTACGCGGCGACTCTGAACATATTCACCGGTGCCACGGGATCTTCAACAATAACGTTGGCAAGTCAAGGCTTCGCCGGAACCGTCACGCTATCGGCAGCCTCCTCCGGTCCAAGTGCTACACTCGCGGTGACACATCTCATGCTTACGATCGGTGGGACTAACACGACGACGATTAGCATCACGGCGAATGTTATGCGTGGAAACTACACTGTCACAGTGACTGGATCGAATGGTTCTCAGTCAGCTTCTGCGACTATTTCCATTAGAGTCTCAGACTTCTCCATCTCATCTCAGCCAACTGTGATCGTCTTTCCACGCGGCTCCGGAAGTAACGCGACAATAACTGTCAACTCATTAAACGGGTTCAGTGGAACTGTTACCTTAACTGGTGTTTACACACCTTCTGGCCCTAGCGTCTCATTTGTCCCGGCCTCTGTCACTCTTGCTTCTGGAGCAATTCGCGCTTCAACGATGACTCTTTCTGCGAGCATGATGGCTACAGCAGGAATCTATAGCTTCGTCGTATCAGGCACTAGTGGAAGCGTATCCCACAACGTGACCCTCATCGCAGCTATTTCAGTACAGTTCACGATCAACGACAGAGAGTCGTTCATCGGGGTGAACGTCACAACGACAGGGACTCTGAGTCTGGATTCGGGGTCCAACAGCATTGCGGTCTCCGGGCGACTCACTACGGTCGCGACTAATGGTACCACTGGAGCCTTCATTTCTTCGAAAAACTACACGCTAATTCATGCGGCGTTCTTTAATTATGGATCTGGCACCTACAAAAGAATCTTCATACTCAACGTCACCGCTACCCCCACTCCCCTCGGAGTAGGCATAACCCTAAGCATCTCTGCACCTACCTCGTCAATTCCAGGCACGGCAAGCCAGTCTCTCGGATTGAGCCGAAACCCAGATGTTCTGGAGCATGGAATAGTTGACTTTGTAGACTACTCATGGGCTAGTAGCAGGTATAATTGCTCACTTGGACAGTCATGTTATGATCCACGGGCCGATGTAGCGAACAGGGGTGTTATCGACATAGTTGACATAAATAGAATAAGCTACTTCTACGCCGCATTGAACCTAAACTCATAGCGTTCGACCCTCTATCTGCGTCGATAGACGCGATCTAGAAACGGCACGTGTCACCATAGGCAAATGCAAGGGTGAGAATCCCGCTCGCATTCCTTACGCTATGTTTTTCCCTGGCTTGAACTCGACCAAGTTTGATATTTTTTGCAGGCATCTGTGGATTCCCGTCTCGTCCTGAGGGTTTCCCCGACTTAACGGGTGCTGTGTTTTTCTTCCAAGATTTATATTGAGTCTTGACCATAGCCTTGACCAAGGTGCTTCTTACTGCGTCGGTCACTCCTCTTCGTGGTTTCTTTCTTGCTGGTTGTTGTTATGCTACTATTGCCGGGCGTTGCGCCCAAGGCGCACGCCGCTGGGGTTGTCTGTCTCAATGATCCCTCCTCGTTCTCCACATCTACCCCTTGTCCTGCCGCGGGAACTAGTCTTAACGGGCCCGCACCGACCGCCGCATTGACTAATCCTCTCCCTGCGGGCTCAGTTCACGGGCCAACTCAGATCCGGGTGGGAGTCTATCTATCGGGCCCTGACCAGACCAATGGTTTTGACATTACCATCTTGACTAATCGCACGGTTCTCACTCCTACCGATGTTGATCTAACCGGTACGATTCTGGCTGCTCCTACGAGTATTGTTATCGAATGCATCGACGGCAACCTTGTTCGAGGGCCCCAATGTCTGACAACTGACACTCCTGGTACGATTCACTTTGCCGTCTCGGGTGGTCCGGGCATTCTGAGCACCGCTAGTACCGGTCTTCTCTTCACAGCCATCTACAATATTACCGGGAAGAGTCCTGCCAGCGGAATAAGTATTGTTTTCCAGACCGGTTGCGGCAGTGCTGATAGTCCGACTAGTGATCCGCCGATCTGTGTGACGATAACGAACGGCACGTCTGCTCCAGTTTCTGAGAGTGTCGGGCCTATCGGTTTCAACAACAATGTAGACCCTAACTGGGTCGCCATATCCACGACCACACCGACAATCACTTTCAACCTAGCTGCTCCTTCCCCAGTCGCCATAATCAACGCGACTGCTGAGAATGGCTATCCCGGGCTAGTCGGTACCGACAGCATATCCTTCACTACGATTGCGTCGCCTAGTCTCACAGTGTCATTTACTGGAGCGGTTACCACATGTGTGACCGCGGGTCTAACATGCGGTGTTAGTGCCAGTTTTAGCGCCGCTTCGACCGGAACTTACCCTATTACTTTCTTGGGAAACTACGTCTACAGTAATGATACGACTCTTTCGCCGGGAGGAACTCTTGCGGGAACTGTAAACTTGGTGGTGATTGTGCAGGACTTCAAGGTTAGCGTTAGCCCAACGAGTCTGACTTTCATCGCGGGCCAGAACATGAATGCCACCGTAACGCTGACGAGTGTGAACGGTTTCAATGGAGCAATTACTCTCTCAACGAGTGCTCCCGCTGGAGTTACGGCGATCTTCAGTCCCTCAGTCATTCAGATGACCACTTCTCCTCAAACATCGAAAGTGACTTTCAACTCCTCCAAGGGTGGAATTTACGCTGTCACAATTCGCGCTACGAACTCAAGCACTGTGAGGAATTCTAACATAGTCACCGTTCATGTCCAAGACTTTACCCTCTCCGCCAGTACCATCAGCATCGTTGGATTGAATCCAGGAGCCCAAGCCACATCCACCATCACAGTGGCGCCTATCCAAGGGTTCTCAGGGACCGTCGCGCTTTCGATCAACCCATCCACTGGTCTTACCGCATCTCTGGACAAGACTAGTCTCCCGGGTGGATCGGGAACCTCCACCCTCACTGTCAGCGCTCCCGGAGCAGGAAACTACACGGTAGAAGTGACAGGAACTTTTGGCAGTCTCGCCCACTCTGTAACCGTCTCCGTGAACGTGGTCGATTTCGACATGACCGCTAGCCCGATTTCCCTCGGCCCATTGAATATTGGTGTAAGAGAGAATTCAACGATCACAATTATCGCGGTCAATGGTTTTCAAGGCTCGATTACACTGACCGTCCCACCAGTCACCTCGCTTACAGCTTCGCTCTCGGCGAACACTGTCATCAATTCTGGCAGCGTTATTCTGACTGTGAGTGGTAGCCAGGGTGGCAATTTCACCCTGGTGGTAACTGCCACTACTGGATCGTTGACGCACTCAGTGCAATTGAATGTGAGGATTGCGGATTTCGGCTTATCGGCCGCGTCGACAAGTCCCACGGTTCTTCTCGGCCATTCTACAGATGACCTGATCACGATTCAGAGCCAGAACGGCTTCGCCGCAAACGTGACGCTGACAGCCTCTTCGTCTTCACCCGGACCAATCCTTTCCTTTAGTCCCTTCACATCAGTGTTCGTCCAGTCTGCTGGCTCGAACAGCACCACCCTCACTATCACCGTTCCTGCAAACGCTACGCCCGGCACATATCTCATTAGCGTGAATGGGACGATCGGGACAAGGACAAAGACGCTTCTCGTCACGCTTACAGTTCCGACACCAGACTTCCAAATCTCATCCAGCCAATCAGTCCTGATCATTAACCAAGGCAACTCCGGTAGCGTAACCATTAGCGTCTCTCCATTGAATGGTTTCAGCGGCAATGTGACTCTCTCCGTTTCTTCTCCGTCAGGGTTGACCGCTTTTCTCACGCCTACAAGTGTCCTGAGCTCAGGCAATTCCGTCCTCAACCTTACAATCTCCCTAACGGTCTCTGAGGGCAATTATATCGTCACGGTCACCGGAATGAGTGGTCCTCTGACTCGCCCGACGAGTGTGACTGTGAGAGTTGCCGGGTTCACTCCAATCGCAAGCCCTGGCGCGCTCGGGATCGTGATTCATTCCTCGGACTCCTCCGTCATCACTGTTACAAGCGATAATGGTTTTGATGGTACTGTGACGTTTGTCTACGGTTCTCATCCAGCGGGACCCGGCCTTTCTCTGACCATTAGCTCGATGCACGTGAGCCCTGGTCTTGCAGGCACTACGACTCTAACCGTCACTGTCGGAAATGATATGCTGCCAGGAAGCTACGTGGTTGATGTGAACGCTACTAGCGGAAAAATCGAAAAGGGTCTACAGATAATTCTGACAGTTCCTGTTCCTGACTTTTCTGTTTTCGGAACTCCGAATTCGGTGCTTACCGTCGCCGGCACAACCGGGACTACAACCATTAGCATTAGCTTCTATAACGGTTTCAACGGAACCGTTACGCTTACTGCTTCCCCCGCTAGCGGGTTTATCTGCACTCTAAGTACGACGAGTATTCCTGCGGGTAGCACCACCACTTCGACGCTTTCATGCTCTGGGAGTACTGCGGGATTCTACAATGTGACAGTGACTGGCTCTGGTCATTGGATTGCTAATTCATCTGATATACCTCGCAAGACTACGGTTCAGTTCGACAATCAAGACTTCACCATCAGTCTCGCCGCGACCAGTATCGTCGCGAATGCGAATTCTCCTGCCCACGTGAAAATTACGATTGAGGCCGTGGGCACGTCGGGATGGTCGGGAACCATAACGCTCACTATGACGGCGTCTTCAGGTCTCGGTGCGGTTCTATCACCAGCGACGCTTACTGGAACTGGCACTGTGAACCTGGACGTTACAGCCTCTACAGGTGGATCCTACACGGTGACAGTCACTGGTACCAGTGGCTCTCTCTCTCACACATCTCAGATGTTGACTGTGAGTGTTACGCAGTCGACGCCACCCGCAACGATCTTGGGCTTGGACCCACCGATCTTCTACACTCTCGTGGGAGTCTTGCTGGCTCTCGTCGCCGGCGGCGCTTTCTATGCTCGATCGCGCCGACGAAAGAACAAGTAAGCCAGCCCGGCCATTCCGTCGTGAGGCTCAGATACTAGATACGATTTGCTGGTTAAGTTCCAGAATTCTCCGTACGGGTAGGATGCGCGGCCTCGAGATTCTGGGGGTTGATTCTTATAGATAGTTAGAAGTCTAATGCGATCTGTGGTTTATCGCGGCTATCTCTGGCTTGCGCTCGTAAGATGGCCGTGGGCAACTGATTATATAGGAAAAACTCGGCAACCTTTGCTTCGATCTGGAGCCGATTGTCTATTGAATAAGAAGCTGTTATTGCCTCTCGTTCCGCTACTCCTGCTTGGGATCTTCCTGGGAATCCCGTCCGTCGTTCCACCAGCCCATGCGGCTGGAACAGTCTGCTTCAACGATCCAGCCTCATTTAGTACATCTGCCCCTTGTGCACCTGCAGGGACTGCCTTGAACGGGCCTGCCCCTAGCGCGGCGTTGACTAACGCTATTCCTGCGGGTAGTGTGATGGGGACGAACCAGATTCGTGTGGGTGTGTATCTTTCGGGTCCTGATCTGATTAACGGTTTTGATATCACTGTTCTTGCGGATCGTACTGTTCTGCGACCAGCTGCGGTTGATTTCTCCAATACGATTTTGGCTTCTCCGACGAGCATAGTTGTCGAATGTCTTGACGGTGCCCTAGTGACGGGTCCGACTTGTCTGTCGAGCGATGTTCCTGGTACGATTCACTTGTCCTTGTCTGGCGCTGCTGGTGTTCTCAGCACCGCGAGTACCGGTCTCGTATTCACAGCCATCTACAACATTACAGCGAGAAGCACTGCAACTGTTCCTATCACTTTCCAGACGGGCTGTGGTAGTGTCAGTAGTCCTACGAGTGATCCGCCGTTCTGTGTGACTATCACTAACGGTGGTAGTGGTCCTGTCAGTGAGAGTGTTGGGACTATTGGTTTCAACAACAGTGTTGATCCTAACTGGGTCGCTATTTCGACGCCTTCTCCAACAAGCTATAGTTTCAATGTTGGAGCTGCTTCTCCTGTGGCTAGTATTAGTGCGACGGCAGAGAATGGGTATCCTGGACTCGTCGGCACGGACAGCGTCTCATTTACGAGTATCCAGTCCGCTGGTCTGACAATATCGTTTACTGGAGCAGTGACTTCTTGCGCTACTGGGGGTCTTACGTGTAGTGTCAGTGCGAGTTTTGGTGGAGCTGCGGGTACCTATTTTGTCACCTTCTTCGGAAACTATGTTTACAGCAACGACACAATTCTAGGACCTGATGGAACGCTAGATGGGACAGTCAGCCTGGTTGTGAATATTCAGGATGTTCAGTGGTCGATAAACGGTGCGAATGAGTATCCGCTCCCAACGACGGCTCAGACTTTGTACATGGGTACTGGTCCGACTCATCCTATGCCGCTCTTCTTCACTGTCACGAGCGTGGGCGGTTATACTGGGACGATAACCTATTCGACGGCGGCTCTGACTGGGACCCCTGGTCTCGTCTTTACCTATCCTGTCGCGTTCACTCTGGGTGCTGGGCTGTCTGTTACCAAGATTATTAACGGGACTGCGACGACTACAGGTTCTGCGAATTACGTGGCGCGTATTGTTGTTGGTGGTTTTGCTGGAACTACTGGAACTCACAGCTCTGGACTCCAGACTGTGAAGATGAGCGGGTTCACTCTAACTTCCAACTCTACTGGCGTTACGTTTGCTCCGGGTGGTTCCAAGAATGTCCAGTTGACTAGTACCAGTCTGGGTAATCCTCCAGGTACTAACGGTTTTGCTGGCAGTGTGGCTCTTACTGCTCCTTTCACCGGTCCTGCCGGTGGAGTACTCACTTTCACCTTCACACCCGCCGCCTCGATCACTCTTACCGCGGGCGGTACAGGTTCAGTGAACGTTGCCATCTCGGGGACTGTTGCTGGTAGTTACACTGTGACGTTTACTGGTACTGGTGGTACTAACAATGACATGACCAATTCTACAGCCGCCATATCTGTCACCGTTACCGCCCCTGTGAGCCCGGGTATCAATCTCGATGCTAGTCCGACCAGCGTTACGGCTAATGTCGGTTCGCCTGGTGGAACCTCTACGATTAGTGTTGCTACTCGCGGAACCTTCACGGGCAACGTCGATCTCACTGTATCCACAACTGGTAGCGCAACATGTTCCGTGAACCCAGCCAGCATTGCCTTGGCGGCTTTTGATACTTCTACGCTGTCCTGTAGCTCTCCGACGGCGGAGACAGATACTGCGACCGTTACGGCTACCAGTGGAACAACTACAAACTCGACTCTCGTCACTTTCATATTCCAAGACTTCCAGATCACGGCGTCTTCGCCTGCCGCGGTTGATGCGGGTCAGTCTGCGATTTCTACTATCACCGCAACCGCAGTCAATGGTTTTGCTGGCGTTGTCACTCTCACGGATACTCTTCCTGCAGGATTGACGTGCGGCACAATTACGCCTGGTACTTTGACCGGTTCTGGGACTGCGACTGTTTCATGCTCCGCAACAGTTGCGGGAACATACGTACTTACGATAACCGGCACGAGTGGCTCTCTGGTCCACACTGCGACTGCGACGTTCACATTCACCGTCGCACAAGACTTTACGATCACGGCAACATCTCCAGCATCCGCGAATGTCGGCCAGACCACGACGTCGACAATCACCATCACGGCCGTCGGTGGATTCTCGGGAGCAGTCTCACTGACCGATACAGTGCCAGCTGGTCTGACCTGCGGAGTCATAACTCCTAGCAGCGTTACGGGTTCGGGAACAGCCTCGGTGTCCTGCAGCGCAACCGTAGCCGGCAGCTACGTGCTGGTGATAACTGGAACCAGCACATCGCCAGCCATTACCCATTCGACCACTGCCACATTCAACTTCGTCGACTTCACCCTTGCCGCAAGTCCGACCACCGTCTCCGTAGCGGTCAACTCTGCAGGGACCTCCACAATCACTATTAGTCCAGTCAATGGTTTTACTAGTAATGTGGCGCTAGCATCTGACAATGCCGCCTGTACTCTGACCCCAACGACCGTGACTGGTGGTTCCGGTACGTCCACATTATCCTGCACTTTTGCTGTTGCAGGTTCTGTTACTGTCACGGTGACTGGCACAAGCGGCTCACTAACTCACATGGCTAGCGTCGTTTACACCGTAACAGGTCTTCCAGACTTTTCCGTCTCCGCCAATCCGACTGCCGTTTCCGTTGTAGTAAACTCTGCAGGAACGTCAACGATAACTGTCTCACCAGTGAACGGGTTCGCGAGTAACGTAGCACTTGTCTCAGATAATTTGGCCTGCACTCTTACTCCTGCGACTGTTACCGGTGGTTCGGGCACTTCTGCGCTATCATGTACCTTTACCGCCGCAGGCACTGTAATCGTTACCGTGACGGGCACGAGCGGCTCTCTATCGCACTCTGCAGCCGTTACTTATACCGTGACAGGTCTTCCAGATTTCACCATTTCAGCTTCTCCAACTTCTGTGGCTGTATCTGTTGGTTCTGCTGGCGCTTCGACTATCACCATCTCGCCGTTGAACGGGTTTACTGGCACCGTAGCTCTCACATCTGATAATTCAGCTTGCACTCTATCCCCGACCACGGCGACAGGTGGTTCAGGTACGTCGACATTGTCCTGTACATTCACAGTGGCAGGTGCCGTTACCGTTACCGTAACGGGTGCGAGCGGCTCACTTTCACACACTGCTACCGTCGATTACACGGTGACTGGTCTTCCAGACTTCACTATAGCCGCTAGTCCGACGGCAGTAACAGTTGCTGTAGGCTCGCCTGGAACTTCGACAATAACAATTTCTCCAGTGAACAGTTTCATAGGTGATGTGGCT
>Ga0137364_10000365_pt1 | contig 17796 bp, 16 predicted proteins | sample SagtaG_10_FD_104798 | JGI IMG/M metagenome (GOLD analysis project Ga0137364, IMG submission 104798) | Vadose zone soil microbial communities from Sagehorn Ranch, Mendocino, California, USA - Sage1_L_20_16 metaG | ecosystem: Environmental > Terrestrial > Soil > Vadose zone | place: USA... | reverse complement strand
CTAGAGGTAGAAAGAGGAGGAATGAGAAAGGGAGACGTGACGGCAATATCCGTATTCCTTAGGCCGTTAGGCCGACGGCGGTCGATGGGTATAAGCGGGCGGAACTGTGGTGCTTTGGCCCCGTCACCGGGATGGAAATGGAAGAAGCTGCGTTCTTCCCGGGTGAACCGGCCCAAAATGGATGAGAGAGTACCGCCAAGCCCCTTCGGGCATGTCTGGCTGGTTGGTGACAATCTCCGCTAACGTCGTTTCCCTCGCCGCATCACTCGCGCTCCTGGAGTCTCTCCCGAACTCCCGAGCGATCACGCTTTTTTCAGGTACAGGCCATCGTAAAGCAGGCCGGCGATGAAGCCTCCGGCAAGCGGACCAATCCAGTAAACGCCGTGGTGAGCCCAGTGATTCGCAGCCAGCGCCGGCCCAAACGCGCGGGCGGGATTCAGCGCGGCGCCGGTGAGCGGGCCGGCTACCAGAATGCCGATCGTAATGGTGAGGCCGATGCCGAAGCCGGCGATGGCTTTGAAGGCGCCCTTTTCATCGATGGCCGTGGCAAAAACGACGAGCACGAGAAAGAAAGTGGTTAGGGCTTCGAGGGACATTCCTGCCCAGACGGGAAAGTCACGCGCCAGCTCCGGCGTCCCGAGAGCGACGGCGCGCCAGGTGTCATCGGGAATCAGGGCTTTCAGGATAAACGCGGCCACGACGCCGCCCAGGAGCTGCGCAGCCCAATACAGAAGGGCTTCAATCGTGTTGATGCGCTTGGTGACCCAGATGCCGATGGTAATTGCCGGATTGTAGTGGCCGCCGGAAACGTGGCCAAGCGCGGAGACCATGATGCCAATGGCCAGACCATGCGCGAGCGCGATGCCGAGAAGGCCAAGACCGCCAGAGCTGCGCAGGTATTGATCCGCGCAGATGGAGCCGGCGCCAAAGAAAATCAAGGCAAACGTGCCGAGAAATTCCGCGACAAGCTTTTGCGTGAGGCTGTACATGGAAAATCCTCCGGAGGTGAAAAGGAAGATGCACCGGATTCGAACCGCTGCATTCTAGCCGCAAAGGTGCGCGGAACGCCAGTCCCTCGAGGAAGTCGAGGGTTGACAGTTCAAACAAGTAAGCGTCGCGCTGTTTAGGAAGCTGCGGGCCCAGTTCACGGACTCGCAACTGGTAGAGTTGACGGCTGCGCTGGCATGGGAAAACCTATCGCGCCCGATTTGACCATGCCTTCGGAATCGAGGCGGAGGGATTCACGAGAGGAAGTTACTGCGCCATGCCGGTCGGCATGACTCGGAGGAGTCGGGCCGCTAATCCCTAGGGGTGCGACTGGATGTCCTTTTAAATTTAAAGACGATGAACCGAAAGGGCCCTTATACCTTGGTGGCTTTGGCGCGCGGCTTAGGGTGATCAGGGCGCGTGGTGCTCGGCTTCGATCGGGCCTTCTGGAATTTCATCGCGGCGCGCAAGAAGGCCAGCCAAAAGCGGTGCGGTGCTTCCGGCCGCGAGGAGAGCTGCGGCTGAAACAAAGTGGCGATAAAGAAGCGATGGCCAGGCAGTTCGACGGCGCGAGTCTCGCCCTGGATGCCCCGCGCGCTTACGCGGAGTCCGGCCGCCTGGAATTGCTTTTCATATTCTTCGTTCACGCCGTAGTTGCAGTAGTACTGCTCGGAGTCATCTTCGCTTCCGCAAATAGCATGCAGGCGGGTCCCTGGCAGGATTTTCAAGCGTTCCTCACCCGAGGCTTTGGGACCTCCCTCGCGGCGATCGGGCAAGCTGCAGGAAAGCGGCGTGACCACGCAATGGGGCGAACCGGAATCGTTTTCTGCGCTGTCCGCGTCGGCAATCTTCAACACATTTCGCGCATACTCTAACAGAGTATATTGGAAGCCCCCTCAACTTCCCGTGAAGGGCCAGTCCTGGGTGCGGGCAAATTCGATGCCGCGGAGCATTCCCCTGAAGCTTTGGTAGGGGCTCCCAGGCGAGGCGATCAGCCCGTCCCAGCGGCCGAGGATTTTCCGAGCGCCGGGGCACGCGAGCGCAAGTGTCGGGATCCAGCGCACCAGGAGCGGCACATTCAGCTTTGCGGCCGCATCGTAGAGCGCGGCATTGGTTGCGAAGTGCGAATGATAAGCCGGCTCGAAGTCTCCGATGACGCCGATGCGAACGGCATTGGGCATGATGGACCTCTTCCATCTCGGCAGTGGACCCAGGAGGAAACTCGCTGCTCGTATCAGAACATAGGCGAGCAAGAGAGCCCAGAGCCAAATTGGTGCGGAGGGGTTCGTCTAGCGTGAGGCGACGCCGACAGGCGCGCCGACCGGCGTGAGCCAGTTGTGGCGGTCGGGCTTGGTACCGCTGGTGATGGCGAAGAATTCTTCTTGCAGTTTGCGTGTGATCGGCCCCGCCACGCCTTTGCCGACTTGAATGTGATCGACCGAGCGGATGGGCGTGACTTCCACGGCCGTGCCTACGAAGAAAACTTCGTCGGCAATGTAGAGCATCTCGCGCGGGATAACGGTTTCTTTGCAGGGAATGCGGAGATCTTCAGCAATCTTCATGACCCCGTCGCGGGTGATCCCGGGAAGAATGCTCGTGGCCAACGGCGGCGTGTACAGCGTGCCGTCGTGCGCCAGGAAAATGTTCATGCCCGAGCCCTCGCTGACGTGCCCGTTGGAATCGAGAGCGATGCCTTCCGCGAAGCCGTTGAAGGACGCTTCCATACGGATGAGCTGGGAATTCATGTAGTTCGCGGCGGCTTTGGACATGGCGGGAAGGGTGTTCGGCGCGATGCGCGTCCAGGAGCTAACGCCGACATCGACGCCTTTCGACAGCGCGTCGGGCCAAGATAGGCGCCCCAGCTCCAGCAGGCCATGTAGAGATCGATCGGAGAATTCAGCGGATTCACACCGACGTCGCCATAGCCGCGCAGGACAATCGGCTTCACATAGCAGGAGTTCATCTTGTTGATGCGCACGAGTTCGCACGCGATGTTCGAGAATTCGTCGACCGAGTGCGGAAGCTCCATGCGATAGATGCGGGCGGAATTGATCAGCCGCTGCATGTGTTCGCGGAGGCGGAAAATGGCCGGGCCCTGCTTAGTTTGATAGCAACGAATGCCTTCGAAAACCGCAGAGCCGTAGCTCACCACATGAGAAAGAACGTGCAACGTGGCGTCGTCCCAATTGATCCATTTTCCGTTGTGCCAGATTTTCTCCGTCGGTTGAATGGCCATGTGCGTTCCCCTTGGATAATGCCGCGCACTGCAGTGCGGCTCAAAAATTCAGAATACGGTACAGGAGTGCGAGCGTCAATGCGCTTTAAACCTGGCGAAGCGGAAGCGCGACATCCAAATTGGCGTGGCGAACGCCGCTATGGGGGGGACTTGCTGGCAGGATTGACGGCATTACCAGGTTGAATGGTCATTCTCACGGCCGGACGCAGGGAGTCCAGCGCGCTCTCAAAAGCGGCAAAGGCCGTCTGGGATTCCCGGAGAATGCGGTCCGTGCGGTTTTCCCAGATACCCAGGAGCACGAAAGGAATGGCCGTGGCGAGTACGAGAAGTTTGGCGCGGCGGGGGATCTTGGTTTCCGGCTCCCAGCGGAACAGTTGCATGGAGAGGAAAAAAGTAAGGATCGCCCAGAACACGAGAGAGGCAATTTCCGTATAACGGCTCAGCACGCTGGCGGAATTGACGATGACCTGCTGAAAGGCGTTTACCAGGTAGGTGGCGGGCAGGAAGAGTCCCACGCGCTGCACGACGCGGGGAAGATACCCGAGCGGGAAAGTGGCCCCGGAGAGGAAAATCAGCGGCAGCCAAATGAGCTGGTTGAGGACCTGCGTCTCCTGCATGGTGTTGGTGACGCTGGCAATAACCAATCCAAGACAGGCGAAGGACATGGTGCCTATGGCGACAAGCACAAGAATGCCGAAGAGATTGTCGAGGGTATGGACATGGAAAATCAGGCGAGCAAGAAGAAGCTCGAGCGTCACCGTGGGGAGAGTGAGGGCAATGTTAGCCACCACGCTCGAGGCGAGCAAGTCGCTGGCGGTGACCGGAGAAACGTGAAAGCGCCGAAGGATGCCCTGTTCGCGAAACATCACAATCGTGGCGCTCAGTCCCCAGAAACTGCCCATCACGTTGAGCGCCAGAACCGGACCGAGAAAATAGGCGGCACCGGCCGGCACGCTTTTGCCGAAAAAGCCCAGGTAGCCAAAAAAGAAGATAAACGGCATGACGATGCTGAAGAAGAAAAACATTTTGTTGCGCAAAGCGAGACGGATGCGCATGTGGGTCAGGCTGGCAAAGTTGCTCAATCGCGTAGCCTCCTTCCGGTCATTTCGATGAAAACGTCTTCGAGAGAAGGAGTGGCGATTTCGAGGCTGACCAGTTCGTTGCCTTCTGCTTCAAGATGTTTGACCAGCGAGACGATGGTTTGGGGCGGACGCGCTGAATGCAAAACGTACGTGCCATCGAGTTCCCGAGCATCCACGACGCCTTCGAGATTTCTCAGCGTCCCGTTGGGCTCGGGTTTGGAAAGCCGTACTTCGATGCGCGTTGTGCCTCCGGAGCGGGTTTTCAATTCGCGAGGGGTGCCGAGGGCGATCAGGTTTCCATGATCGATGATGGCCACGCGGTCGCAGAGCCGTTCGGCCTCCTCGATGTAATGCGTGGTCATGAGGATCGTTTTTTGGTCGCGCTTTAATTCCTCGATGATGTCGTAGATTTCTCTTCGGACTTGGGGATCAAGCCCGGCGGTCGGTTCGTCGAAAAAGAGAAGCTTCGGGTCGTTGACGAGGGCCATGGCCAGGGCCAGCCGCTGCTTTTGGCCGCCGGAGAGCTGGTTATAGAAAGCGTGGCGTTTTTCTTTGAGGCCGAAGCGCTCGAGCAATTCCTCCGGGTTGCGGCGCCTTCTGTAGAAGCTGGCAAACAAACGCAGTGCCTCCATGACGCGGAGCTTGTCCGGAAGCGCCGTGGACTGCAGCGCCGCGCCGATCTCGTGCTTAAGGGCTTGTGAATCGCGCTGCGGATCCAGCCCGCAGACCGACACGCGGCCGCTGTCGCGGGCGCGCAGGCCTTCGAGAACTTCGACCGTGCTGGTTTTCCCCGCGCCGTTGGGACCGAGCAGCCCGAAAACTTCGCCTTCCTCCACCGAGAAACTGACCCCGCGCACGGCTTCCACGTCGCCGTAGCGCTTGACGAGGTTTTCCACTTGAAGGATGGCGTTGCCCATATCCGCTGCTTCTGATCGGAGCAGAGAGATTTATAGGATACCGCAGATGTGCGGTTTGTGCGGATTCCGCCGGGCCACGGCTTGCCGAAGGGCTTTGCCGCGTTGGCCACCTTGCTGCCTCTCCTTGACATTCTACATATGGAGGTGTATATGTGTCGAATGTCTAGGAGAGAGGATGCCCATCGAAAAATCTGATCTCCTGCAGGGCACCCTGGATCTGCTGATCCTGAAGATTGTTGCCCTCGGTCCGGTTCATGGGTACGGGATCTCGCAGCGAATCCGGCAGATTTCGAAGGAAGTTTTGCAGGTGCAGCAGGGCTCACTGTATCCCGCGCTGCACCGTTTGGAGAAGCGCGGCTGGCTCGAAGCAGAGTGGGGCCAATCGAGCAACGGCCGAGAGGCAAAGTTCTACAGGTTATCGGCGAAGGGCCGCAGGCAGTTGGCGAGTGAGGAATCGAATTGGAATCGTTTGGCCGGCGCGGTGTCGCAGATCCTCGAAACCGCGAGTTAGGAGCGTGCTATGTCCTGGTGGAAGTTTTTCCTTCCCAAGCGTGCGTCAGGCGCGCAACTCGATTCCGAACTGCGCTTTCATATTGACGAACTCATCGAAGCCAACATCGCCCGAAGGATGCCTCCGGAGGAAGCGCGTCGCCGGGCCATGCTCGAATTCGGCGGCCAGGAGCAGGTGAAGGAAGAAGTGCGCGATGTGTATCGCGTCCGGATCATGGACAGCGCCGTCGCCAATGTAAAATCCGCGATGCGCTTCCTACGCAAATCGCCTTCGTTTTCAGCCACGATAATCCTGACCCTGGCGCTCGGAATTGGCGCAAACAGCGCGGTGTTCTCCGCCATCGATGCGATTCTGCTGCGGCCACTCCCGTTCCCCGAGGGCGATCAACTGATGCGGCTCGAACAGTTTCGTCGCAAGGTCAAGAACCCCATGGGGCGCTTGGCGCCGGTGCGGCTCGAGGATTGGAATCGCATGAACTCCACGTTCCAGGCGATCACCGGATATTACACCGAAGATGCCTCGGAGTCTTCCGGAATGCTGCCGGAAAAGGTGACGGCGGCGTTTGTGGCGCCTCGCTTTCTCCAGGTTTGGGGAGTCGCGCCCGAGCTGGGCCGTGATTTCAGGCCAGAGGAGGAGCATTGGGGAGGCCCAAGCGCCGTTCTCATTAGCGACCAGTTCTGGCGGCGTCGCTCTGGCGGTGATCCGAGCGCCCTCGGACAGAAGCTCAGACTCGGGGACCTGTCTCTCACGATTGTGGGCGTCATGCCTTCGTCTTTTTTGTTTCCGGACCGGGACGTAGATCTGTGGGTTCCGGTAATGCTCGGCGGGCCTTTCTCGGAGAACCGATACCTCACCTGGTATTTGACGATCGGCCGGCTGAAGCGCGGCGTTACCCTAGGGCAGGCACGAGCTAACTTGGCGACGGTTCAGGAGCAACTCGGGAAAGCCTATCCGAATACAGACGGGGACCTCGGTGTGTCAATGGAACCGCTGAAGGAAACAACCGTTGGCGGGGCGCGTAAGTCGCTGTGGATGCTGTTTGGCTCCGTGTCGCTGCTTCTGCTGATCGCCTGCACGAACATCGTAACGCTGCTTTTGGCCCGCGCGACACAGCGTGAACATGAGATCTCCGTGCGGTTTTCGCTTGGTGGCCCCCGCGCGGCGATCGTTGTGCAATTACTGACCGAAACGTTCGTCTTGGCACTGGGTGGCGCAGGGCTCGGACTGATTGTGGCTGGCGCGGCGGCGCGCGTGTTTCGCACGCTCGCCCGAGACCTCCCGCGAGTCGGAGAGATTCGGCTTGATGCTCGAGTCGTTTGGTACTCGCTCCTGTGTTCTGTTGTTGTGACCATCCTCTGCGGTTTGTTTCCGGCGATTCGCGGGACGCGCAGGAACTTATCGAGCGCGTTGGCACAAACCAGCCGCAGCCAGGTTTCCGGCCGCCATCCGCTTCAGTGGCTGCTGGTGGGCGTGCAGGTGACGCTGGCCGTGACACTCCTTTCCGGAGCGGGATTACTGTTGCGGAGCTTTCAGGCGTTGGGTCGGGTGTCGCCTGGCTTTGACCCGAGCCACGTACTCACCTTTCACATCACGGGATCCTATGCCGAGACGGCCAGCCCCGAAAAACTGGCGCAAAGAATCGACGGGACGATTGACACAGTGCGTCACCTTCCTGGCGTGGAAGCCGCCGCAACCTCCTCCGAACTGCCGGGTTTGGCTCGCGAGTATGAGACCGAGCTCAAGTTTTCGGAAGGAGAAGTGAATCCGGAACGTAAAATCCTGGCGGAGAATCGTTTTATTTCGGAAGGATATTTCGCGGCAATGAAGATTCCGCTTCTCGAGGGTGAAGACTGCCGGAGGGGCTTTCGGACCCAGGAAGGGGGCGCTTTGGTCAACCGCAGTTTCGCGAACACGTATTTCGGCGGATCTCCGGGCATCGGGCGGCACGTTCAAGCGGTGATTGGCAGCCTGTTCATAGGCCCAGGGGAAATCCGAGGCATCGTGGGCGACGCGCGCGAGGAGGGTTTCGATCGCGAGCCAAGCCCCACGGTGTACTGGTGCGGCAACGGTTTTGATCCCGACCCGGTTTACTTGGTGCGGACCCAGGCAAAGCCTATGGCGATGGCAGAAATCCTGCGCCGGAAGGTTCACGAAATTGAGCCGGGGAGGTCGCTATTCGCCGTCAAACCGCTCGAGGAGCACCTGGATGAAGCGTTCGGAGAGAACCGCCTGCGCACTTACTTGCTGAGCTTTTTTGCGGCCACGGCCCTATCCCTTGCCTGCGTTGGCCTGTACGGGACACTGAATTATTCAGTGATGGTGCGCCGGCGCGAGGTGGGTTTGCGTCTCGCTCTCGGAGCCTTGCGAGAACAAATCGTGAAACAGTTTCTTCTTCAAGGGCTTCGCGTTACCTTGCTCGGCTGTCTCGCGGGCTGGGGCCTCGCCTCGGCCTTTGCCCGGGTCCTGTCCGGCATGCTGTTCGGCGTTTCTCCGACCGACGCCGCAACACTGTCCGCGGTCATTTTCCTGGTGCTGGCCGTTGCCGGGGCCGCATCTCTCGTGCCGGCCATTCGTGCCGCCCATGTCGAACCCATGCAGGTTCTGCACGAGGAGTAATCGGGAAGAGAGCACTCTTCCCTTCGATGGCTCGAGGCGGTTTGCTCTCCCGCAAGTTTGCCCGCGGCCTCAGGTGGGAAAATAATCCGGTTGCAAATTCTGCGTGAGCTTACTTTCGGCGCTTTGTTCGCGGCGCCTCGCCTTTCAAGCTGCGAATTTTCGACGGCTGCCAGAGGTGCCGTTTCAAGTCCACGCGAAATTCAACGACGGAGACACCTTCGGTTTCGAGAAGCTTTTTTTGGAGCAAAGCGTGTGGGCCACGAATGCGGATTTTTCCGCGGTCGCCGATCACGCGGTGCCACGGAATGCCTTTTCCCGAAGGAGTGCCAGCCATGGCGCGTCCGGCGGTGCGCGCGCCTCCGGGCAAACGCAGGGCTCTGGCGAGCCCTCCATAGGTTAGAACCTTTCCTCGAGGAATACGTTGCACGAGACGGTATACGTTATCCCAGGACATATGCGGAACTCCGGAGATCCGAGGGCTCGCAAGAGCGAATTGCGTATCGTAGGTGCGAGCACACCGAACAACAAGAGAAAAATGCCGCGACGGGGTTTAATAAAATGGCTAGAGTCTGCCGATGGCAGCAGGAAACGGGAATGGAGCCAGACCATGGAGCGCGGAAATATAAAACCAATGGTTATGGTTGATGATAATAAGGGAGCAGAAAACCAATGGGAGCGCAGCAACAAAACTGATGAGGTGATAACCGCTGGCGTCTTTAGGGTGAAGCCGTTACTGATACGGTGCAACTTTTGACGAAATTCCGTGTCTAATATTGCAGAGCGTAGTGGAAGCTCGTTACACTACGGCAGCTGCAATCGAGCACGAGACGAGGTAAGCGATGGCTTTTGTTCGCCGCAAAGGGAATTCGTTCTACCTGGTGCACAATGTGCGCCGCGGCGAAAAAGTACTGCAACTTCATTTAGCGCGGCTCGGACAGCGCGCGCGTATTACCGATGAAGTCGTTAAGGAAGTATCGAAGAAGCATCCGTTCGTGGAGCTGAATTGGAGGGCTCTGCGAGAGCAGTGCAATCACTCCGCGGACCTGGGGGATCCCAATTCTCCGGCGGTCCAAAAACTGGTATCTTCTCTTCGTACCCTCAATCTTGAATTGGCGGATGTCCTTCCGCCGCTCGTCCGAATTTCAGAATCGCCCGTGGTGGCAAGGGAGTTGCTGGTACAATTGCGGCTCCTGCAGTCGACCATCCAGGTCAAATTGGAACAGTTTGATCGGGGACGCGAGCGGTACGGCAACCCGCACGGGCGGGTTCGCTAGGAGGCGGTCATGGACGACTACACTCTTTCTCTCGATCCAAGCAAGCGCAGCACGGACACGATTGATTTTCAGTCGGCGCTGCGATCGAAGATTGTGGGTCAAGAAGAGGCCGTACAGGCGCTGGTTGACTTGTACCAGGTGTTTCGCGCCGGCTTGAATTCTCCGGGGCGCCCGGTAGGGAACCTGCTGTTTCTGGGGCCCACTGGATCCGGAAAAACCCGCATCGTCGAAGCGGCGGCGGAGATCCTGTTTGGGGATGCCCGCGCGGTCATCAAGGTCGATTGCGCGGAGTTCCAACACTCCCACGAGATTGCTAAATTGATTGGTTCGCCTCCAGGCTATTTGGGACACCGGGAAACGCATCCGCTGATCACGCAGGAGACGCTGGCGGCCTGCCACACCGAAAAGCTGAAACTAAGCTTCTTGCTCTTGGATGAAATTGAGAAGGCCAGCGACGCCCTGTGGCAGTTGCTGCTGGGCATCCTGGATAAGGCCACTTTGACCCTTGGTGACAATCGGAAAGTGGATCTGTCTAAAACGGTTATTTTTCTCACCTCCAACCTGGGCGGCGGAGAGATCAGCGAACTGATGGAAGGCGGCATGGGCTTCATCCAGCCGGGAGACAAACCGGCAGCCGGCCTGGACGAAAAGGTACAGCGCACCGCCGTCGAGGCGGCCCGGCGCAAGTTCTCCCCCGAATTCATGAACCGCCTGGATAAAGTCGTGGTCTTTCATCCCTTGCGCAAGGAGCAGTTGCAGGAAGTCCTGGACATCGAATTGGGCCAGGTCCAGCAGCGCGTGCTGGACACGGCCAAGGGCCAGTTTCTTTTCCGCGTGACACCTGCTGGCCGCGATTTTCTGCTGCAGGAAGGCACCGACCAGCGCTACGGAGCACGCCACCTGAAGCGGGCCATCGAGAGGCACGTTGTCTATCCGCTGGCGAACCTGCTCGCCACCGATCAGGTCAACTTGGGAGATTTGGTGTGCATTGACTGGGATAAGACGCACAACCGGCTCACTTTTGTGCGCGAAGGCGAGGGAGCCTTGGTGGAAGCGGCAGCAAAGCGTGCGGGAGCCGCGGCAGCCGGGGCCGAGGCTACCGACGGCAAGTTCGCAAGCGCGCCCGAGGAGACGGTGACGGAGGAAAAGAAGACTCGTGCGGCTCAGCCTGGAGCGGCGCCTGCCGCAGCGCCACAAAGCCGGAAAAAGCAAGATCGCTCTAACTCTTAAGGCCCTCCTAAGGCCAAAGGTCTCTTAAAGCAAAACTTTAACTCCTCTGCGGGGGCGCACCAAAACGGCGCCCCTTTTTGTCGTTTGTGGCGTGACACAAAGTGTTCTGCTCCCGGGTCTTGGTCTCTCATTTTTGACTAAAATGGAAAGCAATCTCAGTTTGTGAGACGCCTACAAAATTTGAAATCCTGTATCTGACTGAAATTAGTGCGTTTCCTTGCCAGCAACAAGGTGAAAAAGATTGGCATCCGCCATGCTCTATCTGATTTTTCGCGCAGAGCCTGAGACGCGCGTCGCGTTTGGGGGATCAGACGCGGAGAAGGGGCAAACGATGAGAGCTGCTGTCCGCCACCAACTGGACCCAACCATACGCAGCAACGATACGCGGGATTTTCATGCTTCCTTGCGCGCCAAGATTGTTGGCCAGGAGGAAGGTATACAGTCCCTGGTCGACATGTACCAGGTCTTCTGTGCCGGATTGAACTCGCCTGGCCGCCCCGTAGGAAACCTCCTCTTTCTCGGGCCGACGGGCTCGGGAAAGACCCGCATCGTCGAAGCGGCGGCGGAGATCCTGTTTGGGGATGCCCGCGCGGTTATCAAGGTAGATTGCGCGGAATTTCAGCACTCCCACGAGATTGCCAAGCTCATTGGCTCCCCTCCGGGCTACCTCGGCCACCGCGAAACCCACCCCCTGATTACCCAGGAAGCCCTGGCGGCCTGCCACACCGACAAGCTGAAGCTCAGTTTTTTGCTTTTCGATGAAATTGAGAAGGCCAGCGACGCGCTCTGGCAGTTGCTGCTGGGCATGCTGGACAAGGCGACGCTTACCCTGGGCGACAACCGCCGCGTCGACCTTTCCCAGACGGTCATTTTCCTGACCTCGAACCTCGGCGGCGGTGAGATTACCGAAATGATACAGGGCGGCATGGGCTTCATTCAGCCGGCGGACAAGCCGGCGGCCGGTTTCGATCAAAAAGTGGAGCGCACCGCGGTCGAGGCGGCGCGCCGTAAGTTTTCGCCCGAGTTTATGAACCGGCTCGACAAAGTGGTGGTTTTTCATCCCCTGCGCCGCAAACAGTTGGAGCAAGTTCTCGATATTGAACTGGCCCAAGTGCAGGAGCGCGTTCTGGAAACGGCCAAAGGGCAGTTTCTCTTCCGCGTGACCGAGCCGGGCCGCGATTTTCTTCTGCAAGAAGGCACGGATCAGCGGTATGGGGCGCGCCACTTGAAAAGAGCCATCGAGCGCCATGTGGTCTATCCCATGGCTAACTTGCTCGCCACCGAGCAAGTGCATCTCGGAGACCTCATTTGCATCGACTGGAACAAGGAGCAGGAGCGCTTGACCTTTGTTCGCGAAGGCGAAAACCTCGCCCTGCCGGCGCGCAAACCGGAACCGGCTCCGGCAGCCAAAGTCGTTAGTGCCCGAAATGGCAAGTCTGCCGATGCTCCGAACGCTGCGCCTTCTCCCGAGCCTTCGCCGCGCCTAGCTCGGTAATCAAGTTCCTTCCAGCAAGCCCTCACCCCCCAGCCCGGGTGCCAGCCACCCGGGCTTTTTCTCTTTGTGTCCCCCAAATGCTAAAGTAACTCTGGAGCGAGAATCCCGATCGTAGGAGTCATAGCGGAGGTTACAGTGAGTGCGTGCGGTGGCCTAGGGAATTTGTGCCTAAGGGGCGAGAGCCAGGCGCGCCGGCGACTTGGTGCGCGCGCCGGCCTCCCGTCTATTGGCCCTTTGTGCCTGTTCGTTCTACTCGCGCCGACGGCCTCCGCGCAGCGCACCGTGCTTAGGCCGGGATGGAACATGTTCACGCCGCAGCAGGACATCGAGCTGGGCAAGCAAGCTGCCGCGGATGCAGAAAAACAATTGCCTCTTTGCCATGCGCCCAGAGTCGATGCCTATCTGACGCAACTGGGAATGCGGCTGGTCGAAAAGCTCCCTACTGGCGGCGTGCAATACCCCTTCGAATTTCATTGTGTGAATGACAAGGCCATCAATGCCTTTGCCTTGCCCGGCGGATACGTTTTTATCAATCGCGGAGCGATCGAGGTGGCCGACAATGAAGCGCAGCTTGCCGCTGTGATGGCGCACGAGCTTTCGCACGTGGCGTTGCGGCACGGGACGAATCAAGCGACGAAAGCTCAGGCGGCGGAAGGTGTTCTTGGGATTGCCAGCGGCATTCTCGGCGGCTCGACCGGCGGGGCACTATTGAGCGAGTTGGGCGCGTTTGCCGCTGGAGGCGTGCTGCTGCGTTACTCGCGAGGCGCCGAATCGCAAGCGGATGTGATGGGCACGCAGGTGCTCTATGACAGCGGCTACGACCCGCGCGCCATGGGGCAGTTTTTCGAGAAGCTCGAAGCCGAGAGCAAGGGGAAGAATCCGCCTGAGTTTCTTTCCGACCATCCGAATCCCGAGCACCGAGTCGAACGTGTGGAAGAGGAAATCGACAAACTGCGCGGCGTCCCGCCGAATGCCAAGCGGGATTCCGCGGAATTTGAAGCGATCAAGCGCGAAGTGCTGGCTCTGGCGGTGGTGAAGAGGCTGGCGCCGGCGGCTGCGGGGGCGGCAAAAGCTCCTGCGCCTCCTTCGGGAAATTTCGCTGCTTATAAGGCCAATGCGTACGCGCTGAAATATCCGGACAACTGGAAGAAGTATGCCGACAATAACGGCAACAACGCTTCGTTCGCGCCGGAAGGCGGCGTGGTGGACGACAGCACTGGTCATGCTGCGCTCGCCTACGGGCTCATCGTAACCGTGTCCCAGGCCACCGGCGACCCCAACGATTGGGACGCCCTGAACAACGCCACCGAGCAGGCCATTCACGACCTGCAAAAGTCGAACCCGAACATGAAGATTACGCGCCAGCCGGAGCACGTCCGCTTGAATGGCCAGCCCGGCCTCGCGACGTATCTCAGCAACGATTCTCCGCTAGGCGGCCAGGAAACAGATTGGATGATTACTACATTGCGCCCGGAAGGGCTGGTCTCGTTCGTCTGTGTGGCTCCACAATCCGCCTATGAAAAATACGACAAGACCTTTAAGGGCATCCTCGACAGCGTGCGGTTCACGAAATAGGCAAGAATCAGCAAAGCGAGCCGAACCGAATTTCCGTATGGAAAGCAAAGGGCGTCCCGAGCTTCGGAACGCCCTTTTTGGTCTATTCCGTTGGGATCGAAGCTACTCGAAGAAAAGGAACGGCAGAACTGGCGTGCCTTCCTGCCTAACGGCATCGAGGGCGTCCGGATCCAGGCCCAGGATTTTCAGGATCGTGGGAGCCACCTGAGCGGTTTCCACAAAGCTGTGGATGGTGCGGGCCTCAATACGAGGATTGGATACCAACAGCATCACGTTGGTATCATCCCATGCGTAGCCGCCATGTTCGGATTGCTTCTTTAGGTTTCCGGTATAGACCACGCCGATGTTTGGAATGACTACGATGTCGGGAGTACGCGGGTCGCCCCCTTCCCGAAGCTTGCAGCAGGGGCCGGGGTGCTCAGGCACGCCGGGTGGGTTAAAGAGCGTGTTCAGTGAGGCGCCATGGTAGATCTGGCCCGGTCCAATCGCTGTCGCGGCATTCTCCAGAGCCGTTACTGCGTCCCCGGTGCGGTTTGAATCTGCCAGCCAGATCTGGGAAATGTCGTCCTCGGCCAGTCCGAGGCCATTATTGGGGTCATTGTAAACTGCCGGGAGAAGATTTCCGACGATCCCAGACGGCGGCGTGCCGTTGTTGCCGGAATTCCCCGGAATGGGGAAGAAGCGGTTCGGGTCGATCGGCGACTGGCCGTGTTTCGCGGTAACAATGACGGTGGTCGAATCCAGAAGACCCTCGTGCTTGAGGGCAGCGACCATCTGCCCGATCGCCGCATCCACGAACTGGATTTCGGCCAGCATTTTGGGTCTGGGGCTACCCTGGGCATCCTCATAACCGCCAGTGTTTGCGTCGGTTCTGATAGCGGATTTGGGTTCAATCAGCTTCTGTCCAACGCTGACGGCCTGGAAGTTCATCCCAAAGATCGTTGGGACCGGAGCATTGCTTGTACCGAGGTGGGTCCTGCCGTGGATTTGGTTGAGTACGCCATTGACCTTCAGCTGGTCGTAGCATTTGATGGCATCGAAATCGGTGGTCCAGTCATCGCCATTGGGAACAAGCGCTCCGCAATCAAAACTCGCTTCCGGGCTGGGGGCTGCGGTCTTAATTCCGGGCAGCACAATCTGAAGAGAGTTGACCTCAGGGGAATAGTAATCATCCACGTTGCTGGGTTGATCGGTTCCCGTGGGGCCGGAAACTGAGGCGTAGGCAGCGTGCTTGTCGGACCAGGCTGTGTAGCCGCCCGCGGCGTGGATCACGCCAAAAATGGTGTTCGTGCGAACGAAGTTCCAGGAGTAAACGGGTTTGCAGTTGTTAAACGGATCGCGCACCAGCCTGTCGGGATTGATTGACTGAACGCCACCGTCGATAGTGGAGTACCCGGGAAAGCCACCATTGAGCTTCGACTGGTCGAATTCGTTGCCTTCCTCATATTCGGTCTGGGTTCCGTTAATGACGTTCAAATTGCAGGTTCCGCCCGGTAGCCCGTTGCCCGTAGCAATCTTCGGCGGTGCCAGAACAGGATCGTAAGCCACGTCGTAGAACGCGCCTACCGTTCGAGGACTCCCGCCGCTGACGATCGCCATCAGGCCGGGAAACGAGTCGGACGGCCTCGATGTGGTCGTGCGTGTGTAGTGCACTCCGGTCCTGCCGAGAGCGGCCAGATTGGGACAAGTCTTCGATGCCACGCAGTTTTCATAATCAACCGCATGCATGCCATCGATGCTGATGAGCAGCACGTGCTGGATAGGGCTTGCTTGGCCGAGGTTGTTGGCGTGGACTGGCGCGGGGACAGTTGTGCCAACGAGCCCCAGAGACAATGCGATTGCAAGAATTCTTTCTTTCAAAGGCGATCTCCTTTTAATTGGGAAGACAAATGAACACAACCGATCCCGCGCAAGACACTAGGGGCGTTGTGTTACAGGAGATAGAACGGAGCGTGTCGGCTCCGTAAATCAGGAGGAGTGGAGACGTCGAGTACTGGTTCTCCCAGTGCCGAGTGAAAAATGCCCGTGAATCCGTTTAAGAACGGGCCGGGATGGGTTCTTCCGCCGCTTTTCCAGCATATTGCGAACGATAAACTTCGGCCGCGCGTTCGAGAGCTTCAGCGATGCTTTCGCAAATATTCTCCGCGCCGACGTGGCGTTCGAATTCTGCCTGCTTCATCAGCTGCGAAGGTTGCTCTCTGGCGCCGCAAAGCAGCAGCGATCGGCCCGATTCGTGGACCGTATCGGCGAGGTCGCGAATCGCGCCGAGCCCGGTGGCGTCAATGGCGGTCATGTTTCGCAGGCGCAGAATGAGGATGGGCGGCAGCTTGTCGAGCGAGTGCAAAATATCCGCAAACTTGTCCGTTGCGCCGAACAGAAAGGGCCCGTGAATGCGGTACACAATCGCGTAGTCCGGGATGTCCTTGCCTTGCAGCACGTGCACGCGGCTGTCTTCCACATAATCCTTCGTGACCGGGCTAACCGTGGTTGTCCGGGAGACTTTGCGGATGAACATGAGCGCCGCGAGCACCATTCCGACTTCGACGGCGAAGGTAAGGTCGGTGACCACGGTCAGCACCATTGTCAGCAGCCAAACGGCAATGTCTGCCGCGCTCAGCTTGAGAATTTCCGGGATTTCCTCCCAATCGCCCATGTTGTACGCGACGATCATCAAAATGGATGCCAGCGCCGCGAGCGGAACGCTTTTTACCAGCGGCGCTGCAAAAAGGATGATCCCGAGCAGCGTAAGCGCATGAATCATTCCGGCGACCGGAGTCTTCGCTCCGGAACGCACGTTGGTAGCCGTGCGCGCGATGGCGCCAGTGGCAGGCAAGCCGCCGAAGAGCGGTGAGAGGATGTTTGCCACGCCCTGCCCAATCAATTCCACGTTCGGATTGTGCTTGTCGTTGCTCATGCGGTCGGAAACCACGGCGGACATAAGCGACTCGATCGCTCCCAGCATTGCTACCGTGAAGGCGGAAGAGAGCAACTGGCGGAAAATATCGTAATGAAATTTCGGAACGGCAATCGTTGGGAGGCCTTTCGGGATGCCACCAAAACGCGTTCCGATGGTTTCCAGGTTCATGTGGAAGAGAATCACCGCGGCGGTCGCGCCGAAAGTGACCAGGATCGCGCCCGGTATTTTCTTGGCGTACTTCAGGCAGAAAATCATCACCGCGATCGAAAAGATGGAAACGGCGGTGGCTGGCATGGAGAACGTGTTCCCCGCCTGGGCAAACGCCTTCATGCGATGAAAGAAGTCGCCCGGGACGTGATCCATCTTCAAGCCGAAGAAGTCGCGGATCTGCGTGCTGGCGATGAGAATCGCGATTCCGTTGGTGAAGCCGACCACCACGGGCCGCGGAAAGTATTTCACCATCGCGCCCATGCCGGTGATGCCAAGGAGCACCAGCAGGACGCCCGCCATCATCGTGCACATGAAAAGGCCGTCAATGCCGTGCTTCGCGATGATGCCCGCGACGACCACCACGAAGGCTCCGGTGGGGCCACCGATCTGCGTTTTTGACCCGCCCAGGGCCGAAATCAAAAAGCCGGTTACAATCGCGCAATAAAGTCCCGCTTGCGGCGGCACACCCGAGGCGATCGCGAAGGCCATCGCCAGCGGCAGCGCCACCAGCCCAACGGTGACTCCGGCAATCAAATCCGAGGCAAATTTGTGCCGGTCGTAATGACGCAGAAGGATTGCGGATTTGGGCAGCCAGTCTTCGATATCGAATTTCATGCTTGCTGCAATCTTCGAGGCAAAGGAGTCATCCAAGTCTAGCAGAAGCGGAGCAGACGCAATCTGTCGGACGCGGTTTGGTGTGCCTGGTCGCAAATAGCCGGAAAAACGAGGCCGGCGAATGCTTTGCG
>Ga0137364_10000363_pt1 | contig 17859 bp, 17 predicted proteins | sample SagtaG_10_FD_104798 | JGI IMG/M metagenome (GOLD analysis project Ga0137364, IMG submission 104798) | Vadose zone soil microbial communities from Sagehorn Ranch, Mendocino, California, USA - Sage1_L_20_16 metaG | ecosystem: Environmental > Terrestrial > Soil > Vadose zone | place: USA... | reverse complement strand
GGACTTCACCCTGACGGTCACTGGCGGCAGCTTCGTGGCGGCTTCCGTCGTGCAGTGGAACGGCACGGCGCGGCCCACGACGTTCATGAATAGCGGCCAACTCCGGGCGGCCATCTCCACCGCTGATATCCCCACGGCCGGCACCGCCCAGGTCGCCGTGGTTACGCCTGCGCCGGGCGGCGGTACCTCCACGGCCATGACGTTCACGATTAGCGTCGCCCCTGGCGGCGGACGCAAGGATGGCCGCGACCGCGATCATCACGGACGAGCCTACGGGCACGACAAGCAGTATCAGCGCGGCTTTCAGGGGCAGGAACACCGCGACAAGAGCCATGATCGTGATCGTCAGGGGCAGGGCGACGAAGATCGCGACAATGACCGCGACTAACGCGTAGCCCTTCCGGAAACGACGCTACGGGCGCCGGGTCACCTGATCCCCGGCGCCCGCGGCATTTTTCGGCTCCGCCTGATCCCCGCGGGACGCGTACGGATAGGGCCCCTCGGGTGATCGTCCCGCCGCGAATCGGTTCAGGCTGAAGGGCTCGATGTCCACCGTCTTGGCGCGCCCGTCCAGGATCAGCTCGGCCAGACACATCCCCACCGCGGGCGCGATCTTGAACCCCGAGCCGCTGAACGCCGTCGCGAGGTAGAGCCCGTCCAGCCCGTCCACACGACCGAGGATCGCGTGGCGGTCGCGGCTGTAGCAGTCGAAGGCGCGGTAGCCGCGTGCGAGCGTCGCCCGCTCCATCGTCGGGATCCGGTGGGTCAGGATCTGGGCGCCGACCGCCGGCGCCTCGGGCGGCAACGACAAGGGCGCGTCGGGGTCGAGGTCCCAGTCCTGGCAGGGCACGCCGACGATCGTGAGGATCCCGCTCTCCGGCCTGAAATAGCTCCCCTGGACGTTGTCGATGAAGATCACGTGCGGCTCGGCGAGCTCCGCGGGTCGCGTCACGACCACCGTGTCGATCCCCTTGACTCGCGCGGGGATCTCGAGGCCCATCGCGCGGCAGAGCCGCGGCGCCCACGCCCCCGCGGCGACGACGACGGCGCCGGCGTCGATCCGGCCCGCGCGGGTCTCCACGCCGACGGCGCGGCTCTCGCGGCGCAGGATCTTCGTCACGGGGGTCCACTGGAGGATCCTCGCTCCGAGCTCCGTCGCGCGGCGCCGGAGCCCCTCGACCGTCTCGGCGGGATTGGCATAGCCGCTCTCGGGCTCGTACGCGGCAGCGCCGATGTCGTCCACGTTCGCGTGGGGCTGGAGGTCCCGGAGCTCCGTCGGCGAGAGCGCGACCGTGTTGATCCCGAGCTTCCGCAGCACGTCGACGTTTTTCCGGAGGTGCTCGGCGTAGGGCGGCGAGACGACGTTGACGAACCCGGTGTGCGTGAATACCGGCGGGCCGCCGCCCATGAGCTCGATCCAGTGGCGGAAGATCGGGAAGCTCGCGAACGCCAGGCGTGCGTCCGTCTCGTTGGTGTAGTGCATCCGCACGAGGGCGCTCGAGCGCCCGGAGGCGCCGCTCGCGAGCGCGCCCTTCTCACAGAGGACGACGCGCTTGACCCCCCGGGACGCGAGCGCCCAGGCGATGCTCGCCCCGTTGACCCCGCCCCCGACCACCACGACGTCGGCCGTGTCAGCCATCGTCCCTCTCCCCCAGGCGCGCCGTCTTCATGCGCGCGAGCGCACGTGGCGCGGGTCCAGCGCGTCGCGGAGCCCGTCGCCGAGGAAATTGAAGCTCGTCACGGCCACGGTGATCATCACACCCGGACAAATCGCGACCCACGGCGCCGTGGCGAAGTAGCTCTGCGCGTTGTTGAGCATGTTGCCCCAGCTCGCGAGCGGCGGCTGGATGCCGTAGCCGAGGTAGCTGACGTAGGACTCGAGCAGGATCGCCCGCGCGACGGCGAGGGTCGCGGCCACGGCGATGATCCCGACCGTGTTGGGGAGGAGATGGCGTGCGAGGATCCGCGACGCGGGAGCGCCGAGCGCGCGGGCCCCGAGCACGAACTCGCGCTCGCGGAGCGTCAGGATCTGGCTCCGAACCATGCGCGTGACGTCCATCCACGACGTCACACCGATCATCACCGTCATGGACGCGAGCGAGGGGCGCACGAAGGCCGCGAGCGCCAGGAGCATGAAGATCGGCGGGAACGAGAGCATCGCGTCGGTGAGCCGGAGCAGCAGCACGTCGACGAGCCCGCCCCAGTATCCCGCGACCGCGCCGACCGCGGCGCCGACCAGGACCGTGACCGCCATCGCCGCGAGGCCCACGCTGAGCGAGACGCGCCCCGCGTGCAGGAGCCGGCTCAGCACGTCGCGCCCGAGCTCGTCGGCGCCGAGGAGGTGGCCCCGCGTCAGCGGCCGCGCGAATTTGTGGCCGATGTCGATGTAGATCGGGTCGCGCGGGCTCAGCCGATCGGCGAAGACCGCCCCGAGCCCGAGCGCCGCGATCAGCACGACGCTCACGGCGGCGGGCCGGTGGCGGACGAAGCGCGCCAGGACGACGCCCGAGAGCGTCTGCCGCGCGCCGGGCGTGGCGAGCGCGCCGACGGTCGCCGCGTGGGCGCTCACGCGTGCCGCACGCGCGGATCGATCGCCGCGTAGACGAGGTCGGCCGCCAGGTTGCCGACGACGACGAGCGTCGCCGTGAGCATCAGGATGCCCATGAGGACCGGGTAGTCGCGGTAGCCGATCGAGTCCACGAAGAGACGGCCCATCCCCGGCCACGTAAAGACCGTCTCCGTCACGAGCGCCCCCGAGAAGACGAGCGGGAGCTGGAGCCCCGCCAGCGTCACGAGCGGGATCAGCGCGTTCTTGAGCGCGTGCTTCAGGATGATCGCGCCGCGCGACACGCCCTTGGCGCGCGCGGTCCGGATGTAGTCTTCCCCGATCACCTCCAGCATGGACGCGCGTGTGTAGCGGCTCCATGTCGCCACCATCACGACGCCGAGCGTGGCGGCCGGCAGCAGGAGGTGACGCAGACGGTCGGCGAGCGCGAAGGGCGCCCCGATCGTGCCGATGTTCCCCGGCGGGAGCACGTGCAGGAGCTCGGCGAAGACGTAGATCCCCATGAGCCCGAGCCAGAAGGTCGGAATCGAGAGGGCCACCATCGCCCCGAGCGTCATCGCGTGGTCGAAGAGCGAGTACTGGCGGACCGCGCTCACGACTCCCGTGGCGAGGCCGAGGAGGACCGCCACGGTGAAGGCGCTCAGCATGAGCACGAGGGTCGCGGGGATCCGGTCGACGATCACCTCGAGGACGACACGCCCGTCGCGGTAGGAGCGCCCCCAGTTCGCGGTCACGAGGCCCCGCGCCCATTTCGCGTACTGGACGTGGAGCGGCCGATCGAGACCGAGCTGCCGCGTCAGCCGCTCCATGTCCTCGGCGCTCATCGTCGGGCTCATCGCGTAGATCGCGACGGGCCCCCCGGGTGCCTGGTGCAGCACGGCGAACCCGCCGAGCGAGACCAGCACGAGCACGACGAGTGCCTGGACGACCCGCCGCGCGAGATAGGCGTGCATCGCCGGCCCGCGCTAAGCCTTCCACCCCCACTCGTGCATGTTCCAGGTGTTGTGGAGCACGTTGCTGTTCGGCTTGTAGTGGAGGAGCCCCTGCCGCACGCCCTCGATCCGCACGTAGCTGAAGATCGGGAGATAGGCGAGATCGGTGCGAAGGACCTCCTGGAGCTTCACGTAGAGCGCGCGGCGCTTGGCGCGGTCGACCTCGCGCACGCCGTCCTCCAGGAGGTGGTCCACCTCCGGGTTCTTGTACTGCGCGACGTTGCGCCCCGAGCCCGTCTCGGCCGCGATGTACTTCGAGTGGATGCGGTTCAGGCAGTCGGGGTCGTCACCGACCGAGGCCTGAATGCCGACCATGAGCGAGTCGAACTTGGACTTCACGTAGAACTCGCCCCAGATGACGGCGGCCGGCATGTTGCTGATCTGCATGTCCACGCCGACCGCGCGCCAGTTCTGCTGGAGCAGCGCCTGCGCCTGCTCGCGGAGCTTGTTGCCCGAGGTCGTGGAGTTGGTGAAGCTCAGGCGCTCGCCGCCTTTGGCGCGGATGCCGTCGGGGCCGGGCTTCCACCCCGCCTCGTCGAGGATCTGCTTGGCCTTCTCGAGGTTGTGCTCGTGCCGCGGTAGATCCGCGTTGTACGCCCAGGACGTCGAGGGCAGATAGCCCTCGACCGGCTTCGGCACGCCATAGTAGACCTGCTCGATGATGGCGCGCTTGTCCATCGCGTGATAGAGCGCCTGCCGCACCGGCCGCTCCTTGAACCAGGGCTTGCCGTAGTTGAAGTAGATGTACTCGACCGAGGGCGAGTGGTGGAGGTGGAGCGTGACGCCGGGCAGCGCCTTCGCCTCCGCGTAGAACTCGGCCGAGATCCCCTGGAGCCCCGTCACGTCGATTGCGCCCGTCTTGAACTGCGTGTAGAGGACCGTGAGGTCGGGGATGTACTTGAAGATGATGCGCTCGAGGTGCGGCGGTCCGCCGTGGTAGGCCGGGTTCGCGACGAGCACGAGGTGGTCGCCCGCGACGCGGCTCCCGAACTTGAAGGGCCCGGTGCCGATCGGGCTCCGCGTGTTGAACTCGGCGGTGTTCGGATCGGGGACGCTCTCGAGGATGTGCGCGGGGACGATCCAGGCGTCACCCCACGCCGTGAGAAACGGTGCGAAGGGCTCCCTGAGCCGCACGCGCACCGTGGACTCGTCCGGCGTCTCCATGGACGCGATCGCGTCGAAGCCCACCTTCGTGAAGGCGCCGAACTTCGGGTTCGTCACGAGCTCCCACGTGAACTTCACGTCGCGCGCGCTGAAGGGCGTGCCGTCGTGCCACGCGACGCCTTTCTTCAAGCGAAAGGTGTACTCGCGCCCGTTCTTCGCGATCCCGCCGTTCTTGACCGACGGGACCTCGACCGCGAGGTTCGGGATGAACTGGGCGCGCTCGTCCGTGCGCCAGAGGCTGTCAAAGATGCCGAAGTGGACGCCACGGTCCACCTCGATGTGGGGCCGGAGCGGGTTGAACACGGTCGGCTCCTGCGAGAGCCCGACCACCACCTGCCCGCCCTGTTTGGGCGCCTCGGCTGCGCGGGCCACGTCCGGGCCGACCCGCGGTGGGAGGGCCGCGGCGGCCCCGGCCCCGGCGAGCATGCCCAGCAGTTCGCGACGCGAAAGTCGTGTCATGACGACGTCCCCCCGGGACTCGGGTCCACTGGCGACGACGGGCTTCGGCGAAGTGACGCGATTCTCGGGCCTGAGCCCGGGGAAGTCCAGCGCGTTGTTCGCGACAGGCTACCAGCGGCCGGGGATACGCGCGCCGCACGACGGGCACGCGCCGCGTGCCGGCGTCAGGACGTCGCGCAGGATGGTGTAGCCCACGCGCTCGATGAGGAGCGCGCGGCACGACGGGCAATAGGTGTTCTCGAAGGCCCCGACGCGCCCCGGCAGGTTCCCCGCGTAGACATAGCGGAGCCCCTCACCCATCCCGAGCTCCGCGGCGCGGAGCAGCGTCTTCGCCCCGGTCCGCTCGCGGTCGGTCATCTTGTAGTCGGGGTGGAACGCCGTCACGTGCCACGGGATGTCCGGCGAGACCGAGGCGAGGAATCGCGCGATGTCGCGCAGCTCGGCGTCCGTGTCGTTGAAGCCCGGGACGACCAGCGTGACGACCTCGAGCCAGAACCCCATGCGGTGCAACCGCTGGATCGTCTCGAGCACCGTGGCGAGCACGCCGCCGAGCTTCCGGTAGTGCGTGTCGTCGAAGCCCTTGAGATCGACCTTGTAGAGATCGATCCACGGGCGCAGGTAGTCGAGCACCTCGGGCGTCGCGTTGCCGTTCGACACGTAGGAGCAGACGAGGCCCCGCGCCCTGCCCTCACGGAACACGTCCACCGCCCACTCGCTCGTGATCAGGGGCTCGTTGTAGGTCGACGTGAGAATGCGCGCGCGATGGCGTACCGCGAGGTCCGCGATCTCAGTGGGGGTCACCTCCTGGGGTGGCACGCCCATCGCCGGATCGCGGAGCGCCTGCGAGGTCAAAGCGTTGTGACAGAAGGAACAGTGATAATCGCATCCGAGCATCCCGAAGGAGAGGGCGCGCGCGCCCGGGTACGCGTGGAAGAACGGCTTCTTCTCGACGGGGTCGAGCTGGAGGCCGGCGACGTAGCCCGCGGGAACCATGAGGCGCCCGTCCTCGTTCCAGCGCACCTTGCAGACGCCGCGCTGGCCGGGCGGGATCAGGCAGCGGTGGCCGCACGCGTAGCAGCGCACGCGGGCCTCGGGGAGCCGCTCGTACAGCTCGCCCTCGCGCGCCAGGCGCCTGAGCACGTCGGCCAGCGCCGTCACGGCGCCCTCATCGTACCCGCGCTCGCGGAGCCCGTCACGCCGTCGCGCGCGTCACCACACCCGCCGCGTACCCGACGACGCGGTCCAGGTCGCCCGTGACGTCGCCCGACGTCGCGTAGTCGAGTACCCGCACCCGGTCGGCGCCGAGCTCGCGAGCCGCCCAGAGCACGGCCACGAGCGCGCCGATCCCGCACGCCTCACCCGCCCCCTCCTGCTCGGCGCGCAGCACGGCGTCGGGGTCGAACGCCTCCATGCGCCGGAGCAGCTCGCGGTCGAGCCGGTTCGCCGCCGCCTGGGGATGGTAGTGCGAGAGGTCGGTGCTCGCGACGAGGAGCGCCGCGCGGTCACGCAGCGCGACGGCGAGCGCCAGCCCGAGTGCGCGCGCGACCTCGCGACGCTGGTCGCGCACCATCACGGGCAAGAGCCGCCACTCCTCCGGGAGCACCCGCTGCAGAAACGGCAGCTCGATCTCGATCGAGTGCTCCGGGTCGTTTCTCACCGGGGTGAGCCCGCCGGGGAGCTCCCGGCGCACGGCGTCGTCGAGGACGCGACACGCCTCGCGGGCGATCGCCACCGGACCGAGCGGCGTCTGGTAGGCGCCGTGGCCCGAGGTCAGCACCGCGCCTTCCAGCGGATAGTGCATGGGCCCGACGACGGCGACGACCTCCGGCCGGAGCCCGCGCGCGACGGCAAAGGCGTGGCCCGCCACGGCGCCGGAGTATCGGTGGCCAGCGTGAGGCGCCACCAGCGCGACAATCGCGCCGTCAGCCTTGACAGCGCCGGCGCCAGCCAGATGGACGTCGACCTCGGCGCCGAGCGTCCGCGCGTCGCCCGGGTACCAGTGGCCGGCGATCGGCGAGGGCCGCACGTCCACAGGGCTCACCTCCCCGAGCATAGTCGCTCAACTCGGTGGTCGAGCGCTCCTGTGAGTTCGGCGAGACCTTCAACGCGATGGAACGAGTGGCTGGGTCCTACAGAGAGACGGCCTCGGCTGGGTGAGCCGAGACAACGGCGTGGGAGAGCGGAAGGTCAGAGTGCTATGGCATTCCGACGCGCGAGCTTATCGAGCCCGAACCGGTGCCGCGGCCGCCGGACCGGCCGGCGCCGACGCCGAGGGCACCACCACCGGGCGCTTGGCGCACCCCATCAGAGCACCGAGGAACGCGATAAGCCCGATCACGATGATGAGCCGTCTCAGTCCCGAATCCATGAGTCTCCCCTCTCGCTTACGACCGTTTCGCGGTACGATGCACGATCTCGCACCAGGCGCGATTCGTCACGGCTTCCGCCTCGCCCGTTGAAGTCAGGATGTCCTTGCTGACCTTCGCCCTCTCGTCATCGAAGCCTCCGTACCGGGGTTGGTGGGCATCGCACCAGCGCACGGTCAGAATCTCCGAGACCGGATCACGGTCCGGAGAGCAGCCGGGGCAATAAAAGGCGGCGAGATTGGGCGTGTCCGCCAGCTCGGTCATGCTGCGCTTGGGAAGCACACCTGGTGCCAGTACCGCAAAGTAGTGTTGAGTCCAGGACTTAGCGGTCACACCCCCGCCGTGACTGGCTCATAAAGTGACAGCCCGACCCGAAATGGATACTCGGAATGTCACCACGGCCAGGCTGCCGTATCGTTCTTTGGGCATTGTCACTGTCGGCGGCGCGAGCAGACTCGTTCACGGAGGCGACAAATGCTACTGCGTCGGGGGTGGGTGACGCTCGCCGCGCTCGCACTGACCTGGTGCGCCCCCGCCGCCGGGGAGGAGTGGTCGCGGGCCTACATCAGGCACCTGCCGGATTCCGCGTTCGCCGGGGTCGAGACCATGCCCGACGGCCGCAAGGTACGCCACCTCCCCCACCACGACGAGTCGGGCGCGCTCGATCTCGCGCATCTGAGAGCCGCGCGGTCACGCTTGGGTCAGGTGCGATGGGCTGACCCCGTCAACGCGGAGATCGCGCGGCTCCATCTCGAGGAGCACTGGCGCGAGGCGGGCCGATGACCCCGGGCCGCGCTGGACGCCGACCGACCTGTGAGGAGCCGAAGTGACGCGAAGCACCTCCGACCCGACCGATCGCAGAGCGATAATTTCCGCTCAACGTCCCCTACGACCCGCGCTTTCTCACCGCCGACTTCGTGGCTCGCGAGGTGACTTAGCCAGCCGAGAGTTCCGGCGGCGTATACTCAACCGCGCACCACGACCACGCTCCGGGAGGAAGCGCGCATCACGGCAATGCTCGGACGGCGCAGAGGAGGCGGAATGGCGGCGACAGCATCAGAGCCCACCGGGGACTTCACTCGCCGGGACTTCATGAAAGCGTGCGCGGCCGCCTCCGCCGTCAGCGTCGTGGGCCGCGTGCGCCGGGCGACGGCCGAGGCTCCGAAGAAGGGCGGCACGCTCCGCGTCGGCTTCTACATCGAGGCGGCCACGATGGACCCGCACCTCTCGGGCAGCAAGGTGGACCGCCAGATCTATCACAACATCTTCGAGCCGCTCGTGACGCTCGACGTAAAGCTCGGGATCAAGCCTGGCCTGGCCGAGTCGTGGCAGCAGCCCGACTCGAAGACGCTCGTGTTCAAGCTCCGCCGAGGTGTCAAATTCCACGACGGCACGGACTTCAACGCGGAGGCCGCGAGGTTCAATTTCGACCGTATGAAGACGGAGCCGAAGTCGGTCCGCAAGGGCGAGGTCGCCAGCATCGACTCGGTGGACGTGCTCGACTCCTATGCGATCAAGCTCAATCTCAAGCGGCCGGACGCCGCCCTGCTGGCCACCCTCACCGATCGCGCGGGCATGATGATCTCACCCAAGGTCGTCCAGGAGCGCGGCGCCGAGCTCGGGCGCAATGCCCGGGGCGCTGGCACCGGGCCCTTCGAGTTCGTCGAGTGGATCAAGGACGACCACCTCCTGATCAAGCGCAACGAGAGCTACTGGAACAAGGAGGGCGGGCCCTACCTCGATCGCATCCGCTACCGCCCGATCCCCGACGACACGGTGAAGCTCCAGAGCCTCCAGGCGGGCGAGATCGACGTGATCGACTACGTCCAGCCGCGCGACGTCGCCGCGGTGAAAGCGGATAGGAATGTCGCCGTGGTAGACGTGCCGTCGCTCGCCGACTTCGCCTATCAGCTCAACCACACGCGGCCGCCGTTCAACAACAAGGCGCTGCGTCAGGCGCTTGCGCACAGCCTCGACCTCGAGCAGATCGTCAAGGGCGTGTGGCTTAACGTCGGTCGGCCGGCGAACGGCCCCATCCCGCCTACGAGCTGGGCCTACGACAAGTCCATCGCGCCGATCAAGCGTGACCTGGCGAAGGCCCGGGCCAAGCTGGCCGAGGGCGGCCAATCGGGCGGCTTCACGTTCACGATGACGACCAACAACCTTCCAATCAATATCCAGGAGGCCGAGGTGATTCAGGCCCAGGTCCGCGAGGCCTCCATCACCATGAAGATCAAGCTGGTGGACGCCGCCACGCTCCTCTCCGACGGCAACAGCCGCAATTTCGACATGATCAGCTATCAGTGGAGCGGCCGGCCGGACCCGGACGGCAACACCTACCAATTCTTTAGAACTACGCCGGGCACGTCGCTCAATTGGTCCGGCATCTCGAACCCGCAGATCGACTCGCTGCTCGACCGGACGCGCGAGGTGTCGAGCCAGGCCGAGCGGAAGAAACTCTACGGCGAGCTGACGAGGCTCCTGCAGGACGAGCTGCCGATGGTGTTCATTGTCCACCCGGTCGAACCCAAGGCGTTCAGCCCCCGCGTGCAGGGCTACGAGCCGATCCCGGACGGAATGATGCGCTTCAAGGACGTGTGGCTCCGGTGAGGCCGGGCTAACCGCCGGCGGCGCGCCGCATGGGTCGCCTCGTCCTGCACCGCCTCGCCGCGACCGTTCCGGTCCTTCTCCTCGTCACGGCCGGCGTCTTCGCGCTCCTCCATCTGACGCCCGGCGATCCCATCGACGCCATGATGGCGGAGTCCGTGGACGCCGAGGCGAAGGCAAGTCTCCGTAAGGAGCTCGGCCTCGACCGGCCGATCCACGAGCAGTACGCGGCCTGGATGCGCCGGCTGCTCCGCGGCGACCTCGGGCGCTCGATCCGCAACGGCGAGCCCGTCATCGAGAACGTGAGCCGCCGAATCCGGCCGAGCCTCGAGCTGGCCCTGCTCGCGATGGCCGTTTCGCTGCTGATCGCCTTCCCGGTGGGGATCGTCTCCGCGGCCCGCCGCAACACGGCCGTCGACCGCGCCGGGACGTCGTTCGCGCTCTTCGGGATCTGCATGCCGAACTTTCTCCTGGCGCTCCTGCTCATCTTTTTGTTTGGCGTGACGCTGCGCTGGCTGCCGATCTCCGGCTACACGGACCCCGTCGAGGAGCCGCTGAACGGGTTGCGGTCGCTCCTGCTCCCCGCCGTCACGCTGGGCCTCGCGCTGGCGGCCGTCATCACGCGGACGCTGCGCTCGAGCATGCTCGAGGCGCTGGGCGAGGACTACGTGCGCACCGCCCGGGCCAAGGGACTGTCGGAGTGGCGAGTCATCCGCGGCCACGTCTTGAAGAACGCCCTGATCCCCGTCGTCACCGTGCTCGGGCTGCAGCTCGGGACGCTGATCGGCGGCGCCGTCATCACCGAATACGTCTTCGCCCTGCCCGGCGTCGGCCGCCTCGTGGTCGAGGCCGTCTTCGCGCGCGACTACCCGTTGGTGCAAGGCGTGATTCTCCTGATCGCCCTCGGCTTCATCCTGAGCAATCTCCTCGTCGATCTTCTGTATGGCTGGATCGATCCCCGGATCCGATATCGCTGAGCGCACGACGGCGATCGCGCGCCCGGCGGCTCCACCACCCGCGCGGGAGCGGCGGTGGGTGGTGCTGCACCGCGCCGCGCGCGCGCGGCTGGCGCCGTTCGGCGCCGCGGTCTTGGTGGCGGCCGTGCTGGTGGCGCTCGGCGCGCCGCTCCTGGCGCCCTACGACCCGCTCGAGCAGAACCTCGGCCTGGCGCTCGCGCGGCCGGGGCGCGCGCACCTGCTCGGCACCGATAATATCGGGCGCGACGTGATGTCGCGCGTCATCTGGGGCACGCGCGTCTCGCTCGTGGCGGGCTTCGCGTCGGTCGCGGTCGCGGCCGTGACAGGGAGCCTGCTCGGCGTACTGGCGGGCTACGCGGGCGGACGCGCCGACGGGCTCGTGATGCGGGCGATGGACGCCGTCCTCTCGTTTCCCCCGCTCGTCCTGGCGCTGGCCCTCGGCGCCGTGCTCGGCGCGGGCCTCGGCGGCGTGCTCATCGCGCTCGGCGTCGTCTACACTCCGACCTTCGCCCGCCTCATGCGCGGCCAGGTGCTCGCCATCACGGCGCGCGAGTACGTGGACGCCGCCCGTGCCCTCGGCGCGCCCGGCTGGCGCATCGCCTGGCACCACGTGCTGCCGAACGCCGCCCCGCCGATCGTCGTCCAGGCCTCGCTGAGCGTCGCCTTTGCCATCCTCGCCGAGGCGTCCCTGTCCTTCCTGGGGCTCGGCATCCAGCCGCCGGGCGCCTCCTGGGGCAGCATGATCAACGCGGGCCGCGGCTACCTGCAGCAAGCGCCCTGGATCGTCTTCGGGCCGGGCGCCGCCCTGTTCGTCACCGTGGTGGGACTGAACTTCGTCGGCGACGCCATCCGCGACGCGCTCGACCCGCGGTTGTGAGGGTGATGCCCAAGACTCATCGACACGTTGATGTTGACGCCTGTGCCAGGGCCCGCTAGGTTCGGCCCATGACGGCACCGCCACTCACTCTGCGGCGGTGGAAACGCGTCGAGTACGAGCGACTGGTGGATCTCGGTGCGTTTCAACACGATCCAGTCGAACTCATCGGCGGTCACCTTGTCGTCGCCGAGCCTCAAGGCAGCCGCCATGCGACTGCCGTCGGCACTGCCGATGATGCGCTCAGAGCCATTCTCCCGCCCGGTTGGATCGTGAGGGCTCAGATGCCGGTGGCGCTCGACGACGAGTCGGTGCCGGAGCCCGACCTCGCCGTCGTGGCTGGAGTCCGCGCGGATTACCGCGCCTCCCACCCCGCGCGTCCGGCACTCGTCCTGGAGGTCGCGGACTCGAGTCTCGACCTCGATCGCGAGCATAAGGGCAGTCTCTATGCGCGGGCCGGAGTTCGGGACTACTGGATCCTTAATCTCATCGATGGTGTCCTGGAGGTGTATCGCGATCCGGGTCCGGACCCGTCGGCGGCCTACCGCTGGCGGTACCGATCGATGGAGACGCTGGCGCCGACGTCCCTGGTCGCGCTGCTGGCGCTGCCGTCGGCGCGCATCGCGGTGGCCGACCTCCTGCGGTAGCGGCTTGTCTTCGCGTCCTCTTCATTGACGGCGACCGGCGTCCCGGCTATCCTTCCCGCGTTCCAGCCGACCAACCACTGGGAGAGCCTGATGAAGACGCGTCTTCTGGGCGTGATCGCGCTGAGCGTGACTGGTGTGATTGCCGTTGTGTTGTCCCTCGCGGCCGCCCAGGCGCCTTCCCCCAAGGTCGCCGGCGCGCCGAAGGAGCTCCGGGTCGGCATCGTGACGCTGCTCTCAGGGCCCGCCTCCAGCACCTTCGGCATTCCAGCCAAGAAGGCCGCCGACGCCTGGGTGGAGAAGATCAACGACGAGGGCGGTGTCGGCGGGGCGAAGCTCGTGCCGGTCCTCACCGACGAGGCCGGCCCCGGCGACAAGGTCGTCGCCGAGTTCCGGCGGCTCGCGGCGGACGAGAAGGTGGACCTGGTCGTCGGCTATATCTCGAGCGCCAACTGCGTGGCCGTGCCGCCGGTGGCCGAGGAGCTCCGGATCCTCACCGTCCTCTTCGACTGCGGGACCACGCGGGTCTTCGAGGAGGCCAAGTACAAGTACGTGTTCCGCACCGCCGCCCATACGGGCATCGACGGGATCGGCGCCGCCCGCTATCTCCTGACCGCCAAGCCCGACGTGAAGACGGTGGCCGGCCTCAACCAGGACTACGCGTGGGGGCGGGACTCGTGGGAGATCTTCATCCGCGCCCTCCGCAAGCTGAAGCCCGACGTCCAGGTGGTCGAGACCCTCTGGCCGAAGCTCTTCCAGGGCGATCTGTCGGCCGAGATCTCGAAGCTTCTCACCGCCAAGCCCGACGTGGTATTCCACAGCCTCTGGGGGACGGACCTCGCCTCGGTGAACAGCCAGGGCCGGGTCCGCGGGCTCTTCCGCCAGAGCCTCGTCATCCACAACAACTCGGCGTTCCTCTTCAAGGAGTTTCGGGACCTGCCCGAAGGCTTCGTGATCGGGTTCCGCGGGACGCACTGGCCCGAGATACCCGACCCGGCCAAGAATCGGCTCCAGAGGGAGTTCATCGAGCGCTGCACGAAGAAGTTCGGCGAGCCGTGCGGGTCGCCCCACGGGAGCTATCACATGGTGCAGGCGCTCCAGGGCGTGAAAGCGGCCTACGAGAAGGCGATCAAAGCGGCCGGCCGGTGGCCGAGCGTGGACGACGTCGTGCGAGCCTTCGAGTATCTCGAGTTCGATTCGCCGAGCGGGCGCATCGCGATGGCGGTCGGCGGTGGTCACCAGGCCATCGAGGACTCCCTCTACGGGACGGTGAAGCTGGACGCGCAGCGGAAGCAGAACGTGCTCACCAGCGTGCGGGTGTTCCCGGCCAAGTGCGTCAACCCTCCCGACGGGGTGAAGACCCTGGACTGGATCGACCAGGGTTTCAGCGGCGCCCAGTGCCCGTGAGGTCGGCGGGCAGCGAACGTCTGGCCTGAACCTCCTCATCGTCATCGCGCTCGACGGGATCAGCTACGCGTCGTGGCTGTTCCTCGTGTCGGCCGGCCTCACGTTCACGTACGGCGTCGTCCGCATCCTGAACCTCGCCCACGGGAACCTCTACGCCCTCGGGGCGTACATGGGCGCCTGGCTCGTCCTCGGCTGGGGATCGAGTGCCTGGCCCGTGCTGAGCTACCTCTTGCTCTTCTTGGCCGCCGTGGTCATCGGCGTGACGGCCGGGCCCGTCATCGAGCGGCTCTTCCTCCGGCGGGTCTACGGCAAGGCGGAGGAGATCCAGATCCTCCTCACCTTCTCCATCCTTCTGATCCTCGAGGACGTCATCAAGCTCGCGTGGGGCGTGAGCCCGCTCTTTGCCGACAAGCCGTACACGTACATGGGAGTCGTGAGGCTGGGGGGCGTCGACTACGCGGGCTACCCGTTCCTGCTCACCGGCATCGCCGTCGTCACGGGCCTCCTCCTGTGGCTCGTCGTGACGCGCACGCGCTTCGGGAAGGTGCTGGTCTCGGTCATCACGGACCGCGAGATGAGCGCCGCCCTGGGCGTAAACGTGCCGCGGATCTACACCCTGGCCTTCACGCTGGGGGCCGTCTTCGCCGCGCTCGGCGGCGCGTTCACCGCGCCGATGTTCTCGCTCGTGCCCGGGATCGGCGCCGAGGTCATCGTGGTGTCGTTTGCCGTCGTCGCCATCGGCGGACTCGGGTCGATCGGCGGCGCGGCCCTCGGAGCCGTGCTGGTGGGCCTGGCCCGGGCGACCGCCGTGCACCTCGTCCCCGAGCTCGACCTCTTCGCCATCTACCTGATCATGGCGCTGGTGCTGCTCTTCCGGCCCCAGGGCCTCTTCGGTCAGGTCGAGGCGCGAAGGATCTGAGCCGTCGTGGCGATCGCGCTCGCTGGGCTCGCGCTGTTCCTCGTGGTGCCGCCCTTCCTCCCCGAGTGGATCACCTTTCTCCTGACGCTCGCCTGGGCAAAGGCGCTCGCCGTCCTCGGCATCGTGCTGCTCCTGCGCGGCGGGCTCCTCACCTTCGGCCACGCCCTCTACTACGCGGTGGGCGCGTACACCGCGGGCTTCGCGGTGAAATTCCTCGGGGTGCACGACGGGCTCGTGATCCTCGTCCTCGCGGTGGTGACGGGCGCCGCCGCGAGCGCCCTGCTCGGGTTGCTCCTCGCGCGCTATCGAGGCATGCACTTTGGCCTCCTCAACCTCGCCTTCTCGATGGTCCTCTACGCCATCCTCCTCAAGTTCTACGCAGTCACCGGCGGCACCGACGGGTTGAGGCTTCCCACTCCCCTGCTCGCCGGAGTCAAGCCGGCCGCCGCGCACTTGCGCCTCACGATCTACTACGTGACGGTCGTCCTCACCGCGCTCCTCCTCTACGTCGCCTACCGCTTCACCGCCTCGCCGCTCGGCTACACGCTGCGCGCGGTGCGCGACAACGAGGTGCGCGTCGAGTACATGGGCGCCTCGGTCCGCCAGGCGATCTATTGCACGTACATCGTCGCCGGAGTGCTGGCGAGCGTGGGCGGTGTCCTGGCCGGCTTCTCGGTCGGCCACATCGTCCCCGAGGTCTCGTTCTGGACCCAGTCGGGGGAGTTCGTCTTCGTGGCGCTGCTCGGCGGGACGGGGAGCGTGCTGGCGCCCGTCGCCGGCTCCATCGTCTTCGAGTTCGTGCGCAACTACGCCTTCAAATACTCCCCGTACACCTGGCAGATGACCCTGGGCCTCGTCCTCCTGATCATCATCTTCTTCCTGCCCGGAGGCCTCTGGAGCCTGACCGGGATGGTGAGACGGTGGATCCGGTAGGCGCGGTCCTCGAGACGGTCGGCCTGACCAAGTTCTTCGGTATGGTCCGCGCCGCGGAGGATCTGAGCCTCCGGTTCCAGGAGGGCGAGCTCGTGGGCATCGTCGGCCCGAACGGCTCCGGCAAGACCACCCTCCTCAATGTGATCACGGGGTACGTGAAGCCCGACCGGGGGCGGATCCGCTTTCAGGGAAAGGACATCACGGGCCTCCTTCCACGGGCCGTCGCGGATCTCGGCATCGCCCGCTCCTTCCAGATGCCCCAGCTCTACCTCTCCCTCAGCGTGCTGGAGAACCTCGTCCTGGCGCTCGCGATTCGGGCGGGACGGGCGCGCGAGTTCTGGGCGCCCCTCGTGCGCGTCGACCGGCTGGACGACGCGCGCCGCATCCTGGTCCAGTTCGGCCTGGAGGAGCATGCCTCTCGCGACGCGGGCCAGCTTCCCGAGGGCGCGCGAAAGCTCCTCGACGTGGCGCTCTCGTTCGCCCGACGCCCTCGGATCTTATTGATGGACGAGCCGACGAGCGGCGTGAGCGCGAGGGACAAATCGAAGGTGATGGACACGCTGGTCCCGGTGCTCAAGGGGACGGGCGTGACGACGATCTTCGTCGAGCACGACATGGAGGTCGTCGAGCGTTACGCGGAGCGCGTGCTCGCGTTCGACGAGGGCAAGGTCGTCGCCAGCGGGTCGCCCGACGCCGTGCTCGCCGACCCCGCGGTGCGGCGGGCGCTTCTGGGGCGACCGTAGCATGCTGAGCGTTCAGGGTCTCGGGGTCCGGCTTGGCGGGCTCGCGATCCTTCGCGCGCTTTCCCTCGAGATCCCGACCGGCTCCATCGTGGGCCTCGTGGGCCGGAACGGCGCGGGCAAGACGACGACGCTCCGCAGCGTCATGGGGCTCGTGCCGGTGGAGTCGGGCAACGTCGTCCTCGACAACCAGGACATCGTCCGCCTCCCACCGTTCGAGCGCGGACGCCTGGGAATCGGCTACATGCCGGAAGACCGTCGCCTCATCGGCTCGCTCACCGTCAAGGACAACCTCCTCGTCCCGGCCTGGGGCCAGGGGCGCCACGACGCCGACGAGCGCTGGGACGCGGTGGCGGCCCTCTTGCCCGAGCTGGTGCCGCTCGGTCGCCGCCTGGCGTCCGCGCTCAGCGGAGGCCAGCAGAAGCTGGTCGCCCTCGGCCGGGCGCTCTTCTGCGCGCACAGCCTCCTGTTGCTCGACGAGCCGATGGAAGGCGTGTCGCCAGCGCTGTCCGCGCGCATGGCCGAGGTCGTGCGCGCCTTCCAGGCGACGAAGCCCGGCCTCGCCGTGCTCGTGGCGGAGTCGGACATGAACCGGGTGCGCCTCCTGACCGACCGCATCACGACGATCGAGCGCGGCGAGGTGGTGCCCGGCGCATGATCGCGTGCCGAGTCTCGCGCCGGCCTCACTTCCCCAGCATCTGCCGCGGCAGCCAGAGCGCCAGGTCTGGGACGAGGAAGAGCAGCACGACGAGCAGGATCATCAGGAGCACGAACGGCGTCGTGCCGAGCGTGATCTCCCGGCCGCTGAGACCGGGCATGAGCCCCTGGATCACGAAGAGATTCAGCCCGACCGGCGGGGTGATGAAGCCGATCTCGAGCCAGACGATCATGATGACCCCGAACCACACCGGGTCGAAGCCGAGACCGGTCACCAGGGGAAAGAGGATCGGCAGAATGATGATCATCACCGACAGCTCCTCGAGGGCATAGGCGATGATCAGCAGGAACCCGAAGATCAGCGTGAAGAGCGCCCACCTCGGCAGCCCGAGACCCAGGACCGTCGAGAAGAGCGCGCGGGGCGCGCCGACGAGCGCCATGACGTGCGAGAAGATGGACGCAAAGATGACGATGAGGACCACCATCGACGTCGTCCGCACGGTCTCCTCGAAGGCGCGGGTGAGCGCCGCCCGGGTGAGGCCGCGCGCGAGCGC
>Ga0137364_10000359_pt1 | contig 17880 bp, 11 predicted proteins | sample SagtaG_10_FD_104798 | JGI IMG/M metagenome (GOLD analysis project Ga0137364, IMG submission 104798) | Vadose zone soil microbial communities from Sagehorn Ranch, Mendocino, California, USA - Sage1_L_20_16 metaG | ecosystem: Environmental > Terrestrial > Soil > Vadose zone | place: USA... | reverse complement strand
TCGCCGCAGGCGCCGGCGAGCCCGGGGCGCATCCGAGTGACCACGGAACTGGTGCTTGTGAACGTGGTGGCGCACGACAAAAAGGGGAATCTCATCCGTGATTTGAAAAAGGAAGACTTCACGCTGTTGGAAGACGGCAAGAAGCAAGACATTTCTACGTTTGATTTTGAGAATGTCGATCAGTTGCTGACGGCGGGAGCGCCCGAAGCCACGGTTTCCGGCGCAGAGAGCGCGGGGAACCTCCTGCGAACCGGGAAAAAAGCGGTTCCGTCTCTGGACGCGCGCGACCGCCGGTTGATGCTGTTCTTCTTCGATTTTTCGGCAATGGATCCGGAGCAAATCGATCGCGCCGTCGGTGCCGCCAAAACTTTTGTCTCTACCAAGATGCAGCCCGCGGATTTGGTCGCGTTGGTTTCCCTGGCGACGAATCTTCACGTCGATCTCGACTTTACGGACGACAAGCAAAAGCTCTCGGCAGCCCTTTCCGCATACACGCCCGGCGAGGGCCAGGGATTCGACAACGGCAGCACTGGCAGCTCCGAGGGAGCGGCGGAGACCGGCGGAGCCTTCATCGCGGACGACACGGATTACAACACGTTCAGCGCGGACCGGAAACTGCTAGCGCTGCAGTCTTTGATGCAATCGCTCGGCAAGCTCTCGCAAAAAAAGAGCCTCATCTACTTCAGCAACGGAATCAGCCAGTCCGGCATGGACAATCAATCGGCGCTGCGCGCCGCCACAGCAGCAGCCGTGAAGGCCAACGTCTCTATCTATTCGATGGATATCCGCGGGTTGCAGGCCTTTCCTCCGGGCGGCGAAGCGCAGGCGGCCAGCTTGCATGGACAATCGGCGTATTCCGGACAATCCGTGCTGAGCGATCTAAACAACAACTTGAGTTCGCAGGAGACGCTTGCGACTCTTTCCTCCGACACCGGAGGGAAAGTCTTTTTCGATTCGAACGACTTCAGCGGCGTCTTTTCCCAGGTGCAGAAGGACACTTCGGCGTACTACGTCCTAGGCTTCACCAGCAATAACCCTGTCAAGGACGGGAGATACCGCCATCTGAAAGTTCAGGTGAACCGGGCCGATCTGAAACTCGATTATCGCTCCGGATACTACCCGGACCGCGATTTCGAGCACCTCAACAAGGCCGGCCGCGAGCAGCAACTGGAAGACGAGCTGGCCGCGCAACTCTCGCAGCTAGATGTGCCGCTGTACGCGGGCGCGGCGTACTTCCGCCAGGACGATTCGCACTATTACATCGCCGTTTCCCTGGTGATTCCCGGCTCGCAAATCCCCTTTGTCACGGAAAAAGACAAAGACAACGCCACCATCGACATCATCGGCCAGGTATTGGAAGGTGGAAAATTCCCTGCGGGGCGCTTGCGGGACACGGTGAAACTAGCCGTCGACAGCACCCAACAGGTACGCCGCAAGAACGTGCAATACAGCACCGGCTTCGTGCTTGCTCCGGGCGTCTATCATCTCAAATTTATCGTCCGTGAGAACCAGACGGGGCGCATGGGCGCCTTTGAGATGGATGTACAAGTCCCCGATCTTCGCAAAGCGCCGCTCAAAATGAGTTCCGTAGTGCTCAGCAGCTTGCGCACTCCTGCAACCAATAAGAAAGGCGCCCCCAACCCCCTGGTGCGGGATCACATGGAGACGGTTCCGAACATCACCCACGTCTTCACGGCGGACCAGCATCTTTATCTGCAGTACGAGGTGTACGACGCCGCGAAAGGAAAAAATCTCGCACCTGCGGCTGCGAACGACCAGACCGAATCCAAAGCTCCAGCCAAGGCTCCGCGGGATGGCGTCCGTGTCCTGACCAGTATCGAGTTCCTTCAAGGTGGCGTAAAGGTCTACGAATCCAAGCCGGTGATGACCAATGAACTAGCGGCTCCGGAGCGCAGAGCGGTAATCCTGCAGATTGACGTGCCGCTCCAGGCGCTAAAGCCGGGCCTTTACGTGTGTCAGGTGAACGTCATTGACGATGTGGCAGGAACTTTCGCCTTCCCGCGGTTCCCCCTGCTCATCCGCGAGTCGGCACCCTCTGGCCCTCCGGCGGGCAAAGCCGGAATGTAGAAGCAGTTCCAAAAATGCAGTCTCGCCTCAGGTAAATACCTGTACTTAGAAAAGGGTATTTCCCCTCCCATCCAGGCCGGCTTTGCGTCTCCTTTTTCTTAGGAAACCTTGTTCCATGAATGGAACAGAACGACGTCTTGCTGACCGATTCAGCTTCAAAATCCCAATCCAGGTCCGCATCCTGAAGTCTGCAATACAAGAGCACGAAGCAGAGTCGCTGAATGTTTCTACGCGAGGCATTTACTTTCGAACCGATTTGCCCCTTCGAGAAGGCACGCCAGTACATGTTATTTTCGAGATGCCACAGGACGTTACGCGCAAACCCGCATCCCAATGGCGCTGTACGGGTCACGTGGTTCACGTCCAGCCGAGCAGTGTTTCCCACGACGGGATTTGTGTAGGCGTAGCCTTTGACTGCTATGAGGTCTTGCCGCTCGCTCAGCCCGCAGCAAGCAGAGAAGGTAGGGAGTAGGGCGGTACTCAGTCGCCCGCAACAGCGGCGCGAACAAATTCAACCGATTCGGCCAGTCCGCGGCGCATCGGTCCCAGGACGGAAGCAGGCACTTCCCGTTCGGGAGCCAAAGTTACGCTGGTCGCCCTCTTCGGGAATTCTGTCCGGCGATCCAGCCGCATGCCAGCCTCTCTCAGAAACTCCGCCGAAAAGCCCATGTCTTCAGCACGGTCCACACCCCAGAACCAGAGCTTCTCCTCTTGCCTCTGCAGGTAATCCAGGGCTTCCTCCAGCTTCTTCATGGCGCGGTCGAAGGATGAAGCCAGGAAGTACACGCTCAGCGTCCAAGCATGCTTGGGATAGTAAGCCCGGAGGCGGACACAATACTTTCCTGACTGATTTCGTTCAATACTGCAGCGGTATTCATTGCGCGACGTAGTTATTCGAGTAGGCATCGAAGTTTCACCGATCTCAGGAGTCATGGGCTGGAAGACTCTGATAGCCGTTCGTAATCTAAATGTGGTCGAAAGAGCCCGATCTGTTTTTCGAGACAACTAATGGTAAAGCCGAACTCGCTTGGAGACACCAAATAGGGTAACGAGGTGTGCGGAGAAAGGCAAGGGGGCACATCTCCATAGTTAAGCTGTTTATTTTGTTATAGTTATGCTAGGTTAGGCTACCAAAGTTTTTTAGCTTTTCGGGCATCAACTTCAGCTTGCCTTCCTGCTTCAGGCGATCCGACAAGGCCGTGCGGAAGGCTTCAAAGGCCACTTCGCGCTTGGATTGCAGCAATTCTTCGGTCAACTGTTTCTTCTGAGCTTCAAAACTGGCCGGATCCGCCTCCACCTTCTCTGCGACGCGATAGACAAACCAGCTTTGCCCCAGGCTCAAGGGGCTGCCAACATCACCCTGCTTCAGTTTGAAGGCTGCGCCGAGCTGCTTGCCGCTTGCCGCAGCGGGAATCGAGCCGTCGCGCGCGATGGAATCGCTTGTTTTCGGCTCCAATCCAAGGGCTTTGGCCGCGGCATCGAATTTCTCGCCTGCCTTGACGCGCCGCGCCAATTCCTCGGCTTTGCTTTTCGCCTGCTGCACGGACTGTTCCTTCTTCAGGTCGGCAATCACGCGGTCGCGCACTTCTTCGAGCGAACCCTGGTGCGCAGGCAAGGACTCCTTCAGGGCCAGAACCACGTAGCCGCGATCGGTTCGAACGGGGAGGCTCAATTCGCCGCTCCGCAAGCGGAAAATGGCGTCCTTGACGTCCTGGGAATTGCCGAGTTCGAGGATCGCGTCAGAGGCGCTGACCAGCCTCGTCTCGCCCAAAGTTAGGTGATATTGCTTTGCCAGGTCATCCAAAGAAACTTTGTTGGAGCGGCGGATGGCGGCAGAAAGCTGGTCGGCGGTGTCGCTCGCCTGCTTATCTGCCAGCGAAAGCAGAAGGGGGGTTCGAATCGAATCCTTGACCTCCTCAAAGGGCTTGGTGCGAGCGGTCTCCTTTTCCAAGGCTTTGATGATGACAAACGCATATTGCGTGCGGACCAGATCTGATACCTGTCCTACACCTGCGCTGAAAGCTGCCTTTTCAAATTCCGGAACGGTCTGCTTCTGGCCAATCCATCCGAGGTCGCCGCCCTTGTCTTTCGTGGGGGCATCCTCGGAGTATTTCTTTGCTAATTCATCGAACTTGACGCCTTTCCTAGCCTGCTTCAGTACGTCCTCGGCACGCTTCTTGATCTCATCGACCTCCGCGTCGGTCTTTCCATAGGTCTTGAACACGATCTGCGCTACGTGCACGCGGTTCGCCACCTGATATTGCTGGATATTGTTCTGATACTGCTTCTTGAGCTCATCGTCGGGAACCTGGACGGTCTGTCGAAGCTGGTTGACGTCCAGAAGCGCGTACCGCACCGAGCGGCGCTCCGGCACCTGGTATTTCGCCTTGTTTTTCTCGTACTCCGCCTTGATCTCCGCCTCCGAAGGCGTGATCTTCGCTTCCAAATCCTCTGGCTTGATGAGTGTGTAGTCGAGTTTTACCTTTTCGTTTTTGTAGCGGTATCCATCCTGGAGTTCCCCGGGCCCAACGCTGATCCCATCGGTTACGAGTTTCCTGAATTTTTCCTCGAGAAGTCCCTGGCGAATGAGGTCCTCAAAGACCGGTACAGTCAGTTGAAATCGCTGCTGGACCAAGGAGGTGTACTGGTCCAATCCGATAAAGGAACCGCCATTGAAAGCCATCGGGAGATACAGGCGAATGCGGTCTGCGCGTTCTTGATCGGAAACCGTGATTCCCAGGCGCTTGGCCTCATACTCGATCTCTCTTTGAAAAACGAGCTGCTGCAGAATCTGCTGCGCGTAAAAACCTTCCAGTTGCTTGGGCACCTGATTACCGCGCTCAATTTGGTCGAGCTGTTTGCGGATGTCCTGTACGGTCACCGACTCATCCCCGACTTTGGCGACGGTGTCCGTCGAGACCTCACCGGTGGCGGGCCCCTGCGGCACAAGGTACAACAGCATGCTCCCGCCCAGAACCAGGACTGCCGCGCCCAGGAAGATGCGTTTTCCCAGTTTGCTTCTGTCTTTTTCGCTGCCAGCCATCTGCTGATCTCCCAAGTCCCTAGACAAACTTGACATTATAGGAGATACCGGCATCTGCCTCAAATAGAATCGGAACCCGGTAGTTGGTCGATTTGCATTTTCTTGATCGTGACAATAGGGATCAAAATCCAAACTGACTCACTATCCGGAACCAGGAATTGGAGTCCGCGGCGAAAGGAATACCACGTACATTCGAAAGCATCTAAATCGAGCAATGCCGAAAGTCTGGCAACTTCAACTCAAGGTCGGGGTAACCATTCTGGTGTTAGTGGGAGCCGGCCGTCCCCGCCTCGATGGACAAACAGCGCTTTTTCATTAGGCCAAAGAATTGAAGTCATAGCGCCTGCAGACCTGACCACGAGTGTAGGTCCGCCTGCCCAAACGTCCAGCTGGACTACATTCTCACGCGCTATTTGCAATTTGACTACGCCTGCGGTTCGCAGCCTCGATGCGAGTAACCCGCTGTGTTACATTAAAAATTTGGAGCCCTAAGAGCGACTCTATCCGTGACGACACACACCCCCATCGACCCGAGACATCAGAAGGTTCCGCGCGTTGCAGTGTATTGGACTACGGTCACCTATAAGACGGTGATCCTGTACATCCTTCTCGCCCTGGGCGTGATTTTTGGCGGAATCTATATTGCCAAACCTGGCTTGTATAGCGCGGTCATAAATAAAATCGACAAGAGTGTGGGTGACCCGGATCCCGATCCCGTCGGCGCGGACCAAAAGCGCGCAAAATTCGTGAATCTTGAGGGGCGCGTCCAGGTTAAGAAAGTCAACTCCGTGCAATGGGTGGATGCTACTCTCAGTACGTCGCTGGATAAGGGTGACTTGGTTCAAACGGGCTCCGACAGTGATGCTCGCATCACCTTCGCGGACGGAACGTTTTACACGGTCAAGCCGGATACGCTGATTACCGTGGAAGAAAACGCTACCGATAACAGCAGGCCGACCAGCGTGGCCGTGAGCATCCAAACCGGTACCGTCGATCTGGCGACGTCGAACTTGAGCCCTCCGGGTTCCAAGGCCACGGTGCGGTCCGAGGACGCCACCACGCAATTGCATTCCAACAGCCGCGCCGCGGTAAAGTTTGATCCTGAGAAGAAGGAAAGCGAGGTCGTGGTCTCCAGCGGCAGCGCACAGGTCCAGCGCGGCCAGGAGAGAATTGATCTTGCGCAATATGAAAAGGCCACGATTCCTAGCTCCGGTGCGATTCAGAGATCCATGGTGCTGGCACCCCCGGAGCCTGCCGAACCGCTGAACCTAGCGCCTATCATCGCGGAAAACCCCAGGACTGCCGCCGTGCACTTTGAATGGAAGCCCGTTCAGAACGCAGTCTCCTATGCTCTGAGGGTCAGCACGACGGCGATGTTCACGAGAACCGTGTTCGATAAGAAAAACATTACTGGGACGAGCATCGATATTTCGGGCCTGGATGCTGGCGACTACTTCTGGAATGTGATGGCCACGGACGCCAAGAAACAATCTAGCGAGGTTAGCGAGATTTTTAGGTTCTCCTTGGTGGCCCAAGGCAAGTCCCAGGACATGGTCCTGGAGATTACCGGCTACCAGCTTCACGGGCGAGTTGCTGAGATTATCGGAAAAACCGAGCCGGGCGCGGCGCTGATTGTGAATGGCCAAACAGTCCCTAATATTGCGCCCGACGGCACCTTCCGTCATTTCACCGAGCCGTTGGAGCCGGGACAGCATACTATTGTGGTGGTGGGGCAGAACCGCCGTGGCGGAACGGGGCATGCGCAGGTTTCCATCGTCGTGCCCAAGTAAGAATTCCGAACGACAGACCATCGCGCTTTGCGCGGGTCGTGGCGCCCGGAGACAATAGCAAGGAAGGCTGATCGCGCAGCCCTCAGCGCTTTTGCCTGCCGGACGGCGGAGACTCTTTCTCCGCGGGGGGAAGTAGGGATGAACAAGAACGGTTACAACATGAGGTCGGTGTTCAGTCTGTTTTCTTCCGACCTCGCCATCGATCTCGGCACCGCAAACACTCTGGTGTTCTCGCACGGCAAAGGCATTGTGGTGAACGAGCCTTCCATCGTAGCCATCAACAAGTCCAGCGGCGAAGTGGTGGCCGTGGGGCGTGAGGCCAAGGAAATGCTCGGGCGGACTCCCGGCAACGTCGTGGCCATCAAGCCGATGAAAGATGGCGTCATCGCGGACTTCAAAGTCACAGAAAAAATGCTGACGTATTTCATTCAGAAGGCGCACAACCGGCGCGTCCTTGTGCATCCGCGCATCGTTATCGGTGTGCCCAGCGAAATTACGCCCGTAGAAAAACGCGCCGTGCAAGACTCCGCCTACCGCGCGCGCGCCAGCGAAGTTTATCTGGTGGAGCAGGCCATGGCTGCGGCCATTGGCGCGGGGCTGCCGATTGAGGAGCCCTCGGGCAACATGGTCGTGGACATCGGGGGCGGCACTACCGACATCGCGGTGATTTCCATGAGCGGCATCGTGTATTCGCGTTCGGTGCGCGTGGCCGGCAATGAGATGGATGAAGCCGTCATGCAATACCTCAAGCGCAAGTACAACCTGCTCGTTGGCGAGCGCACCGCGGAACAGATCAAGATGGAAATCGGTTCGGCGTATCCGCTGGAGAAGCCGCTCACCATGGAAGTGAAAGGCCGCAACCTCATCGAAGGAGTGCCACGCACGGTCACCATCGACGACAGCGAAATCCGAGAAGCCCTCAGCGAATGCGTGGCCACCATTTTGAATGCCGTGCGCGTGGCGCTCGAGCGCACACCCCCGGAGCTCTCCGCGGACATCAGCGACCGCGGCATCGTGCTGACGGGCGGAGGCGCTCTGCTGAAGAATCTCGACAAGCGCATCCGCGAAGAGACCGGCTTGCCCGTTTCCATCGCCGATGATCCGCTGGCGTCCGTGGTGCTCGGCACGGGAAAAATGCTAAGCGATTTCAAGCTGCTTCGCATGGTCTGCATCGACTGAAGAGTTTCTGCTTGCGATGTTTCGGTTGTTGGGGATCGCTGCAATTTCTCGGAGGGGTTGGCGTGCGAGGGCTCGTTCCCAGCAAGCACTCGCAGAAGCAATAGTCTTGGTCTTAGAACTGCGTTATGAACGTTGCACTTAGCTAGCGGAAGATTTCGAGTTTCCAATTTCGATTTTCTAATTTCGGATTCTCAATGGCCGTCATGCCCTCTCGTCACAAATCGCTGGTCTTGCTCGCGGGAGTGATTGTCCTGCAAGTCCTTCTCCTCGCCGTGCAGAACAAGCGCGATTCCCAAGGGCGCCTGATTCGTTCTTGGACCGTGGGAGCGGTCTCGCCCTTTGAGCGGGCGGGTTCTTACGGATTCGGTTGGTTTCGCGATGTCTGGCGCAACTACTTCGCCCTGCGCGGCACCAGGAAAGACAACGAGGACTTGCACCGCGAAAATGACGCGCTGAAACTGCACATCGCTCAGCTCGAAGGAAAGGCTGCGGAAGCCGATCGCCTGGCCGGCTTGCTCCATTTCCGCCAATCGCAAGCCGATGTACCCATGGTTGCTGCGCGCGTCATCGGGGGAAGCGTAGGTACCGCCAGCCTGACAATTCAACTCGACCGCGGCGAACATGACGGCATTCGCAGAAACATGGGGGTCATCACCCCGGATGGGGTAGTTGGAAAAATCATCGAAGCGTATCCAAACACTTCCCTGGTGCTCTTGCTGACAGACAGGGAAAGCGGCGTAGGCGCCAAGGTCGCTGATTCGGGAATCCAAAGCCCGGTGGGCGGCGTGGGCGAACCACTCATCACCATGAAATACGTTCCTAGCGACGACGAGGTGAGCGTAGGCCAACGCGTGGTCACCAGCGGCATGGACCGCATTTTCCCGCGGGACCTGCCCGTTGGAACTATCACCGAAATCAAGGCGGGCAATCAGTTCAAGCAGATTCGCATCAAGCCCGCCGCGAATCTCGAAAAGCTGGAGGAAGTGCTCGTACTTCTGACGCTCCATCCGCTGAAGGAAACTGATTCCGCCGCAGCCAAGCCTGCGGCGCCGGCTACATCGAACCCTGCACCGGTGTCCAACCCATGAACAGCGCTTTTGATCTCCGCATCGGCGAATCGCACATCGAGGTGCACAAGTTCCGCACCGGCGCGATCCTCATCGCCACTCTGCTGGCGCTGGTGATTCAGGCCTGGTTTCCACTCCATTTCGCCAGGGCCGCTCTTCTCGATTTGCCCTTGCTCGTGACTATTTATTTTGGTCTTAGCCGCCGCAATCCTTCTACGGGGCTTCTGCTGGGAACCGCCATCGGCCTGTTGCAAGACAGTCTCAGCGGCCCCACCGTTCCGCTGGGCCTGTTCGGGATGGCGAAAACCATCATCGGTTATCTTGCTTCGTCCATCGGCGCGCGTCTGGACACCGAACACCCTGCTGCGCGGTTCGCGCTCACCGCGGCCTTCTTCGTGGTTCATCAAGCAGTGATGGTCATGACGCGCCGCATTTTGCTCGCGCAGCCCGAACCCTGGTTCAATCTGCATCTCTTCGCTGCCGCACTCGTCAACGCCTTGGTCGCCGTTTTCCTCTTCATCCTCCTCGACCGCCTCCGCCGCCCGTCTTAAGCCAAAGTCAATCACAATCCGAGAGGTCAGACTCGTGCCGAACCCCTTGATCGTCTATTCTCAGACACCACACCGACCCTTCGCGCCGAAGCCAGCCTGGAGATTTTGCAACAACTCCAGTTGCGATGAGGTCATCTCTATTGCCATTCTCGTCTTGATCTTCATCGTATGCCAGCACGCACATACCTTCACGCACAACGACGGGATTTCCGTTCTCGTCGGTACAAGTCTCTCTGTGTGACAAACATAGGACCTCCCCAAAAAGTCCGTTGAAATCTGCCCGGAGTTTTATCAGGTCACTGGAACTTTGACCCATTAAAAACCTCCATGTTTATCCATTGAACCCATGCCACCGGCGGGAGCAGCTTCAATTATGACCCAAGGAATTCTTTGAAGTTCTCATACTTGCTCGACATCGGCAGCGACAACTTCTCGCGTTTCAAATATCCTGCCAGCCGCTCCGGAAGCGGAGGAGCACTGCCAATCGCCTTCTTCACAACGTCCGCGAATTTCGCCGGATGCGCCGTTGCCAACACCAATCCCTGCGCGGGCTCCGCGTGCTCCATCTTGTACGCTTCCCAGCAGAAAATCCCGACCGCCGTATGCGGGTCGGCGAGGTATCCAAATCGCTCGTGAACCGCTTTCATCTCGCACAGCGTTTCTTCATCGGTCGCCGCGTGGCCCCAGATTTCTTTTTGCACGTTTTCGAGCCGCCCCCGGCACAGGTCCAGCAGCCGCGGAAAGTTGTTGGGATTCCCCACGTCCATCGCATTCGAATACGTGGCCGTCGCCGGCCGCGGGCAAAACTGTCCGCCCCGCAAGTATTGCGGCACCACGTCATTCACGTTCGTCGACGCCACGAACTTCGCGACGGGCAGGCCGATGCGCTTGGCAAAAATTCCCGCCGTCAAATTGCCGAAGTTCCCGCTCGGTACGGACACGATCAGCGGCACCGAGGCCACCGGCAACTGCCGGTACGCCGCCACGTGATAAAACATCTGCGGCAACAGCCTCCCGACGTTGATGGAATTGGCCGACGTGAGAAAGGCAGTCTTGTTCAGCTCCACGTCCGAAAACGCCTGTTTCACCAGCCGCTGGCAATCGTCAAAAGTGCCCGCCACTTCCAGCGCCGTGATATTTTCGCCCAGCGTGGTGAACTGTTTTTCCTGCGCCTCGCTGATGCGCTTCGAAGGATACAGAATCACCACGCGAATCCCCGGCACACCCAGAAATCCGTGCGCCACCGCGCTCCCCGTGTCACCCGAAGTCGCCACCAGCACCGTGAGCGGCCGCGATTCGCCGCGCACAAAATAACCCATCAGCCGCGCCATGAATCGCGCACCAAAATCCTTGAACGCCAGGGTTGGCCCATGAAACAGCTCCAGGATATGCAGCCCTGGCGACAGCGAAACCAGCTTCACTGGAAAATTGATGGCCTCGCTCACGATCTGCCACAGCACTTCTTCCGGCACATCCGGCGTGGCGAAGGGCTTCACCACGCGAAAGCAAACTTCCGTAAACGGCAGCTTCCTGAACTCTTCGAGTTCTTCCGCCGAATGCCGCGCAATTTCCGCAGGCATGTACAGCCCGCCATCCGGCGCCAAGCCGCGCAACACCGCTCCACGCAACGAAGTGAGCGGCGCCTTTCTTGATGTGCTCCGGTATCTCAAGGAATTCCACTCAACAGTTTTCTCAGCGGGCCCACGCGCCCTTGCCTTGGACCATTTTCAAAAACGCGTGGGCATCCATTGTCCCATCGCGCAGCGCCGCAACTTGCAGCGTGCAGTGGGTCAGCGCTTCGTAACTTCGGCGCCGCGCTTCGATCAACGCCGGATAGCACCGCGCCACCGTTTCCCGCGGCGTCTCCCCTTGCTTCGCCTGAAACGCGCCACGCCACAACACCGGCTTCGGGTCGCCCAAATATCTTTCAATCAACAGTTGCTGTTCCTTCGCTGTCGCCCCCAGATACACAATCGTCATCTGCCGTCGCAAACGCATCAACAAATGACTCCCCGCATAAATCACGCTGCCGGTGGTGTCCAGAACGAGAGAGGCCTCCGGCTTCTCCTCAAGCTCCTGCAAAACTTCATCCAGCGTGTGAATCTCTTCCGCCAGGTATGCGGCCTCGCGCTCGGCGTAGGTCGCGCTGTCCGGCCAGCCCATCCACGCGGCCACGCCGTTAATTCCCGAATACCCTCCCGGCCCCAGCCGTGGCGCCAGACGTTCCTCGATCTTGTCGTCGCAAAAGATGGCCGGTGCCCTCTTCTCCGCCAACTTCTTTGTCCAGAATGTCTTCCCGGCGCCGGACATTCCTATTAGCGCCAGTCGCATCGGCTTATCTATGTTGGTTTCGCGAGGCATAAGAGAATTTTCTACAATAACGTGACGCCCATCGCGCGGGCAACCCGCTCTGCGTCCCGCCCACCATAAACGCCGATGCAAACCTGGAACCTGTCCTTGCGGACGGCTTGCGGCACCTCCACCCAAGTGGTACGGTGGAAATGACTTTGCTGCTTCGCGCAGCTTCAGTCCAGCGCATTGCGGGAGCTCCCGAAGATTTTTTCGTTGCCCAGATTCGAGGAAATTTTCGAAGGACGATTTGAGCCTGACCCAGTTGTAAATTGAAAAAGGGTCAACTCGAAACCCACGCTGTAGATTTTTCGTGACGCGAGTACAGTCCGGCGTAATTGGACCAAATAGGAAGTCCTGAGAGGGCTCCTCGCGCGCGGGGTTTTCGTGTCTTACTGGTTTCGGAACGACAATCGTTTGCCGCAAGCGCGGCTCGCGGTGGCCTCCTACGTCATCGTGGGCATGATCGGCGTGTTATTGCTGGGCTTCTGGAAACTCCAGGTCATCGATTCTGACAAGTACGCCACTCTCGCGGAGCGCAACCGCGTCCGCGAAATTCCCATCATCGCCCCTCGCGGCCGCATGCTCGATCGTGACGGCCGCGTTCTGGTCGACAACCGGCCCTCCTTCAGCGTCCTTCTGCTGCGCGACGACATGGCTCAGGTGGAAAAACATCTTGGCGCCATTTCCGATGGCCTCGGCATTTCCCTGGATGACTTGAAGGACCAGCTCAACAGTGCAAAGGATCTTCCCAAGTTTCAGCCCATCATCATCAAGCCCGAGGCTTCGCCCGAGGACGTGGCCTACATTGAATCCCACCGCTCCGATATCCCTGTGCTCGAAATGATTTCCGTTTCCCGCCGCCGCTATCTGCCCGACGGCTTCCTCTCTCACGCCGTGGGCTACGTGGGTGAAGTCAGCGAGCAGCAAATCGAAGCCAGCAATGGCAAGCTTCGCCCCGGCGACTTTGCCGGCAAGTTCGGCCTCGAGCGCCAGTACAACGACATCCTGATGGGCACGGACGGCAAGCGCCGCGTGGTTGTCAACAGTGTCGGCAAAGAGATGAAAGACATGCGGCTTTCCGAACAGGAAGCCATTCCTGGCAAACAAATTCAGCTCAGTATCGACTTCGACTTGCAGCAAGTGGCCGAGCAATCATTGGGCGCGCGACCGGGCGCCGTGGTCGCGCTCGATCCGCGCACTGGCGAAGTCTTGGCCATGGCCAGTCATCCTGCTTTGGACCCCAACGATTTCGCCATTCGCGTCTCTGCGGCAGAGTGGAAGAAACTAAACGAAGATCCCGAGAAGCCTTTGCTGAACCGCGCGATTCAGGCGCAACTGGCGCCCGGCTCCGTCTTCAAAATCGTCATGGCTACCGCCATGTACGAAACCAAAGCTGTTCCTGAGAGCTTCAGCGTGTTTTGCCCAGGCTATGGCACGTTTTATGGCCGCCAGTTCAAATGCTGGGTCTACTGGTCGCACAAGCCCGCCCACGGCACCGTCGACATTCATAAGGCTGTCAATCAATCTTGCGACATTTTCTTCTACACCCTAGGGACGCGCCTGGGCATTGATCGCATATCATACTTCGCTTCCAAGTTTGGGCTGGGCCGCAGAACCGGCATTGACCTTCCGTCCGAAGAGACCGGCCTGATGCCCAGCGAGGAATGGGTGCAGCGCGTATTTCACCGTAAGTGGTATCCCGGCGAGACGGTATCGGTCGCCATCGGCCAAGGAGCCGTCACTTCAACGCCTTTGCAGCTCGCCCACTTGATCGGCGGCATCGCTTCCGGCGGCGTCTTCCTGCAGCCGCACATGCTCAAGGACGCGCCCAACGTTGGCGAAGAAAAGTTCCCGCTCTCTGACTCGACTGTCGAAAAAATCACGGACGACATGTACGGCGTGATCAACAAGGGCGGCACTGGCGCCGCACTCAAGCTACAAGACATCGAATTCTCCGGAAAATCCGGCACTGCTCAGGTGATCGGTTACACTACCCGCGATCGCTTTGCCAAGCAGAAGAAGTTTCTAGACAATGCCTGGTTCGTCGGCTACGCTCCGCGCCGCAATCCCGAGATTGTTGTTTCTGTCCTTGTACAAGAAAGCGGAAAGCATGGAGGCGAAGCGGCCGGGCCCGTCGCGCGCGATATCATCAAGGCCTACTACGACAAGAAGAACAAGAAGACCCAGGGGCAGTACACCACCCAAACCAGGCCCACCGAGCCCCCGCCTGAACACAAGACCAAAACCACTCGAGCGGCGGTGACCGCACCCCGCGTGGCCCTCAAAACAGAAGACACCGCCTCCGCCGCAACCGCTCGGCCCGTCTCGGAACGGGAGCGTTGAGCGCATGATGACACTACGTTGTACAAATAGATTCAACCTGCATCCATTCTTCGGCCCAGCGTTGCGTTTGGCTTTAGACTTTTAACTTTGAGCTTTCAACTTCCGCTATGAAAGACGCACCCGGAACACGCGATTACGACTGGTGGCTCCTTGCCATTCTCGCCACCATCTGCGCCCTGGGCGTAATAGAAATCTATTCCGCCACCCATGGCAGTTCGCTCTCGGGCATGCATTTGAAGCAGGTGCGCTGGCTGGCCATCGGGTTTGTTCTGATGTTCGCGCTCTCGCGCGTGGACTATCACCTGATCCTGGACCAGGCTCCTCTCTTGTATCTCCTCAGCATCGCGGCCCTCGTCGCCGTTCTTGCCGTGGGCCACACCCGGTTCGGCGCCAAGCGCTGGATTAACATCCCCGGGATCGGTGAACTCCTCCAGGTGTCAGAATTGGTCAAATTGGTTATAATCATTGTGTTGGCGCGCTTCTTTGCGGAAGTGCGCTCGGATGAGCTTGATCTTCGGGACCTCATCAAGGCAGGATTGCTAGTGGGGTTTCCGCTGGTCTTGATCCTGAAGCAGCCCGACCTGGGTACGGCCCTGGTGCTCATGCCCATGGTGGCAGTTGGCGCTTTTTTGGCGGGCTTAAAGTGGCAACACGCAGCGGTCTTTTCCTTAGCGGGGATTCTGTTGGTCGGGGCGGTTTTTTATCCCCCCGTCAGCAGGCATATCCTCAAGCCGTATCAGCGGGAGAGAATCACTTCTTTCCTGCACCCGGAAGAAGACGCCAAGGGTTCCGGCTATCAACTTTTGCAATCCAAGATTGCCGTGGGCTCGGGTGGTTTCTGGGGCAAAGGATTCGGCAATGGTACGCAGAATCAACTGGGCTACATCCCGGTCCGCTATTCGGATTTCATCATGTCGGCCTGGGCTGAAGAACAGGGCTTTAAGGGAGTGCTTCTGGCTCTCGGGTTATATATGGCGCTTCTGCTGCGTTTAGTGCAGAATGCTCAACGTGCGAAAGATCGCGCGGGAATGTTTCTCGTCATGGGCGTTGCAGCAGCGCTCGGTTTTCACGTGTTGGTCAACGTGGCCATGGTGATTGGCGCGATGCCTGTCACCGGCATTCCGTTGCCGTTGATGAGCTACGGAGGCTCCGCCACGTTGTTTGTTTTCCTGGCGATTGGTCTGGTGATGAACGTGCGGCTTCGCCGCTTCGTCAACTGACCGGCCCGCCAGCGCCGTGTGGCATTCCCACTCCGTCGGAATGCCCCGGAGAAGTAATTGGAAGTAATCGGAATTGTTGGCCCCGGCCAGGCTGGGGTCACGCGCAAAAAGGATTTTTAGAGTGAGGACAGCATCGTCCGCCGTTCGCCCAGCCAGTTTCCGGCAACGGATCAACCTCGATAGACCGAGGACATCTTTTCCCTCTGGCTTCGAACGCCAAGCCATCTTCCTACACGTGCGCCCAGGGTCCTTCCCGGCAATGCCGGGAACGGCTCCGCTTTTCTGGGCCCGCGCCGGGCAGCTGCTTGCGGCGATGCGTCCTGCGGTGAACTCCGGCTATGCCGGCGTCACCTACAAGGAGTTTTCATGTCAAAAGAATTGGTTATCTCCGCGTCCTCCCACGAACGGCGGGTCGCGATTTTGGAAGAAGGTCAGCTAGTCGAAATTTACATCGAGCGGGAAAAGGAATTCGCTCTCGTCGGCAGCATCTACAAAGGAAAAGTTACACGCGTCCTCCCCGGCATGCAGTCTGCTTTCGTGGACATTGGCCTGGATGGAGACGCTTTTCTCTACGTCAGCGACGTTTTCGAGAACCTTGAGGACTACGAGCACGGCCAGTCTTCCGAACAGCACGCTCCTCGTACCGCTGTCCCAGCGATCGCTGCGGACAACGGCTCGCCCGTCGAGCTGCTTCCGGGGGAATCCCTCTCTCGCGCCGCCGAACGGCACACCGAACCGGGCGAAGAACCGCATCACGAGGAGTTCCATCCTCAGTCTCCCGCGGAGCACGGCGCGCTATCGCCGGAGGAGCCGCCTGTTTCCGCTGGCGACTCTGCTCAGCAATCCAGGGAGCCATCTGCGGGCGAACAACTTTCGTCTGCGGAGGGTCAGCACGCAGAATCAGGCGAAGAGCGTCAACCGGATTCCAACGCTTCGGCGCCGCAGAATTTCTCGCCGCGTTTCAACCCTACTCAAAACTATCCGCGTCGCTCCAACGATCGCAATGATCGCCAGGGCCAGAATTATGGCCGGGGCGGTGACCGCAATCGCGGCGGCGGCCGCTGGGGACGCCGGGGCGGCCGTAATCGTGGTGGTCGTCCGCAGGGTGGTCCGGGAGGACGCAATCTTCCTCCCTCCAAATATGCTTCGCCGCAGGGCGGTGAATTTCGCGGATATGACAATCGCGGCGGCCAGCAGCGTGGATATGACAACCGCCGTCAGGAAGGTCCGCGCAGTACAGGCCCTTCGCCTGCTGATATCGCGGATGAAGCGATTGTTCTCCCCGGCGAATCGCTGGCAAAATATCGCGATAAGCCCGTAGCTTCTCCGTCGCCGGCGCCCGTTGTCGAGCAGGAATCGCGCATCGAGTCGGTCGCCACTGAAGAGCATTCTCCACGACCAAACAGCCTTCCTGTTGCCAATGCTGGCTCCGCTGGCGCTCCACGCCGCTTTTCAGGCGGCCTGCCAAGCTGGTTGCTCGCCGACGCTGGCACGGAAGCCGCTGGGGAAGTGGCTCCCGGCGAAACGGAATCGCCGCAAGCGCCTGCCGCGCAGGAATGTGAGCCGGCCCGCAACGATGTGGATCTGGACGACGATCAGGTCGCCGCTCTGTCTGCCGATCTTGTCGAAGCCAAACACGAAGAAGCCACCGCATCAGCAGAAGCCGATGCCGTCGTTGGCGGCGCCGTCTTTGAAGAAGAAGACACGGAAGAGGAAACTGAAGCCGCTGACGAAGTTCAAGAAGTTCATTCTGAAAACACTTCGGGCCTTAGCGCCGAAGACGTCGCCGAGGTCGAAGCCCGCCGCGCCGCCGATCGCGCGGACTTCGCCGCTGATATGGCTCAGGAAAACGCCGAGCATGTCGCCGCCTTGGGCGAACACCATGAACCCCACGAAGTAGGACATGAAGAAGAACAGGAAGAACAGGAAAGCGAGCTCGCTCACGCTGAATCGGAAGAAGCGCGTGCGTCCGAAGGATCATCCGAGGAACATTTCGAGGTCGAGCACGTTCACTCCGAAACCGAAGTGATCGCGGCCTCCTCCGGCGGGCCCGTTGTCGAAGCAACCGTTTCCGAAGATCTCGATATCCTGCTTCCCGGCGAAACGCGCGCTCCTCGAACCACTCGCGGCCCATCGGCTCCTCGCGAAGATTTTCCGCGTGATTCCGCGCGTATCGGTGGCAACCCGCGTTCGCGCTTCCAGCGACCGTTCCGCAGCGGTGGACGTGACCGTGGTCGCGGTGGCCGT
>Ga0137364_10000348_pt1 | contig 18043 bp, 19 predicted proteins | sample SagtaG_10_FD_104798 | JGI IMG/M metagenome (GOLD analysis project Ga0137364, IMG submission 104798) | Vadose zone soil microbial communities from Sagehorn Ranch, Mendocino, California, USA - Sage1_L_20_16 metaG | ecosystem: Environmental > Terrestrial > Soil > Vadose zone | place: USA... | reverse complement strand
ATACTCGCGGAAATTTTCTTCCAGCACTTCCCGGTCTTGGACTTTCATATACTTCGCCAAAACTTTCATGCTGAACTCCTTGTTAGCTTTATAAACGTGCACGCCTTCGATCATCGCCTTGGTGAAATTGACCAGGTCCGCCCGACTCTTGGCCAAATATTGCTTGCGCGAAACGAAGAAGAGGCTGGAGTAGGGAATGTTGAGTTTCGACGCATCGAGCAGCAGTGTCATTCCTAGTTTTCGTGCTTGCAGTGTCATCGGCGGGGTGAGCATCGCGGCATCCGCATTATTGGTCTCGACCGCGACAATGCGATTCGATTGGTTGCCCACCTGAAGTAGCGCGACATCGATGTCCGGTCGCAAGCCTTCGCGTTGCAGGAGATACCGGGCTGCGAAGTCGGCGTTGCTACCGAAGCGGCTGATGGCGATGCGTTTTACTTCCTTGATGCTTTTGATTCCTTTTCTGGCAAAAATGCGATTGTCCATGGTATTGCCGAGCCGACCGAACATGACCAGATCCAACGCCGGCGTCGAGATCACCACTTGCGGCGAGAACATACCGACTTGAGCGTCGTCCGATGACAAAGCTGCGGCGGCCGAGCTCGCGCCCTGGATAAAAATCAACTGGACTTAGTTGCCGTATTTCTCGAACAGCTTGGCTTCTTTGGTCACCCAGAGTGGCGCGAACTGACCGACTTCACTAGTCCAGACGACGTTGATGTTGGCGGCGTGAGCCGGTGTAAAGGAGCACAGGAACAACAGCCGTGCTAACAGCCGAAGCGGCAAACGCCCACGAAATCTCATATATGAATATCCTTTGCCTTGAAGTTCTCTAAGAGCTATGGTGAGCGCACTTACCCGATATACTGCCGATCATAAATCGAAGCAAGTTCAAGGAGAGATCTATGATTCGATTAATCATTGCCGCGCTAACCATCGTCCTGCTCACTCATAATTCCTTCGCGCAGGGACCGACTCGGGTCATGTCTGGCTATGCTGCGATATCCGGACCTCACGCAGTGCTGTGGGTTGCCCGGGACGCCGGTCTCTTCGAGAAAAATGGCTTGCGCGCCGAGGTGGCCTATATCCGTAGCGGTTCGACCATGGCCCAGACCATAGTTGCGGGGGAAATTCAAATGGCTCAAATGGGCGGCCCAGCGATGCTGGCCGCGGGGGTCGCGGGCATGGACGTAACATTTGTCGCCGTGGCGCTCAATACCACGCCGATTGTGATCATGGGCACGGTTTCGAAGATGGAAGAACTGAAGGGCAAGGCGATCGGAGTTACCCGATATGGTTCCAACACCGATATCTCCGCGCGCTTCGCGATCAGAAAAGCGGGTCTGCAACCGGAGAAGGATGTCGCGCTGGTGCAATTGGAAGATTACCCGGGAATCATGGGCGGCATCGCGTCAGGCCGCATCGCTGGCGGCGCGCTGGCCGACCCGTTCACCGAACATGCCAAGAAGTTAGGTTATAAGGAAATTGCCGATATCGCGGCCCTCGGATTGGAGTTTCCGTTCGTCGGCATCGCCGCTAAGAAATCATTTATAAAAGAAAACGCGGATACGGCGCAGCGGTTTGTCCGCGCCTACACCGAAGCGATCGCACTATATAAGAACAACCGGGATCTAGCGATGAAGGTGACGAGCAAGTACACGGGAATCAAAGACCCGGAGATCCTGGGCTCGACGGTGGATTTCTACGCTCCTAAATTAGCCAGCGTTCCCTATCCGACCGCCGGCGGGATGCGCTTCGTGCTGGAACAAATCGCGACGCGCGACCCGCGGGCTAAAAATGTCAACGCCGAAAGCTTCATGGATGTTCGGTTCGTCAAACAGCTCGAAGAAAGCGGCTTTATTAAGGGGCTTTATCCGAAAGGGGAGAAGCGGTGAGACGCGCATGTGCCTTCCGCGCGATATTCTCCAAATCCGCGCTTCGACCCAACGCAAAATAGGCTCACAATCCGCTCGACAAAACGCTCATCGCCAACAATCGCTGATCCGCCGTTTCATAAGAACGCGCCACGTGGCCGAGATCTAGCACATCACTCACTTGACAATCCTTGCCAGACCAACGTATTGATCCTACCAAGACTCTTTTAATGCAGTCTCCTTATGGTTAAGCAGGGACGTAGTGCTTGGCAATACTCGTCTCTAGGTTAGCGATTTTAGACAAACAAAATTCCTTGCTGTCATCGTCCTTAATTTGGCTTGCCATAGTGCAGCGATGAAAACGAAGGGCGAAATAGAAGCGGCCATTAGCGAGGCGATAGTCCACTTCGAAATCGACTATATGGGACGCGGCCCTAAGGAGGCTCGATCTCATATTGTTGAAGATTTAATACTGGTGCGGCTCAAAGGCATGCTTACCCCGGCTGAACAACAGCTCGCCAAAACTCCCGAGGGTGTGGAACTGATCAAAAAGATGCGCTCGACGATTATTGATAACGCCAAAGCTGAGTTTTCTCGCGTGATCACTAATGCCACCGGGGTCGCGGTTCGAGATATTCTCACCGACATAAGCACCGCTTCCGGTGAGCGCATTTTTGTGTTCATATTGGACAGGAATTTGGGCAAGGAGTTGCCGCGTAGAATTAGTCCTTGACTTGGCCATTGGTTTTGAATAGCATTTTTTTAGTTTAGCAGATGACCCGAAGGGTTCCTTCGGCGGAAGGTAGCCAGTCGGGGCATAGGCCGACTTCAAGATGACAACATCTGAGTCGGCTTTTTCATTTTTATTCGATACGAACAGCCGGTAGGCCAGTGAGGAGGTAGCTCTCAGAGGGCGACTCGCTTAAGGGCAGGCCAGCTTATCCCCCAGGGGGAAGGCTGGCCTTTTTTTTTGGGTTCGTTTCTTTCTTTAAGCCTGCCGAGCCGGGTATATCGAGGAGGTGATGCGTTCAACCGAAAAACTCGTTGGTGACTCGCATCGGAGATTCAAAGGAGACAAAGACAAGGAAGTGTCGTACAAACAAAAAACAGGAGGACAAGACGATGGCTGACCAAAATACGGCTAGTGAAGAGTTGCTATTGGACGTCCGAGTAGCCGAAGCTTCCAAGCTCTATAAGTTCTATCTCAACAATGAGAAAAAGATCCTCGGAACCTTCTCCGTTAGCATCTTTCTTCTCGTCTGGGAATTGACCGGAAACGTGTTTCAAATGATTAATCCCATGTTCATGAGCGCACCTTCGCTCATCTGGAAAGCCGCTGTGCAGCTCTTTGTCTCGGGAGAGATCTGGAATGATCTCAGGGTTAGCGGGATTGAATTCGCTTGGGGATATATCCTCTCGGTTATCGTGGGCGTCCCCTTTGGGATCGCGATCGGTTGGTACAAGAAGTTGGCCTATGTCTGCGATCCCTTTGTCAACGCCATGAACGCTACGCCGCGCGTCGCCCTTTTGCCGCTGATTATTATCTGGTTAGGTATTGGCATCCTCTCCAAAATCGGCATTATTTTTCTCGGCGCAGTATTTCCACTGCTGATCAACACGCGAGACGGCGTGAAGACCACGCCTCACAACCTCCTCACTGCAGCGCGGAGCTTTGGCGCTTCGGAGTGGCAAATATTCAGGAGCGTGGTGATTCCCTCGACCGTCCCATTTATCCTCACCGGGTTGCGGCTGGGGATCGGAAGGGCGCTCATCGGTGTCATGGTTGGCGAGCTTTATGCCGCGACCGCCGGGATCGGATTTATGATTACAGTGGCTGGCGCGACCTTCCAAACCGATAAGGTTTTCGTCGGTGTCCTGATATTTGCTATCAGCGGCATGGTCGCTACAGAAATAATTGACAGGGTAGAAAGAAGATTCGACAGGTGGCGTCCAAAGGTGGGGGCCGAGTAGTATCGTTGAGCGCGCTCTCAACCAGCATTCTACGACACTAGGGGCAGCAGTGAGTGCCCGAGACTGATTCTCCGACCCGAGGAATCGAGGACAAGGGCTTGGTGTCCTTTCAGGAGCCTACGCCTGTCCCCACACATCGTGGGCGGTGTCGACCACGAGCTTGAGCTTGTGCCACTGCTCCTCTTCGCTGAGCAGGTTGCCTTCCATAGTGGAGGCGAAGCCGCACTGAGGACTGAGGGCTAAATTTTCCAGAGGCACATACTTGCTCGCCTCGTCGATGCGCCTCTTGAGTTGGTCTTGTGATTCCAGTTCGGCGAGCTTGCTGCTTACGAGGCCTAGCACGACGGTCTTGCCGTGCGGCACGAAGCGCAAGGGCTCGAAAGTGCCGGCCCGCTCGGACTCATACTCGAGCAGGAAAGCGTCCACCTGGAGTTGTCCGAACAGTTTCTCAGCAATGGCGTCGTAACCGCCTTCGGCGTACCACTGGCTGCGATTGTTGCCACGACAGAGATGAATGGCCAAAATGACTCCCGCGCGCTTGGCGCCTTCGAGGCACGCGTTGTCCGCGCGGATTGCCTCATCGAGCGCAGCCTCGGGGTCTAATCCCATCTCGTTTTTAATGTAGTTTCGCCATTTGGGATCGATGTAATAGCTGTAGCGAGGCGCATCGATCTGGACGTATTGCGCTCCTTCATCTATGACCGCTTGAATCTCCGCTTTGATGATCGGCACGATGTCCCAAAGAAAGGCGGAATGAGTGGGATACACTTTATCGCTGAGGCCCTTCTTGTAATAGATCGCGGGAAATTGATTGGCGGTGGGCAGGGTGATCTTGATATCGCCCGGGCTACGCTGTTTCATGAACGCGAGCTCGTGTTGGGTCAAACGCTGGGTCTGCTTGATCTTGCCCATCACGATCCCGGGCACCCGAGACGGCTGAGTCGAGGTGCCGGCGCCGCCCGCCTGCCAGGAGCGGAGGAGATTGTCGCTCTCGTCGATTCCTTCCACCGCGTCGTTGAAGTCGCTCATGAAGTTGAGGCGGCGGAGCTCTCCGTCGGTGAAGATCTTTAGACCGAGATCTTTCTGGCGCTGGAGCAGCCGCAGAATGTGCTTGTCTTCCAGCGCGCGCAATTGCCCGTGCCCCATCTGTTTATCGCTGCGAGCCTGCAGGAGTTCCGCCGGCCGCAGGAGACTGCCTATCTGATCCGCGCGATATTTGGCCGCCATAAGAATCTATCCTTCACAGGCGCTAAAAATCGACGTTCCCCGCATATCATCCGGCTAAGCTTCCTGTCAACGCTAGGTAAGTTAGCTGTGGTAGCTTAGCCCGACCGTGACGTCATGATTGTGTGTAAATTGAGGATTGCGCTCTTCCCTTCGGCCATGCTCGTATCCAAGATTCGTCGCGCAGTTTCTTAGGCTCATAAGATTCGTAGTGTGTGAAGTCGGCGATTGTTCTGCGCGGCTTGGCGCCCGGCCAGAAGCGGGCTCGGCCGATCGGCACGACCCAAAGCAGGCGTATCGGCTGCGGCACATTGAACAGCTCCCTCAGTTCTGGCTCGATCTCCTCGCGGACCGAGACCCAGACTGTTCCGAATCCCATGCTTGCCGCCACGAGCATCATCTGCTCGACCGCGCTCGCCACGCTCGCTTGAAAGAGCTTTTCCCGATCTCCCGGTCGACGCGTGGTGAGATAGACCATCATCGTCCTGGGATCGGCACAAACCAGGACCAGAACGGAGGCATCGCCGACATAATATTTGCTCAATCCTTTGTAGTTGACCGGGTCCTCACGCCTGCGCTGCCGCCATTCGTTATAGAAAATCTCACGGCAGCGCTTCATCTTCTCGCGATCGCGCGTCACGACGAACTCCCAGGGCTGCGTGTTGGCGCCCGACGGCGCCCAGCGGGCCGCCTCGAGAATCGCTTCGAGCTGTTTGTCGCTCACTTTTCCTGCTTTGTAAACTCTGACGCTCCGTCTCTTCTTTATGATCTGCAACAGGCTTGCGCTATTCATGGGCATCTCCAATATTGAGGGCGAGTTTGAAACCTGCCCCTCTATCTATTTGGTTGCTAAGGAGATCACGGCACCAAAGGATCTCCGTTTAGATCTAAAATTTCTCACTGCTTGTAGACTTTGTCGATAAAGCCTTTTTTTTCCAACTCCCGCACGATGCTTTCGTCCGCCAGGTCTTCGAAGCGGAGTTGTGCGCCGGGCTTACGGCTGGTCGCTTCCTTAATTTGCGTCTCGGCACCGGCTCTGGTCACCAGCGGTACCACGTCATAGAGTTTTGCGCTCGCGGTGTAGGCGTCCTCCAGATAAGCTTCGTTGTTTATTCTGCTGTATTTGGCAATGATTTTTTTGGTCTCTTCCTTGCGGCTCTTGAAAAAGTGGATAGCCTCGATGTGCGCCATCAGAACTTTTTTCACCGTCTCCCTCTGACGCGAAAGATAGCTTCTCGTCGTTGTCGCGCAGATATAGGGAAATTCAAACCGCTTCTGAAAATCGGCGGTACTGATGAGGATCCTGAAGGGCATCCCTCTGGTCAAGTGAATAATCCCCGGAGGCGACGGAAAGCCGGCGATTCTGCCGGTGCGAAACGACGCTGCCCGTTCCGCCGGACCGCCGACCTGCATAATAGGAACTTGCTTATCAGGTTCCAGCCCCAATCCCCTAATCAGCGCGCGCGCCGCTACGTCTGACGCGCTGCCGACCCGGCTGATGCCGATGCTTTTTCCTTTCAGATCTTCCGCCGATTTGACGGATTCGCTCACGACCAGCTCATAAGGAAGAGAATTGAGATAACATGCGACAAGGACGAGATCGGCCCCTGCTACCACTGCGCTGGCTACGCCTCCACCCGATGCGTTGGCCACCTGTACGTCTCCGGCCACGAGACTGGAGACGCTGGTCGTGGTGCTCGGGATAAAGAGCAAGTCTACGTCTAATCCGTTCTTCTTATAAAAGCCGCGATCTTGAGCCAAATACCAGACGGAGTTACTGCTCTCCAACGCGCTGTGCGAGAGCCTGATTTTTTCCTGAGCCCGGCCGTCGTTTAAAGAAAGAAAACAAGAAAGAAGCAACAGTCCGCCGAAAAACCAAAATCGCCGTGGAAGTTTCATCATACCCTCCAAGAAGATGCGATGATGAGACGCCTTTTCAATAATCCATTTTTTAAATGAATGTAAGTCCCGCCGCGCAAGACTTTTCGATGCAAGACTATCGTTATCGAGTGGGAATATCCATACAGTGTTTGATCTACTGTGTCCAAAAAACCTGGCTCCTTCGGATTCGGCACTATTTCCAATTTTGTCTTAGGTCGCTGTAAGGAAATACGTTCTTGGGCGCGCCGTTTTTATTGATCTGGAGGGATATTCAGACATCGTTATCGAAACCCTCACTGATTTTTCCCGCTGGCATACCCCTTGCGACCTTTGTTTCTTAGTATCTCCAAGAAAGGAGGAATACTACGTGAAACGAAGAAAGGAAATTTTAACAGCGGTTCTTCTATCCGGCAGTGTCGGCTTGGGAGCCCAATCGCTGTTTGCCCAGGGTGTGCCGGGAGGTCGTCCATCTGGACCGAGCAGTCCTGGACAAACGACAGGTCCAACCGTCCCACAACCGGAACCGGGGATGCCTCGCGAAATGCAGCCCACTATTCCTGGGCAACCGGCGCCGGGCCTTCCTCAAACCGCGCCAATTCCAGGACAACCAGGAACTATCCCCGAGCAAATACAGCCGCCGGAAGCGGCCCGCTCGCACGGGATGGTAATCTCCTCCGATGATATCAGAAGGGCACAGCAAGCTCTCGGAATGAATCCCGCCGAAGTTAGTGGCACGATGGACGCCAAGACTCAGCAAACCTTGCGTGATTTTCAAAGAACCAACAACTTACCGGCCACCGGAGTCTTGGATGAAAAGACCGCCAAAAATCTTGGAATCACTTTAAACGGCGACGGAGTTTCCACCCCATCGCAGCGTCAGGACAGCACGATGCCAAGATCTAATAGCTCCACTCCACCAGGAACTGTGAAGTGAGCGCAGCCTTCGTTCGGGCTGTCGTGTATCAGCGGACCTCCGGGAGGGGTAGCCGATAGGGCACCCTTCCCGGAGGAACCCACTACTTCGTAGATGTCCCACACCGCGGCTGTTTCGCCGGTTGATTTAACCGCTGGTTCGAAAAGAGTCCTATCTACCTGTTCGCCTTCGGCTGCGTATATCTTTCCCTCATAATGGAAGTTCGTGGTGATTGATTGAAAGACCCGGCGCCACTGCTTCGAACAAGCTTTCGATTGACACCGATCGCCTGGGCAAATAAGCTCCGTTCGTAAAATCGTTAGCCGATATGGGACTCCCACCATCCCGACCGTAAGGACGTCTCGGAGCAGGCAAAAGCAAAAATCTTGGGAGAAAATGACCAAACGATTTTACGGCTGGCAATGACGTGAAGCTTCGTCTCGCTGTCTTTCTGGTTTTTTCTCTTGCGATTGTCGACCTGGCGCAGCATCCTTCCTACGCTGCCGATTCTGCGGGCTTGCGCAAGGTCCGCATGGCTTTCACCTCGCTTTCGGCGGTGATGATGCCACCCTGGTTAGCGCGTGAAGCCGGAATCTTCAACAAGCATGGTTTAGAAGTGGAAGTCATCGCCACGCCGACCGGCGTCGAGGGGATGAATGCGTTGATCGCCGGCGAAGTGCAGTTCTTGCAGATATCCGGCGGCACCACCGCAAGCGCGGCGTTGGGCGGGGCCGACGTCATGATCGTCGGGACCACGCTCGATACTCTGGTCCAGAATTTGATGGCGCGCCCGGAAATCGAAAAGCCGGAACAGCTACGCGGCAAGGCTTTGGGCATTACCCGTTTCGGAACTTCCATCGACGTTGGTGCGCGCATCGCGTTGCGCCATTTCGGACTCGTGCCCGAAAAAGATGTCGCCATCGTGCAGGTCGGGGGCATGGAGTCCATGGTTTCGGCCCTCCAAGCCAATCGCATCCAGGCCGGCATTCTTTCCAATCCGGCCATCAGCCAGGCGAAGAAACTCGGCCATCACGTCCTGCTCGATATCGCTTCACTGGGCATTCCCTATGCGTTTACGGGCATGACGACCCGCGGCCGAATTATTCGCGAGGACCCGGATCTCGTGCGCCGCTATATGATGGCGCAAACCGAAGCGATCGCCCGCGCCAAAAGAGATAGGGAACTCGCGCTGAAAGTGATGGGGAAATATTTGCGTACGACCAATGCCGCAGCGCTTGCCGAAGCCTACGAGATCGACGTGCAGAAATTTATGCTCAAGGTGCCGCTGCCTACCGCCGCTGCGATGAAATCTGTCCTCGAAGACCTCGCCGCCAGGATTCCCAAGGCAAAGGACGCGGAGCCGCAGAGGTTCTTCGACGACTCATTCGTGCGCCAGATGCAGTCCAGCGGCTTCATCGACGCGCTTTACCGATAACAAACTTCAACTCCGACGCATTGATGCGTCTAAGCAGACATGGTAGAGAGGCAGGCATAGCCGTCCGATATCAGCAACTATTTTTATCAACGGATTATTCGTAAGGAGGGAATATGATTACTGCTAACGATCTCAGCGGCGCATTAGCGATCATGCCGACGCCTGCCAAGGAAGGGGCCGATCGCCTGGATGCTGCAAATACCGTCGACTTGGACGAGACCGCCCGTCTTACAGAGAGTCTAGTCCGCGACGGCGCAACCGGTATCATGGCGCTCGGAACGATGGGAGAGTGCGCGACAACATCGGAGAGCGATTATGAGGCATACGTGGATTGTCTGCTGAAAGCCGTCCGTGGTCGCATCCCAACCTTTGTTGGCACAACTGCCTTGGGCGGCCATGAGATCGCGCGCCGCATCCGCTTTGTAAAAGAGCGCGGCGCCACTGGCACACTTTTGGGAATCCCGATGTGGCAACCGGCTACGCTCGACATGGCGGTGCAGTTCTACGCTTCTGTTGCGGAAGCCTTTCCGGATTTTCCTATCATGGTCTACGCCAATTCACGCGCTTTCCGTTTCGCATTTGACCTTGATTTCTGGAAACGCATCGTCGATAAGGCGCCTACGGTCATGTCCGCAAAGTTTTCTAGCAAAGGAATTCTCCGCGAGGCTGTGGCCGCGACCAAGGGGCGCGTAAATTTCGTTCCTCCCGTCGGTCTGGCCTACGAATTCGCTCAACTGTCCCCGGAGACGGCGACGACATGTTGGATTCCCTCGGTCGGACCGCAACCGGCCCTCGCGCTCATGAAAGCGCTCGCGGCGCGCGACCCCCAACAGGCCAAAGCCGTGGGCGATGATATCGCCTGGGCCGTCGAACCCCATCACGCCATCACGGGCTCAGCGGAGGTTTTTGCTTCTTATAACATCCAGCTCGAGAAAATATTGATGGGCGCATCCGGTTACTGTAAGCCAGGCCCTATAAGGCCGCCCTACAACGTCATGCCGGAAAACTTCGCCCAGGCGGCGCGAGAAAGCGGCCAGCGGTTCGCAAAGCTCCGCGAGAAATACTCGCGGCCGCTTGGCTAGCTTCCGTTTCGCTTCTTAAACTTTCGCATTCGTTTTATCGTGCTAAGACGCCAAGACCGCAAAGAGGCAATTTCTTCTCCTCTTCCTTGGCGTCCTTTGCGCCTTTGCGCGAGATTGAATGTATCCAACTCGTCTCTTACGGCGGACAAATGATTCAAAGAATAATAACGCAGCGGAGGTAGTTAGTGAGCATCGATTTGACCAAGGAGTCCGCATACGCGGACAAGACGCCGTATGAATTATGGCAACAAAGCGAAGCGATCCCGGTCTATCAAGGCCTGGGACTCGAGGATTTGAGAACAGTCTCTCTGGGTCCGTGGAAACGCAAAGGCGCAATGGGAGCTTTCATCAATATGCTGGGCGCAGGGCGCAGTTGTGACGCTTACGTTTGTGAAATTGCCGCCAAGAGCCAAACTCTGGTCGAGCATTACCTCTTTGAGGAGCTCATCTATGTCGTAAAGGGACGCGGCGCGACGACGGTTTGGCAGGAAGGCGGTCGAAAGCAGACCTTTGAATGGCAGGAGGGTAGCATGTTCTCTCCGCCGCTCAATACTTGGCGCCAACATTTCAATGCGCAGGGCGATGAGCCCGCGAGGTTCGTCGCATTGACGGACGCGCCCGTAATGATCAACAGATTTCGCAATCTCGAGTTTGTTTTTAATAATACTTTTATTTTTTCAGATCGGTTCGGCGGCGAGGATGGTTACTTCAGCGGCAAGGGAAAAGAGGTTCAAAGTCATCGAACCTGGGATTCGAATTTCATCGCGGATGTCCCAGGCTTCCGCTTGATGGAACACAGCGCCCGCGGGCAAGGTGCCAAGGGCATCTTGCTCCATCTTTCGGCCAACACCATCAGTGCGCATATCGAGGAATATCCCGTGGGCACCTATCCGCGGGCTCATTGGCATGGCCCCGGAGCGCATATCCTCATTCTTACCGGAGAAGGCTATTCTTTTATGTGGGAGCAAGGGAAAAAGCGCACGCGCATCGACTGGAAGCCGGGTAGCCTGTTTGTGCCGCCCGCCAAATGGTTTCATCAGCATTTCAATCCGGGACGCGAGCCGGCGCGCTATCTGGCTCTCAAGCCATGGGGTTTCACTTACCAGGTCGAAGATCTGGTCAAAACTCTGGAAGTCGAGGCGGCAGGAGGGACGCAAATTGACTACCAGGACCAGGATCCCGAGATACATGAGACGTTCGTTCAAGAATGCCTCAAACGAGGCGTAGAGGTGAGGCTGAAATTCTGACCGACTCGGAGAGATTTCTAACTTCAAGGAGCAATCAAATGGCTGCGAAAATGAGCGCGGGTGACGCCAATGCCTACGTAGACGAGCTTTATTGGAAAGTGGCGAAGCGCTGGGAAGAACGCGTTACTCGTTCTCAATTCATGAAGGAACTGACGACCGGCCGTTTGCCTAAGAAGACGTTCCGCCTATTCTTCAAAAACTGGGCCGCCTACACGATTGAGATCAATACACTGGAAGCGGCGTCCTATCACAAACACATACATTTTTTTCGGCAGCATCGGGACCTGATGGCAGCTATGGCCGAGAAATTGGCGGATGAGCTCATTCATCCCAAACCGCCGGGACATATTCACGTGGTGATGGAGACCGCCAGGGCGCTCGGAATTACCGAAGATGAAGTTTTTGTCACCCCGATGCTTGCAGAGTTTCGCGCCAAGATCGATTACTTCCGCGCTATCGTCTGGGAGGGCACCGCGGCCGAGTTCTATGCCGCCGGGGCGACCGAGGAACAGTTCGGTCATTGGGCCGGCGAAGTATTCGGCGCTTTGACCGCCCATTATGGGCTCACGCCCCAAGAGGCGATTTATTTTTCGCTTCACGAAGAGGCCGATACCAGAGAACACGAAGGTGGAATCATGGGACACGGCGGTTTTAGACGTCTGGTTTTGCAGCGTCTGTTAGAAGAAGGCGCCGAAGTTAGACCGGGCTACACGCTCGAGTACTGCGCCTTAACTTCAATGGATCTCCATGGGGCGATTTTGCAGGCGACGTTGCAAGCGGCTGCCAGGGAGGCACCAAATGGGGTGTTGGAGTAGCGGAGTATCGGAGTAGTGCAAAAGCAGAGTGATGGAGTATTGGAGTACTGGAGTATTGGGTTTGAAACGCATCACTCCCTTACTCAATCAATCCCGCACTCCAATCTTTGTTGCGTTGGAGAAACTGATGTTTGCGTGTTGTCGTTCCCTACTCTCGAGATTGTTCGTCTCGATTCTAGTCGTCCCCGTGATCGGTTTCACGATTCCCCCCGGCGTCCTGGCGCAAGAGCAAATCGTCGTGGGGTACGATGGCTACGCCGGCTTTCAGGGTCCTATTTGGGCGACTAAAGATCTCGGATTATTCGACAAATACGGTTTGCCCGGCGAGCTGGTCCTGATCCCGGGTAGCGCACGCGGGATGGCAGCCTTGATCTCTGGAAGCGCCCCATTCGTGCAAGGCTCTGCTACCGCACCGCTGTCGACCTATTTGCGCGGCGGAGACGTTGTCGTGGTGGCTGCCGCCTTGAACAAGTTTCCTTTCAGCGTTGTTGCCAGAAAAGAAATGCGTAACCCGTCGGACCTCATCGGGAAGAAGATCGGAATTCTCAACTTTGGCGGCTCCAATGATCTTGCAGTTAGTATGGCGTTCAAAGAATGGAATATTCCTCGCAACGCGGCAACCATTCTTGTGAGCGGTGGGGCGCCGGAAAGGCTTGCAGCTTTGATGACCGGGGCGATAGACGCCACCGTGCTGTCGCCGCCGGAGACCGTGGCCGCCTCACGGGCGGGGTTGAAAATTCTCGCAAACCTTAGCGATCTCAATGCGTCATTCCCGCAAACGCTCATTATGGTGCGGCGCTCCTTTCTTGCGAACAAACGCGAAACCATCAAGCGTTTCCTGCGCGCCTACAGCGAAGGTATCTACGAGTTCAAGACCAACAAAGAAAGAGCGATTAAGGTGTACGCCAATCGCCTCAAGCAAAAAGATCTGAATATTCTCGAAGAAACATATAGCTTTTATGGACCAAAATTTTCCTTTCCGCCGCGAGTGGACCGCGGCGGCATCAATAACGCCCTCGAACTGGTTCGCCAAGGCGTCGAAGTAAAGGGAGAAATCAACCTCGGGCAGTTTCTCGATGAGAGCGTGATCGACGAACTGGAAAGGGAGGGATTTTTCAAGAAATTGTCTAACCCAAGAACGACAAAATGAATCCTGGGCAAGGGCCGCGTTCCGATAACATGATTGCGCCAAGTCCTCTCGCACCATACCGCCGTTTCCGGCTGTCGAAACACAGGGTAAAGCGAGTTTATATCGTCTACAGGGTCGACTGACAAAAGCGGATGATTAAGATTTTCGCAATCGGTCAACGGCGGGAGGATTATGAAGAGCTGGCTGAACAAGGCCGCCATTTAAGGCACCGGCGGAAATAGAGGAGAAAGCGATCAGGCCAAGCGATTCGCCTCAGTCCAAGATGGGACCCTCAAAGCGGCTCAGAGATTCAACACTCACACAGGTTCATGCGGTACCAAGCAGCAGCCGTTTGACAGCCAGATATATTATGAACCATAAGGTAACTGAGACTCGAATCGGGATTATGTGGAAAGGCGATTGCCTTTCTCCCCGACCGGGTCTCTTTTTTTTGGGTCTGAGAATTTAAGGGTATACTCGACGATGTATCCTGTATTGTCACTCATGAAACGACGGAAATCTCAACGTTCTTTGTAGCGATTTTTGAAGCTTTTAGCGACGGCACCCCTAGTTTCGATGCTAGATATTTCTCTAGCTCCACTTTAGATCTCTTGCGAGGATCCTTACCTGTTGAGTGCGCACCGTAGATGCTTCCGACAATAAGATCGAGCGCCTGTAGTAAGTCGCTCTGTGGTTCTTGTACCAGTATAAGCTTCTGTATGTTTTTAGAACGTGCACGCATCTGGGTTTCAGCTTGAGCTTGAGCCTTTTTGCTGAAGCGACGTTGAGTGATTAAACGTATCGAGGACTTCATCGCGCCGGCTGCCGAGTCTGTTAAACGAGCCACCTGCTCAATATACTGGCGGAACTTAACCTTCGGATCGCCCTGGCGTATTGCAATTCCGGGCTGAAATATGTGGATTTGCAGTTTCAGAGCAGTATTACCCAAGATATAATCAAGCGCTTTCTTTGCATAGTTAATCTTAAACTTATTGCCATGTGTATACCCGACGTTACACAGGAAACGGTTTTGTGCGCGTAAACCTCGGAGCTTGTCAGCGGCCGTTTTCAGTCCCCTACCTCGCAATGTCCCCATGACAAACGGACCATCTACGAAAAAGCATCCGCTTTCGTCAAGCAAAACGTCACTATCCTGATGCACCACTAGGCTTAACTTAGTCTTTTTGGATCCTCCCCATCCCCAGATGGGATTTAACTTTGACAGAACTACAAATCCAGTCAGAACGTATAAAGCAATGCGACGATTCATAGTATTCACTCCTTGCATGTCGTAAGTCTAGAAATGCGATTCTGCTCCTCTGGCCAAATCACATCCTGACGTTGCCTCCCGCTTTCTAGCTGCGCATTGGTTAGGTTTAAAGCAGAGCCAAAGTCGGCCTTGCGGAGCCCTGCTTCTTTAAAGCTGGCGTAAGCCAATCGACTGTTCGTGAACTTGCTACCCTCTAAGGTTGCTTCCTCGAAGTTTGCTCCGTTTAGATCGCTTGACTCTACTGCGGTTGAGATGAGTGTCGCTTTGCGAAAGTCTGCATTCTCGAGGCAGCTTGAATAAATTTCCGCGGAGCTCAGAATCGCGGTTTGGAATTTGGCCCGAGATAAGGTGACATTTTGAAGCTTCGCGTCAGTAAGGTTCGCCCCATCTAGGTTCGCATCCTCTAGTGATGATTCCCGTATTGTGATGCCACGCAAATAAAGCCCGTGCATATCGGCAAAGAAATAATTTAGTCCTTGAAACTCTGGAAAGACTACTTTCAAGGATCGTGTATCGGCAGCCTTGAGCAACTTGCTAATTGACTTTAGTGCTGCCTCAACGTCTCCTGGCATTTGAGTTGCCGGATCGTTTGACCTTTGTTGGATAGTCGCAGTGAGAACTTGTAGTGCTGTGTCAAGAGTCTTAGACGGCGCGTTCCCTAAACTACCCGCGTCGTTAGCCCCTTTGATTCTTAATTGAATACTTTCACTCGCTAGATTTTTTATGATCTCGGATATTTCGGGCGGCGTGCCGGATATGTACCGTGAGATTTGCTCAATATTACCAATAGCAGTGGCAATAGCTGCAAGTCCACCACATGCAAGGGTTAGTAGGACGATGGCTCGATGGTTAAGAATCCTCTCTTTTAGGGACTTACCATCGTTACCCTTGATTGGTCCTGTCCGCTTTTGAACTTTAGCCATGCAGGTGAGCGAGTATTCGAATCGCGATAATGGTTATTCGTTGATTCTCGATTTCGCAATTCTTATAGTTTGGCAGTTTGGCCGATCCTCATGAAAGGGTGCCCGGGGGTGGGGAGAACCAGTCCGGGCGATGGTGTCGGGTCAAAGATGTGACGAGATCGAAAGACCCAGCCTAAGTTGCTTCGCCAATAAGCGGCCTAGATGAATAGGACAAACTTATGGGTCGTGTCAAGTGGAATTTCAGATTCGTCGCTGTTTGCAGTTCAGGAAAGATTGATGATCGCGCACTTTTTATCAGGGGCGACTTTTAATACCTACACACCTAAAAGTCTAATCTGGAGTCAAGTTTGCGACCTTTCCCCGGATATGGTTTGCGATACACGGCCCGGTAAAGGGCATCGAGCGATTGTAAAATCGCATCCAAAACCCTCGTCACTGCCTGCTCCGATATTGCCTCTGGTTCCCGTGGGTGAGTGATCGCATTACGCAGCTTAAGGCCTGCCTTCAGGTCACCCCACCAGTGCTTTGCTTTATCTACCGGCTCGCCAGAAAATAAACGGTAGATGTACTCGAAGCGATCCTCAAGTCGGTATATCCTCAATGAGTCCGTTAACTCGAATTGGCCTGACTTTAGGGCAATATCCCGTTCCCGAAGGATACTCTGGTCTAGTACGTTCAGATCTTGCCGGTCAAAAAAATCTGCTGCCACGCCGTTGATGTGAGCCTCAAGGGCGGAATACCCCAACAGCAGGGCGGCATGTAGATAGGCAACCTTGCCGGCCGAGGAAGCCTCGGTGTGCGATTTTTCGAGAAATCGTTTAGCTTCGTCGAAGAGCAGCACTGCAAATTCATCTGCATTTGCGCTGCTCATACATTCCCTTCAGCTTCTCGAACTTCAAGCATCGCTTGTTTTGCGTGATATTTTTTTATCGCCAGATCAACGAGACTCTTCGATATTCTTTCTCCCTTTTCCGCCTGCAAGTAGAACAGTTCCACGAAACGGCCTCTTTCTTTTGCGTCTGTCCGATACCCTAAACCCCGGTAGTTTTCAGGGTCCGTTTTATGACGTCCCCGCGCAAGAGCTTCGCAACTTAGCGGATCTTTGCCGCTTGACTCTGTTAGCGAGAAATGCCGGTTCAGTCTAACTTTGTTATTGGCCAACACCCCTGCAGTGAAGGCCCAGGCTGAGAGCACTGCATAATTCAAAGCTTTCTCGGCAAAGTCGAAGTTGGAACGCTTTCCGGTCTTCTTATCAATGAAATGATCACGCTGTGCTTGAGCCAGCGCAGCGAATTGTCGGCCAGCTTCTTTGAGCCCGGCATCCTTCCACATAGCGGGGTTTTTCTGTTTCAACTTTTTCCATTCAGGATCATCAGTTCCTGTCCTAGCAACAGATGGTGTCGTCCCCGTGTTGTCGAACTTTGCAGGGTCTACTTGTTTCCCCGCAAGATAATTCATTATGAATGTTCGGGCGGCGCGCACAGTGATAGGTTGGCCGCGCTGTCGCTTGTCCGCAAAATCTTGACCCTCGTCAAGCAAGCCGACCTGTTGACACCAGCTGCGAAGTTCCGGACCTGAGACAGTCTCATACATTCTGTCAAGTAGGTCAGTAGAAACGGCGATATTTGTGTTGGAGATGAGCTGTACATCGAGTCGTTGCTCCGTGTCCAGAGCAAAATACACCTTTACGCCATGGTACTCGTTGACGTCTTTCTCAAGTGCAAGTCGGATCGCTTCGAAGCGGTGCTGACCACCTACAACCATCAAACATGGTTCATCTTCCATGGGCTCTCGGACTCAATGACTAAATTGCTAAAGGACCTACCACTATCCGCGTCCTCTCTCATTCTTTCGTACGCAGTGTGGTCTTCGACCAATTCTCTATTGGCCCGGTACTCTGCTTGCTCGTCCGGGTCAAGCGGTACATCAATCGTCCCTTGTGTCACAAGCGTATCCGCGCGGATATGGCATTCGCAGTAGAGAGCATCGGTACGGCTGTCGACCAGGATAAATAGTGAGGGTTCAAGCGGCTTGCAAGTTTTAGCAAAACTTTTTATTAGCCCATCGATCTTTTCTACTTTTTTGTTCAGTCGTTCAGGAACATTCGGAGTGTAGGTCGTGTTCGCCACTGCAGAACTCCTTAAAACAGAAGTCTAACCGTTCCGTAACGGAGCTAACTTTCATTGTCTATCTTACTCAGGAAGATTTTTCCGTCAAATGGACAAAAATGCAGTCAGGCGCAGAGTCAAGAATTGTGGGGTTTGACCCGCGCGTCGCTT
>Ga0137364_10000342_pt1 | contig 18116 bp, 17 predicted proteins | sample SagtaG_10_FD_104798 | JGI IMG/M metagenome (GOLD analysis project Ga0137364, IMG submission 104798) | Vadose zone soil microbial communities from Sagehorn Ranch, Mendocino, California, USA - Sage1_L_20_16 metaG | ecosystem: Environmental > Terrestrial > Soil > Vadose zone | place: USA... | reverse complement strand
TCGACCTGCCCACCGCCAACGTGCAGAAGGTCAAGCAGGACCTCCTGGCACACGGCGTGGTGCTCGAGGAATTCGGCGGCACCACACTCGCCACGCCGATCTCCGCCAAGGCGGGGACCAACGTGCAGGAGCTGCTCGACCAGATTCTGCTGCAGGCGGAGCTGCTCGATCTGAAGGCCAACCCCGATCGCAAGGCCCAGGGCACGGTGCTGGAGGCGACGCTCGATCCGGGCAAGGGGCCGCTCGCCACGATCCTGGTGCAGAACGGCACGCTGCGGGTGGGCGACGATTTCATCTGCGGGCAGTACTACGGGCGCGTCCGCGCGATGTATGACGAGCGCGGGCAGACGGTGGACGCCGCCGGCCCGTCGACGCCGGTCCAGGTGCTCGGCTTCGAGGGCGTCCCCGAGGCGGGCGACACGTTCCAGGTGATGGCCGACGCCGCGGCGGCGCGCGACATCGCCCAGAAGCGCCAGCGGCTCGAGCGCGAGGCGCAGCACCGCCGCACCGGCCGGGTGAAGACGCTCGAGGACTTCATGGCCGAGCGGGCCGAGGGCGGCGTCGCCGCGCTGCGCATCATCATCAAGGCCGATCAGGGCGGTCCCGCCGAGGCGCTGGCCGACGCGCTGGCGCAGCTGTCCACGCCCGAGGTGAAGGTCGAGGTGGTCCATCGGGGCGTGGGGGCGATCACCGACGGCGACGTGCTGCTCGCCAAGGCCTCCAACGCGATCATCATCGGCTTCCATGTGCGGCCCGACTCCAACGCGCGCGCCTCGGCCGAGCGGGAGAAGGTGGAGATCCGCACGTATCGCATCATCTACGAGGCCGTCGAAGAGGTGAAGGCGGCGATGGCCGGCCTGCTCGCGCCCGAACGGAAGGAAGTCGTCCTGGGCGAAGCGGAAGTCCGCCAGATCTTCAAGATCGCGAAAGTGGGGACGATCGCCGGCAGCTTCGTGCGCTCGGGCGTGATTCCGCGCACGGCGCGGGTGCGGGTGGTGCGCGACGGCGTCGAGGTGTACGACGGCACCCTGGCCTCGCTCAAACGCTTCAAGGACGACGTGCGCGAAGTGCGCGAAGGGTTCGAGTGCGGCATCGGCGTCGAGAACTTCAACGACCTGAAGGTGAGCGACCTGATCGAGGCGTATCGCATTGAGGAGGTCGCGCGCTCGCTGACCCCCGCGTGATCGTCGGGGTCATGACGTGGGAGCTGCATCTCGCGGCGTGTCGCTCCCTCAAGGACAAGCGGCATGTCCTCAAGAGCCTCAAAGACCGTCTCCACAACCGCTTCAATGTCTCGGCCGCGGAGACGGACCACCATGACCTGTGGCAGCGCGCCGAGTTGACGGCGTGCGTCGTGGCGACCGACCGGCGGCACGCCGAGAGCGTGCTGCGGGAGGCGGACCATCTGGTGGAAGCCGCCGACGGCGCCCGGATCGTGGACACGAGCACGAGCTTTTTCTGACATGATGCGACGACCCAGACACCGCCCCGAGCGCGTGGCGGAGGCCATCCGCCAGACCGTGGCCGAGTTTCTCACCGGCAACGTGCGCGACCCGCGCGTCGGGTTCGTCACGGTCACGGCGGTGGAAGTATCGGGCGACCTCGGTCACGCCCGGGTGCGCGTGAGCGTGATGGGGAGCGAGGAGGAGAAGGCGAAGTCGCTCGAAGGCCTGGCGAGCGCGGCCCGCTTCCTCCGCGCGCAAGTCGCCAAAGAGCTGCCGCTGCGCACCACGCCCGAGCTGCACTTCGAGCTCGACCGCGGGATCGAGCACGCGCAGCACATCGATCAGGTCCTGCGGAACCTCAAGGACGGCGCGGGCTGATCTCGGGCGTCGCGCTCGTGTCGAAGCCCGGAGGCCCGGAGGGGCCCACCTCGCACGACGTCGTCGATATGGTGCGTCGGGCGCTCGGCACCGACCGGGTGGGGCACCTGGGTACGCTCGATCCGTTCGCCGCGGGATTGCTCGTGATCGTGGTCGGGCGCGCCACGCGACTCGCGCCGCTCGCCGCGGCGTGGCCCAAGGCGTACGAGGGCGTGATCCGACTCGGGACCACCACCAGCACCGACGACGCGACGGGCGAGGCGGTCGCGACCTCGGACGACTGGCGCGGCATCGATGCGGCGCAGGTGGAGCGGGTGCTGGCGACGTTCCGCGGAGCCTATGACCAGCGGCCGCCCGCGTATTCCGCGGTGAAGCTGGCCGGCGAGCGCGCCTATCGCCGGGCGCGCCGGGGCGAAGCCGTCGAGCTTCCGCCGCGGCGCGTGGAAGTCGCGGAGCTGGCCCTCGTCCGCTGCGCGCCGCCCGACCTCTCGTTCCGGGCCCGCGTGAGCGGCGGGACGTACCTCCGAAGCCTGGCGCGCGACGTGGGTGCGGCGTTGGGATGCGGCGCCCATCTCGCCGCCCTGACCCGGACCGAGGTGGGCCCGTACCGGCTGAAGGAGGCCGTGGCGCCGGCGGCGGTGACGCCGCAAGATCTGCGTGATCCGGCGGAGCTGGCCGCGGACTTGCCCCGGCGCGACTTGAGTGCCGGGGAGCGGGAGGCCGTGCTGCACGGCAGGCCGCTCCCGGCGGGAGGGGGGACGGGGGACGAGAGACGGGTGGCGCTGTTCGCGGGCGGGCAGCTCGTCGCCGTCGCGGAGCGTGCCGGGGACGTGCTCAAGCCCCGGGTCGTCGTGGCGGACGAATGACGGCGACCGTCGCGACGGTCGGCACGTTCGACGGGATCCACCGCGGGCACCAGGCGGTGCTCGAGGACGTCGTGCGGCGCGCCCGGGCCGGCGGCTTGGTGAGCCTGCTGGTGACGTTCGATCCTCACCCGCTCGAGGTCGTGAACCCGAGCGCGGCGCCGCGTTTGCTCACGCTGCCCGATGAGAAGCGGGTGCGGGCGGCGGGGCTCGGCATCGAGCGGATCGAGATGCTGGCGTTCACGCCGGAGCTCGCGCGCCTCGGGCCCGAGGAGTTCGTGCGGGACGTGTTGCGGGCGCGGTTCGCGATGCAGACGCTGGTGCTGGGGTACGATCATGGGTTCGGACGGGGGCGCGCCGGGGACGTCGAGCTGGTGCGCCGGCTCGCGAGTCAGGACGGATTCGCCATGGAGGTGATGCCGGCCGTGACCGACGGGGGCCAGCCCATTTCGTCGTCGTTGATCCGCACGGCCGTGGCGCACGGCGACCTGATATCGGCCGCGCGCGGGCTGGGGCGCCCGTACAGCCTGCGGGCGGCCGTCGAGCGGGGGGCGGGGCGCGGCCGCACGATCGGCGTGCCCACGATCAACCTCACATCTCCCGATCCCCGCAAGCTGCTGCCGCCGGACGGGGTATATGCCGTGTGGGTGACGATAGAGGGAAGAGGGACGGGGGACGGGGGACGCGTGGGGGGCATGATGAACCAGGGTCCGCGGCCCACCTTCGGCGTGCAGGCACGCGGGCTCGAGATCCACCTGTTCGACTTCAGCGGCGATCTGTACGATCAGGTGGTGACGGTGGAGTGGGTGCGACGGCTGCGGGACGTGCAGACTTTCCCGTCGCGCCAGGCGCTGGTCGACCAGATCGAGCGCGACGCAGTCGCGGCGCGCTCGGTCCTCAACGGGTAGAGGACGCGATGTTCACCACGGTGCGCTCACGATTGATCGCGATCGGCATCCTCCTGGTCTTGAGCATCTGGGCGCTGATTCCGACGAACACCACGCAACGGGTGCGCGATGCCACGACCGGCCGGATGAAGGATACGACCATCCGGCGCGTGCCCATCAACCTGGGCCTCGACCTGCAGGGGGGCATTCACCTCGCGCTCGAGGTCGATCAGTCGAAAGGGCCGGTGCCGGACCCCGCCGACGCGATCCGGCGCGCCGAGCGGGTGGTGCGCACGCGAATCGATGAGTTCCACGTGACCGAGCCCGTGGTGCAGGTAGTCGGGAACACCCGGCTCATTGTCGAGCTCCCCGGCGAGAAGGATCCCGCGCGGGCCAAGGGCGTCATTCAGCGTACCGCATTCCTCGAATTCCGCATCGTCGACATGAAGAGCCTGTTCCGCGACGCGTTGCCCGAGATCGACAAGGCGTTGCGGCAGGCCGGCGTGAAGCCCGCGGGGGAGGCCTCCCCGGCCGCGAGCGTCACGCAGCTGTTCGGCGCCGACACGGCGAAGGCGAAGGCAAAGGGCAAGGCGGCCAAGGGCAAGCCGGCGGCCAAGGACACCTCGGACGCGAACGCGCCGGGCGCGCTCTCGTCGCTCCTGTTCCAGGGCCAGCTCCCGGGCGAGTATCTGGTGCCGGAAGAGCAGGTGCCGGTGGCCGAGAGCCTGCTCGCGCGCCCCGACGTGCGGCGGCTCATTCCCCGCGGCATCGCGCTCAAATGGGGGAACGAGGTATCGTCCCGCGCCGCGCGCAGCTACCGCGCGCTGTATGCCGTGGAAGACCGTCCCATCATCACCGGCGAGGAGCTCCAGGACGCCAAGGCCACCCGCGATCCCCTCACCAACCAGTCGGTGGTGAACTTCGTGCTGTCGCGCCGCGGCGGGCGCATCTTCGAGCGCGAGACCGGCCGGCATGTGCAGGACTACATGGCGATCATCCTCGACGACCGGGTGCAGGGTCAGCCGCCGATCATCAAAGGCCAGATCGGCCAGCGCGGCCAGATCGAGCTCGGCGCGAAGCCGCTGCAGGAGGCGCACGACCTGGCCCTGGTCCTCAAGGCGGGTGCCCTCCCGGCGCCGCTCACCATCATCGAAGAGCGCACCATCGGCCCGTCGCTCGGGCAAGACTCGATCAACGACGGTATCCGCGCCGGCATCGTGGGCGTGGCGCTGGTGGTCCTGATCATGGTCGTGTATTACCGCTGGTCGGGCGTGCTCGCCGTCTCGGCGCTCACCTTGTACGTGCTGTTCACGCTGGCCGGGCTGGCCGCCTTCGGCTTCACGCTCACCCTGCCCGGGCTCGCCGGGATGGTGCTCTCCGTGGGCATCGCGGTGGATGCGAACGTGCTGATCTTCGAGCGCATCCGCGAGGAGCTGCAGCACGGCAAGCTGGTGCGCACGGGAGTGAACGAGGGGTTCAAGCACGCCATGAGCGCGATCATCGACTCGAACGTGAGCACGCTCTTGACCGCCGGCATTCTGTTTCTCGTGGGCACGGGACCGGTGCAGGGATTCGCCATCACGCTGATCATCGGGATCCTCGCCTCCTTCATTACCGCCGTGTTCGTCGTCCGAACCTTCTACATGATCTGGCTGCAGCGCCGGCCGGACATGGCCACTCTGAGCGTCTGACATGATCCGACTCTTCGCCAACGCCAGCTACGATTTCATCAAGTGGCGCCGCTGGGCCTACGGACTCACGGCCGCCATCATCATCCCGGGGTTCGCGCTGTTCCTGGTTCGCGGCCTGAACTATTCGATTGAGTTCACGGGCGGCACCCTGATCCAGGTGCAAACGCCACAGCCGGTGGGCACCGAGCGGATCCGGAGCGCGCTCGACGCCGCGGGGATCCGCGATGCGGAGATCCAGCAGTTCGGTGGGCCGAACGAGTACAAAGTACAGGCGCGGCTGGGCGCGGCAGGCACGACCGCCGAGGGAACGACTCAGGCCACCGCGGCAGCGGTGGACTCCGCGCTCGCGCGCGGCCTCGGCCCGGGGCCGGAGCACTACACGATTGTCCGCACCGAGGCCGTCGGCCCCAAGGTTGGTCGCGAGCTGCAGGGCAAGGCGTTCCTGGCGATCTTCTTCTCGTTCATCGTCACGCTCATTTACCTGGCGATCCGCTTCGAGTGGCGGTTCGGCCTCGCCGCGGTGCTCGCCACGCTGCACGACATCCTCACCACCATCGCGTTCATCCGCTATCTGAATCTGGAAGTGAGCCTGGTCGTCGTCGGCGCCGTGCTCACCATGGTCGGCTACTCGCTCAACGATACCATCATCATTTTCGATCGGGTGCGTGAGAACCTGCGCAAGTATCGGCGCCAGAACCTGTACGAGATCCTGAACCTCTCCATCAACGAAACGCTGCCGCGCTCGGTGCTCACCCACGGAACCACGATGGCGACCACGCTGGCCCTCGTGCTCCTCGCGGGCGAGGTGCTGCGGCCGTTCGCGCTGGTCATGACGTTCGCGATCTTCACGGGCACGTTCTCGTCGATCTACATCGCGGCGCCGTTGCTCATGTACGTGGAAAAGCGCTGGCCGGGGCAGGACGCGCGCGGTGCCCGGGCGTTCCGTCCGGCGGGCGCGGTGCCGCTGGACTCGGCGCAGCCCCCTTCGTCCCCCCCGCCTGGAGGCTCCCGCTCCAAAGCGGCCGTGTGACGTGCTGGTCGACGCCCACTGCCACCTGGGCGATCCGGCGTTCGACCCGGACCGCGACGCGGTGCTGGCCCGGGCTCGCGACGCCGGCGTGACGCACGTGGTCGTGATCGGGGCGACGTTGGCGGAGACCGACCGCGCCGTGACGCTCGCCCGGACCCGCCCGGGGCTGTCCGCCACGGCGGGGGTGCATCCGCACGAGGCCCGCGGCTGGTCGGCCGACGCGGCGGCCCGTCTGAGAGACCTGCTGGCCCTCCCCGAAGTAGTGGCGCTGGGCGAAACCGGGCTCGATTACCACTACGACCATTCGCCGCGCGAGGACCAGCGGCGCGCCTTCGAGGCGCAGCTGGCCCTCGCGGCCGAGGCGGGCAAACCGGTGGTGGTGCACGCCCGCGACGCGGATGAAGACATGGCCGCGATGCTCGGCACCACGGGAGGTGCGGTCGTGCTGCACTCGTTCAGCTCGGGCGCCAAGGTGTTCGCAGCGGGAATGCGGATCGCGGCGTACTTTTCGTTCTCCGGAATGATCACCTTCAAGAACTGGACGATGCACGACCGCCTGACCGCCTGTCCGCCCGACCGGCTGCTCGTCGAGACCGACGCGCCCTATCTCGCGCCCGTGCCGCATCGCGGCAAGCGCAACGAGCCGGCCTTCGTGCGCCACGTGGCGGAGGCGCTCGCGCGGGCCCGGGGAGAGTCGACCGAAACCCTCGAGCGATCGACCACGGACAACGCGTGCCGTGTGTTCGGCGCGCGCGTCGCGACCACGCTCGAGCCGCGCCCCCGGGGCGATCCGTGACCGCCACCGCCAAGGTCCCCACCGACATCGCGATCGCCCAGGCGGCGAAGCTGCGCCCGGTCGCCGACATCGCCGCCGAGCTCGGGCTCGAGGACGACGAGCTCGAGCTGTACGGCAAGTACAAAGCGAAGGTGCGTCTCTCCGCGCTGGCGCGCCGCAAGCCGCGGGGGCGCCTCGTGCTCGTCACCGGGATCAACCCGACCCCCGCGGGCGAGGGCAAGTCGACCGTGACCGTCGGCGTCACCCAGGCGCTGCGCAAGCTCGGCAAGAACGCCGTGCTCTGCATCCGCGAGCCGTCCCTGGGACCGGTGTTCGGTGTGAAGGGGGGTGCGGCGGGGGGCGGCTACGCGCAGGTCGTCCCGATGGAGGACATCAACCTGCACTTCACGGGCGACTTCCACGCCATCGCGAGCGCGCACAACCTGCTGTCCGCCCTGCTCGACGCCCACCTGCATCACGGCAACGCGCTCCGTCTCGACACGCGCCGCATCACCTGGCCCCGCACCATCGACATGAACGACCGCGCTCTGCGGAGCATCATCGTCGGCCTGGGCGGTCTGAACGCGGGCCCGGCGCGCGAAGAGCGCTTCGTGATCATCCCCGGATCCGAGATCATGGCGATCATGGCGCTGGCGACGGGGATCGAGGATCTGGAGCAGCGTCTCGCGCGTATCATCGTGGGGCTCACGCCCGACAAGCAGCCCGTGCGCGCGCGCGACTTGAAGGCCCAGGGGGCCATGACGCTGCTCCTGAAAGACGCGATCAATCCCAACCTGGTGCAGACGCTCGAGGGCGGGCCGGCGTTCATCCACTGTGGTCCGTTCGGAAACATCGCCCACGGCTGCAATTCGGTGGTCGCCACCAGGCTGGCGCTCACCCTGTGCGACGTCGTGCTCACGGAAGCGGGCTTCGGCGCCGATCTCGGGGCGGAGAAGTTCTTCGACATCAAGTGCCGTATGGCGGGTCTGCATCCCGAGGCGGCGGTCATAGTCGCCACGGTGCGCGCGCTCAAGATGCACGGCGGCGTCCCGAAGGATCGGCTGGGCGCGGCGGACCCCGCTGCGGTGCAGCGGGGCTCCGCCAATCTCCGCCGCCACATCCGCAACGTGAAGAAATACGGCGTCCCCGCGGTCGTGGCGCTCAATCGGTTCCTCGGCGACACGGAGGACGAGCTGGACGCCGTACGGTCGGAATGCGCGGCCGAGGGCGTGGATGTCGAGCTGTGCGAGGTGTGGGAGAAGGGTGGCGAGGGAGGCGTGGCGGTGGCCGACGCGGTGCTCAAGCTGCTGGACGCCCGGTCGGCGAAGTTCAAGCCGCTGTACGATGAGCGTCGTCCCATCCGGGAGAAAATCGAAACCATCGCGCGCGAGATCTACGGCGCGGGGGGCGTGGCGTTCGCGCCGCCGGCGGAGCGTGCTCTGGAGCAGCTGCCGGCGCTCGGCCTGGGTGAAACGCCGGTGTGCATGGCCAAAACGCAGTACTCGTTCTCGGACGATCCCGCGAAGCTCGGCGCCCCCAGCGGGTTCACGCTCCAGGTGCGCGACATTCTTCCCTCCGCGGGCGCGGGGTTCGTGGTCGCGCTCGCGGGCGACATCATGACCATGCCCGGGCTCTCCAAGACGCCCGCGGCGGAAAAGATCCGGGTGCACCCGGATGGAACGATCGAGGGACTGTTCTGATGGCATCCAAAGGCGTGAGCACCGTGTTGACGGAGCAGGCCCCCAAGGCGATCGGGCCGTACAGCCAGGCGATCGTGTCGGACGGAACGGTGTTTACCGCGGGACAGATCGCGCTCGACCCGAAAACCGGCGCGATCGTCGGGACAACGACCGCGGAGCAGACGGACCAGGCGCTCAAGAACCTCGAGGCGATCCTCACGTCCGCGGGCTCGAGCCTCGCCCTCGTGGTCAAGACCACCGTGTATCTGCTCGACATGGCGGACTTCCCGGCAATGAACGAGGTCTACGCGAAACATTTCGGCGCGCACAAGCCGGCCCGCACCACGATCCAGGCGGCGGCGCTCCCCAAAGCGTCGCGCGTCGAAATCGACGCGATCGCCCGGGTGAGCCGATGAGGCGCGCGCTGCTCGTGGCGGGCGTGGCGCTGCTCGCGGCGTGCCCGGGCGCGACGACCAAGCCCATCCCGGCCGATCGGCTGGCGGCGGTGCCGGAGGCCGACCGCGAGCTGGCCGAGAGCCTGTTCAATGCCGAGCAGGTCGTCGCGGGTCGCCTCGTTCAAGTTGCGGAAGCCCAGGAGTACGAGCGCCCGGGCCAGCTGGTGTTCGGGGCCGGGGGGACCAAGGCGACCGTCGCCCTCGCGTACTCGGGTGAGATCCGCGTGGACTCCACGCTGGTGGGACGGGCCGACCGCATGCTGCACGTCACATTCTTCGCGCCCCGCGGCTCCGCCATTCCGCGCCAGGACACCACGGCGATCTGGATCCTGCATCGCCGCGTACTCTGGCGCCTCAAAGAATGCGCCGAGCGGCAATCGGTGACTTCCACCGCGTGCCCGTCCGACCAGGGCCTGGCGCTCGACTCCAACTCCGACGTGCGTCCACTCGCCGAGTGGCCGCGCCTTCAGGCGCTCATCGGCACGCTCGGACTCGGAGGGCGCCGTTAGATGCACCGCTCCCTCGTGGTCTGCGTCCTGGCCGGTGCCATCCTCTCGACCGGGGCCGTAGCGCAGGATGGTCTCTCGCCCGCGGACCGCGCGCTCGCCCGCGACATTTTCAAACAGCTGATCGAGATCAACACGACAGACTCGCTCGGCAACACGCCGCGTGCCGCGCGTGCCATGGCCCAACGGCTGCTCGCCGCCGGCTTCCCGGCGTCCGACGTGCGCGTGCTGATCGGCCCCGATGCGACGCACGGAAACCTGGTGGCGCGCTACCGCGGTACGGGAACGGGCGGCCGCCCGATCGTCGTCTTCGCCCACCTGGACGTCGTGCCCGCGCGTCGTACGGACTGGTCGGTGGATCCCTTCACCTTCCTCGAGAAGGACGGGTATTTCTACGGCCGCGGCACGACCGACGACAAAGTGGGAGACGCCATCCTGGTGGCGGACTTCATCCGCCTCAAGCGGGCGGGGTTCCGGCCCACGCGCGACCTCGTCCTCGTTCTGACGGGAGACGAGGAGACGGCGGGCAGCTGCATCGCCTGGCTCGTGACCAAGCATCGCGACCTGATCGACGCGGAGTTCGCGTTGAACACCGATGCGGGGGGCGGTGTGCTGCGCGACGGCCGCCGCGTCATGTTCACCGTGCAGGCGAGCGAGAAGGTGTACGCGACTTATGCCCTGGCCGCCGTGGACAAGGGCGGGCACAGCTCGCTCCCCCGGCCCGCCGACAATCCTATCTACCGTCTGGCCCGCGTCCTCCAACGGCTGGCGGATTACCAGTTCCCCGTGCAGCTGAACGAGGTATCACGCGCGTTCTTCGAGCGCTCCGCCGCGATCGAGACGGGCCAGCTCGCGGACGACATGCGCGGTGTGCTCAAGGACCCGCCGGACTCAGGCCCCGTGGCGCGCCTGTCGGCCGTGCCGTTCTACAATTCCAAGCTGCGCACCACGTGCGTGGCGACTATGCTGGCGGCGGGACATGCCGAGAATGCGCTGCCGCAGGCGGCACGGGCGACCGTCAACTGCCGGATCTTGCCGGGTGAGCCGGCGGCGCCGGTCGAGGCGACGCTCACGCGCTTCGGGGGTGACGATCGTATCACGGTGAGCACCGTCTACACGCCGATCCCGAGCCCGCCCTCGCCGCTCACGCCCGCGATCATGAGTCCGCTCGAGCGGCTGGTGGCGGATCAGTTTCCCGGTGTGCCCATCGTGCCGGTCATGGAAGCGGGCGCCACGGACGGGCTGTTCCTGCGCAACGCGGGGATTCCGACCTACGGCGTGTCGGCCGTGTTCGAAGATCCGAACGACATCCGGGCCCACGGCCGGGACGAGCGGATCGGCGTGCAGAGCTTCTACGACGCGCTGGAGTTCTGGCATCATATGCTGCGAACTTTCGCATCGTAACAGTAGATTTCCGGCATTACGGGGGCGGATCGGGCCTGGTGGCTCGAGCGGTCTTCAAAACCGTCTAGGGCTCGATTGAGCCTTGGTAGGTTCGATTCCTACACGCTCCCGCCACACACCGCGCTGCGGCACGCCGGGCAGTTCGTGCACGTCGCGTAGACCCGCTCGACCCGGTATCTTGGGCCCCGTCCCGCGGCGGAGATCCCGGCGTGCACGTTACCCCGCTCATCGTTGCGTTGATCCTCGCCCTCGCAGGCCCGGGGCTCGAGTCTCTGCCACCGGCCACCGTGCTGCTCGATCCGGACCGGCATCGCCTGGTCGTCGAGCTCCCGGTGGTGGACGTGCCGGCCGCGACCCGCGGCGAGGTCATGGTCGGCCTGCCGCTCTGCCGGGTGCTCGTGCCCGTCAGCGCTTCGCTGCACAGCGCGCGTGTCGAACTCCTGGACGGCTCCGGGCGCGAGCTGCCGCGCGCGATGCTGCATCACTTCAACTTGACCGATCCCGAGCACCGGGAGCTCTTCCTTCCCATCGGCATGCATCTGCTGGCGGCGAGCAAGGAAACACCGGCGATCACGGTCCCGCGCCTGCTATTCGGCCTGCCGCTCGCGCGCGGCCAGCGTCTCATCGCCGGCGCGATGCTCGCCAACACGACGCAGCAGGCCTACCACGGCGTGCGCGTGCGCCTCGTGCTCCACTACACCCCGGGCGGACGGCCCTGGCCGCTGTATCGCACCTACCCGTGGGACATCGACGTCCAGTACCCGCTCGGCCGTCCGGGCACGGGGAGCAAGGCGTTCGACCTGCCACCCGGTCGCACCGAGCGCTCGTGGGAGGGAAGCCCGTCGATCTCCGGCACCATCCTCGGGCTGGGTGGTCACATGCACGACTATGGCGTCAGCCTCGAGCTGCGTGATGTGACCACGGGCGCGGTGCTGTGGCGCGGTGCGCCGATCACGGACGGCGCGGGGCTCGTCACCTCGTTCCCGCTCGCCCGGTTCTACAAGTGGTATCGCCTCGGGCTGCATGTGGTCTCGACGCATCGGTACCGCCTCACGGCCGTGTACGACAATCCCACCGGGCACGCGATCCACGACGGCGGCATGGGTGCGGTGGCCGGCCTGTTCGTGCCCGACCGCGGCTCGGTGTGGCCCCCAGTGGACACTACCGATACTCTGTACCAGCGGGACTTGGCGGCCACTATCCGGTCCGGTACCAGCGACATGACGGCCGACATGATGATGGGACACCACACCGATCCTTAGATGTGGATGTCGCCTTGCCGCCCGTCCTGTGCCGTGCGTCACGTTGCGAATGGTGGGTTCGTCGTTAAGTTCACTCCTGTGACGGGAATGAAGTGGGGACGTCTCGTAGTGAACGTGAACTGCGCGCTGCGCCGGGGAGCTTGGTACCGCGTAGCGCGTATCCGCTCCCTGGAAGCCATCCTCGACGTCAACCGCAAGCCTCTCGTCGTCCCCCAGTATCTAGTCCAAATCGTCACTCAGCCCCCGCGGCGTTGGAGCGTGGTGCCCCGGCCGAAGCGGGCCCGCGAGCTGCCACCGGAGTGGGGCCCCCACTATGCCGTGTGCCCGAGCTGCCGCGAGCGGGCCGCCCTGCGCGGCCGTCCCCGCCGGCTGGAGTGCGTGCGCTGCCACGGGGAGTTCGACGTGGCCTGGGACGAAGGCTACCTGCTCGAAGCCTGACGTCCCCCCGGCCTACTTGACACTGCCCCGCACGTCGCGTAGCGTCCCGTCCATGCAGCCGGTGTTCGCGCTTCCGCTTTTGCTTCTGGACCTGCTTCTGGTCCTGCTGCTGGTCCTTATTGGACCACTCCGGGATCGCGGCGCGCTGGCCAGTATCGACTTGCAAGGCTGAACCCAGTAGGACACGCAAGCAGACGCCGCGGATCCCCGAGATCCGCGGCGTTTTGTTTTCTCACGTCCAGAGGGAGAGCTCATGGTCCGAGACGTCGTCATCTTCGACACCACGTTGCGCGACGGGGAGCAGGCGCCCGGCAACACCATGACCCCCGAGGAAAAGATGCAGGTGGCGCGTCAGCTCGATGCCCTGAACGTCGACGTGATCGAGGCGGGCTTTCCGGCGGCCTCGGCCGGCGATTACCGCGGCGTCCAGGAGATCGCCGAGCAGGTGCGCCGCCCGGTGCTGGCGGCGCTGGCACGTTGCACCGACAAGGACATCGATCTCGCCGGCGAGGCGCTGCGGCCGGCCGCGCGCGGGCGCATCCACGTCTTCATTTCGACCTCCGACATCCACCTGGAGCACAAGCTCAAGATCGGCCGGGACGATTGTCTCGAGCTGGCGCGCGCCGCCGTGCGCCGCGCCCGCCGCTTCACCGACGACGTCGAGTTCTCGGCCGAGGACGCCAGCCGCACCGATCTCGAGTACCTGTGCCGCGTCGTCGAAGCGGCGATCGCCGAGGGGGCCACGACCATCAATCTCCCGGATACGGTGGGCTTCGCGCTCCCGGCCGAGTACGAGCAGATCTTCCGCGCGGTGCGGGAGCGCGTCCCCGGGGCCGAGCGCATCACCCTCTCGGCGCACTGTCACGACGACCTGGGTCTCGCCGTCGCCAACTCGCTCGCCGCCATTGCGGCCGGGGCGGGGCAGGTGGAATGCACGGTGAACGGGATCGGCGAGCGCGCCGGCAACGCCGCGCTCGAGGAGATCGTGATGGCGAGCCACGTCCGGCCGCAGGTGGCCGCGTTCCGGTGTAACGTCGAGACGCGCGAGCTGTATCGCACCAGCCGGCTGCTGTCCCACGTGACGGGCGTGTTCCCGCAGCCCAACAAGGCGATCGTGGGGCGCAACGCGTTCGCCCACGAAGCCGGCATCCATCAGCACGGCGTGATGCAGAACGGCCTCACGTACGAAATCATGCGACCCGAGACCGTGGGCGTCCCCGCCTCGCGCCTCGTGCTGGGGAAGCACTCCGGCCGGCACGCGCTGGAGCGGCGCTATCACGATCTGGGCTACGAGCTCGCCGAGGGTGCGCTCGAGCGGCTGTACCAAAAGTTCATCGCGCTGGCGGACAAGAAGCGCGAGATCCTGGACGAGGACCTCCTCACCCTGATGCACGACGGGTTCCAGGACGCCCCCGAGCAGTTCCAGCTCACGCACCTGCGGGTGGTGTGCGGCACCGTGGGGGGCGCCGCGTCGGTCCGGATGACGGGACCGTGGGCCGGCGAGCGCGCCGCCGAGGCCAAAGGCGACGGCCCGATCGCGGCCACGTTCGCCGCGGTGAGCGAGATCGTCGGGCAGCCGATCGAGGTGGGGAACCTCGTCGTCCAGTCCGTCACGCCCGGCCGCGACAGCCTGGGGCAGGTATCGCTCCAGGCGCGCGTGAACGGCAAGTCGCTGTCGGGGCACGGCGCCTCGACCGATATCGTCGAGGCGTGCGCCCGCGCGCTGGTCAATGCGCTCAACAAGTCGCTCTTCGCCGACCGGCTCGAGGCCGATTCGCTCAACTCCGTCTACCTCTGGGGGGTGTGACGTGGGCGAGCTCCTGTCGGGCGCGCAGATCATGTGCCGCGTCCTGGTCGAGGAAGGCGTGGACACCATCTGGGGCTACCCCGGCGGCGCGATCATGCCGTTCTACCACGCGCTCCCCGACGTCCCCGAGATCCGCCATATCCTGGTGCGCCATGAGCAGGCGGCGGCGCACGCGGCGGACGGCTACGCGCGAGCCAGCGGCCGCATCGGCGTCTGCGTCGCGACGTCGGGGCCCGGCGCCACCAACCTGGTCACCGGCCTCGCCACCGCGCAGATGGACTCGTCCCCGGTGGTCGCCATCACCGGACAGGTGCCGCGCGCCATGTTGGGCCGCGATGCGTTCCAGGAAACCGATGTGGTGGGGATCACCCTGCCCATCACGAAGCACAGCTGCCTGGTCGCCGACGTCACGGAGCTGGCCGATCGCATGCGCGAGGCGATCGCCATCGCGCGCGAGGGCCGGCCCGGGCCGGTGCTGATCGACGTGCCGAAGGACGTGCAGAATCAGAAGACTGAATACCAGGAGTCGGGGGTCAGAGATCAGGGGTCAGGGAATACGAGACCCCCGACCCCTGGCCCCCGACCCCCGGCCCCCGGGTCCACGGACGACGGTATCCGGCGGGCGGCGCAACTCATCGCCGCCGCCGAGCGCCCGCTGCTCATGGTGGGCCACGGCGTGGTGTTGAGCGGGGCCTATGATGCCGTCCGCCAGCTCGCGGAGAAAACCGGGATGCCGGTGATCACCACGCTGCTCGGCATCAGCGCGCTGCCCGCCTCGCATCCCCTCAATCTCGGCATGCCGGGCATGCACGGCGAAGTGCACGTGAACCGCGCCATCCAGCGCGCCGACGTGATCGTCGCCATCGGGTTGCGGTTCGACGATCGCGTCACGGGCAACACCAAGGGCTTTGCCCCGCGCGCCAGGATCGTGCACGTGGACCTGGACGCGTCGGAGATCGGCAAGAACGTGCCCGTCGCGCTGGCGCTGGTGGGCGATGCGCGCGGCGTGACGGAGCGGCTGGTGGCGGCCGTCGCGCCGCGCGGCTGCGGGGCGTGGCTCGCCGAGATCCGGGGCTGGATCCGGCCGCCCGCCGACAGCTACCGCGGCGACCTCTCACCCGATGCCATTGTCGCCGGCATCCACGCCGCCGCCCACGACCGCTGCACCATCGTGACCGACGTGGGTCAGCACCAGATGTGGGTCGCCAAGCTCTACCCCTACGGGCGGCCCAACACGCACATCACGTCGGGCGGTCTCGGCACCATGGGGTTCGCGGTGCCGGCCGCGATGGGCGTCAAGCTCGCGCGGCCGCGCGAGGACGTCTGGGCGATCTCCGGCGACGGCGGATTCCAGATGAACATGCAGGAGATCGCGACCATGGTGCAGGAGCGCATCCCGGTGAAGCTGGCCGTGTTCAACAACGGCTACCTCGGGATGGTGCGGCAGTGGCAGCAGTTCTTCCACGGAAAGCGCTATTCGGCGACGCCGATCTGGAGCCCCGACTACGTGAAGCTGGCGGCAGCCTACGGCATCCCGGGGTGGCGCGTCGACCGGGCCGGCGAGCTCGAGCCGGTGCTGGCGCGCGCCAGCGTGGCGGAAGGGCCGGTGCTGGTGGAATTCGTGATCGAGCAGGAAGCCAACGTGTTCCCGATGATCCCGCCCGGCGCCACGCTCTCCGAGCCGATCGAAGCGGAGCCGGCGGCCGGGGTGAGAGACTGAACGATGGCCTACGCGTTGTCTCTCTCCCTCGACCAGGACCTGCTCGCGCTCGGCCGGGCGGTCGGCGAGCTGCGTCGCCGTAACCTCAAGGTGTCGGGCATCACGCTCGGTCCCGGCGCCGACGCCGGCCAGGCCCGGCTCACGGTGATCGTGGACGCCGACGAAGGCGCGGTGGAGATGGCGATGCGGAAGCTGCTGAAGGTGTCGGGCGTGCGCGGCGCGACGCGCGAGCTACAATAACCTCAACGACTCGAGAGCGACCAATGCCTGGAACCTCCTCACTGCGGGTGTACTACGACGCCGACGCCGACCGCGGACGCCTGCGCGGCCGCGCCGTCGCGATCATCGGTTACGGCAGCCAGGGACACGCCCATGCGCTCAACCTGCGGGACTCGGGCGTCACCGTGATCGTGGGCTTGCGGCCGGGTGGAGCGTCGTGGGCTCGCGCCGCGGCCGAGGGGCTCGACGTGCGCCCGGTGGCGGACGCGGCCCGCGCCGCGAACGTCGTCATGCTGCTCGTCCCCGACCAGCACGGGCGCGCGGTGTACGAGCAGGACGTCGCGGCGGCGATCGTCCCCGGCAAGACCCTCATGTTCGCCCACGGCTTCAACGTCCACTTCAAGCAGATCGTGCCGCCGGCGGGGGTGGACGTCTCGATGGTGGCTCCCAAGTCGCCCGGGCATCTGGTGCGCAGCGAATTCCAGGCGGGGCGGGGCGTCCCGGCGCTGGTCGCCGTGGAAGGTGACGCGAGCGGCCATGCGCTCGCCGACGCGCTCGCCTACGCCGCGGGGATCGGCTGCACCCGCGCCGGCGTGCTACCCACCTCGTTCCGCGAGGAGACCGAGAGCGACCTGTTCGGTGAGCAGGTCGTGCTGTGCGGCGGCGTCACGGCGCTCATCAAGGCGGGCTTCGAGACCCTCGTCGCCGCGGGGTATGCCCCCGAGCTCGCCTACTTCGAGTGCCTGCACGAGCTCAAGCTGATCGTGGACCTGATGTATCGCGGCGGCATGAAGTTCATGCGCTACTCGATCTCCGACACGGCGGAATACGGCGACTATACCCGCGGGCCAACGCTGATCACCCCCGCCGTCCGCGCCCGCATGCAGCAGATCCTGGCCGACATCCAGAGCGGTGCCTTCGCGCGCGAATGGATCGACGAGAGCCGCCAGGGCGGCGCCAACTTCCAGCGCATGCGCCGCGAGCAGAACGACCACCTGATCGAGCAGGTGGGCGCGACCCTGCGCGCCATGATGCCGTGGTCGGAAGAGGGCAAGGGGTCGGGGATCGGGGGTCGGGGGTCAGGGCTCGATGCGCCTCCCCGGTCCCCGACCCCTGACCCCCGGCCCCCGCGTGCCGAGCCCCTCAGAGCATGACGGCACGCACGCTGTTCGACAAAGTCTGGGCCTCCCACGTCGTCCGCCGCCTCCCGGACGGGCCCGAGCTCCTGTACTCGGACTTGCACCTGGTCCACGAAGTGACCTCCCCCCAGGCGTTCGAGGGGCTGCGGCTCGCGGGGCGCGGGGTGCGGCGTCCCGAGCTGACCGTGGCGACGGTGGACCATAACGTGCCCACCGACGATCGCACGCGGCCCATCGCCGACGCCCTGGCGGCGCGCCAGGTCGGCGCGCTCGCGGCGAATGCCCGCGAGTTCGGCATCGAGCTGTTCGATCTCGCGTCTCCCCGTCAGGGCATCGTGCACGTGATCGGCCCCGAGCTGGGCCTCACGCAGCCGGGGATGGTGATCGTCTGCGGCGATTCGCATACGTCCACGCACGG
>Ga0137364_10000335_pt1 | contig 18307 bp, 15 predicted proteins | sample SagtaG_10_FD_104798 | JGI IMG/M metagenome (GOLD analysis project Ga0137364, IMG submission 104798) | Vadose zone soil microbial communities from Sagehorn Ranch, Mendocino, California, USA - Sage1_L_20_16 metaG | ecosystem: Environmental > Terrestrial > Soil > Vadose zone | place: USA... | reverse complement strand
GGCGTTCCTCGTCTCAGCCTATCTTCTGTTTCGCAGACTTACCGGTCTCAAGAAGATGGCGCTATGGATGTTAGCCGGTACGTATTTGTTGGGGCCGCTATTCATGACGGCGAGCTCGAGCATGCGCGGAGCGAGCCGCTCGTTGACCCGCGCGCTCTGCAGCTGCGTGTAGCGCGGCTCGAGCGCAGAGAGCTTCACCGAGATGCCGGAGCGCTGGTGCACCAATCCTACCGGCTGACCGCCGAGCGCCTCGATCGCATGGCGGTAGGCGTCGCAATACCGCTGCGCGTCCGCTTCGGTGCGCGCGCCTTCGCCCAGCACGTCGAAGGAGCAGAGCGCGAGCCCGGGCTCGGCGCGCCCGCGCGAGAGCGCCGCATCGATCGTCTCGCCAACGATGAATGCGTGTCCGAGGAGCTGCATCGACTGGCGCAGCGCCGCCCGTACGATCGGGGCGATCATCGGCTTGGTGAGGCTCGAGGGCGAGAACTCGCCCGACAGCTCCGCCGACACCTCGGGCAGGAGTCTCCCCGCCGCGCCGAGCAGCGTGAACCCGGTCCGGAGCAACAGGTCCGTGTCACCCGGAAGCCCCGCGCCGCGCAGCGCCGCAAGCCGCTCGGCGATCAGCTGATCGGCGCGCTTCGCGTCCGGCGTGCGCAGCAGCGCCTCCGCCAGGCTCATGAGCGCCTTGCCCTGCGCGCTGTCGAGCGGGAACTGCTCGAGCATGCGGTCGAGGAGCGGCCGGGAGCGCCGGTCGGCGCGCGCGGTCTCCACCCAGCGCGCGGCGCGGGCACGGGCGCGCTCGAGCGCCGAGCGCTCCTCGGCGAGGTCCGCGATGATTTCCCCGGAGGCGTCCGCTTCGGGGCGCAGTGTCGCCGCGCGCACTCTCGCCCGCAGCGCCTCGAGCCCCTGCCGCTCGGGAGTCGTCCGCCCCGCGCTCAGCACTTCAGCCATGTGACGAGGTCCGGTGGTGGCCAGTTAATTCTGCTTATGCTAGCCTCGTATGCAGAGAATAATGTCACGTTTTAGCCGTTTAAATAGCAAAATCGACTGCCATGGCACAGAAATCCCCGGCCCGGGAGTCGCCCTCACCAGCCGCCGCCGCGAGCCCCCGCCGCGGGCTCGACCGCATCGACCGCCGGCTCCTCACGCGGCTGCAGCAGGACGGGCGGACGCCGGTGTCGCAGCTCGCGCGTGAGGTGCATCTCACCGTGACGCCGGCACTCGAGCGGGTGCGGCGTCTCGAGAGCGCCGGATACATCGAGGGGTACTTCGCGCGACTGAACCCCGCGCGGCTCGGGCTCGGGCTCCTCGCCTACGTCGAGGTGCTGCTCGATCGCACGACGCCCGATGCCTTCGAGCGCTTCAAGCAGGTGATGCTCGCGCACGATGAGGTGATGGAGTGCCACATGGTAGCGGGAGGCTTCGACTATCTGCTGAAGGTGCGCGTAACGGGCATGGAAAGCTACCGCCGCTTCCTCGGCGACCGCATCGCCGCGGTGCGCGGCGTGCAGCAGACCCACACTTATTTCGTCATGGAGGAAGTGAAGTCCACCCACCGCATCGTCGTGCCGGACGCTTAGAGCACCTGCGCGACGGCGCGCGCGAAGTACTCGAGATTCTCGCGGCGCAGCCCCGCGACGTTCATGCGGCTGTCCTCGGTCATGTAGACGTGATGGCGCTCGCGGAGCTCGCGCACCTGCGCGCCGCTGATTCCGAGGAAGGAGAACATCCCGCGCTGCGTGGCGATGAAGCCGAAGTCGCGCTGCGGGCAGTGCTCCCGGAGCCGCCTCACCGCCTCCGCGCGCAGGCCCCCGATGCGCTCGCGCATGGCGTCGAGCTCCAGCCTCCACGAGGCGCGCAGCGTCGCCTCGGTGAGGATCTTGTGCACGATCGCGGCGCCGTGATCCGGGGGCATCGACCAGATGCCGCGCGCGATGCGCACCAGCTGACTGAAAGTGGCGTCCGCGGCCGCCGGCGTCTCGTTGACGACGTGCAGCGCGCCGGTGCGCTCGCGATAGAGTCCGAAGTTCTTCGAGCAGGACACCGCGCACAGCACCTCGGGAAGCTCGGCGCAGAAGAGGCGCACCGCGAATGCGTCCGCCTCCAGGCCTTCACCGAGGCCCTGGTAGGCGATGTCGATGAACGGCACGAGCCCGCGGCGCTGCACGAGCGCGAGGAGCTTCCGCCACTCATCCTGCGACAGATCCGCCCCCGTGGGGTTGTGGCAGGACGCGTGCAGCAGCACCACCGAGCGCGCCGGCAACCGCTCGAGAGCGGCCATCATGTGGCCGAACTGCACGCCGCCCGTGGCCGGATCGAAGTAGGGATAGCGCTCGAGCCTGAGGCCGCTCCCGGCGAGGAGCGGGGTGTGATTGGCCCAGGTGGGCGTGCTCACGTGCACGACCGAATCCGGGGCGGCGGCGCGGATGAGCTCGGCGCCGAGCCGCAGCGCGCCGCAACCTCCCGGGGCCTGCACGGTGCGCACCCGCGCGGTGACGCGCGCCTCGTGCTGGTCGCCGAGAACCAGCCGCTCGATCGCCTCGTTGAATGCGGCATTGCCCGAGGCGGCCACGTAGGTCTTGGTGGTCTGGTGAGCGAGCACCGCGCGTTCCGCCTCGCGCACCGCGTTCAGCACGGGCGTCTCCCCGCGGTCGTCCCGATACACCCCGACGCCGAGGTCGACCTTGCGCGGGTCGGGGTCGGCGCGGAATGCGGCCATGAGGCCGAGAATCGGATCCGGAATGACGGTCTCGAGCCGCTCGAACATGCCGCTGACCCCCCGCTGCTTCCTCGCATCCGATCGGTGCGGGAAACGGTAGCACGCGCCGCGTTGCAGCGCCCATAAGAACGGACGGGCAGCGACGCCGCACAAACCACCTTAATATTCGGCGGTGTATCCGATGCCCGACCGCTCCTTGAGCCGACCCTGTGCGGTCGTTCCTGCCGGAGCGATGCGCGCGCTGATCGTCTGCACGCTGATCGTCTGGGCGCTCGGAGTCTGCGCGGCTCGGGCTGCTGACCCCCCCGCCTCGACCCAAGCGCCGGCCCCGGCGGCCAATCCCGCAACCGCACAGGAGCTGCCCCAGGTCGTCGTGATCGCCAACGCGCCCCTCTCAGGGCTCGGCCTGCCGGCCAATGAAATACCGGCGAACGTGCAGACGGCCGACAGCAGACAGATGCAACGGCAGCAGAGTCTGGATCTCGCCGATTACCTGAACGCCGGCTTCAGCGGTGTCAGCGCCAGCGGGAGCGCCGCCAACCCTTTTCAAATGGACGTCAACTACCACGGCTTTACCGCCTCTCCGTTGCTGGGTACGCCCGAAGGCTTGTCGGTCTACGTGGACGGCGTACGGGTCAATGAGTCGTTCGGAGACACCGTCAACTGGGACCTGATCCCGCAATCGGCGATCTCGACGGTGACCCTGATGTCGGGCTCCAATCCCGTGTTCGGGTTGAATACTCTGGGCGGCGCACTCCTGCTGCGAACCAAGAGCGGCCATGACAACCCCGGGACCGGGTTCGAGGCCACCGGGGGCTCCTTCGGTCGGCGCTCCTTCGAAGGCGAGACCGGCGGAGAGCTCGGCAATTTCGACTATTTCCTGACCGCGACCCTCTTCGACGAGAGCGGGTGGCGGGATCTGTCGGCCTCGCGGGTCCGGCAGGGCTTCGGCAAAGCCGGCTGGCAGAACGAGCGGACCGACATCGACCTCAGCTACAGCTACGCGGATACCCGTCTCCACGGGAACGGCGCGACGCCGCAGAGCATGTTGGAGTACCGGCGCCGGGCGAGCTACACGCCGGATCTCACCGCGAATCTCCTGAATTTCGTGAATCTCACGGGCTCGCAGTTCCTGACCGGAACGCTGCTCCTGTCCGGCAACGTCTACTACCGCCGTTTGACCACCACCAGCAGCAATACCAATGTCAACGACGGCTACCTTTCGGATAACTACAGCGGGCCCCCACTCGACTGCACGGCATCGCCAGGGAGCGTGACGGCTCTCGACTATTGCGCCCCCGGACAGAACGCCACCGGACGCCTGACCCAGAGCACCACGGGCGCCGGCGTGCAGCTGACCGACTCGCGCCAGCTGTTCGGACTGCCCAACCAGGCGATCGTCGGCGGAGATTTCAGCCACTCCACCAACACCTTTGCGCAAGCGCAGCAGTTCGGCACGCTGGCGGCAGACCGAACGCTGATCTACGCCGCCAGTGCGTTCAACGACCCGACAGTGATCTCGCTCAGCGGCGGCAGCAGGACCTACGGCGCATACCTGACCGACACCCTCTCGACGAGCAAGCTGCTGCATTTCACGGTGGCAGTCCGCTACGGCCGCAACGCCGAGACTCTCGACGGTTACAGCCTGAATACCGTTCTCGGACCTGGCTTCGGACAGTCGAACCCGCTCGCGGGCGATCACACTTTCAGCCGCCTCAATCCGGCGGTCGGATTCACGCTGACCTCCGGGGAGGCGTGGACGCTCTATGCCAACTACAACGAGGCGAGCCGCGCGCCGACCGTGATCGAGCTCGGCTGTTCCAATCCCGCCGTCCCCTGCGGCCTGCCCAACGCCTTCGCGGGCGACCCGAATCTCGCGCAGGTGGTCGCCCGCACGGAGGAGCTGGGAATCCGCGGTACGCTCCCCGGCGGGCGGGCGCTGTGGAGCGCGGATGTCTTCCACACCATCAACAGAGATGACATTCAATTCGTCGCGACCGCCACCAATGCAGGCTATTTCGCCAACTTCGGCGGCACGCGCCGTCAGGGATTGGATCTCGCGCTGGGCGGCAGGGCGGGCGGCCTCGAGTGGCGCATGACTTACAGTCTAGTCGCGGCCACCTTTCGCTCGGCCTTCGAGCTCAGCTCCCCGTCAAACAGCACCGCCGACGCCGCCGGCAACATCCTGGTCCGCGCCGGAGACAGGATTCCGCTGATCCCGCGTAACAGCGCGCGGCTGCTGCTCGATTACGCTCCCGGCGAGCACTGGAGTCTCGGCGCCAGCGCCCTCGCGGTGTCCGGCTCCTATCTGCGCGGCAACGAAAATGGCCTCAACCGGGCCGGGGCGACCAGTGCCGGCGGCGCCTACATCGCCGGATCCGGATGGATCGCCGGTTACGCCGTGGTCGATCTGCACGCAAGCCTTCGCCTGGGGAAACACGCCGAGATCTTCGCGCGGCTGGTCAACCTCTTCGACAGGGAATATTCGACCGCCGGATTCCTCACCCGCAATGCGTTCACTGCCCGCGGCAGCTTCATTCCCGCGCCGGCCAACTGGACCAACGAGAATGCGCTCTCGCCGGCGCAGCCGCGTGCGCTCTGGGCAGGGGTCCGTATTCGTCTGAAATGATCCGCGATCAGGCCAAGGCCACGATACCCGACGCGATCAGAAGAGGCGGGAGGTCGGCCACGCTCTCAACGAACGCATCGCACGGCAGTGAGCGCGGATCAGCGCCCTCGTTGTAGCCATAGGGCACGCAGATGACGATGAGCCCCGCGGCGCGTGCCGCCAGCACATCGGTGAGCGAGTCCCCGACCATGAGCGCCTCACGCGGCCCGACCCGCAGCTCCTCACAGGCCCGCAGCAGCCCCTCCGCATGCGGCTTGCGGTGCGCGACGCTGTCCCCGCCCACCACCGCCCGGATCGGTCGAGCCAGACCCAGGCGTGTCAGCAACTCGATCGTGGCCTGGCGCGGCTTATTGGTGACGACCGCGAGCTTCAGTCCCAGTGCGTGCAGCTGCGCGAGTCCCTCGGCCACTCCGGGATAGGCGCGCGTCTGCATTTCCTCGTGTCGATTGATCCACCCGTAATAAAAGGTGAACCGGTCGAGCAGCGCTTCGGCGTCGACGGCCGCCGCGCCCGCGCCGAGCCGCGCCACGGTGCGCCCGATCAGCGCCGGCACACCCCCTCCTATCAGCACGCGGACCACGGCGGGGGCGAGCTCGGGCAGCCCCTGCTCGGCGAGCGCGCGGTTCAATGCGACGCTGATGTCGGCGGCGGTATCGAGCAGCGTGCCATCGAGGTCGAACAGCACCGCGCGCACGGACCGCACGCCGGAGCTGGCCGCGGCGAGCGTATTCACCGCGACCGCGCGCCATGCACCAGAGCGCGCGCGCGCTCACACACCGCCTCGCGCGTGAGGCCGAGCGCCGCCGCTACCTGCGCCGCCGGAGCCGACTCGCCGAAGCGATCGATGCCGAGCACATCGCCGTCGAAGCCCGTGTAGGCGCGCCAGAAGCCGCTCACGCCTGCCTCGATCGCCAGCACGGGCAGCGCGCGCGGCAGCACCGCCCCGCGATACTCGGGAGTCTGTCGGTCGAACTCGGCGCAGTTGGGCATGGACACCACACGCGCGGCGATGCCTTCCGCGGCCAGCGTCTCGCGGGCGCGCATGGCGAGGTCGACCTCGGAGCCGGTCGCGAGGAGCGTGATCGCGGCCGGCCCATCGCCGCCTGCGAGAACATACCCGCCGCGACGGATATCGTCGAGCTGCTGCACGCTGCGCACGAAGTGCGGCAGGTTCTGACGCGAGAGCAGCAGGCAGGTGGGCCCGTCGCGGCGCTCGATCGCGGCCTGCCAGGCGCACACGGTCTCGACGGCGTCGCTCGGGCGCCAGACCGCGTTGTTCGGGATCAGGCGCAGGCTCGCCGCGTGCTCCACCGGTTGGTGCGTCGGGCCGTCCTCGCCGAGGCCGATGCTGTCGTGCGTGAACACGTAGATCACGCGCTGGCGCATGAGGGCCGACATGCGCACGGCGTTGCGGCTGTAGTCCGAGAAGGTGAGGAAGGTACCGCCGTAGGGCAGGTAGCCGCCGTGCAGCGCGATGCCGTTCATGAGCGCGCTCATGCCGAACTCGCGCACGCCGTAGTTGATGTGGTTGCCCGGGCCGCGGCCGCGGCGCACGGCGACGCTGCCGCGCGCGGCCGTCAGATTCGAGCCCGTGAGGTCGGCGGAGCCGCCGAGCAGCTCGGGGAGCACCGGCTGCAGCGCCTCGATCACGTTCTGCGACGCCTTGCGCGAGGCGATCGCCGCCGCCTGGGAGACCGCCGCCGCCAACATGCTTCCGACGCTGTCCTGCCAGTGCGCCGGCAGCTCGCGCCGGCACACTCGGCGCTCGAACTCGGCCGCGAGCTCGGGATGGGCCGCGGCGTAGGCGGCAAAGCGGCGCCGCCAGTCGGTGTGGCGCGCCGCACCCTGAGTGGTCGCGTCCCAGGCAGCGCGGATCTCCGCGGGGATCTCGAACGGCACGGCTGTCCAGCCGAGATGGGCGCGTGTTGCCGCGACTTCCGCCGCGCCGAGGGCCGCGCCGTGCACCTCGTGCGTGTCCGCCTTGTGGGGGCTCCCGTGGCCGATCACGGTCTTGCAGCACACGAGCGTCGGCCGGTCGCCCTCCTGGCACGCTTGGCCGAGCGCCGCCTCGATGGCCGCGCTGTCGTGGCCGGGCACGTCGCGGATGACGCGCCAGCCGTAGGCCTCGAAGCGGGCCGGGGTGTCGTCCGTGAACCAGTGCTCGACGTGGCCGTCGATGCTGATGCCGTTGTCGTCGTAGATCGCCACCAGCTTCGACAGCCCGAGCGTTCCGGCGAGCGAGCAGGCCTCGTGGCTGATGCCCTCCATCAGGCAGCCGTCGCCCACGAACACCCACGTGCGGTGATCGACGATCGCATGGCCTGGGCGGTTGAATTCCGCCGCCAGCAGGCTCTCCGCCAGCGCCATGCCGACGGCGTTGGCGAGCCCCTGGCCGAGCGGGCCGGTGGTGGTCTCGACGCCGGGCGTGACGCCGAACTCCGGATGGCCGGGGGTCTTGCTGTGCAGCTGACGGAAGCGCTTGAGCTCCTCGAGCGGCAGGTCGTAGCCGGTCAAGTGCAGCAGCGCGTACAGCAGCATCGAGCCGTGCCCGTTCGAGAGTACGAAGCGGTCGCGGTCGACCCAGTGCGGATCGGCCGGGTCGTGCTTCAGGTACCCGCGCCAGAGCGCCTCGGCAATCTCGGCCATGCCCATCGGCATGCCGGGGTGACCGCTCCCGGCTCGCTCCACGGCATCGATCGCGAGGAAGCGCAGGGCGTTGCACAACAGGCGGCGCCCGGCGAACTGCGGTCTCAACTGGGCATTCATGCGGGAAGCCTCCTCCTCAGCTCAGGCGCGTCGCTTGAGATCCATCAGGCGCAGGATCATGGGCGTGAAAATGAACTGCATGGCGAGTCCCATGAGTCCGCCGGGCACCACGATGTTGTTCGGCCGGCTCATCCACGAGTGCTGCAGCATGGAGATGAGATAGGGAAAGTCGATGCCTCTCGGGTTGGCGAAGCGGATCACCACCATCGACTCCTCGGCGCTCGGAATGTCGCGGGCAATGAAGGGGTTGCTCGTGTCCACGGTCGGCACGCGCTGGAAGTTGACGTGCGTGCGGCTGAACTGCGGGCAGATGTGGTTCACGTAGTCGGGCATGCGGCGCAGGATCGTGTCGACCACGGCCTCCTGGCTGTAGCCACGATGATGCTGGTCGCGATGGATCTTCTGGATCCACTCGAGGTTGACGATCGGCACGACGCCGATCAGCAGGTCGACGTGACGCGCCACGTCCACGTCCCCCCCGACGTAAGCCCCGTGCAGGCCCTCGTAGAACAGCAGATCGCTGTCGGCGCGCATCGGCTGCCAGTCGGTGAAGGTGCCGGGCTCGCAGCCGAGCTCCCTCGACTCCGCGGCATCGTGCACGTAGCGGCGCACCTTGCCGCCGCCTCCGGCGCCGTACTCGGCGAAGGTATCTTGCAGCTCGCGCAGGAGGTTCCCCTCGGGCCCGAAATGGCTGATGGGCGGACCCGCGCCGCGCTCGGCGGCCTGCACCCGCTCGCGCATCTCGACGCGGTTGTAGCGGTGCAAGGAATCGCCCTCGATGACCTGCGCCTTGATGCCTTCGCGCCGGAAGATGTGCGCGAAGCTCTGCATCACCGTGGTGGTGCCCGCGCCGGAGGAGCCGGTGACGGCGATGATCGGATGCTTTACGGACATGTCGGGCTTCCTCGAGCCGACCCCCGGCCGCGCCAGCGCACGCGGCTCACGTCAGCGCCTCGGGCCGGAAGAGCGAGCGCTCGTTGAAGAGCGGCGAGACGTACGGCCGGTCCGTGCCGCTCTGGTACTCGGCGTGGTAGCGCTCGATGCGCTCCACCTCGTTGCGCGAGCCGAGGATCAGCGGCACGCGCTGATGGAGCGAGAGCGGATCCACCTCCATGAGGCGCTGGCTGCCGGTCGTCGCGCGACCCCCGGCCTGCTCCACCAGCAGGCTGATGGGATTGGCCTCGTAGAGCAGCCGCAGCCGGCCCGGCCGGCTGGCGTCGCGGGTGTCCTTCGGATACATGAACACGCCGCCGCGCATCAGGATGCGGTGCACCTCGGCGACCAGCGAGGCGATCCAGCGCATGTTGAAGTCGCGGCAGCGGATGCCGGACTTGCCCGCCTGGCACTCGCTCACGTAGCGGTGCACCGGCGGCTCCCAGAAGCGCGCGTTGCTGGTGTTGATCGCGAACTCGCTCGAATCGGGAGGAATCTCGAGGTCCGGATGCGTCAGGATGAAGTTGCCGATCTCCCGATCGAGCGTGAAGCCGTGCGTGCCCTTGCCGACCGTGATCACCAGCATGGTCGCGGGGCCGTAGATCGCGTAGCCGGCCGCGACCTGCCGGCAGCCCGGCTGCAGGTAGTCCGCGGCGCCGGGCGGGGCGAGGCTGTCGTGTCGCAGCACCGAAAAGATGGTGCCGACCGCGACGTTGACGTCGATGTTGGACGAGCCGTCGAGCGGGTCGAAGGCCAGCAGGTAGCGCCCGCGCACGTACTCCTCGGGCACCGCGCAGGGATCCTCGAGCTCCTCGGACACCATGCCCGCGAGCAGTCCGCCCCACTCGCAGCTGCGGATCATGACCTCGTGCGCCAGCACGTCGAGCTTCTGCTGCGTCTCGCCCTGGGCGTTCTTGCCGCCCTGCTCGCCGAGATAGCCGCCGAGCGCGCCCTTGGCGGTCATCGCCGAGATCGCCTTGATGGCCGCCGCGACGTCGACGAGCAGCGCGCCGAGATCGTTCGCGCCCGGGATGCCGGTCAGCTGCTGGATCAGGAACTTCGAGAGCGTGGTGCGCCCGAGATACATGGTCGCGACTCCTCAGGTCTTCGGCTTCAGGTCTTCGGGTTCGGCGCAGCAAGCGCGGCCTGGAACACGCGGCTGGCGCGGATGTCGGACGGCGCGATGGAGCTGAGCTCCTCGGCCGTGAGGCGCCGCTCGCGATCGGCGAACAGCCGGCTCGCCTGGCGCAGCCGCGCCCGGTCGAGCGCGTTGCGGACGCTGCGCGCGTTGGCAAAGTTCGGCTGCCCGGTGCGCTGCGCCAAGTACTCGGCAAACGCCTCGCGCGCGCCGGCGGCGAAGCGGTAGTTCTGCTGCGCCAGGAGCCTCTCGGCGATCAGCAGCAGCTCTGCCGGCGCGTAATCCGGGAAGTCGAGGTGATGCGCGATGCGCGAGCTCATCCCGGGGTTGGAGCGGAAGAAGGTGTCCATGCGGTCCTTGTAGCCGGCGAGGATCACGACCAGGTCGTCGCGCTGGTTCTCCATCACCTGCAGCAGGATCTCGATCGCTTCCTGCCCGTAGTCGCGCTCGTTCTCGGGCCGGTAGAGGTAGTACGCCTCATCGATGAACAGCACGCCCCCCATTGCGCGCTTCAGTACCTCGCGAGTCTTCGGCGCGGTATGACCGATGTACTGGCCCACGAGGTCATCGCGCGTCACGGCCACGAGGTGCCCTTTGCGCACGTACCCGAGGCGATTGAGGATCTGCGCCATGCGCAGCGCCACGGTGGTCTTGCCTGTGCCGGGGTTGCCGGTGAAGCTCATGTGCAGGCTCGGCGCCTGGGCCTCGAGCCCGAGATTCATGCGCAGCCTGTCGATCACGAGCAGCGCCGCGATGTCGCGGATGCGCGCCTTGACGGGCGCAAGCCCCACGAGGTCGCGATCGAGCTCGTCGATCACCGCATCCGCCTGGCTCTCTCCGAGCACCTCGCTCACGGTGTGCGCACGGTCAGCGGGCGGGACGCGGGCCGCCGCGGCGCCCGTCGCGGCGACTCGCCCTGCGCCCGGCGGGCCCTCGGCGGCAGGCGCGGCCGTGCCGGGGATCGAATACATGGGCGAGCCCATCAGGCCACCTTGCTCGCCGGGGCGCCGCGCGCGAGCTCGTAGCGCATCGCCTCGATCACGGCCTGATAGTCCGCGCAGCCGAAGATGGCGCTGCCGGCGACGAAGGTGTCGGCGCCGGCGGCCGCCGCGCGCTGGATGTTGCCTATCTTGATGCCGCCGTCGACCTCGAGACGGATGTCCCGGCCGGAGGCGTCGATCAGCCGCCGCGCGCGCTCGAGTTTCACGATCGCCGAGTCGAGGAAGCTCTGGCCGCCGAAGCCCGGGTTGACGCTCATGACGAGCACCAGGTCGACCTTGTCGATCACATACTCGAGCACCTCCAGCGGCGTGGCGGGATTGAACGCGAGGCCGGTCTTGCAGCCGGCGGTGCGGATCAGCTGCAGCGTACGGTCGACGTGCAGCGAGGCCTCGGGATGGAAGCTGATGAGATCGGCGCCCGCGGCCGCGAAGGCCTCCACCAGCGCATCCACCGGCTGCACCATCAGGTGCACGTCGAGGAGTGCGCGTCCGCCCTGCGGCCGGCCGAGGTAGGGCTTGAGTGCCGCCGCCACCGCGGGCCCGATGGTGAGGTTGGGCACGAAGTGGTTGTCCATGACGTCGAAATGGATCCAGTCGGCGCCCGAGGCGAGGACGCGCGTCACTTCCTCGCCCAGGCGGGCGAAGTCGGCCGAGAGAATCGATGGGGCGATCAGGTACATGACTCGAGCCTTTCGCGAGTTGTGCTTCCGTGTTTCCGTGCTTGCCAGCGCTCGCCGACAGCAAGGCCGTGCCGGCTCCCCTTCACTCGCCGCGCTCACCCTCCGGGCGGTCGGTGACGTACCCGTGCAGCGTGTAGCGGATGTTGCGGCCCTGGCCCTCCTGCCGGATGAGGCCGAAGCCCGGCTCCCTCGAGGGGCGGTTGACGATGAAGCTCATGACGATCGACTCCACGCCGCGCGTGGCGTCGAACGCCACCAGGCGGATGTAGTGCTGCGGAAAGGTCCTGCGGCAGCTCTGCAGCTCGAGCAGCACGCCGGCGGCATCCTCGAGCTCGAACATCGGCATGCCGAACATCTCCCAGTAGGTGTTGCGCGGGTGCGGGTCGTCGGTGTACTCGATGCTCCAGGCGTAGCCGCGCGCGAGGCCGTACTCGATCTGCAGCGAGATCTCGGCATCGGTGAGCTCGGGGAGGAAGCTGAACTGGCCCTGGGTGATGCGGTGCACGGGGTTGGTCATCATGGCGCGTGTTCTCCTCGAGGCGCGCCTCAGTGCGCCACCGCGGCGGTGGGCGTGAAATCCGAGGTGTCGGTCGGGGTGTAGTTGAAGGTGATGTCGCCCCAGGTATCGAGCGCCTGCTGCAGCGGGCGGCAGAAGCGTGCCGCCTGGCGCAGGATCTCCTCGCCTTCGGCGCGGATGTTGCGGCCCTCGTTGCGCGCCTTGACCATCGCCTCGAGCGCCACGCGGTTGGCGACCGCGCCGGCCTGAATGCCGGCCGGATGGCCGATCGTGCCGCCGCCGAACTGCAGCACCACGTCGTCCCCGAACAGATCGAGCAGCTGGTGCATCTGACCGGCGTGGATGCCCCCGGAGGCGACCGGCATCACCTTGCGGAGGTCGCACCAGTCCTGGTCGAAGAAGATCCCGCGCGGCAGGTCCTGGCGCGTGAAGCTGTCGCGGCACACGTTGTAGTAGCCCTGCACGGTGAGCGGGTCACCCTCGAGCTTGCCGACCGCGGTGCCGGCGTGCAGGTGGTCGACTCCCGCGAGCCGCAGCCACTTGGCGATGACGCGGAAGCTGATGCCGTGAGTCTTCTGGCGCGTGTAGGTGCCGTGCCCGGCGCGGTGCATATGCAGGATCATGTCGTTGCGGCGCGCCCAGCGGGACATGCTCTGGATCGCGGTCCACCCGACCACCAGGTCGATCATGACGACGACCGAGCCGAGCTCGCGGGCGAACTCCGCTCGCTCGTACATGTCCTCCATGGTTCCGGCCGTGACGTTGAGAAAGGAGCCCTTGACCTCACCGGTCGCCGCACTCGCCTTGTTGACCGCATCCATCACGTAGAGAAAGCGGTCGCGCCAGTGCATGAAGGGCTGCGAGTTGATGTTCTCGTCGTCCTTCATGAAATCGAGCCCCCCCTTCAAGCCCTCGTAGATCACCCGGCCGTAGTTGCGCCCCGAGAGGCCGAGCTTCGGCTTGGTGGTCGCCCCGAGCAGCGGGCGACCGAACTTGTCGAGCCGCTCGCGCTCGACGATGAGCCCGGTCGGCGGACCGTCGAAGGTCTTGACGTAGGCGACCGGGATCCGGATGTCCTCGAGGCGCAGCGCCTTGAGCGGCTTGAAGCCGAACACGTTGCCGATGAGGCTCGCCGTCATGTTGGCGATCGAGCCCTGCTCGAACAGGATGATGTCGTAGGCGATCCAGGCGAAAACCTGGCCGGGATTGTTGGGGACCGGCTCGACCTTGAAGGCCTTGGCGCGGTAGCTGTCGCACGCGGTGAGCCGGTCGGTCCACACCACCGTCCAGGTGGCCGTGCTCGACTCCCCCGCCACCGCAGCGGCCGCCTCGATCGGATCTACGCCGTCCTGAGGCGTGATGCGGAACAGGCAGATCGTGTCGGTGGGCTTGGGAACGTAGTCCGGGTCCCAGTAGCCCATCTGCCGGTACTTGATGACCCCGGCTCGGTAACGGCGCTTGGCGTCCGTAATCGCCGTGGGCCCGTCGTTGCGGGCTTGCGCTCCCTCATTTCCGGCTTCTGCCCCGATCGCCATCGCTGCGGTCCTCATCGTTGGGTTGAAGAGGACTGTAGGGCGCTCTATCATTCAGGTAAAGTCACTTTATATTAACTACAAGTTAAGCAATTCTTAACGATCACATGAAGAACGCCACGCTCAGGCAGCTGCGGGTTTTCTCATCGGTGGCCAGACACTCGAGCTTTGCGCGCGCTGCCGAGGAGCTCGGTCTCACAGCGCCCGCCATCTCGATGCAAATCAAGGAGCTGGAGACCGAAGTCGGGCTGCCGCTCTTCGACCGAACGAGCCGCAAGGTCTCCCTCACCATGGTGGGCGAGTACGTGCTCGCCTACACCCAGCGCGTTCTGGGCGCGATGCGCGACGCCGAGGACATGGTGGCGCGCTTCCGGGGCCTGCGGACCGGACCGCTCGACGTCGCCATGGTGAGCACGGCGAAGTACTTCCTGCCGCGCCTGCTGGCGCGCTTCCGCGATGAGCATCCGGGCGTCGAGATCCGGCTGCACGTCGGCAACAACCGCGAGGAAGTGGTCGCGCTGATGCGGGAGGGCACGGTCGAGCTCGCCATCATGGGGCGGCCGCCGCGCGACTGGCCCTCGCGCGCGGAGCCCTTCGCCATGCATCCGCACGTGCTGGTCACCGGCGTGGAGCATCCCTTCGCGCGCGCCGAGCGGGTTCCAGCGAGCGCTCTGCTCGGCGAGGACTTCATCGTGCGCGAGCCGGGGTCGGGGACGCGTGCGGCGCTCGATGAGTTCATGGACGCCTACCAGATGACCCCCAGGGTCATCATGCAGATGTCGAGCAACGAGGCCATCAAGCAGGCGGTCATGGCCGGCATGGGCATTTCGCTCCTCTCGCTGCACACCATCGGGCTCGAGCTCGATCTGCGCCTGATCGCCGCGCCGGAGACGGAAGGGTTGCCCGTGATGCGCCGCTGGCACGTGGTGCACACGCAGGCGAAGACACTCTCCCCGCCTGCCGAGGCGTTCCGCTACTTCATGCTCGAGAACGGCGAAGCCTACCTCGCGCAGCATTTCAGGCAGGGGAACGAGCTGGTTGCGGAAAACGCCGCGGCGCAGGAGTAGCATCGATCTCCCACCTCCCGGCACCGCGGATACGGGGCGCCACGCGCCAAACCGACTGACCTATGAAGCCCGATACCCTGAACCTCTACGGCGCTTTGACCTTCCCCCGCACCAAGCGGGTCGCACTCATCGGCGCCCTGCTCGGTTGCGCTGCCCTCATTCCCGCCCGGGCAGATACGCCGGCGGCCGCGGCCGAGTTCGGTGGGCAGTGCGTGGAAGGCCTGTCCCAGGGCCGGCACATCATCACCAAGTGCGCCGTCACCTGGGCGGACAAGGACGGCAAGACCTACTGCTTCAGCAGCGAGGACGCCAGGAAATCCTTCCTGGAAAACCCGGGCGCGAATCTGCAGAAAGCGCGCGATTTCATCGCCGCCAGCAGCGCCGACTCCACCGAGAAGGCGATGCAGAACTTCGACAGCGGCGATGCCGAGACGTTGGTCAAGGGGCTCATCGAAGAGCGCGCCAAGGCCAACGGCGGCCTCTTCCCACTCGGGGACCCGGCCGACGGGACGCAGCTGAAACTGGCGTTCGACGGCATCGACTTCACGCGCACCATCGACGGCTATGGCTTCTTCCCGGACGTGAAGTTTCACGATCCGCAGGACGCGCAGAAACGCTACCTCATCGATTTCTGGGTGGCCCCAAGCGACGGGCAGCTCAAGGTGCAGGAGATCCGCATCTACAAGGAGCCGATCAAGGCCGAGGGCTCGTGGACGCTGACGGCACGCTCACCGGTGCCCTGGTGGTGGATCCCGGCCTCCGAGCACCCCGGACACATGGCCACCAAGCGGGGCTGGGAGGTGATGTCGGCGGTTGAGCAGGGTGCCCTCGCCGAAGCCACGAAGAACCACGGCGTGTTCAAGCTCAAGGATGACAAGACCGGCAAGGTGCTCGATCTGGAGTTCGTCGACACCCACTTGCCCGTCCGCCAGCTCGATGACAACGGTCACTACTTCGCCTGCACCGATTTTCGCGCGGTCGGCACCAAGGACCAGATCTACGACATCGACTTCTGGATCACCGACAAGGACGGCCAGATGACCATCGAGCAGACCCGGGTGCACAAAGTACCCGAGCTCAAGAGCGGTCAGTGGGTTCAGGTGCCGCGCTACGAGTGGAAGGACCTCGGACCCTCGCACGTGGTGCCGTAAGCCGTGCCTCACGGCACGCCGCACGCAGCGAAACCTCGCTGCGATGAGGCGCAGCTGCGTGCCGCACCGGTCAGCGCACCGCCGCCGCCACCACGCCCCAGGGGCTGCCTCCGACCGCGATCCGCGTCTCTACGCGACCTGACTGCAGATCGATGACCGAGACATCGCCCGAGGGGCCGTTGGCCGTGTAGGCCTTCTCACCATCTCGGCTCAACGCCACGCCCCAGGGACGCTTTCCGACATCCTCGATGGTCCTGAGAACTCGACCCGCTCCGGGGTCCACCTCCAGCAATGCGCCGAACCGCCCGGTGGTGACGTACAGCCGCCGGCCGTCCGGCGAGGCGATGCCCATCGGACGGACGAGCTTCGGGTCGCCGAGCGCTATCGTCTGCACCACCTGGTAGTCGTCGGTGCTGAACACCGTGAGCGCCGCGCCGAATTCGTCCGTGACATAGCCGCGGTGAGACTGGCTCGCGAGAAAGATAGCGCGCGGACGCTTCTCGGTCGGAATCTGCGCCAGCACGTGCATGGTATGCGCGTCAATCACATAGAGGCTGTTGGAGGTCTCGCAGGTGACGTAGACGATGCGGTCGTCGTGGCTGACCGCAACCCCCTCGGGCTCCGACCCGACGGCCACGGTCGCGCGCACGGTGCCACGAGTCAGATCGACCGCCGACAGCTTGCCGACGTCCTCGTTCGAGACGTACAGGACCTTGCCGTCATGTGACAGGGCGAAGGCCTCGGGGTCCGCGCCGCTCGGGTAGGTGTTGACCAGCTTCTGCAGCTTGAGGTCGACCACGCCGATGCCGTCGTAGCGACGATCGGGGGGTGGCAGCTTCGACTCGTCCACATTGGGGCCAGCGATCGGCGAGCCCGACAGTGCCACGTACAGTCGCTGGTGATCCGCGGACAGCTGGATGCCACGCGGACGCTTGCCGACGGCGATGCGTGCCACGACGCTCCCGCGCTGCGGATCGACGATCACCACGTCGCCGCCGGTCTCGTCGGAGACGTAGAGGCGCTCCGGCGCCCCGCCGGCGGGAGCGGCCGCGACGCCCGAGGACAGCAAGGTCGCCGCCAGCAGCGCTGCGGCAGCCGCCACCCGAGACCCCGTGTCGACCCTGGTCTTTCGCCTCATCCCGGGCTCAGTACGTGATCACGCTCCTGATCGAGGTGCCCGCGTGCATCAGATCGAAGGCGTCGTTGATCCGATCGAGCGGCATCTTGTGCGTAATCAGAGGATCGATGGCGATCTTCTTCTCCATGTACCAGTCCACGATCTTCGGTACGTCGGTGCGCCCGCGGGCGCCGCCGAAGGCGGTGCCCTTCCACACACGGCCCGTGACCAGCTGGAAGGGTCGGGTCTTGATCTCCTGGCCCGCGCCGGCCACGCCGATGATGACCGACACGCCCCAGCCGCGGTGACAGCATTCGAGCGCCTGACGCATCAGATTCACGTTGCCGACGCATTCGAAGCTGTAGTCCGCCCCCCCGTCGGTGAGCGCCACGAGGTGCGCCACCAGATCGCCCTCGACCTCCTTGGGGTTCACGAAATGCGTCATGCCGAATTTCTCACCCAGCGCCTTGCGATTGGGGTTGAGATCGACACCGATGATCTTGTTGGCGCCCGCGAGCCGTGCACCCTGCACCACATTGAGGCCGATGCCGCCGAGACCAAACACGACTACGTTCGCGCCGGGTTCGACCTTGGCGGTATTGATCACCGCGCCGATCCCGGTGGTCACGCCGCAGCCGATGTAGCAGACCTTGTCGAAGGGGGCGTCCTCGCGGATCTTCGCCACCGCAATCTCGGGCAGCACGGTGAAGTTGGAGAACGTCGAGCAGCCCATGTAGTGGAACACCTTGTCCTTGCCGAGGGAGAAGCGGCTGGTGCCGTCCGGCATCACGCCCTTTCCCTGGGTCGCGCGGATCGCGGTGCAGAGGTTCGTCTTGCGTGACAGGCAGCTCTTGCACTGCCGGCACTCGGGTGTGTAGAGCGGGATGACGTGGTCGCCCTTCTTCACGGAGGTGACTCCCGGACCCACATCGATCACGATCCCGGCGCCCTCATGCCCGAGAATCGCGGGAAACAGGCCTTCCGGATCTCCGCCGGAGCGCGTGAACTCGTCGGTGTGGCACACCCCCGTGGCCTTGAGCTCGACCAGCACTTCGCC
>Ga0137364_10000323_pt1 | contig 18441 bp, 25 predicted proteins | sample SagtaG_10_FD_104798 | JGI IMG/M metagenome (GOLD analysis project Ga0137364, IMG submission 104798) | Vadose zone soil microbial communities from Sagehorn Ranch, Mendocino, California, USA - Sage1_L_20_16 metaG | ecosystem: Environmental > Terrestrial > Soil > Vadose zone | place: USA... | reverse complement strand
GAGGTTGATAGTGTCTGCATCAGTGCTCTACATGTCGATGTCACTCGACGGGTACATCGCGGGTCCGAACGACGAACCGGGCAACCCCGGCGGCGACGGCTTCATGCGGCTGCACGATTGGTACGGGTTCGGCCCGGACGGGGAGTCCGTCCAGCCGTCCGGGCTGGCCGGGCAATTTTTAGACGAAACCAAAGCGACCGGGGCGGTCCTCGCGGGTCGACGTACCGTGGAGCAGGTCGATCACTGGGGCGGTGATTCCCACGGTGTCCCGATCTTCGTGCCCAGCCACCGCCCGCCGGGTCCCTCGGTGGCGAACTATCCTTTGGTGACTTATGTGACCGATGGGATCGTCAGCGCGATGGCACAGGCGAAGGCCGCCGCCGGGGACCGGAAGGTGTTCGTGCTTGGCGGGTACACGGCGCAACGGGCGCTCGAGGCCGGTGTGCTGGACGAGTTGCAGATCCATCATATCCCGGTCCTGTTCGGTGCTGGCCGCCGGCTGTTCGAGGTGTTGCCGTCGCGTATCGAGCTGGAGATCGTTCGGGTGATCGACACGCCGGAGGCCACCCATATCCGCTACCGCGTCCGTCGCTGAGCCGGTCGCCAACTCCAAAATGACCGCAACGCCTAACCATGCAACGGAGCGAACGGCGGACCTCTGTACGCTCCACTTTTGAGATGACTTCCACATTCTCACTCCGACCGATGCGCGCTCTCGTCCGCCGTCGCTCATCTTGTTCTCGTTAGGTCCATGAAGCCGTGCCTGTGATTGACATTACTACCCGAATCAGTGCCCCGATTGACCGCGTCTTCGATCTCTCACGCAGCGTCGATTACCGGCGGCGGAACCAGGATCAGGTTGCTGGACCTACTGAAATTTGAGCGCTATGTGAGACCGGCTCGGGCAACAACGGAGGATTAAGAGTGTCTTGGTTAAATCTCGCGGCTCTCGGTTTGGCTTTGGCAGCGCCGCAGGTTCAGGTTTCCGCGGCGATGCTAGCGGCACACGTAGCGGGCCGTGTGGTAAAATACTCCGGCGTGCCTGAGCTGCGCATAACTGTGCCAGCGGGTGCGATGTATCTCGGCGCCGACCGCTTCATTCTCAAGGAACTTAGTGATTGTGAGATGCACGTCTTTGTCGAGGCGGACGCCAACCGCAACATCCGCCGTTTCTATTGGGTGCATTTCGAATCCTACCTGCCGAGCAAGCCAGAAGACCGCATGACCTATGGTGACATTGATCGCCGAGCCAATTTATGGGGAGCCACGGCCTGGATCAGGACCGAGCCGGCACAATCGTCGCGGGCGCCGCGGCCCGGATCGGACACCGAGCATTTCCGCAACATCATCCGGCGCGCCGGTTACGCGATGCCGCCCCGCATGATGACGGTACGCCTCGTCCGGCTGCTCGATGATCCCAAGGGAACGGGATATGGCCGCCGCGAGCTCATGATGATCTACGGCGAGGATATGGCGCCGACCGGCCTCACCTATGAGGCCGTGACGACCAACGGCAAAACCAACGCGCGGTGGGCGGCACTGGAAAAGCCGCTTTTGAACCGTGCCATCAATGCGTTTCATGTCAACGAGCGGTGATGCCAGTCGCGATAGTGCTGTCAGTCTAAAGCGAGCCGCTACCCCATGATGCAGGTGGTCTTTGAGCACGGCCGCTTAGCTCGCGATGGATGATCACTCAGCCGCGACTCGCTGGTCAGCGGCGCTTTCCGCCACTTCGACCATGATCACTCTTTGTCGCAGAGCGGGGAGACCACAGTCATGCGCGATGTGTTCGACTTTGAGTCGCCGCCAGATATTTTAGGGCGCTCCAGCAAAACTCTCTTTCTCACTCGCTACATGCGACACTTTCTCGTCACGCTCAACGCGCTCATGAAGGACACCGCAGAGACGGACCAGTGGACGAGATACCTGCCAAAGACCTAACCATGCGATGGAGCTTCTATCTTCTTTAAAGGCACCTTGATTTGGTGCAAAAGGGTGGCAGGTGCGAGATCTAAATTATGCTTGAAACCAAGACAGTTACTAACCGCTGGCCGTCGCACTAAGAACGTTGAGGGTTGATAGATGATAGTTGATAGTTGAGAGTAAAGCCAACCTCCCCCGCCGCCAGCGGTGGCTCAGCTCGGTCTCGTTAGGTGACTTGCGATTGTGTGAATTTATGAGTCCCGACATCATTCATGCTTTTGAGGTCGCCGCTATTGTGATCGCGGGGACGTTGACCGGTAGCGAACTTGCCGTGGCGGTGTTCTTTCACCCCGGCATCAGCCGCCTTGATGACGCAGTGCATATCCGAGCTGCCCAGACATTAGCGAAGGTACTCGGCATGGTGATGCCATTCTGGTATGCGCTTACATTTCTGCTTGCCCTTACAGTGAATTTCGTTGCGCACACGACGCGAAGCACACCGTGGTGGCTGGCTCTCGCCTCGACAGCCAGCGGTGGTTCAGCTCGGGCTCGTTAGGCCGCTTCCTCATGCACCTTGTCATGTTCGATATCGACGGAACGCTTACCGAGACCATGAAGGTCGACGAGGAATGCTTCGTTCGCTCATGCAAGGACGTGTTTGGTTTCGCCGACATCGACACCGATTGGTCACATTATCCACACACGACAGATTCCGGTGTCTTTCACGATGTTTTCACGTCACGCGTTGGCCGGTCACCGACGGAGCAGGACGTTTCGAGATTTCGCCAGCATTTCATCCAATTGCTCGCTGCCGCTTCATCACAGTCTCCATTTGCTCCGGTTGCAGGGGCTAACAAGTTGTTATCCCGGCTCGCACAGGGCGGTTCGCATCGTGTGTCGCTTGCTACTGGAGGTTGGCGTGATTCCGCCCGTCTCAAGATGGCCAGTGCCGGGATGTGTTTTGACGACCATCCGACGGCAACGGCGGATGATGCCCTCGACAGAGAGTCCATCATGGCGCTCTCCAAGCAGAGAGCAGCCGAACGATATGGCGAGTCATTTGCCTGCAGCGTGTATGTTGGTGACGAAGTTTGGGATGCTCGTGCCTGTCGCAGTGTTGGCGTTCCGTTCATTGGTATTGGCGCGGGGAGTCGAGCGACACGATTGTCCGCAGAGGGTGCTGTTCGTGTCTTCCCTGATCTCAGTGACGCCGATATATTCTTGAGGAGTGTGTATGAGATTACGAACGCGGCCTAAACCATGGGCTGCAGCGAACCCGGCCATCGTGCTGTGGTTGCAATTTACCGATTCCGCGGGATAGATCGCTGAGCTTGGGCCGTTAGGCTGATATGTCCACGGACACAACTCGTTTAATCGCCACGTCCGAACTTATGGTCGTGCTGCTCTCCGTTCTGTCAGGGATCATCATCAGCACACTATGTGTTTGGGCGTGGTGGCGTTCTTCTCGCGGTGTGTTCCTTGTTCTAGCTTTCGGTACTGTAGCGTTCTTGTACGTGAATGCGTTTACTGCAGTCGTTCTTTTCTTTGGGCTTTCCCATATTAGACTCATTCCGGTTAACGCTCTGCAATCGCTGTATGCTGCGCAGGCTGTGTTTGGTTTCTTTGGCACCGTGCTATCCTTCTTTGGCATCTTTTTTCTCGTGCGGCTCGCTCTTCTCGCGTGTCCAGCAAACCGCCTAACCAATCGATGAAGCCAACTCCGAACGTCTTCGCGAACAGGTTGGCCCCATTTCGAAATAAGTTCAGCGTGTTTGCCACGATACCCTCGATTTCGTCTCGGTTCCCTGCTTCCCTGGTGCGATTGAAACTCGTCCGTTGCCCACACTCACTCGCTCCTACCCTCGTCGTTTGCCTCCTATGTCGCTTGTCCCGCCGGGCTTTTCGCCCACGTCGTACCGCTTCCCGCGGGGCTCCATTCTCCTTCTCGTTAGGCCTATGAAAACCTCCCAGCTGCTTGTAATCACATTTTCCTTAATCGCGGCGTTTTTGCCTCTAAGAGCGGCGGACGAAGAGAAGCCGCCTGTCGGCTGCCTAGAAACAAAGTCAACGGCTATGGGCGCTCTCCGAGCTGAGTTCGAAGAAGTTACCGCAGCGTTTCATCAGGCACTGCGGACGAATGACTACGAAGGCCTCTTCGCCTATGTCGCCGAGGACGTGGTAATGATGCCACCCAATGAGTCGTCGATCCGTGGCAAATCCGCGATGCAGACCTGGTATCGCACGTTTCTGTCTGCGTTCCGGACCACAACACTCATGCTGACGGATCGAGAAGTTACCGTCAGCGACAGTTGGGCGACGGAACTCGGTCATTACGAGTGGGGACTTCAACCGACGGCTGGGGGCGATCACGTCGTTGACAATGGTAATTACATGCAGATTTGGAAGCGCGCGCCTGATGGCAGCTGGCGTTTCTTTCGCGAGATCTGGAACAGCTCGATTCCATCGGCCCCACCACCAGCAAGTAAAAGGCCTAACCAAGCGGCGCAGCGAACCGCGAGATAGCCTACGATCCACTCCATAAGTATTCGCAGTCTCGTGTTGCTTAACGCTCCTCCGGAGACTGGCGGCCGGTCCGTCGGGTGCGATTGGATATCGTTTTCCTTCTAGCAGTTCAGGCGGAAACGCCTTGTTAACTATTTCACGCAAGCATACGACCAAGGCCCCGATCTTACCACTTTTCCAGAAACCAGGACCCCGTGCTGCTCAACAAGGCTTGATCATCCGTCGGCGCTCCGATACTGTCATGCGCACGCTGATACGGCAAAACGGACGCTGTTCAAAGCAATTTGCATCGGGTATTCCTAGTTACATGAAGGGCAAATCCGAAGGAAACTTCAGGCGCGTGTTGTGCGTTTGCTCAGCTGGCATATTGCGCAGTGCCACTATTGCCTGGGTGTTGAGTAACGAGCCTTACCGTTGCAACACTAGGGCTGTAGGCTTGGGCGATTACGCATTGATACGCGTGACTCCTCAACTGCTCCAATGGGCAGACGAAATCGTTTGTGCCGATAAGGAGCAGCACGACGCGATCACTCGCATGACGGATAAGCCTGTGCACTGTCTCCATATTCCGGACCAATACGATTTTCGTTCCCCTGAGCTTGTGTCAGCGATAGAGACAGCACTTAACCTCTGCGATGCGTTTTCCAGTGTCCAACCTGGATCTCGATCAAGCAAATAAATCAATTAGCCTAACCACACGCCAGAGCCAACGCCACCAGCTGTCGTGGCGCATCTTTAACGTTAGGCCGACTCACATGCATATGTCACATTCCATATCCAAACTTATTGGCGCGGCATTCTTGTCGCTACTATTCGCCGCCACAACCCCGGCTCAAAGCCTAACGCCTGAAGCTATCGTGGACGATTTCGTTAAAGCGTGGAATTCACACGACGTAAAAGCGTTTGATTGGCTTTTCACGGCGGATGCCGTCTGGGTGCCTGTAGCCGAGGCGCGGATCGTAGGTGACGCCGATGTGATCAAAGGATTTGAGGAGATTCACACGACCTGGGCTAAGCAGACGGCCATCGCCGCGCGTGACATCAAGGTGCAGAGCGTCCGGCCGGATGTTGTTGTCATCCTTTTTCACGCGAAGTTCATGGAGGACGGAAAAGAGGTTCCTGTGCTCGACAGAGCCATGATCATAGTCGCGGTGAAGCAAGCCGACGGCTGGCGGATTGCGGCTGGACAGCTCACAAAACAGCACGAAGGCGCATGACGCCGTACGCGAAAGGCGTAACCAGGCGATGCAGCCAACCGCTTGACTGCGTACAGCCTCAGTTTTCGATGACTAACACACGTTTATTCCAAGCCTGTCTTGCTCTCATCAGCGGTGGCTGATCTTGTTCTCGTTAAGCCCATGAGCGCCACCCGGGTTTATCGCGCCCTCATCGCTATTCGTGGTTGCTGGATTTTCGCCGAATGGCTCCTCGGCTGGGGGTGTACTCGCACGTCAGCTTGTTCAAGTTGACTCATCCATATGTCGCACTGACCGGGGATGCTATCACAGTCGCTTTTTGGCTAGCCATGCTGGCAGGTATGTGGTTTTTTCAGCGGTGGGCGCGGTTGATCTTTGTTGTTCTTCTTGCCGTTGCATTGCTCATAAGCCCGTTCCGAGCGCATCACTATTCTCTCTCGCCGCCGCCTTTTTTCGTTCCTACGGTGACTGCACTTATGCTGCTATTGACCGGTGCGATTCTTGCGATGTCTTTTCTACCGCCGGTGCGCGATCATTTCGCTCGCAAGAGGCCTAACCAAGCGCCGGAGCCAGCCGCTAGCCATTCCATGTCTAGCTTTAGGTCGATCTTCCACACTTTGTTTGCTGCCATGCGCGCTTCCGCTCGCTGTGGCTCAGCTTGGTCTCGTTAGGCACCCATCGTAAATTAGGAGGTGACAGACATGGACATAGGCATTTTTGGCATCAACGACCTGTGGTCGCAACGGTTCTACCATGGGACACGGGCCGACCTGAAACCAGGAGACCTGATCGAGCCAGGCAATCTTCCGGACGTCGGTGAGCGGGACAAAATGACAATCTGTGTCTATCTGACCCCCAATCTGGATGCAGCCATCTGGGGGGCAGAGCTCGCAGTCGGCGAAGGTCCCAGCAGGGTCTACATCGTCGAGCCGATCGGCCAGATTGAAGATGTCTCAGACTTGACAGACCAGCAGTCTCTGGGCCACCCATCGATGTCATGCCGTTCCCGCGAGCCGCTGCGGGTCATAGGCGAGGTCACGGAGTCGCCTCTTTACCATGGCACTCGTGCGGACCTGAAGCCAGGGGATCTGATCGAACCCGGCTATAACTCTAACTACGGAAAGAGGACGAAGGCAGCCTACGTCTATCTGACCCGCACTTTGGATGCAGCCACGTGGGGAGCGGAGCTGGCTGTCGGCGAAGGTCCCGGCAGAATCTACATCGTGGAACCCACCGGTCCGATTGAAGATGACCCTGATCTGACGAATAAGAAGTTTCGGGGTAATCCGACGAAGTCATTCCGCTCCCGGGAGCCGCTACGAGTCATGGGCGAGGTGACGAAGTGGCAGGGGCACTCCCCTGAAGCGCTGAAGGCCATGAAGGACGGCGTTAAGCGACTTGAGCGACTTGGTGTTAAGCCAATTGACGACTGAACGAAGGCCACCGCCAGCTAATTCGCGCATGGATTGTGGATCACGCACTTTGCAATACCGGTTTCAACGGAAACCATGCTCTCAAGTTGCTGCGGTAAGTGAAAGGGCTCTCGACAACCGGGATGACGCCTAACAACAGCATGCAGCGGACGGTGCTTAGCGCCGCCTCTGACGCTGAGCGTTAGATCGTTAGTGCGCTACTCGCAAAATGAGCCATCGGCGAATTGGCCGGACGCAAAAAATCGTCTAGAGCGATCGACGGAGTGCGCTTAACGTTTCCGGGTAAATGGAGAATGACGAGAAAACCAAGCCGCGCCTGGAGATCGCTCATGTTTTGTTCATCGATATCGTCGGATATTCCAAGCTGCTGACCGACGAACAATCAGAAGCGCTTCAGGAGTTGAATCAGATTGTCCGCAATACGGAAACAGCGCGTGAAGCAGAAGCGGCCGGGCAGCTGATCATCTTGCCGACCGGCGACGGTATGGCTCTCGTCTTCACCGGTTCGGTGGAGAGACCTGCCGAGTGCGCTTTAGAAGTCAGCCAGGCTCTGCGCGCCCAACCGAGCCTGCCGGTAAGGATGGGAATCCACAGCGGACCGGTGCAGCACGTCAGGGATGCTAACGCGCGCGAAAACATTTCCGGAGTAGGAATCAATATCGCGCGCCGGGTGATGGATTGCGGCGACGCAGGTCATATTCTGGTGAGCAAACGCTTCGCGGGTGATCTGGCGCAGCATCGTCGTTGGCAGCGTTACCTGCATGAGCTAGGGGACGTGGAAGTGAAACACGGAGTTGTTGTTTCGTTAGTCAACCTTTACGCGGAGACGATCGGCAATCCCGCGCCCCCGAGCTGTGTCGCCGGGCTGCGACGTACCACGCCTGCCGCCACAACGCACAAAGGACTTTCTCCGGTTGCGCGCGCGATCTTTCTCGTCTTGGCGTTGCTCATCATACTTGCCATTGTGTCAGTGATTTTCACGCCGGCGATCATGCGCTCGGTTGATAAAAACAGAGCGACATTAGCACCTCAACCGAGCGCCACTGCGTCACCTTCGCTGGGCGATGCCATTCAAAACATGGTCAAACAAAGAATCACAGATGAGTTGCAGAAAGATCTTTCCGGGAAGAGTCAGGCACCTACACCAAGAGTAGTGCCGACCCCGAGCAGTCAACCGACGTCCCCGCCGCGGCGGTAGCTCGAGTGCTTGCATTTGAATGTCCAATCGCCGTTCTGATGGCGTACGCGCCCTGGAGGGCTTTCAAGTTTTGAAACTCACCATTGCAGCACCACCTGACTTCCCAACTCACAATGCCGAACCAGGGTGAGCCAACTCTCCTAATGGAAAACACTGATTTTGCGGGACGCGTCGCTATAGTCACCGGTGCGTGGCGCGGCCTCGGACGGGCTGCCGCCATGCGCCTGCACGAGCGCGGCGCCTCGGTCGCGGTGAACGTCCGTGACTGCGAGCGCGCCGAGGTGCTGGCGAAGGAAATCGGCGAACGCGCCTTCGCCGTGCCGGGCGATGTCGCCGCGGACGCCGTCCCCGATGAGATCGCGCGCAGCACGCTCGCACGCTTCGGACGGATCGACATCCTCGTCAACAATGCCGCCCTTCCTCTGTCGACACGATTTCCCGATGTCAGCGCCGAAGAATGGCGCAGAGCGATCGAGGTTAACCTCACCGCGCCGTTCTTAATGACGAAAGCCGTTCTTCCGGCAATGCGCGCCCAGCATTACGGCCGCGTCATTAATATCTCGTCCTCAGCCGGCCGAATGGTGAGCACGCTCGGCGGTGCGCACTACACGGCATCGAAGGCCGGACTCCTCGGACTCACGCGCGCGGCCGCGAAGGAACTCGGCAAGTTCGGCATCACCGTGAACGCCATCTGTCCCGGCATGATCGATACCGAGCTGACTCGCGAACATGCCTCCGACGAGTTGCTGGAACGTCTCGCAGCGAGTTACCCCGTGCCGCGCCTCGGCACTGCTCTCGAAGTCGCCGATTTGATTTGCTTCGTCGGCTCCGAGTCCGCCAGCTACATCACCGGTGCCTCTCTCGACATCAACGGCGGCGAATTGATGATGTGATATGTGATCTATGTTGTTAGCCAACGACCCCATCCGCGAGTCAGATTCGGGGAGCTTGCGAGCGACACCGGTTGTGATTTGTCTCTTCGACCCGATCTTCCCGACTCATTCGCCCTCGAAGAGCGGCGAAGCGTGTTATTACGTCAACTGCATTTTCAAATTTGCCTCCAGTCTCGGGCAGTTTGATACGTTCTCGTTAGCCGAATACAGCGAATGAAATCGAAGCTCGTAACATTCCAACTCTACGATGCCAAAAAGCCGTCGCTCCGCTGATTATCCGCTGGGCCACACCGACGCCGAGCACGAGCGCCTGATCCGGCAAGCTGCGCGAGTCGCTCCCATTACCGAAAGATTCTTTCGCGAGGCCGGCATTGCACCAGGGCAACGTGTTCTGGATCTCGGGTCGGGGGTAGGAGACGTGGCGATGCTAGCAGCCCGACTGGTGGGTCCTTCGGGTCAGGTTGTGGCCATCGAGCGGGACCCGAAGTCCATTGCCAAGGCCAGTGCTCGCGTCACCGAGGCCGGCTTTCATAACGTAAGCTTCAACGAGTCGAATGTGAACGAGATCCTGGACGAGAAACCTTTCGATGCGGCGGTGGGCCGTTTTATTCTGATGTACCTTCCCGATCCGGTTGCAACGTTGCGCTCAATTTCACAAGTGGTGCGGCCTGGCGGAGTGTTTGTTTTCCAGGAGCCATGCTGGGTCCCGGTCCTTGCGCATTTGGCGTCGCTACCTCTTTGGTTCGCTACGGCCTCTCTCATTGACAAGGCAATGCGCGCCTCTGCCAATCACGACATGGGAACGGAGCTTTATCGCACATTCGTGGAAGCTGGATTGCCTGCGCCCACCATGCGCATGGAACTGCCAATGGGAAATGAGCCATACCTTGCGCAGTGGTATTACGATACCTTGTGCAGTTTGCGACCGCAGATAGAGCAGTTGCGTTTGCCTATCGAGTCGTTAGGTAGCCTAGATACCCTGGTGCAGAGGCTGCAAGCCGAGGTTGCAGAATCGAAGATTGTTGGATGCTGGTTTGCATCTGTCGGGGCGTGGTGCCGCAAAGCTTAGTCTCATTATATCTTGCAGGAATTGGTCACGAACCGAAAGATGCGATCAAGAAAAAAGCAAAAGGAGAATATCAAACTGCATCGAGGAACGCGGCTATGGGAGAAGCGAAGGTCGTCCATTAAGGGCGTCGGATTGTATGCTGCTCTACCAATTAGAGCAGGCACGCCGATCATCGAGTTCAAAGGCCGCATTATCCCGTGGGAAGAAGGCGCAATCATGTTACTGCGCGGCGCGAACCATGTTATCAAGTTCGATGCCAGGCACGACATGGACGCCCGACCGCAATGGAGTCCAGCGGGTCACGTCAACCATGGTTGTTATCCCAATTGCGCCATTAAAAAGAAGCGTGGCGGCCTCTGGTTGACCAGTATAAGGCGAGTAGAACAAGGCGAAGAGCTTTTGATCGACTATAACTACGAGCTGGGCGAAGAATTTGAGCCGTGCCGGTGCGGGCATCCCCGTTGTCGTGGACTGATGCTCAGAAGAAGAGACTGGCCGAAACTGCGCAGACTAATGTCCAAGGTTCTATGAGACTGATCTGCTCGATTCTCGTTAGGCCGACAACGAAAATGCAATGAAACGCACGTGGACTATCATCGGCGTAAGTGATGTTCCGGTCAGCTTCAAATGGTACCAGTCGCTCTTCGGTCAGCCCGAGACGCCTCCGGTCCATGACTACTTTGGTCAGGTCCTGGATACGGATGGAACCGTGTTGCTGTGTCTCCATCAGTGGGGTGCGCACGAGCATCCTTCCTTGATGAGCCCCGACAAGGCGTCGCCTGGCAATGGGCTCCTCTTGTTATTTCGCGTCGACGACTACGATAAGGCCCTGAGCAGGGCCCGCTCTCTCGTCAACCGATTCGAGGAGGAACCCCACCTGAATCCGAACACTCAAACAATGGAGTTCTCGCTCCGGGATCCGGACGGATACTACGTCACGATCAGCGCGCTCCCTGCGTTCTAGCGAAGAGGACCCGCGGGTGATGTTAACGGCTACTCAATTACGATTTACCTTCTGTCACGATTAAGTTACGTTGTTTTCAATTTAGCTGCGGTGTCCATAGCCATAGGTGGTCTTATTCTTGCCGGGCCGAGTATGGAATATTTAATGAAAGCCAAACGAATTGTTGCGACCTGCATGCTGGTCCTTCCGCTCTTTTGCGCGAGCACCATTTGCGCTGCAGATGGTTTTGATTCGGTTCGCTGCGGATCTGATATTCGACAAGCTCTCCTCGGTCGCACCATGTCAAACGAGAAGATTGTTGCCATTGAAGAGAGGCACAAGGACTTGGGACTTAAAGATCTGGGAGGCACAGAGATCTCAGACCGTTTATTCTTAATATCCTGGCGAATCTGTGAAGAGGAATACTTCCTTCTCGAAGATCACGATGTAGTGCGAGACGTGCTGAAATTTCCGAAACATTCAAAGGACTCTCCCCAATTCATTGGTGGGTGCCAATTAAATGGCCACGATCTCACAGGCACAGCGATCGGTGTACTTAAGAATGAAGCTGGTGTCGAAATCCTTCCAGCGGTGATCGCGTGGAAGATCGACGAGAAGCAGATGAAATTCGTCAAGCTTCAGACGGACGGACTTCGTTGTTCCCGTGACGGAATAATTACCGTCGATGGTGGGCGTTGAACCATTATCTATACCTCCGTTCAGACCAAACGCCCGTACGCGAACTCGCTGGCGTCGCGGCGGGCGCCTCATCAGCCTTATCAGTTAGACCTCGCTCTCCCAGGCACGGCCACGACATTAATGATGCGGAATGAAAACGAGCATGTTCGCCGTCAAAGCCGAGGTTAGCGATCCGCAGGCGAAGACGTTCGCGTTCACCGCGCAGAAGACGATGTATGGCGGCAAGCATATTGCCAAAGGCGATAACATCTTCGTCTTCGCGAGCGAGAAGGAGGGCGGGACAGGCCTCATCGCGAGCGGCATCGTCACTTCGGCCAAAGCAATCGCAAAGAAACGTGGGATCGCCCGGCAAACGCCGCGCGTTAGCATCACTATCAGACGCACCGGGCTCGCGAAGCGGCATCTGGGACGAAGCGAACTCAAACTTTTTTCCGATTGGAATGACGGCCGACCTGAGACCGAGCTCAATTTCAAATTCTATCGTCAGGCGACAAACAAGATGGTCGGCATCTCGGAGGAAGCGGCGGCGTTCCTCCGCGGATTCTTTTAACGAGAGAACTTCGACATGGGAACCAGGATGACCGCGGTGCTAGTGACGATTGCCTTCAGCGTGATCGGCGTGCTGGGTGACTACTTCCTCAAACTCGCCAGCGCGCGCGAGCAGTCGCTGCGAACAGCCTGGTTTTACCTGGGTTTCGCCCTTTACGCCTCGACTGCGTTCGGGTGGGTGTTCGTAATGAAACACCTAAAGCTGGCCACGATCAGCGTCCTCTACTCTGTTTCCCTGGTGCTGCTCCTCACCGCAATCGGCGTGGTGCTCTTCCGGGAGTCATTAAACTACTTTGAAGTAATCGGGATCGTGTTGGCAGTGGTCTCGCTTGTGCTGTTGATGCGCTTCGCTTAGCGACCCCAGGCAACGCCTTCGTAAGAGATTTAAAGCCGATGCCAATTCAACATGATCACCAAGATGTCGTGAACACAATCCATGAGTTTTGCCGTGCTTTTGACCAACGAGATTGGACGGCATTGCGGCGCTGTCTGGCTCCGAACGTGTTTGTCGACTATTCCAGTTTTCGAGGAACCTTGCCAACACGCATGGCCGCTGATGCGTTTGTGGCACTTCGTCAGACTGCTCTTGAAGGGCTCGTCACCCAGCATCTCAGCGTCAATCATCTTGTCGCGTTCACTGATCGTGGGGCTCGCTGCCGATTCGACTTCGTGATTCATCGCTGGCCACAGGATGCAGCCGATTCGCGCTTCTTTCACACCTTCGGCTATTACGAAATCGTTTTGCGTCTCGACGAGGACGCGCCCTATCGATGGATCATTGAGTCCATTGCTCAGCAAGCTTTACGCAGCGAAGGCAGTCCCGAACTTCACGGAGCGCTTCGCAAAAATAATGACCACAAAGCCTAACAAGGTTTCACAGGAGGTTCGCAGATGGGACTGAAAGCATTATTTCTCGTGATCAGCCTCGCGATCGCGTACTGCCCGGCGCAGGGCCTCCCACAAGCTGTCAACCGTCAGGAAGCGAAAGCGACGTACCTCGTCGTCTATCGGCCGGGCCCGGCGTGGTTGACTGGAAAATCAGTAATGGAGCAGCCACTTAAAGAGCATGGAAAGTACATGCTGAGCCTTTACATCAAAGGTTCCATGAAGCTAGCAGGTCCTCTTACCGACGATGCAGGTGGAGCCGTCTTGCTGGAGGTTTCTGATGAGGCAGAAGCGAAGGCGATCGTAGCGAACGACCCTGCGGTAAAGTCCGGGACTTTTGTTTACGAAATGCACCCCTGGAAGCTCCAGCCATGGGACGAGTTCGCAAAGAAAGCCAACGGCGGCACCCAAACTGCACACCCAACGACGGGAAATTCTGTGGGTGGCAACGACGCTCGTCGCACGCAAACCGATGAGGAATCTTTGCGAAGCTACATGGCTGGAGACTATGACCTCATCGGGTGCAAACCTGATTCGACTACGACCTACATCGGACATGTCACGCTTCGAGATGAGAACGGAGTTCTACAAGTCACAAGAACGATTGAAGGTAAGGCCGACAAATGCGTTGCTCGATTTGATACCGTAGCAGGAGAGGATCGTATTCCCGTGCTAAGCATGCATTTTCATTTCGACGGCAACGAGTATGACGCCACCTACCGTTGGCAATCTGATCCCGATAATTACCCCCGATTTACTGGATACGTTTATCTTGCCGGCACCAAATCGCCTGGACTCGAAGCGCTTTTTCCAGTCCACAAATGACAAGAATACTTTCGGAATGTGAAGAGTTGTGTTTGAAGTGACAAGCGAACGTCTCCTTCCACCAAGCTTGGGACACGCGCAGCAGCAACCTGGAATAGGGTGAGAGCGTTGATTTCCATATTAGCTGCCGTTCACCTGGTCGTCACCGCATGGCATGGCTCTGCGCACGCGTCGCTCGCCGTGAAGTTGCCACCGGAGAAGGTCACGTTTGTCTATGTCGTAATCGTGATCGCGCCGATCGTAGCTGCACTACTCGTCTGGACGCGCTACGTGCGCGGCGCTATCTGGCTCTTCTTCGTTTCAATGCTTGGGTCATTCGTCTTCGGCGCGTATCAGCACTATATTCTGGTGTCGGCGGACCACGTTGAGCATCTACCCAATGGGAGCGCCGCTGCGCAGGCCGCGTTCATCAGCAGTGCTGCCGGACTGACTGTGCTCGAACTCGCCTCGGCTCTATACGGGGGGTTCTGCCTGAGCAGACTGTGCCGCAACCGCTAATCTTCCGCCATTGGCAGTAAATTGTTATGAAATAGGTCGCGCCGAATCGGCCGTGGAAATGAGTCGAATCGTCCAATTGTTTTCGGACCGGACGCGTCGAGGCGGAATGGTTCACTTTGGCGGGCGATTGAGGTCAATCGCCCCTACCTTGTGCGCCGTTATTTCGGCGAGCGCGCGTCGGCGTGGGTTTTGACGTCGCGTCGTTGCTTGTCCACGACGCGCTGCAACTCGCGCTCCATCGTTTTGAAGGCGTGGTGAATCACCTTATTGATCGGCTGATGGGAGCCGTTGTCCTTCTGCCTCTCGTCAGCGACCAGCTCGTGGCCCCGCGCCACGGTTACATCAATACGGCACCGAAACGGGTTTCCTTTTTGATGTGTGTGATTGGTTTGCTCGATGGCCACATCGCAGCGGTTGATGTGGTCGCAAAATTTTTCCAGTCGCGCCGCATAATCCAAAACGAGATTGTCGATCTGGTCAGATTTTTCCAGACCCCGATACGAGATCTTAACAGGCAGTTGCATGATTTAATTAGATACTAGCGTCATCCTCCGCGTTGAGGGAACAAGAATTTCTGATGCTCGATGTTGGATACTCGATAATGAGGAGCGAGCCACGTTCTGCATTCAGTATTGAGGATCGAGAATCAAGCATCCTAAATTTGCTGTAACGACCGAAACCGTGAAACGAGTTTCGCCGGTTCCACTTTTAACAAATCCGATTTCACATGTTCAACGATTCGGTCGCGCACCGTCGCAGGCAAAAGATCGACAATCGCTCCATGAATTTCAGCCGGCGCGGCAAACGACCATCCCTCCTTTCCATCAAGCGAAACAATTTTTGTAATTTGATCGGCGAGTTCCTTGTGAATTCGGCGGTCCATTTCTGTTGCTAGCTGCGTCCGCTCGGCAATTGAACCCGGTCCATGATGAGCTCCCGCGCCGTTGGTCACCGGAAAGCGCCCAGCCAAATCGCTTACTTTGTCCGCGAACCTTCCGTGCGCGTCGGTGATGTTGAATGCCTGCACTAATTGCAGGCTCGGTCCGCGTGTCGGCGTCTCTGTCACCCGAAATGCCTTTAACCCGCCCCGATCAGTGACGATAACAAGAGAACTCGGTGTCATGACAAACCACTGACCAAAAAAATTTGGCCGCGCATCAAATATGCGCTTTACATCTCTATAAGCTAATTCGTTTTTGGCAACAAGATCGCGTTGCTGAATTTCTCTCGGCGTGACGGACTACTTGTGGCGTGCACGTTCTTCTTCCGCACTGAGTGGCGGAAACTCCACGCGGCGTTTCTTCCAGGATTCCTCGCGAGCCTGAGCTTGCGTGCCGCTTACGAGTTGGAGCAAGCAGCAAGCGCGACCGCCAAGATCGACGTCGTCGCCGGAGGCTAATTTTTTTGGTTCAGCGAGGAAACCGTTTGGATCCATCGTGTCGAGAATCAATTGCCACTCCAGATGCTCCTGGCCTGGCAGGACAAAAGGGATCGGTTCATAGTGCGCATTGATCAATAGCAGAAATGTCTCGTCACGGATTGGCTCGCCTTCGAAACTGAGAACATCACTGGTATCGCCGCTCAGCAGCATTCCAATACAACGAACGAACGGCGACGCCCATTCTTCGTCGCTCATCTCGCTTCCTCCGGGATTGAACCACATCACATCGCGAATCTCAGAACCACGAATTCGCCGACCCTGAAGAAATTTCGGACGGCGGAATACCGGATGCGCATTGCGGAATCCAATCAACTTTCGCGTGAACTCAAGAAATTGATTTTGCTTTTCATTGCGCGTCCAGTTGAACCAACTAATCTCATTGTCCTGGCAATAAGCGTTGTTGTTGCCGTTCTGTGACCGTCCCCACTCGTCTCCGCCACTGAGCATTGGCACGCCCTGAGAAAGAAAAAGTGTGGTGAGAAAATTCCGCCGTTGTCGCTCGCGCAACGCGTTGATCTGCGGATCCTCAGTTGGGCCCTCCGCGCCGCAATTCCACGAGAGATTATTATTATCGCCGTCTTTGTTGCCGTCGTCGTTCGCCTGGTTGTGCTTGTCGTTGTAGCTGACCAGGTCGTTCAGCGTGAAACCATCGTGCGCGGTAACAAAATTGATGCTGGCGTAAGGGCGTCGCCCATTATGCTGGTATAGATCGGGGCTGCCTGTAAGCCGGTAACCCATCTCGCCAATTCGGCCTTCATCGCCTTTCCAAAAACCGCGAACCGCGTCGCGATATTTCCCGTTCCATTCCGACCATGGCGCAGGAAAACTCCCAACTTGATAACCGCCATCGCCGACATCCCACGGTTCCGCGATGAGTTTCACGTTCGAAAGAATCGGATCCTGCTGAATCACTTGGAGGAACGGATGCAGCATGTTTACGCCGTCGCGATTGCGCACAAGCGTAGCCGCCAGATCGAAACGGAATCCGTCCACGCGCATTTCCACAACCCAATAACGGAGGCTGTCGATCACCAACTGGAGGACGCGCGGATGTAGCAGGTTAAACGAGTTGCCCGTCCCGGTGAAATCCAGATAGAAGCGCGGTTTCTCAGGATGCAACCAGTAGTATGCGAGGTTGTCGATTCCGCGAAAGCAGAGCGTCGGACCGAGATGATTTCCTTCCGCGGTGTGGTTGTAAACCACATCTAGAATGACTTCGATGCTGGCAGCATGGAGACTGCGCACCATCGATTTGAACTCGGAAACCTGTTCGCCCATGTGCCCTCCGCTGGAGTACTGCGCATGCGGCGCAAAAAAACCGATTGTGTTGTAACCCCAGTAATTTGTTAGGCCGCGGTCGATCAGGCCCTTGTCATTGATGTGCGCGTGCACTGGCAGTAGCTCGATCGCTGTCACGCCGAGTTTTTTGAAATAATCAATTGCCGCCGGGCTGCCCAACGCAGCGTAAGTGCCGCGCAAATTCTCCGGCGTGTCGGGCCAAAGATTACTGAAGCCTTTCACGTGGACTTCATAGATCACTGAACTTTGCAATGGGATCCCGGGCTTCTTGTCGCCCTGCCAGTCAAATCCGGTGTCGATGACGACGGACTTGGGCACTCCCCAGGCGTCATCGCGGAAGTCCTGAGTCAAATCTTCCTTCTCGTCTCCGAGGACGTAGCCAAACATTTCATCCGCCCAGCTCACCTCTCCGGCGATAGCTTTCGCGTACGGGTCGAGAAGAAGCTTCGAACTGTTGAAGCGCAACCCGCGTTCAGGATCGTACGGGCCAGAAACGCGGAAACCGTATAATTGCCCCGGTCGCAGGTCCGGCAAAAACGCGTGCCAAACCTTATCGGTGTGTTCGTGGATCGGGATACGAATGTTTTCTTCTGTGGCGTCGATGCTGTCGAACAAGCAAAGCTCAATACCGGTGGCATGCTCGGAAAAGATCGCAAAATTGACGCCGTTGCCCATCCAGGTCGCACCCAGCGGATAGGGATAGCCAAGAAAAGTGCGTACCGAGGTCATAACGCGCCGCGCATTTATCCGGCATTGAGTGCGCATTGGCAACCGTGAATGGCGATCAAAAATGAATCGGCTAACCAGTACACCGAGTTTGAAAGCGCATTCTTCAATTTACTCAGAAAAGCGCTGAAGCACTTTTGCCGCTTCGTTTGCTATTGCGCCTCCGGATCAATCACTAAAATCATCGATGTGATTGGTAAAATCGTTGTGACATTAGTGGCATCTGTTGCCGGCTGTGCCTTGGCTTTTTACTTCTATGCACACCACAATTGGCATCCGTTACCCGCGGGAACAGCAATCGATCGGATTGTCGTGGAAAAATCGGCGAAAAGATTATTGGT
>Ga0137364_10000316_pt1 | contig 18542 bp, 17 predicted proteins | sample SagtaG_10_FD_104798 | JGI IMG/M metagenome (GOLD analysis project Ga0137364, IMG submission 104798) | Vadose zone soil microbial communities from Sagehorn Ranch, Mendocino, California, USA - Sage1_L_20_16 metaG | ecosystem: Environmental > Terrestrial > Soil > Vadose zone | place: USA... | reverse complement strand
CTGTACGTCAAGAGCCAGACGCCGTTCAACGAAAGCTTCGCGAGCTTCGTGGGCTATCGCGGAGCCGAGGCGTTCTTCCGCGCGCGGCGCGATACGGTGGATGCCTGGCGGGCGGCGGCGCGCTGGCGAGATGAGCGCACACTGGACGTGTTCTACGCCGAGCTCGCCCGGCGGCTCGACTCGGCCTATGCGGAGCCGCTTGGTGGGGCGCGTCTGGAGCAGGTGCGGAGCGCGCTGTTCGGGTGGGCACACGAGCAGTTCCGCGGCGCCGTGGGACAATCCCTCGAGACCTATGATTGGCGCTGGTTCGCCCAGGCGCCGCTGAACAATGCGGTGGTGATAGCCGAGCGGCTGTATCGCATGGACCTGAATCTTTTCGATGAGATCTATTTGCAGAACAATGCTGATATTGCGGAGACGGTCCGTGCTATCCAGATCCGCGTCTTTACTCAGTCCGATCGCGATCCGTATCGCGCCCTGTATTCACGTCCGGGAATGAACTAGGGCGGTCAAACGACAACTGCGGCGGTCGGGCGGTCCCCCGTGCGTTAATTGGGTACCGACTCCACCGAGACCCTTTGCAGAATACGCACCAAGATGATGCCTTACGAACGCCTGCACGCGTGGAAGGCGTGCGATGAACTCACAGTTGCCGTCTACAAAGCAACTGAACGCTTCCCTCGCCACGAATTGTACGGACTAACATCGCAGGCTCGAAGAGCTGCGTTCAGTTCTGCCGCAAACATCGCGGAAGGATCTGCAAAGCGCGGACCGCGCGAATTCCGCAGGTATCTCGACATTAGCTTAGGATCGTTATCGGAGGTGGCGTACGTGCTGCACGTCGCAAAGAGGCTCGAATACTTGTCGTTGGAAGAATGGCGCGCGCTTGATAGACTGCGTGCGGATGCCAGCAAGCTCACATGGGCGTTATGCACATCACTTAGTTGACCGCCGCCTTTGCCTTTTGACCGCCGCAGTTGCTTCTTGACCGCCTAATTCCCTCTCAGCCGCTCCGCATCCGCTACCCGCTGTAGGGCAATCCCGTACGCCGCGGTCCGGAACGTCACCTTCTTCTCTTTCGCTAAATCCCGCACCGACACGTACGCCTTCGTGATCGTGGCCTTCAGCTCACGGTTCACCTGCTCGTGCGTCCAGCGATACTGCTGGAGGTTCTGCGCCCATTCGTAATAGCTGACCGTCACACCACCGGCGTTGGCGAGGAAGTCGGGGATCACCGCAATGCCCCGCTCTTCGAGGATGCGGTCGGCCGTCGGCGTGGTCGGCTCGTTCGCGCCTTCCACCACGACTTTGCAGTCCACCGTGGTGGCATTGGCCTCCTTGGTGATCACCCCGCCGAGTGCCGCGGGTACGAGCCATTCGCAGGGAACAGTCCACAGCTCTTCATTGGTAATGCGCTTGCCGCCCTGCCACTCGGACACCGGCTTGCCCTGCGGGGGGGCGACGTGGGCCAGGAGTCCGGGAATGTCGAGCCCTTTGTCGTTGTAGATCCCGCCCGCCACGTCACTCACCGCAACGACTTTGGCGCCCGCCTCACTATCGAGCAGCCGCGCCAGATGGCTGCCGACGTTTCCGAAGCCCTGGATGACCACCCGGCCACCTTTGAGGGTGATGCCGAAGTCGCGGGCGTACTCCTGCATGACGTACATCACGCCGCGGCCGGTCGCCTCTTCGCGGCCCAGCGATCCGCCGAGCGCCACCGGTTTCCCGGTGACGACGGCGGGGCTGTAGCCCTGGCGGCTCGAGTACTCGTCGAGAATCCAGGCCATCACTTGCGCGTTGGTGTTGACGTCGGGGGCGGGAATGTCGCGGTAGGGGCCGAGCACGATCGCGATGCGCTGTGTAAAACGGCGCGTCAGCCGTTCCAGCTCGAGTTTGGAGAGCTTCTTCGGGTCGACGGTGACACCGCCTTTCGCGCCACCGAAGGGAATGTCCATCAGCGCCGTCTTCCACGTCATGATCGCGGCGAGACCCAGGACTTCGTCGTGATCGGCTTCAGGATGGTAGCGGATCCCTCCCTTGCAGGGCCCGCGCGCGCCGTTGTGCTGGATGCGATAGCCGGTGAACACCTCGATCCGCCCGTCGTCCATTCGCACCGGCACTTCGACCTGCACCTCGCGAAACGGCGCCATGAGGATCTTCCGCATGTACGCTTCGAGGTTGATCAGGTCGGCGGCACGGTCGAATTGACTCTGGACGATCGCGCGGCCCGACATCGGCGCACGGGTCGCGCGCGGCGGCTCAGTCGCGGAAATGGCAGTCTCTGGGGTCAGAGGGGGCGCAGGCGACGCCCTGCCAGACGCGAGCCGGCGTGCTGAGCTTCACTCGAGGCCTGGACGGGATTCGGCGCACGCTCGCGACGCTTGCCGGCGTCGGTCAGGACGCCGATAACGTCGCTCGTCACGGCCGACGGAGTCTCGGCGGGGTGCTCGATCGCAAAGACCAGGCCGATCGACTGGCTGGCGAGTCTGCCAACGATGCCCGTCCAGGTCGTGTCCGCCGGGAGCGGCCGCAAGCCGACGATCAGGGGACAGACAGCGGGATCGAATCCGGAGGGTGTGACCAACGGCGCCCCCATGCGATCCGCCAGATCGTTGCAGGCCGGGAATTCCGGCCCGAGCAGGATGACCTGCCCGAAGTGCCAGTCGCAATCGGCCGCGACCTCCGCGAACGTCGCCACGAGCGTCTCGTCACTCGGCGCGACCGGTCCGGGCGTCGGCGCCAGCACCACCGCGCCGGTGTCCGCGAACCAGCGCTCGGCGCGACTCAGATCCTCGGGGCGGCGGGGCGCGTAGGTCTCGTAGCGTCGCGTTGCGGCGATCTCCCGCTCGGCGTCGAGCTTCTGCTCCGCATGCTCGGCCGCCTGGGCGGCACCCTCGAAGGCGACTTCGGCCGCCTGATAGCGGCCCGCGTCGCGCAGCACGTGGCCGCGCAGCTTGAGGGTGTCGGTGTGCGGTTCGAGCGCAAAGGCGCGATCGAGCGCCAGCAGCGACCGATTGCGGTCGCCGAGCCTGTAGGCGGCGTAGCCCAGCTCGTGCCACACCAGCGCTAGGTCGGGATCGGCTTCCACCGCGCGCTCGAGCTCGACCAGTGCCTCGGGATAGCGTCCCAGCTCGGTGAGGGCGGCGCCGCGAAGCGTGAACGAGAAGCTGGTGTCGCCGAACGTCGCACGGGCGCGGTCGGCCAGCTGGAGCGCCTCTGCTCCTCTGCCGCCGGCGCGCAGCAGCTCGAAGTATTCGGCCCAACCGGCCTTCAACTCCGGCCTGGCGGCCAGCAGCTCGTCGTACGCCGACTCGGCATCCCGCGTGCGCCCCTCGCGCACCAGCCAGCGCGCCCGCGCGAGCGCCCGTTCGCTGCGCGCATCGGGGAACAGATCGTAGGATGCCGTCGTCCGCATGGCGCTCAAATCTACGCGGGCCCTTCTCGCTGGCTAGCGGCGACTTGCGTACCTACATTTCTGCCGCCATGGATCAAGACCGATTGCTGCGCGAGCTGAGCGAATTCCTGCGGATTCCCTCTGTTTCAACCTTGCCCGTCCATAACACCGATTGCCGCGCGGCCGCCGAGTGGGTCGCGGCCGACCTGCGCCGTCTCGGTGGTCGCGACGTCGAGTTTCTGGGCAGCGAGACACATCCCGTCGTGTGGGGCAAAGGGCCCGAAGTTCCCGGCGCGCCGACGCTGGTGATTTACGGGCATTACGACGTGCAGCCGCCCGATCCGCTCGCCGAATGGACGACACCACCCTTCGCGCCCACCGTGCGAGACGGCCGCATTTACGCGCGCGGCTCCGCGGACGACAAGGGCCAGGTCTTCTGCCTGCTGAAAGCCATCGCCGCGTCGTCGCGGCCGCCGGTCAACTTCCGGTTTCTGATCGAGGGCGAAGAAGAGTACGGATCGAGGGTCCTCTTCGACCTTCTGAAACGCGAGCCGCAGCGCGTCCGGGCCGATGCGGTGCTCGTCGCGGACATGTCGTACGTCGCGGCCGGGTGGCCCGCGGTCTATACGACGCTGCGCGGCCTGTGTTATGCGGAGATCACCGTTCGCACCTCGAAGACCGATCTCCACTCGGGCGAGTACGGTGGTGCCGCACCGAACGCGCACGAGGAGCTGTGCCGGCTGCTGACGCGTCTCAAGGGCGAAGATGGCCGCATCAACATCCCCGGTTTCTACGCGGCGGTGAAGCGTCCTTCCAAAGCGGAGCTTGCCGCGTGGAAGAAGTTGCCGTTCAATGAGAAGGACTTCCTGAACAAGCGGGTACAAGGCAAGGGGCTCGTGGGGTTGAAGCAGCACTCCGTGCTCGAGCGCTTGTGGGCGCTTCCCACGTTCGAGATTCACGGCATCCTCGGTGGCTTCACCGGCGAAGGCGCGAAGACGGTCATTCCCGCCGAAGCAACGGCAAAAGTCAGCATGCGGCTCGTTCCCAACCAGAAGCTGAAGACCGTCGAGCGGCAACTTGCGGCTGCGGTCAAACGCTTGGCGCCCAAGCACGTGACGGCCAGCGTGCGGTTCCTCCACGGTGCCGATCCGGCGCAGATCACGCTCGAGCATCCCTCCTTCAAGCTGTTGGACCAGGCCTTCAGGAAGGTCACCGGCCGGGGCACGGTCCCCGCGCGGGCCGGTGGCTCGATTCCCGTGGTGCCGGCGCTCGCGTCGGCGGGCGCGCCGGTGATTCTCACCGGCATCGGGCTGCCTGATGACCGGTTGCACGCCCCCAACGAAAAGCTGGAGCTCAAGCAGCTGTGGGACGGCATCGAAGTGTTCCGGACGTTCTACGAACTGCTTGGGAGCCTGGAGTCAGGAGTCAGGAGTCGGGGCTGATTCTCCGACTGCCGGCTCGAGACTCCAGCCGCCTGCGCAGGGAGCGCGCTCTCACTCCAGACTCCTAGCTCCCGACTCCGTGTTTCTTGCTGGCGTTCCGAAACTTGTTGATCTCGTGCTGTGTCAGACCGCGACCGCCGTAGCGCTCTTCGGTCCACGGATCGCCGTGCATGTGATAGCCGTTCTGCTCCCAGAAGCCGGGGAGATCCTCGTCTAACAGCTCGAACCCGCGGACCCACTTCGCACTCTTCCAGAAATAGAGATGCGGCACCAGCAGCCGCGCGGGCCAGCCGTGTTCCGGCGTTAAGTCCTCCCCGGCCCACTTCAGCGCAATCAGATTGTCGGGCCGGTTCAAGTCGGCGAGGGGCAGATTGGTGGTGAATCCCTGCTCGGCGATCACGAGGCAGTAACGCGCGGCCGGCTTGAGCCCGCGCGCTCGAGCAGTGCCTGGACCGGCACGCCTTCGAATGTGTTGTCGAGTCTACTCCAGGTCGTAACGCAGTGGATGTCGCACACGACCGTCTTGCGGGGCAGCGCGAGCAATTCTTCGTAGCTGAGCGAGAAGGGACGCTCGACGAGCCCCCCGACAGTGAATGTCCACTTCGCTGTGTAGACCGTCGGGACGTCGCCGTAGTGGAGGACCGGCCATTTGGTGGTTGCGACCTGGCCGGGAGGGACCCTGGGATTTTCCACGCTCAAGCGCTCTTCAGAATGGGGTCTACATCGAACGTCATTTCGAATCCCCTGATCACCGCTTGCACGGCCTCTCCCCACAGCTGCTCCCCGCTCCCGGCTCCCCGCTCCCTCTGCACCGACGTCATCACGACGCCGGGAATCCCACATGGCACGATCCGCTCGAAATGCGCGAGGTCGGTCGTGACGTTGAGCGCGAAGCCGTGCCACGTGACCCATTGCTTCACGTGGATGCCGATGCTCGCGATCTTCCGGCCGCCAGTCCAAACGCCCGTGAATCCCGGGTTGCGTTCCGCCGGGATGGCAAGAATGCCCAGGGCCTCGATGAGCGCCTGCTCCAGCGTGCGCAGGTACCAGTGAAGATCCTTCCTGTACGCGGCGAGATCGAGAATGGGATACCCGACGAGCTGTCCCGGCCCGTGAAACGTGACATCGCCACCGCGCTCGACCTCGAACACGTCGACGCCTGCGGGCTGCAGCAGATGCTCGGCGTGGAAATTCCTGCCCAGTGTGACGACAGGCGGGTGCTCCAGCAGTAGCAGCACATCGTGCGGCAGACGGCCCGCAATCCTGTCTTCGGCGAGCTGCCGCTGCCACTCGAGTCCCTCGCCATACGGAACCGTGCCTGCTTCGATAATCTCGAGCGCGTTCATGGGGGACCCGTCCCCCTTCCCGCTTCCCCCTTTCCCCGCAGCGCCCAGCGGGTCGCGAGGATGCCGAACGCCACGTTGAGCAGCAGCCACACGATCATGCCGAGAATGCCGAAGAAGCGGTCGAGGGGCGCGGCGAGAAAACCGATCAGAATCGCACCGACAGCCCCCAAGACTGCGATCACGCCGCGCTGCCAGATGTTGTCGAGGGCAGCACAGCGATACCACGCCACCGCGCCGCCGACGCCGACCGCCGCGACGAGTCCGGCAAGCAGCGGATCGGCGGCGGTCTCGCGATAGGCGCCTGGCTCGAGGTCGCCGCGCAGGATCGAGGCGACGATCTGGGCCGCCGTGAGGCAGGCGCCGCCGAAGCCCACCCCCGCGGCGAGGGAGCCGAGCCCGAGGGCGAGCGGGTCCTTGACCGGTTCGTCGCTCAAATGTGCAGGACGCGCCCCAGCGAATCGAGCGCCGCCTCACCGACCGCTTCCGACATCGTGGGATGGGCGTGAATCGCGAGATCGATTTCTTCGACGGTGTATTCGTTCTCGCGCGCGACGGCCAGCTCGTGGATCATCTCGGAGGCATGCGCGCCGACGATGTGCGCGCCCAGGATTTCGCCGTATTTCTTGTCGCGCAGGATCTTCACGAAGCCTTCCGTTTCCCCCGTCCCGCGTGCCCGGCCGTTCGCGGAAAACGGGAATTTGCCGGCCACGTAGTCGAGCTTCTGTTCCTTGCACTGATCTTCCGTCAGGCCGATGCTGGCCACTTCGGGATGACAATAGGTCACGCTCGGTACGTTATCGTACTTGATGGGATGCGGCTTCTGGCCCGCGATGATCTCGGCGGCCACCGCGCCTTCGCGAAATCCCTTGTGCGCCAGCATCGGGGGCCCTGCTACGTGGCCGATCGCGTAGTACCCGGGCGCCGTCGTCTGGAGATTCTTGTCCACCTTGATGAAGCCGCGGTCGGTCAGCTGAATGCCGCATTCCTTGAGGCCGATGTTTTCGGTGTTCACGGCGCGTCCCGCGGCCATGAGGACCGCCCCCACCACGACCTGCTGCTTCTCGCCGCCCCCGCCCCCGCCCCCGCTCCCGCCCCCAGCCTCCACGTCGAGCGTGACCTTGTCTTTGCCCACGGTCGCTTTCGTGACTTTGGCGCCGGCGATGACGTCGATGCCGCGCTTCTTGTAGCTCTTGGCGAGCACGTCCGACGCCTCCGCGTCCTCGATGGGAAGAATGCGGGGCAGGGCTTCGATGAGCGTGATCTTCACCCCGAACGCCTGGAAGATGTCGGCGAACTCCATGCCGACGGCCCCGGCGCCGACGATGGCGAGTGAGTCCGGCACCCGCTCGAGCAGCAGCGCTTCATCCGACGAGATCACCGTCGTCTTGTTGATTTCCAGGCCGATCTGCGGAATGCCCTTCACGCGAGAGCCGGTGGCGATGACGACGGCCTTTTTTGCGTCGAGCACGTCGCTGCCGACCTTCACCTTCTTCCCGGGCTGCAGCACGCCCGTGCCTTTGATGACGGTGATCTTGTGCTTCTTCATCAGGAACTCGACGCCTTTCGAGTTCTGATCGCTCACGCGGCGCGAGCGTTTCATGGCGACGCCGTAGTCGGTTTTGACGCCGGTCGCCTCCACGCCGAACTCCTTCGATTCCTTCAGCAGGCTGGCGATGTACGCGGAATGCAGCAGGGCTTTGGTCGGGATGCAGCCAATGTTGACGCACACCCCGCCCAGTTTCTCCCGTTCCACGACGGCCGTGCTGAGGCCGAGTTGGGCGCTCCGAATCGCGCAGATATAGCCTGCGGGGCCGCCGCCCAGAACGATGACATCGAAAGACTGTGCCAAGATCTATTCCTTGAGTGGAAGGTCTGTTGGAAGGTTGGACGGTTGGAAGGTGTCTCCTTCCAACATTCCAACCGTCCAACCTACAACAGCATCGCCAACGGGTTTTCCAGCATCTGTTTCAGCGTTTTCAGGAACGCCGCGCCGGTCGCCCCGTCGATCACGCGGTGATCGCAGCTCATCGTCACGCGCAGGCGCCGCCGCACCACGACGCGATCCCCGTCCGGCACGGCCTTGGGCACGATGGTGCCGATGGCGACGATGCCTGCCTCGGGGGGGTTGATCACCGCGGTGAACTGATCGATATCGAACATGCCGAGGTTGGACACGCTGAACGTGGCGCCGGTGTATTCCTCGGGCTTGAGGCGACGATTGCGCGCCCGTCCCGCGAGCTCGCGTGCCTCGACGCCGATCTCGCTCAACGTCTTCATATCGGCATTCCGGATGACCGGTGTGATCAGGCCGTCCTCGATCGCGACTGCCATGCCGACGTGCACGTCGTTCCAGTAGCGGATGTGATCTTCCTGGAACCAGGCGTTGCAGGCGCGATGGCGCGCCAGCGCCAGCGCCACGGCTTTGATGACGATGTCGTTGAACGAGATCTTCCCGCCCCCCCCCTCCTCGCCGAGCTGCCGGTTGAGCGCCTCGCGGGCTTCGGCGGCGCGCTCCATGTCGATCTCGGTGGTGAGGAAGAAATGCGGAATCGGGCCGATCGACGCGACCAGACGCTTGGCGATCGTCTTGCGGATCTGAGTGAGCGGGACGTCCTCGTAGGCGGCTCCGCCGCGAGCCGGGAGCAGGGAGCCGGGAGCAGAAACGCTCGGAACCGCGGCTCGCGGTTGCGTAGCTCCGGCTTCCACATCGCGCTTGATGACGCGGCCACCCGGCCCGGATCCCTGCAGGAGTTTGAGGTCGACGCCCGCGTCCTTCGCGATCCTTTTTGCGAGCGGTGAGGCCTTCACTCGCGTGGCGTCGGCTGGGGCTGCAGCGGGTGCTGGCGGAGGCGGGGCAGGGGCCGGAGCCGGGGCTGGCGCTGTCTTGGCAGCAGGCGCCGGCTTGGCAGCGACTGCTCCCTGCTCCGTGCTCCCTGCTCCATCTACCTTCTCCCCAGGCTTCCCGATCCACGCGACGACATTCCCCACCGGCACCGTCGTCCCCTCGGGCACCATGACCTTGATGAGCTGGCCGTCGGCGCGCGCGACCAATTCCATCACGGCCTTGTCTGTCTCGACCTCGGCCAGCGTCTCGCCCGACTTCACGGCATCGCCCTCGTGCTTCGTCCACTTCACAAGGCGCCCCTCCTCCATCGTGGGCGACAGCGCCTCCATGTGAACTTTGGTGGCCATAGACGGGGGCTAAGAGGCGAAGGGGCTAAGCATCGAGGTACAGGACCTTGCGTGCCGCCGCCACAACTTTTTCGGGCGACGCTTTCGCGGCGCGCTCGAGCACCTTGTTGTAGGGCATCGGGACGTCGGCCTGGGTAACGCGTTGCACGGGGGCGTCGAGGTCATCGAAGCCGTCGCGCTGGATGATGTCGACGATCTGTGCCCCGATGCCACTGTGCGGCCATCCTTCTTCCACCACGACGGCGCGGTGCGTTTTCCTGACCGAATCGAGAATCGCCGCTTCATCGATGGGACGCAGCGACCGCAAGTCGAGCACTTCGGCCGACACGTTATCCTGGGCGAGCTGCTCCGCCGCCTTGAGCGCGACGCTGAGTGTCTTCGAGTGGCACACCAACGTCACATCGTTGCCCTCGCGCTTGATGTCGGCGCGCCCGATGGGGACGATGTGCTCCCCGTCGGGCACTTCGCCCTTCACGTTGTACAGCATTTCGCCTTCGAGCACGATGACCGGGTTATTGTCGCGAATCGCCGACTTGAGCAGGCCCTTCGCGTCGGCGGGCGTCGCCGGCGCGACGACCTTGAGGCCGGGGATATGCGCGAGCCAGCTCTCCCATGCCTGCGAGTGCTGTGACGACAGCTGCAGCGCCGCGCCGTTGGGACCGCGGAAGACGATCGGCATGGAGATCTGGCCGCCCGACATGTACCGCATCTTCGCGGCGGAATTCACGATCTGATCGAGCGCGAGCAGCGCAAAGTTCCAGGTCATGAACTCGACGACGGGCCGGAGCCCACCCATCGCCGCTCCCACGCCGATCCCGGCGAACCCCAGCTCCGCGATCGGCGTGTCCACGACGCGCTTCGGCCCGAACTCCTCCAGCAGGCCGCGGCTCACCTTGTACGCGCCCTGATACACGCCCACCTCTTCGCCCATCAGGAAGACGTTGGGATCGCGCTGCATCTCTTCGCGCAACGCCTGATTCAATGCGTCCCGGTAGGTGAGTGTGGCCATCAGTCGACCAGGACGTCGGTGAACAGCTCGTCGGGATCGGGATCGGGGCTGTCGTCGGCAAACTTGACCGCGTCTTCGACCTCGGCGTGGACCTCGGCGTCGAGCGCATCGAGCGCCGCCTGGTCGAGCACGCCGTCGTCTTTCAGCTTTGCGGCCAGCTGGGTGATCGGATCGCGCGCCTTCTGCTCCTCGACTTCGTCTTTGGTGCGATAGACGCCGTGCAACGGGTCGGACATCGAGTGGCCCATGAACCGATAGGTGCGCACCTCGAGCAACGTGGGATGGCTGTGCTTGCGCGCCCGCTCGACGGCGCGCCGCGTCGCGTCGTACACCGTCAGCGCGTTCATCCCGTCGACCAGCTCCGCGGCCATGTCGTAGCTGCACGCATGCTCGACGATGTCGGTCACCGCGGCGACGCGCTCGAACGCCGTCCCCATGCCGTAGCGATTGTTCTCGCACAGGAAGATGATCGGCAGCTTCCACACAGACGCCATGTTCAACGTCTCGTGGAACGCGCCGATGTTCACCGCGGCCTCGCCAAAGAAGCAGACGCACACCTGATCGCTGCCCTTGTACTTGCTCGCGAACGCCAACCCGGCGCCCAGGGGGACGTGGCCGCCGACGATCCCGTGACCACCCATGAATCCGCGTTTGGCGTCGAACAGGTGCATGGAGCCGCCCTTCCCCTTCGAGCACCCCGTCGCCTTGCCGAACAGCTCCGCCATCACCGAGTTCGCGGGGATGCCCTTGATCAGGGCCTGCCCGTGCTCGCGGTAGGAGCAGATGACGTAGTCGTCATCGCGCAGCGCGGCGAGCGCGCCGACCCCTACCGCCTCCTGTCCGATGTACAAGTGGCAGAAGCCGCCGATCTTGCCGAGGGCATACGCTTCGGCTGCTTTCTCTTCGAAGCGACGGATCAGCAGCATCTGCCGCAGCATGCGGAGGTGCAGGTCGGATTGCGCCGTGTCCTTCGCGGCTCGAGCGGTGGCAGTCATGCGGTCGCCGCCTCCACCTGCTCCCACGCGTGATAGCTGGAGCGGACCAGCGGCCCGGATTCGACATGCCGGAAGCCAAGCGACATTCCGTAACGCTTCAGCTCGACGAATTCGTCGGGCGTGTACCAGCGCGCGATGGGCAGATGCTGATCGGACGGCCGCAGGTACTGGCCGATGGTGACGATGTCGACGCGGGCAACGCGCAGGTCGCGCAGGGCAGCCAGCAGCTCGTCCCAGTCCTCTCCCAACCCACAAATCAGGCCGGACTTGGTGAGCAGCTCGGGCTGCATGTCTTTGGCGCGCTCGAGCAGCTCCAACGCCCGCGAATAGCGGCCGCCGGGCCGGGCGATGCGATAGAGCCGGGCGATCGTTTCGAGGTTGTGATTGAGGATGTCGGGTTTGGCGTCAACGATGAGGCGGAGCGCTGCGGGGTTGCCCTTGAAGTCGGGAATCAGCACCTCGACCGACGTCTCGGGCAGCAGGCGGCGGATCTCGGAAATGCATGCCGCGAAAACCTCCGCGCCGCCGTTCGGCAAATCGTCGCGGTCGACGCTCGTGATCACGACATGCTTCAGCCCCATTTGCGCCACCGCGGCCGCGAGGCGCCGCGGCTCGTTGCTATCGAGCGGCTGCGGCGTGCCGTGCGCCACGGCGCAGTACGCACAATTCCGCGTACACACGTCGCCGAGGATCATGAAGGTGGCGGCGCGGTGCTCCCAGCACTCCCCGATGTTGGGGCAGTGCGCTTCCTCGCACACCGTGTGGAGCTTGAGGTCGCGCATCATGTGCTTGAGCGCGAGATAGTTGGGACCGCCGGGCGCCTTCACCTTCAGCCAGGCGGGCTTGCGAGTGGCCTCGGCTGCGGGAGGTGGTTGGGACGGCTGGATCTGAACAAGGGGGGCGGCCATGGAAAGACGAAGATAAGCACAGCTTAAGGGGCAGGGTAGGCTGTTTTTCAACCAGACGGTTGATTCCCGTCCCTGTTTTTCAGCCTCCTCAACTCGTTCTCGACGTCCGTTGCTGTGCCCAACGTCCCATCGGCGATATCGGCCAGTTCTTCCGCTTCCTTCCACTGTCGCTCGAGCTCTTCGACCTCCGCTCGTTCGTCCACGGCCATCTCGAGGGCAAGACCGCGCTCGGGCCGCAAGTTTCGCAGCGTGAGCTCGCGCCGCGCGATATCGCGCACGAGGCGATCGGGGCCGCCGATCTGATCGACTTCGCGGGCCGCGTCCTCGGCTCGACGCCGGCCGCCGCGCTTCAGATTCAGATAGGTCAGGCCCTGCCGCAGGACGTGCGTGGCCTCGCTGGCCATGAGCTGCGCCCCCTCAGTGTGACAGTGCGGGCAACTCACGACGACCGCCATGTCGGCGTGGCTATCGGGGACTAGGCGCGCAAACTGAACGTGACGCGCCCGCAGCTGCATCACCCTGCCGCAGCGCGCGCAGATTGGCGGCTCGACCAGAGACACTTTGCGGCCGCCCATGATCCGCAGGTAAATCCAGTCTGCCACGCGATGGATGTTCCACACCACCATGCCGAATCCACCACCCGCCGCGACGTTGGCGGCGATGCCAAGCCCAATCGCCGCGACGGTGAGGGGAACGACGACTTTCATGCGCTCACGTTGGCGGTTACGCAGCCGCTCGCCGTAGCGCCACGTCGCGAGCTCTAGGCGCGGCGGCTTGCCCACGCGCACGAAGTCGTAGCGTTCCCAGCGAATCAGCGTTACCTGATCGGTGGATGCTGCGACACGCCCCTGGCTGGCGGCGCGCGCCACGGCCTCGATGCGCTCCAGCCGGTCATCGAACGGGGTGAGGTTCCAGCGACTGCAGCGCGGACAAACGACCCACAACCGGCCCTTCCACTCGTCGAACGCAATCCGGCGTCCGACGCCGAGTCCTGATGGGCCGCCATCACCGTCAAACGACGCATTGCAGAAGGCACAGCTGACAAACATCCTAGGAAGTAAATCGCTCCGGGGCGAGAGAGGCAATCTCTATCTCGGATGCTCCCGTGGTGATCAGATTTACGATGATCTCGCCGGTGAGCGCGGCCAGCAGCACGCCGTTGCGTCCATGCCCAGTGGCGTACCACAACCCCCGCACCTCGGGATCGGGACCGACAATGGGGCGTCCGTCGGGCGTCAGGGGCCGCAGCCCCGCCCACGTACGCGTCGGGACCGAAGGCAGGTGAGGCAGCAGGCGCTGTGCGGCCGCCACGATCTCCGCTATTCCTGCCTGTGTAACTCTGCCGTCGAATCCCACCCGTTCCATTGTGCTGCCGAAGATTGCCTCACCGCCGCGCGCGAGCACGTAGCCGTGGTCATAGTAAAGGACCGTACGCGGCATGTCGGCCGGCCACGGCGCGGCTGCCATTTGTCCCCGAACGGGTTCGATGGGTAGCCGTCGCGGCAGGTGCTCGATCGCCGTCGACCACGCGCCGGCCGCGATGATCACGTGCTCCGCCTTGATCTTGCCGGCCGTCGTCTCGACGCCCGTCGCGCGGCCCAGAATCGTGGTGAGACGGTTCACCCGTGCGTTGAGTGTCTTTACGCCGCAGCGCTGCGCGTCGGCGCGCAAGGCGCGAGCCAGCGCGGGCGCGTCCACCGCTCCGTCCTCGGGCGCAAACATCGCGCCGAGGCAGGGTGCCGTGGCGGGGAATCGGTCCGCGACGTCCGCCGGCTCCAGCCAATCGCAGCGCAGTCCCGCCTGTCGCTGGTGGGCGACGGCGTCGCGCAGCCGCTCCGCATCGGCCTCCTCGAACGCCAGGGAAGCGATCCCTTCGCGCCAGAGCCCGATGTCGATGCCGGTGGTTTCGGCGAGCGCGGACGCCAGAGTGTCGTAGAGGTCGCGGGCGCGCAATCCCAAAGCACGCAGAGCTTCATCCGTGCGCTCGATCTGCGGGCCCAGGATGCCTGCCGACGCCGCCGATGCCGCAGCCGGCTCAGGGCCCGGCTCACAAATCAGGACACGCAGGCCGCGCAACGCGAGGGCGCGGGCGCAGGCGGCGCCGATGATGCCGCCGCCCGCGACTAAGACTTCACAAGACGAAACTTTGTGCGACATTTAGGCGTACGCTGCGGACGCACCGGACACCACGGAGGTAATCATGTTCCGGAGCATTTTGGGGTTCGCGGTTCTCGCAGTTGTTGCCTGGCTCGCGCTCAAGTTTCTCTTTGGCATGCTCGGCTTTGTGGTCGGCATCGCCGGAACCGTGCTGTGGCTCGCCGCATTCGGCTTTGTCGTCTACATCGCGCTGCGTCTCGTCAGCCCGCGCACCGCGGACCGCATCCGGGACATGATCAAGGGGCGTCCGGCCGACGCCTAGGGCGCCGCTACCTTCCATCCAATTGGGATAGCACCGCCCAGGCAAGCAGCGGAAACAGGATCTCGTGGTGTCCCGTGAGCTGAACGCCGCGGCCGCCGGCGAGCGTCGGGCGCTCGACGACGTTGACACGCGGCCGGTAGTGACGCTGCATGTCGCAGTCGCAGGCGGTGAAGTTCTTCGGTTTTCCACCGTTCAGATTGCGCGCGATCGTGAGGGCCTTGAGAAAGACTTCGGGCATCACGACGGCGCTGCCGAGGTTCAGGACGACGCCCCCGTCGTCGAGCGCGCCGAGCGCGCCGGCGAGTCGCTTGAAATCGCGATGGCTCGTCACGCCGATCGCCGCGCCATCCGCGGTTGGATGTTGATGGATGATCTCCGCACCGATCGCCGCGTGGACCGTGACCGGTACGCCCAGCTCGGCGCAGGCGATCAGCACCGAGACGTCGCGTCCCGGCAGATCGTTTCGCGCACGGAGGTGTTCGGCGAGCGCTTCCCCCGCACCCTGTTGATGCTTGGCACCGCGCGCCAGCGCGGCGTTCATCTCGCGGCCCGTCTCCTCCGCCATGCCGAACGTCCCGTCACCCAATCCCGCGGCGACGTCCTCGCTCGTGCCGCCAAAGGCCGCCAACTCGAAGTCGTGAATCGCGGCGCTGCCGTTCATCGCGACGACGGTGATCGCGCGCTGGCGCATCAGCGCGATCAGGAGCGGCCCTAACCCCACTTTGATCACGTGGCCGCCCAGCATCGCGAGCACGCCCCGCCGGCCCGCCGCCTGCACGATCTGATCGACGACGTAGCGGAGGTCCTGGGCCGCGAGAATCGCGGGCAGGCCATCGAGGAATGCGGTGAATGAGCGATCCGACGCGGGCGCGTGCGCGAGGAGTGAGGCATCGACTTTGTTGGGGCGTTCGGCAACGGGGACGGTCTTGAGGCGGGAGAAGTCAGCTTCGCGGTAATCGGTCACTGCGCTCCTCCTCCGGGGACTTGGTAGTCCTTGAGCTTCAGCGTCACCTGGCCGAACGAGAATTTCGACTGAATCGCCAGCACGAGGCGTTGCGGATCGTCCGACAGCCAGATGCGGGTCTCCGACTTCTCCGCGAAGATCCCGCGCCCCTGCGGAATCTTGGGGCGAACCACGAGTGCCCGCCACTTTTTCCCGGCGACGCTGACGCGCTCGCGGCCGAGCACTTCGATGATCACCGGATTGCGGTCGGGGCGGAAATAGCGGGCGTATTCGTACTTCTTGCCGACCTCGAGCGGCACGGTCCGAATCCAATAGAGAAACGCCGCGTCGTCCAGCGGCTCGAGCACCGTCGCAAACGTCGTGTCCCGGCCTTCTTCTCGATAGAAGCCCGAATCGGGATAGATCTCGTAGCGGCGCTCGCGGTGCCGGTCCCGCTCGTCCTGGATCGAGGAGAAGCGGCGCGATCGGAAGTCGTACCGGCCCACCCACGATTCGATCGTCTGGTCGAGATGGTACCAGAGCGCTCCCCCTGAAATCCGGAACCGGATGTGCACCGTTTCCGTGTTGTGCACGGTGTCGATCCCCACGACCTCCATGATGGCGCTGCCGACGCTGAACAAACCGTATTTCGCACCGAACGACAGCCGCTCGCCAACCGGAAACGGAACGGCGGGGGGCGGGGCGGGATGGATCACCGCCTTCGGGTTCGGCGTGCCGGTGCACACCGTGTCCTTCTGGGCGCTGAGGCCGGTGACGGCGGCGAACAGCAGGAGCGCCAGGGCCGCTGAGCCTTTCCGCGCCGCGCTGATCACGCCGCGCGAGCGCCATGCCGAGAGGAGCTGTTGCCACGGGTTGGCGCGCGACGGACGCTGCTTGAGGTCGTACCGCGCCGCGCTCGAAACGACTTCGATCCGGCGCGCATGCGCGCCAAGCCGGGCCAGCAGCTCCGCATTCGCGACCCAGCCCTCCGCCGTCAGGAGCGGCGCGTCGGCACCCCGGGGGGCGGTCGCCTGTCGCAGGACGACCAGCCGCAGCGCCACGAAACCGGAGATCGAATCCTTCACGCCGCCGCCGACGCGGAGCAGCCACGGCGCCCATTGCCGTGCCCAGCGTTCCTGCCACGAGCGCGCTTCCGGCCCTTGGGTCCGGTACTGCTCGGCCACGACCAGATCCGCACCGGACTCCAGCCGCTTCACCATCTCTTCCATCGTTTCGGGAGCGTGAACGAAATCGGCGTGCAGCGTGATCGCGCAGTCGCGCTTGGGCCGATCGGTGCGCTGCAACGCGATCTTGAGCAGCTCCTCGAGACTCCGTGCGTACCCCTGGCGCGACCGGTGCTTGATCACGGTGAGCGGCAGGACGCGGGCGTACGAGCTCAGGACGTCTGCCGTTCCATCGGTCGACGCGTCGTCGCACGCGATAATCTGGTATTCCCGCTGGAAGGCGGTGAATACCTGGCGGACCTTCCAAAGCACGAGCCCGACCGTCTTGGCCTCGTTGTGGACCGGAACGCAGACGTAGATCATGGCCCTGCAATCTAGAGGAGGCGCCTATACAGGGCCAAGAACTCCCGCGCCAAATGCTCTACGGTGAAGCGGGGAAGGAGGGGAACCACCACAGGCCGCCTCAAGCTGCGGACCACAGCGTCAGCCAGCGCCTTGGCATCCCCGATGGGAACCAGGCAGGTCTCCGGGAGCACTTCGGCAACCCCGCCCGCCCGCGTCGAGACCACCGGTCGCCCGAGCGCGAGCGCTTCGAGCACCACGTTGGGAAGACCTTCGGCCTTGGACGAAAGCACGACAATGTCGCACTCGCGGATCGCGGCAGCCGAGCCGTCGATATGGCCGAGGAGATGCACGCGGTCTTCGAGTTGCGAGCTCCGAATCGCGTCCTCTAAACTGGAGCGCAGCGCGCCTTCGCCGGCGATCGCCCAGTGGAGCTCCGGGGCGTGTGCGCGCGCCGCCGCGGCCGCTCGTATGAGTGTGTGCTGATCCTTTTGCTCGACCAGCGCGCCGACATTGAGCGCGAGCGGTGTGGTCTGGCTGAGGCCCCCCCCCAGCCGGGCGCGGATTCCCGGTGATTGCGTCGCGGCCTGGCGCAGCTCGACAGGATCGATCCCGGGCGGGATGACGGCGACACGGTCCGCGGGGATGCCGCTGGTGACAAGGACGCGCTTGACGGCCTCCGACACGGCCGCCACGCAGTCGGCGCGAGACCATGTGCTCCCACGGCGCACCGGATAATCGACCAGTCGGTAGCCGACGATTGCGGCGCGCGGTCCCCCCCCTCCGCGGGCGATGCGTCGCGCGAGGAGGCCCAGCAAGAGCGCGTGACTGTCATGTGCATGCAGGACCTGAGGCCGGAAGCGTCGCACCTCGTAGACGAGTCGCCACAGCGCGCGTGGATCGAGACCCATGGTCCAACCGGTGGGGCTGACGGTCACACCGTCCGCCGCGACGCGCCGCGCGAGCAGACTCCCGCTGCGTGTCACCAGGCGCAGCTCAACATCCGGCGTCCGGTTGAGCTCGCGGCACAACAGGCGCACCTGACTTTGGCCGCCGCGCCATTCCCGGCCCGCATCCACTTGTAACACTCGTAGCATGTCCGACCCTGCCAGTCTACGCGGGGACTTTCACGACTCCGGCGAGGACGCGGCGCAGTGCATCCAGTTTGAAGGGCTTCTGCAGGAATGGACGGCCCAGCTCTTCGAGGAATTGCAGCGTGTCGCCGCGGACCGTGTCGCCCGTGGCAAAAACGATGCGGTCGGCGACGGTCGGATGCATCCGCGCGAGCGTCTGAAACATCTCGCGCCCACCCAGGCGGGGCATGCGCAAGTCGCAGATGATCAAGTCGAACGGCTGCATGAGCGCGCG
>Ga0137364_10000308_pt1 | contig 18718 bp, 18 predicted proteins | sample SagtaG_10_FD_104798 | JGI IMG/M metagenome (GOLD analysis project Ga0137364, IMG submission 104798) | Vadose zone soil microbial communities from Sagehorn Ranch, Mendocino, California, USA - Sage1_L_20_16 metaG | ecosystem: Environmental > Terrestrial > Soil > Vadose zone | place: USA... | reverse complement strand
TCTTCCACTTCGGCTCGATCAGCATGACTTAGACGGCCTCCGGGCACGGGCGCCCGGGCTGTCGCCACGCCCGCTCGCGCGATCCAAGCCGCGGCCACCCGCGCGTCTCACGCGCCCTCCATGCGTCGCAGGTAGCGGAGTTGCAGCCAGACCACCACGAAGAGCACCGGGAGCATGAAGAGCGAGATCGCGGCGCCCTCGCCCAGGAGACCCGTCGCCACGCCGACCTGGTAGGCATACGTCGCGAGCAGGTGCGTCGAGTTCGCCGGTCCGCCGCCCGTGAGCACGTAGATCAGCTGGAAGTCGGAGAAGGTCTGGATCACCGAGAAGACCACGACCACCACCGTCACGGGTTTGAGCAGCGGCCATGTCACGTGCCAGAAGCGCTGCCAGCCGTTCGCCCCGTCGAGGGACGCCGCCTCGTGCAGATCGGGGTTGATCGTCTGCAGCCCTGCCAGCAGGGTGATCGCGAAGAACGGCATGCCGCGCCACGTGTTGACGACGATCGCGCACCACATCCCGTACACGCCGTCGGACAGGAACGGGAGCTTGGTGGTGATGAGATCGGCCCTGTACAGGAGCCAGTTGAGCACGCTGAACGTCGGGTCGAACATCCAGCGCCAGGCGAAGGTCGACAACACGGTCGGTACGATGAAGGGCAACAGCATCGAGGCGCGCACGATGCGCTTGCCGCGGAAGCGCCGGTTCAGCAGCAGCGCGAGCCACATCCCCAGCGTGAGCTTGAAGATCGTCGCCCAGAACGTGTAGTAGAACGTGTTGCCGAACGCCGTCCGGAAGATCGAATCGTTCCACGCCTTGGCGAAGTTCTTGAACCCCACGAACTCGCCCACATTGCCGACGCTCGTGCTCGACAGCGACAGCCAGACGCCCATGATGAAGGGGTACGCGATGAACGTGCTCAGGATCAGGACGGTGGGCGCGAGGAGGAGGGCCGCCAGCGCCCGCTCGCTCTCGAGAAACCGCGTGAGCCGCTGCGGCCGGGTGGTCCGCGGGTGGGGAAGCACCACTTCGAGCCCGGCGGCGCTTCCCGCTCCCCCGGCGATCGGCCTCTTCACACCCTATCCATAGATCTTGTTCAATTCTCCCGCGGCCCACTTCACCGCGTCCTCGGCCTTCATGCCCTGGCAGGCCTTGGCGTACATGTCCACGATGACGTACTTCGTGTAGGCCTCGGTCGCCCTGGCCGACGGGGGCCCGGCGTAGCCGATCATGCGCGAGGCGGCGGCCGCCTGGCGGTAGATCCTCATCGGCGGGTCGACTCTCTCCCACATGGGGTGCTGCTCCCAGTACTTCGTGGCGCCGACCGAGAAGCCCTCGGCGACCTCGAACCACTTGGCGAACTGCTCCTTGCCGTGGAGCCACCTGAGGAAGTCCTTGGCGAGCTTCTGGTTCTTGCCGTACCGCATCACGGCGTGCGAGAACGCGACGTGGTAGCCGTAGGCGCCGGCGGGCCCGACCGGGATCGGCCCGTGCTGGATGTCCCTCACCACCGGCTCGCCCTTCTCGTCTCGCATCTTCTCCTGGCCCCGCTTGGCCGCGATGTAGATCGACGCGCCGTTGAGCGTCGCCGCGATCTCGCCCGACAGGAACGCGCGGTTGTTCGACGTGTCGTCCCACGCGAAGCCGCCCTCGTCGCAGGCGTCCTTCCAGTAGGCCTGCATGAACTTGACTGCCTCGAGCGTGGCCTTGCTGTCGAGCATGACCTTCTTCCCCGTCCGGTCCACCTCCTGGCCGCCGAAGCCCCACGTGAGGGGGTAGGCCCACGCGGGCGCGTCGCCGAAGGTATGGCCGAGCGTCTGGCCGATCGGCTTGCCCTTCTTCTTGAGCTTCATCCCGACCTGCCGCAGCTCGTCGAGCGTCTTCGGCCACGTGGTCTGCCCGACCTCGTCGAACCAGGACTTCCGGTAGGCGAACTGGAGCCCGACGATGCCGTGCGGCAGCGCGAGCCAGCGCTGGCCGTCCCGGGCGGCGGCCTCGGACTGCGCGTAGTAGGCGCCCTGCTCCTTGCCCTGCCACTCGCCGAGGTCGGTCACATCCACCAGACCGTTCTGGTAGAGGTGCGCCCAGTTGTGGAGCATCATGATGATGTCCGGTCCGGCCCCCGACTGGATCGCCGCCGTGATGCGCGGCTGGAGGTCGTTGGCGTTGATGAACTCGAAGACGACCTCGGCGCCGAGCGCCTTCGAGGCCTCGCCCGCCTGGCGCTTGAGCTCCACGTCGCACGCGGGGACGAAGTCCACCCAGCGCAGGATGTTGAGTCGCGTCCCCTGCGCGAAGGCCGGCGCCCGCCGCGCCGCGACGATAGAGCCGAGACCGGTCGCCGCGGCACCCGCCGCGCGGCCGGTGGTCTGGAGGAACTCTCTGCGTCGCATGTGCCCTCCCGGGCGCGCTCGCCCGCCTAGCCCTCGTAGATCTTCTTGAGTTCGCCCTCTGCCCACTTCACGGCGTCCTCGGCGCCCATACCCTGGACGGCTTTGGCGTACATGTCCGTGATGATGTACTTCGAGAACGTCTCGGTCGCCTTCGCCGTCGCCGGCCCGGCGTGGCCGAAGATCCGTGTACTGCGCGCGGCGGTCCGGAAGATCTGGAGCGGCTTGTCGGCCTTCGCCCACATCGGGTTCTTCTCCCAGGCCTTCGTCGCGCCGACCGAGTAGCCCCCCTGCGTCTCGAACCACTTCCCGTAGTTCTCCTTCGTTTGGAGCCAGCGCAGGAAGTCCTTCGCGAGCTTCGCGTTCTTCGAGTACTTCATGATCGCGTGCGACATGGGGAGGTACATCGTGAACGCGCCCGCGGGCCCGGCCGGCAGGTTCTGATGGTCGATGTCCTGCCACATGGGCTCGCCCTTCTCGTCCTTGATGTTCTCCTGCTTGCGCTTGGCCACGATGTAGATCGACGCGCCGTTGAGCGTCGCCGAGATCTCGCCGGCGTGGAAGGCACGGTTGTTGTTCGTGTCGTCCCACGCGAGGCCTCCCTCGTCGCAGCACTCCTTCCAGAAGGCCTGCATGAATTTCACCGACTCGATCGCGCCCTTGCCGTTGAGAATCACCTTCTTGCCGGTCTTGTCGGTCTCGGCGCCGCCGAAGCACCACAGCATCGGATAGCAGAAGGTCGGGGCGTCGCCGAACGTGTGGCCGAGGGTTTGACCGTACGGCTTACCCTTCGCCTTGAGCTGGGCGAAGAGCTTCCGCGCCTCGTCCCAGGTCTTCGGGTACTCGTGGGCGCCCGCCTCCTTGAGCCACGACCGCCGGTAGGCGACGGCGTTCCCGATGATCGAATGCGGCACGGCGAGCCAGCGGCCGCCGACGTAGGACGACGACGGCCAGACGTCGTAGAAGCCGCCCTCGGCCCTGGCCAGCGCCGTCGCGAGATCGCTGACGTCGACGAGCTGGCTCCCGTAGAGCTGCGCCCAGTTGTAGAGCATGATGAAGATGTCGGCGCCGGACCCCGACTGGATCGCGGCGGTGATGCGCGGCTGCAGGTCGTTCGCGTTGATCGTCTCGAACACGACCTCGGCGCCGAGCGCCTTGGAGGCCTCCGGCATCTGGCGCTTGAGCTCGACGTCAGACTCGGGAATGAAGTCGACCCAACGGACCCAGTGGAGCTTCGTCCCCTGCGCGTAGGCGGGCGCGCGACGCGCCGAGACGATGCCTTCGATGCCGCTCATCGCGACCGCCGCCGTGGCACCCGTTGCCGTGATGAACTGCCGGCGATTCAACCTCTTCGCGTCCATGCGTGATCCTCCTTGATCAACACAGCGGGCAATCGTCGCCGGAAGCGTCGCTGCTACCGGCGGATCGCTCAGTGACCGCGCTGAGTGGAACTTGACCCCCGAGAAAAGCGCCGAATTTGTAGCATCAGCGCCGCGAGGTGTCAACTGGCGGTCCCCCCTCAGGCTAAAATTAGCGCACTCTAGACCACTCCCTGCAAGCAGTTCAAGGGGTCGGGCTCGCTCGTCGGACGAGCGCGGACGCGGAGGATTCCGCCTCGTTGTCGCTTTGGCATGTCGTCCGTCCGGAAATTACACGCGGTCGAAGGCCGGCGTCGTTCGCTCTAGCCGATCGCGCCCCGCATGACGAGCCGCGGCGGTCTGAAGGTGAACGCGAGCACCATCGCTCCGACCCCGATAGCGGTCGACGTGATGTAGAGCCAGGCGTAGGTCCCGAGCACGTCGTGAATCCAGCCCCCGGCGAACGAGCCGAGCCCCATGCCGAGCGTCGAGATGAGAAAGACCGCCCCGTACGCCGTCCCCATGACCTTCTCGCCGAAGTACTCGCGCGTCACGAGCGCGTAGATGGGCATGACGCCGCCGTAGGCGACGCCGAAGACGACGGCGGCCGCGTAGAAGCTCCAGGCCTCGCGCGTGAAGAGGTACGCGAAGACCATCGCCGCCTGGAGCGCCAGCCCCGCGACGAGGGTGGGCTTGGCGCCGAAGCGGTCGGCGAGGAGTCCGCAGCCGATGCGCCCGGCGATCGACGCCAGGCCCGACACGCCGAACACCGTCGCCGCGACCATCGTCGCCACGCCCTGGTCGATCGCGTGCGTCACCATGTGGAAGATCGGGCCCGAGTGCGCCGCGCAGCAGGCGAGGTGCGTGAGCGCGATCGCCCAGAACTGCGGCGCGCGCAGCACCTGGCCCGTCGAGTAGTCGCGCAGCGGCGCCGAGCGCCCCCCGAGCGCGACGGCCCCCATGTCGCTCGGGGCGTTCTCGATGAGGAGCGCCACCGGGATCACGACGAGCCACGCGAGGTCGCCCAGGACCAGCATCGCGACGCGCCAGTCGAAGTGGCTCGTCAGCCAGCGGCTGAGCGGGGCGATCAGGAACATGCCGACGCCGATCCCGGCGGAGACGACGCCGACGGCGAGGCCGCGGTTCGTCGTGAACCACTTCGTCGCGGTGGCCGTGAGCGGCGCGTAGAAGGCGCCCACCGCGAACCCCACGAGGACGCCGAAGGTGACGGAGAACTGGCCGAGCGTCGCGACCTGGCTCGACAGCACGAGGCCCAGGCCCAGGACGAAGCCGCCCGCGGCGGTGACGACGCGGGTGCCGATCCGGTCGGAGAGCGCCCCCCACGCAAAGGAGCCGACCCCCATCGCGATCCAGTTGATCAGCGCGACCAGGGAGATGGCGCTCCGGCTCCAGCCCATCGAGTCTTCGATGGGCTTGAGGAAGACGCCGAGCGAGAAGAGGGCGCCCATGCCGACGGCGATCACGGTGGCGGCGGCCGCGAGCACGACCCAGCCGTAGAAGAGTCCGCGCTGACTCATCGATGGAGACTACGATAGCATGAGCGCCATGTGGCATCTCGTCTGGCCCGCGGTGGCGTTCGTCGTCACCCTCCTCGCGGCGCTCACCGTGTGCGGCCTCCTCGGGTGGGCCCTCCGCCGCCGGATTCGCGCCCAGGATGGCCTCGCGGCCTTCCTCCGGGCGATCAGGCTGCCGTCGCTCCTGTGGGCCACCGTCCTGGCGCTCTACGTGGCGATCGAGGTGGCGGATCTGCCGCGGCGTCTGACCGACGACCTCGGGATGATCTTCCAGGCGGCCCTGATCCTGTCCGTGACCTTCACCGCGGCCAGCCTCGTGGCGACCCTGGTTGGCCACGCCAGCGAGCGTAGCGCCCTCGGCCTCCAGGTGACCGGCCTCGCCCAGACCATCGCGCGGGTGGCGATCTACGTCATCGGCGTCCTGGTCCTCCTGAGCGTGCTCGGGGTCCACGTCACGCCGATCCTCACCGCGCTCGGCGTCGGCGGTCTCGCCGTCGCCTTGGCGCTCCAGGACTCGCTGGCGAACCTCTTCGCCGGTCTCCACCTGCTCGCCGACAAGCCGATCCGCGTCGGCGACTACGTGAAGATCGCCGACGCGGTCGAGGGCTACGTCGTCGACATCGGCTGGCGCTCCACGCGCGTCCGGATGCTCCAGAACACGGTCGTCGTGGTGCCGAACAAGAAGGTCGCCGAATCGGTCATCACCAACTTCGACCTGCCCGAGCCGAGCATGGCGCTGTCGATCCGGGTGAGCGTGAGCTATCGGAGCGACCCGGACCGCGTCGAGCGCGTGCTCGTCGACGAGGCGACGAAGGCGACGGGCCAGATTCGCGGGCTCCTCGCCGAGCCCGCGCCGTTCGCCCGCCTCATCCCCGGGTTCGGAGAGTCGTCGCTCGATTTCACGCTGAACTGCCAGGTCGCATCGTTCGTCGACCAGTATCTCGTCCAGCACGAGCTCCGAAAGCGCATCCTGCGGCGCCTGCGCGCCGACGGGATCGAGATCCCGTATCCGACTCGGGCGGTGGAGCTTCGGGACGAGCGGTCCGATGGATAGCCGAGGCGCCACGTCCGGAGATTCGCACAGCTGGTGTCCGCCGCGTGCGACCGGCTACCCGAGGCGCGGGCGCTCGCGGACGGGCGCCAAGACCAGGAGCCCGCCCGCCATCGTGAGCGCGAGACCGAGCCACGGGCCCCGATAGCCGCCGGCCCACTCGACGCAGGCGCCGAAGACGGGCGGGCCGAGTGTGACGCCGAGGGAGGAGATCGCGAGCCCGAGGCCGACCGCGGTGGTGGCCGCGCGCGGGCCAGCGAGCTCGGCCATCAGGGTGTGCTGGACGCCGTTCCAGCCGATGCCGAAGAAGCCGAAGACGATCACGAGAGGTAGAAGCCAGAGGGCGGGCGAATCCGACCCGGTAAAGGCGATCGCGATCGAACAGAGCGCCGAGCCGCAGCCGGCGATCGCGAGCGGAGTCCGGCGTCGGCCGCCGAACGTCCGGTCGGAGAGCACGCCGAACACGATGCGCCCGAGCACGCCGCCGGCCTGAGCGAGTGCCAGGTAGCGGCTGGCCGCCAGCAGCGCGAGCCCGACGACGCCCTGGAGGTAGAGCGCCAGGAACGCCATCCACACCGTCTGCGTCGCGGCGAACACGAGCGTGGCGAGGCCGACGAGCCAGAGGTCGCGCGTGAGGAGCACGGCGAGGACGGGACCACGCTCGCCGGGCGCGCGCCGCGGGGCGGCCTGGCCCGGCGGGTCGCGGTAGATCGCCGCGCACGCGGCGGCGCAGACGACGACGAGGAGCGCCGCGACGGCGACCGCGAGCCGCCAGCCGAGGCGGAGCGCGAGCGTGGGGACGATCGCCGCGCCCAGCATGCCGCCGAACGGCAGTCCCACCTGCTTGAGCCCGACCACCGTCGCGCGCCGCCGGGGCGGAAACCACGACATCGCGGCGGTGGTGGACGCGGGGTTGAGCGTGCCGTAGCCCACCCCCGCCACGATCATCAGCGTGATGAAGACGGCGTACGACCGCGCCGCGCTCGCGCCGAGGAGCCCCGCGGCGATCAGCGCCTGGCCGAGGACGAGCGTCTTCGCGGTGCCCCAGCGGTCGGCGAGCATCCCCGCGAAGAGCGACATGGCGACGGGGCCGATGTAGTAGGCGGAGAGGAACGAGCCCGCCTGCGTGAGCGTGAGGCCGAGGTCGCTTCGGATCAGCGACGCGATCGCGGGGATCCCGAGCGGCCCGATGTTGGCGACGGTTTGCGCCAGGATGATGAGCGTGAGGATCACCCGGCGCCTGGCCGGCGGGTCGGCGTCCGGCACGCGGGTCACGAGCGGCGGGACGCGAGGCGGGCCTCGGCGGCGCGGAGGTCGGCCTCCGTGTCGACGCCGATCGTGGGTTCGTCGGTCTCGACGACCGAGATCGGGATCCCATGCTCGAGGAACCGCAGCTGCTCGAGGTTTTCGGCGAGCTCGAGCGGCGAGGGCGACAGGCGGTGGAAAGTCTCGAGCGCCGCGCGCGTGTACGCGTAGAGCCCCACGTGCTTGTAGCGGAGGACACCGCGGCCCTCGCGGTCGTAGGGGACGGGGTACCTGGAGAAGTAGAGCGCCCGGCCGTCGGCGGCGCAGACGACCTTGTTCACCGCCGGGTTGTCCGCTTCCTCCGGACGCAGGCGGATCTTGAGGGTCGCCACCTGAGTCTCGGCGCGCTCGCGGAAGGGCGCGATCAGACGCGCGATCTGGCCCGGCGTGACGAAGGGCTCGTCACCCTGGACGTTGACGTAGACGTCCGCCGCGCGCGACCGGGCGATCTCCCAGACGCGGTCGGTGCCGGACGGATGGTCGGCCGACGTCAGCACCGCGGGGACCCCGTGGCGCGCGCACGCCTGGAGGACCTCGTCGGAATCGGTCGCGACGAGGACCTCGGCGAGGTCGGGCGCACGCCGCGCGGCCTCCCACACGTGGACGACCAGCGGCTTGCCCGCGATCTCGCGCAGCACCTTGCGCGGAAGGCGTGTGGAGGCCAGGCGCGCGGGGATGACGCCGAGGGCGCTGAGGCGCCGGCTCACGAGCCCGAGCTCACGGAAACGCGCGCAGCGTGCGGATGAGGAGAGCCCGCGCGTCGGGCGGCGCGAACGGCACGATGACCGGCTGCGTCAGCCCGGCGCGGACGAACTCGGTGATGCGACCGCGGCAGAACGCCTCGTCGCCGACCACGCCGAGGCCGTCGAGGAAGCGGGGCGAGATCTTCTTCACTGCGCCCGCCCGGTCGCCCGCCTTCCAGGCGGCGTTGACTCCTTCCACCTCGTCCCCGAACCCGGCGGCGCGGAAGAAACTCGCGTAGGCGTCCACGATCGCGTACCCGGTGATGTCGCGCGCCAGCGCCTCGCGCACCCGCGTGGGGTCGTCGGTGACGCAGGTCCGGATGAACGACGCGACCTCGAACCCGTCGAGCGTTCGCCCCGCCCGCCGCGCGCCGGCCTCCAGATGCTTGATCGAGGCCGGCACGGTCTCGGGCGGGATCCAGTTGAGCACCACGCCGTCGCCGATCTCGCCCGCGAGCTCCAGCATCTCGGGGCCGAGCGCGGCGAGGACGACGCGGACGGGCTTCTCGGGGGGCGGCGCCGTCATCCGGAAGTTCTTCACGCGGTAGAACGTGCCCTCGAAATTCACGCGCTCGCCGGACGCCGTCAGACGGATGACCTGGACGGCCTCGCGGATCTGCCGCAGCGAGGTCCCGAAGGGGAGCCCGTGCCAGTCGCCGACGATCGTGCGGCTCGAGAGGCCGAGCCCGAGGGCGACGCGCCCCGGCGCCACGTGGCCGAGGCTCGCGGCGGAGACTCCGAGGACCACGGGCGTGCGGGTCTGGACGGGGACGACGGCCGAGCCCACGTGGATCCGCTCGGTGTGGCTTGCGATCAGCGTCATCAGGCTGATCGCGTCGTACCCGGAGGACTCCCCCAGCCACGCGGTGTGGTAGCCGCGCGTCTCGGCCTCGCGCGCGACGGCGATGAAGTCCGCCACGGGTTCGGAGGCGAAGGGGGAGAGGACGATGCCGAGACGCGGGGCCGTCACGCGTCGGTCTTGACGGCGTCGCGTGCGGCTTTCGCCGCCCCGAGGAGGAACCGCTGGTCGTTCACCATCCCGACGAGCGTCCACCCCTCGCGGATCCGGCGGTTCACCGTCTCGGGCTTGAGGCAGTGGATGCCCGCGGCGACCCCGTGGCGCCGCGCTGCGGCGAGGATCTTCTGCATCGCGGCCTCGAACTCCGGATGCGGCGGCTCGAGTGACGGCGCCAGGCCCGCCGACGCGCACCAATCGTTTGGGCCGACGTAGCACGCGTCGATCCCCGGAACGGAGAGGATCGCGTCGATGTTGCGGACCCCGTCCACGTGCTCGATCTGGGCGATGACGAGGATCTCGTCGTTGGCGCGCTGGAAATACGTCGGCGCGTCGGTCTTGAACGACAGCGCGAAGCGCCCGGCGCCGAGGCTCCGCACGCCCCGGGGTGGGTACGTGCACGCGCGGACGAGCCGCTCCGCCTCCTCGCGCGTCCGGATGTTCGGCGCGAGCACGCCCCAGGCCCCCGCATCCAGCACGCGCTTGACGCTCTCCTCGCTGAGCGCGTGGACACGGACGAACGGCGCGCACGGGTAGCGGGTGATCGTCGCGAACATCGTCGCCAGGGTCGCCAGGTCGATGGGCCCGTGCTCGGTGTCCGCGAGGAGCCAGTCGAAGCCCGCGGACGCCATGAGCTCGGCCACGAGCGGGTCGCCGAAGTTGAGGAGGCTGCCGAAGCACGCCTTGCCGGCGCGTAACCGCTGCTTCACGTGATTGGGTATCATCGGACGGCAGTATAGCGCGGGAGACTTGCCGCGGACCGCGGCGAAGCGAGGCGTCGCCGACGCTGCGTCGGGTGCTCGCGTGAGCCCATCGGAGGGGGTGCACGTCACGGCCCCCTCCGGAACCTCTCCGGGACCGGATCGCGCGGGTCAAGCCCGCATGAGTGGCTACTCCGCCGCGCGGCTCGCCGTATCATTGACCGGGAGGTTCCGCGCATGGGTCTGCTCGACGGCAGGACCGGCATCATATTCGGTGTCGCCAACAAGCGCTCCATCGCCTGGGCCATCGCCCAGGCGCTCGCCGGGGCGGGGATGCGGCTGGCGTTCACCTACCAGGGCGATCGCCTCAAGGAGAACGTCACAGAGCTGGCCGGAACGCTCCCGGGCTCGGTGATCTACCCCTGCGACGTCGCGTCGGACGCAGAGGTCGGCGCCGTCTTCGCCGGCGTCGCGCGCGACCTCGGGCGTCTGGACACGCTCGTCCACTCGGTGGCGTTCGCCCAGCGCGAGGATCTCGAGGGCGACTTCGTCGCCACCTCGCGCGAAGGGTTCCGCGTGGCGCACGACGTCTCCGCGTACTCGCTCGTCGGGCTCGTGCGCGCGGCGCTGCCGCTGCTCGAGAAATCGGATGCGGCGTCGGTGATCGCGATGACGTACCTCGGCTCCGAGCGCGTCGCCGCCGGCTACAACGTCATGGGCGTGGCCAAGGCGTCCCTCGAGGCGTCGGTGCGCTACCTCGCGGCGAACCTCGGCCCGAAACGCGTCCGCGTCAACGCGATCTCGGCCGGCCCCGTCAACACGCTGGCCGCGCGGGGGGTCCGCGGCTTCACCGAGATGCTCAAGCACCACGCCGAGAAGGCACCGCTCCGCCGCAACGTCGAGCTGCGCGAGGTGGGGGACACGGCGCTCTTCCTCGCCTCGCGCATGGCCTCGGGGATCACGGGCGAGGTGATCTACGTGGACTGCGGCTACAGCATCATGGTGCTGTAGATGAGCCTCCCGCAGGGGCGTCCCGCCGGGCCGATCAGTCCACCGCGCTTGTCGCAGTGCGACCTGCTCCTCGCGGACGTCCCGACCTGGCGGTACCTCTCGTATGTCTCGGGCGTGAACCACGTCCGCCGTGTCATCACGCGCGGCCGCTCGGTCTGGGAGCGATGACCCAGCGGCTCGTTCCCGACCTCGTCCTGACGGACGCGGGCTGGCAGACGGGCCGGGTGGTCGTGGTCGAGGCGGGCCGCATCGACGCGCTCGAGCCCGTGCACCGCGTCTGGCCGAGCGACGTGGTGCTCGCGGGCAAGGCGCTCTTGCCCGGCACGGTCAACGCCCACGGCCACACCTTCCAGTCGCTCCTGCGCGGCCTCGGCGACGACCTCGACTTCATGGGCTGGCGCGACCGGGTGCTGTATCCGTTCTCTGAGAAGCTCGACCGCCGGGCCATCGCGCTCGGCGCCACCTTCGCATTCGCCGAGATGCTGCTGCACGGCGCCACGACGTGCGTCGACTTCTTCTATCTCCATGATTCGGGCAACGAGAACGCCGAGGCCGTGATCGACGCGGCCCGTCGGGTGGGGATTCGTCTGGTCCTCGCGCGTGGGATGTACGACTGGGAGGGTGCGCCGCACCGCTACCGCGAGACGGTGGCCGACGCCGCGCGGCGGACGCGGGAGCTGATCGCCTCCCACCGACACGATGCGACGGCGCTCGTGCAGCCGGCGCCGCACAGTCCGCACGGCGCCTCACCCGCGATGATCCGGGCGGGCTGGGAGGTCGCGGAGTCGGAGGGGACGCCGTTCCACATCCACGTCGCCGAGGGGCGCTACGAGGGCGAGCGGACGCTCAGGGAGCACGGCGCCACGCCCATCCGCTACCTCGACCGCCTCGGCGTGCTCGGGCCGCGGATGATCGGCGTGCACTGCGTGTGGCTCGACGACGAGGAGATCGCGTGCATGGGGACGCGCGGCGCAGCGCTCGTCCACTGCCCGAGCTCCAACATGTTCCTCGGCGACGGCATCGCGCGCGTGCCGGAGTTGCTTTCCGCGGCCGTGCGGGTCGGTCTCGGGACGGACGGCGGCTGCACCAACAACCGGCTCTCCGTGTTCGAGGAGATGCGCATGGCCTCGCTGCTCCAGCGCGTCCGACTCCTCGACGGCTCGGCGCTCGATGCCGGGTGCGCGTTTGCGATGGGGACGCGCGCGGGCGCCTCCATCCTCGGTCTCGACGCGGGCGTCATCGAGCGCGGCAAGCTCGCCGACCTCGTCGCTGTGAGCCTCGACGACCCCTCACTCCACCCGCGCACCGATCTCCTCAGGGCGGTCGTCTACGCCATGTCGTCCCGGGCCGTGAGCGACGTCTGGGTGCACGGGCGACAGGTCGTCGCGTCGGGGCGTCTCACGACCGTGGACGAGCACGAGCTCCTGGCGCGTGTCGCGGAGCTGACCAAGGGATGGTCAATCTCGACGGCGGCTTGCTGAGCCTCGAGCCGGTCGAGGCCATCGTCCGCCGCGGTGACGAAGTCCGCCTGGGGAGGGGAGCGGCGCGGGCACCTGCAGCGGCGCGAGAGTTCGTGGACCGGCTCGCGGGCACGCGGCGCCGATCTAGGGTCTCATGCTCCGGCTCGCGGCGTGGCGCTACCTCAAGGCCGATCTCGACGCGGCGCGGGTCCGCGCCGAAGACGGCAGGGTGCTCGCGGGTGTGGAGGCCGCGATTGGGCCGCTCGAACGAGGACGGTCCCCGGTTCGAGGCGACACGCGCGCCGGGCCGCGCGCGGTGGGGCTCTGTGGGGGCTTACCCCGGGCGCTTCAAGGAGACGACGGTGTCGCGGACCGGCGCCGCCGCTTCGACGGGGCCGCCCTTGGTCATGCGGCAGTGGCCCTCGAAGAGCACGCCCTCCTCGATGACCACCACGGGCGCCTCGACGTCGCCAAAGACCCGCGCCGAGCCCCGGATCTCGACGCGCTCGGAGCCCATGACGTTACCGACGACCTCGCCGCTGATCGTCACGACCCCGGCGCGGATCGAGGCGTTGACGACGCCTTTCTCACCGATGATGAGAGTGTCGTTCGAGACGATCTCGCCCCGGAAGCGTCCGTTCAGCATGACGGTGCCGGTGAACGTGAACTTCCCCTCGATCTCGGAACCCTCGTCGATGAACGCCGTGAGGTTGCTTCCCTTGCCCGAGGACTTCGCGCTCTTCCGGAAGAACATAGACGCTGCTCCGCGCGCGGCGGATGACCGCTACGCGCTCTACTGGCCCGCCCGCTTGTCTTCGATCAGGTAGGCCGGCCGCTGGGCGCTCGGCTGGCCGTTCATTTTCGTCACGTTGCCGTCGAAGAAGCCACCCTTCGCGATCACGAGCGAGTCGGTCTGGATGTTCCCGCTGACCCGGCCCGTCTCCGTGATCTCCACATTGCCGGTGGCCACCATGGTGCCCTCGTAGTGGCCCATGATGACCGCGTCGACCGTTTGCACGTCGGCATTGACCGTGCCCTTCTCGCCGATGACGAGCTTGCCGCCGACGTGCAGCTCGCCGCTGACCTCGCACTCGATCTCGATCGAGTCCGCGATCTCGAACTTGCCTTCCAGCCGCGCGTGGTCGCCGACGACCGTCATCAGCGTGATGGAACTGGCCGACGTGCCGTTGTCCCGCGAGGCGGCGGTTTTCTGCTGGCCCTTTCTGTCTCCGAACATCGGAGGCCTCCTTGGCTGATCAGGCTCATTCGAGTGAGCGCAGAAATTCAGATTAGGGCCCGCGCCCACGGGGTGTCAACCTCGCGGTCGCGCTCCACATTGGGTGGGGCCACCGGGGACCGGTGCAACTTGCCGTGGGGCGGGCAGCGGACGGCATGGCGGGCGGGTTCGATCGGCGAAGGGGGCGGACATTACGCCCCCCTCCGAGGTACGGCTAGGAAAGAGGCGCCGGGTTCGCCAGCGCAATCGATCCTGGGGGGAGGTTTCGGAAGGGGGGCGAAGCCCCCCTCCGAGTCAACTAGAAGGAGCGGATCAGGCGCTCGACCCGTTCGTCGTGGGACTGGAATGGGTCCTTGCAGAGGATCGTCTCGCGCTCCGGGTCGTTGAGCTTGAGGTAGACCCAGTCCACCCGGTAGTCCTTGCCCTTGAGGTTGGCCTGCCGGATGAACTCGCCGCGGAGCCGCGCGCGCGTGGTCTGGGGCGGCACGTGCTTGGCCTGCTCGATGGTCTCGTCGTCGGTGATCCGGTCCACGTGATCGTTGACGACCAGGCGGTAGTAGACCCCCTTGTCGGGCCGGATGTCGTGGTACTGCAGGTCGAGGAGCGAGACCTTGGGATCGCGCCACGTGAGCCGGTGGCGGTTCATGTAGTTCTCGATGAGCTGGCGCTTGATGACCCAGTCGAGCTCGCGGCTGAGCTGCATGGGGTCCGTCTCGAGCTTCCCGAGCACGTCGGTCCAGCGCGCCAGGACGTCCTTGGTCGCGGGGTCGGGGCTGATCGAGCCCACGTATCGCGTCGCGTACTCGAGGTACTCGAGCTGCATCTGGAGCGCGGTGATCGCGCGCCCGTCCTTGAGCTTGATGGCCTCCTTCAGCGTCGGGTCGTGCGAGATGTCGCGGATGGCCTGGACCGGCGACTGCAGCGAGTAATCGCGGTCGAAGAAGCCGTCCTCGATCATGTCCAGGACGAGCGCCGTCGTGCCGATCTTGAGGTACGTGGCGACCTCGGACATGTTCGAGTCGCCCACGATGACGTGAAGGCGCCGGTAGCGCTCCGCGTCGGCGTGGGGCTCGTCGCGCGTGTTGATGATCGAGCGCGAGGAGGTGGTCGCGCCGGAGATCTCCTGGCAGATGTGCTGCGCGCGCTGCGAGAGGCAGTAATGGAACCCGCGCGGGGTCTGGAGCACCTTGCCGGCACCCGCGAAGATCTGCCGGGTGACGAAGAACGGGATGAGCGCCTCGGCCAGACGCTGGAAAGAAACATCGCGGCTCACGAGGTAATTCTCGTGGCAACCGTACGAGTTTCCGGCTGAATCCGTGTTGTTTTTGAAGAGCAGGATGTTCCCCGAGATTCCGTCTTCCCTCAGGCGCTTCTCCGCCTGGTGCAGGAGGTCCTCGACGATGCGCTCGCCCGCCTTGTCGTGGATGACGAGCTCGGCGACGTCGTCGCACTCGGGCGTCGCGTACTCGGGGTGGAACCCGGTGTCGAGGTAGAGACGCGCGCCGTTCTCGAGGAAAACGTTGGCGTTACGGGCGCCGGGGATGACCTTCTCGAAGAGGTATCGCGCGACGTTGTCGGGACTGAGGCGCCGCTGACCGTTCAGGGTGCAGGTGAGGCCGTATTCGTTCTCGAGGCCGAAGATCCGCCGCTTCATCGGAGGGGGGCCTCCATTCCTGCCTTCAGCGTAGCACGGCTCATCGCGCCGCGCCCAGGAGTTGCCCGAGAGCCTCCGTGGGAATGCGTCGAAACTTGCGCCGGACCTTCGTCCGGTCGAGGACGGCGACCTCGAGGTCGCGCTCGCTGAGCGTCTTATTCTGCGTCACGGTCAGCGCGCGCACACCGAGCCCGAGTGCCTCGCCAAGCGCCTGCCCCTCGTGGTAGTGGTCCTTGAGGAACCGACGGATCTCGTCGGCTTGGCCGCCCATCGCGGCGTAGTTGTGCTCGTCCTCGATCGTGCCGTCGTAGAGGATGTGATAGATCTCGTTCCTCGAGCCGTTCTCGGCCACCTCGGCCACGAGCACCTCGACCTCGAACGGCTTGATGTCCTGGGTGAAGATGTTCCCGAGCGCCTGCGAATAGGCGTTGGCGAGCGCCTTGGCGGTCACGTCACCGCGGCTGTACGAGTACCCCTTGACGTCCGCGTGGCGGATGCCGGCGATCCGGAGGTTCTCGAACTCGTTGTACTTGCCGACGCCCGCGAAGGCGATCCGGTCGTAGATCTCCGAGATCTTGTGGAGCAGGGTCGAGGGATTCTCGGCGACGAGCAGGATGCCGTCGGCGTACTCGAGGGTGACGATCGAGCGCCCGCGCGCGATGCCCTTGCGGGCGTACTCCGCCTTGTCCTTCATCATCTGCTCGGGGCTGACGTAGTAGGGCAGCGGCATGGCGTCAGGACCCCGTCGCGTTGCGGGCGCGGTCGGCGTGGACCACCTCCCACACGCGGCGCACCTCGTCCTCGGCCACCTCGGCGAAGCCGGAGCGGGTGATCGTCTTCACGGTGGGGAAGATGCCGCGCACGAGATCGGCCCCGCCCGTCCCCACGTCCTCGTCCGCGGCGTCGAAGAGCGCCTCGAGCGCGACCCGGAGCACCTCCTCGCGCGCCATGTCCCGCTTCCAGAGCTTCTTCAGCGAATCGCGGGCGAAGTTGGCGCCCGAGCCTTGCGCGTCGTAGTTGGTCTCCTCGTAGCGGCCGCCGGTGATGTCGTACTTGAAGAGCCGTCCGACACCCGCCTTCTCGTCGTACCCCGCGAAGATCGGCACGACCACGAGCCCTTGCATCGCGGCGGGCAGGTTCATGCGGATCATCTGACTGAGCCGGTTGGCCTTACCGTCGAGCGAGAGGTTCTCGCCTTCGACCTTCTCGTAGTGCTCGAGCTCGGTCTGGAAGAGCTTGGCCATCTCCGTCGCGGGCCCGGCCGCGCCGGCGATGCCGACGCCGCTGAGCTCGTCGGCCTTGAAGATCTTCTCGATGCGCCGGCTGGCGACCTGGAAGCCGGCGGTGGCCTGCCGGTCGCCCGCCATGATGACGCCGTCGCGGTAACGCACGGAGAGCACCGTCGTCCCGTGCGGCGGCTCCCGCGGCGTCTCCGTCGGAGAGGGCGATGCGGTGGGCATCAGGTGCGGTGCTTCACGGCGGAGCAGGTCCATGAAGCTCGGGTTCGAATAGTCGTGGAAGATGCCGTGCCACCGGCCGCCCTGGTCGATCATCCCCGTCACATCCCGCCGCTCGACCGCGAGATGTTGCGAAGCAGGTCGGCCGCGGTCGGCGACTCGGTGAGGAGCTGGCGCACGTGCGCCTCGGTGCCACGGAGCGGCTCGAGCATGAAGATCTTCTTCAGGGGCCCCTCCTTGAGGTCGAAGATCACCGAGTCCCAGCTCGCCGACACGATCTCGTCGGCGTAGCGCTGCAGGCACATGCCGCGGAAGTACGCGCGGGTGTCCTTGGGCGGATCGTAGATCGCCTTGGAAATCTCGTCGTCGGTGACGACCCGCTCGACGGCCTCCGCCTCCTCCAGCTTCCCGTAGAGGCCCTTGCCCGGACGGATGTCGTGATACTGGAGGTCGATCATCTGCACGCGCGAGGCGTCCCACGCGAGCTCGTGCTTCGCCATGTAGTTCTCGATGAGCTGGCGCTTGATCACCCAGTCTAGCTCGCGCCCGAGCTGGCGCGGGTCCTCGGCGAGGCGGTCGAGCGTGTGCTCCCAACGCACGAGAACGTCGCCCACCCAGCCCTCTTTCTCTCGGTCGTGATAGTAGCGCCGGGCGAGCTCGAGGAACTCCCGCTGGACGTCGACGGCGGTGATGGTCCGCCCGTCCTTGAGCCGGATGGGCTCGCGACACGACAGGTCGCGGGAGACCTTGCGGAACGCGAGGACGGGGCTGTCGAGCGAGAAATCGCGGTCGATGAAATCGTCCTCGACCATGCTGAGGACGATCGCCATCGTGCCCACCTTCAGATAGTTGGCGACCTCGCTCATGTTGGCGTCGCCCACGATGACGTGCAGGCGCCGGTATTTCTCGGGATCGGCGTGGGGCTCGTCGCGCGTGTTGACGATCGGACGCGAGTGCATCGTCTCCAGGCCCACCTCGGTCTCGAGGAAGTCGGCGCGCTGCGATATCTGGTAGTCGCACGGGTCGGCGTTGTTCTCCGCCCCCACCTTGCCCGCCCCGGTGAAGATCTGGCGCGTGACGAAGAACGGCATCATGTGTTGGACGATCCGTGCGAACGGCACCTTCCGGTCCATGAGGTAGTTCTCGTGGGTGCCGTACGAGTTGCCCTTGTTATCGGTGTTGTTCTTGTAGATCAGGATCCGTTGCTCCGGCGGGGAGACCGCTTCCGCTCTCTGCCGCGACAAGTTGAGGATTCGCTCGCCCGCTCTGTCCCAAATCACCAAGTCTCGCGGATTGGTCGTCTCGGGGCTCGAGTACTCGGGGTGGGCGTGGTCGACGTAGAAGCGCGCGCCGTTGGACAGGATGAGGTTGATGAGGCGCGATTCTTCTTTCGACGTGCCTTCCTTCTCCTCCATGTACTCGAACCCGCGCGCGTCGCGCAGCGGGCTTTCGGCCTCGTAGTCCCAGCGCACGCGCGAGGACCGGTACGTCTCGTACGAGTTGATGAGCAGGAGTGAGGACAGGATCGGGTTGAAGTCAGGCTGGTTCTTGACGGTGATCCCGTATTCGGTCTCGATGCCCATGACTTTCGGGATGGCCATGCGTTCCTCGCTCCCTGAGAACAGAAACCCCTGGCCGAGGGCCAGGGGAAGGACGAGGGGGGCTCGAGCCCCCCTCTCTAGAGGTACTGTCCGGTGTTGACGATCCGCTCGACGCTCCGCTGCTTCTCCTTGGACTCGCCCATGAGCGGTTTGACGTAGACGATCCGCTCACCCTTTTTGCCGGCGATCTTCGCCCAGTC